>ERZ1643247.1424-NODE-1424-length-22029-cov-9.512970_pt1 | contig 22029 bp, 24 predicted proteins | sample MGYA00579264_ERZ1643247 | MGnify/ENA primary metagenome ERZ1643247 (study PRJEB29033, sample SAMEA4952262) | chicken gut metagenome | biome: Broiler Chicken; feature: Gastrointestinal Tract; material: Caecum | place: Ireland | collected 2018 | study: Broiler... | reverse complement strand
CAGAACTTTCACATCATTGTGCATCCGCGGTGCGTGAACTTTTTGACGGAGCTATCCGTCTATACTTGGGAAAAAGACAAGAAGACGGGAAAATCCATCAATAAGCCTGTAGACATGAATAACCACTTGATGGACGCCATGCGATACGGAATTCAATCTGTGCGCAAGTTGTCGAGTCCACCGTCGTCGCAGGCCGTCAAAGGTAATCATCAAGATAATTACTGGGGGAGGGTGTGAAGATGCCCAAAGAAATCGGCCGCGTAGGCCAGAAGCGATTTGCGGGGGTATTCTACGAGGAATTCCTCCCCGAGCTTTCCGGCGTACGTGGAATCGAAACGTACAAGGAAATGGCAAACAACGATGAGATCATCTATGCGATGCTCTACGCCATCGAGATGATGCTCAGGCAGACGGAATTCCGTGTGGATCCGGCCGGCCCGAAGGACATCGACCGAGAGGCGGCGGATTTTGTAGACAGCTGTCTCAACGACATGGAGATGACTTGGCAGGACACGTTGTCGGAGATTCTCTCGTTTATCGTCTACGGTTGGAGCTACCATGAAATCGTCTATAAGCGTCGGCGCGGTCGCAGCCGGGATCCACGTTATGCAAGCAAGTATTCTGATGGCCTGATTGGCTGGAGGAAGCTGCCGATCCGTTCCCAGGACACGCTCGTGCGATGGGAGTACGACGCAAAAACTGATGAATTGATCGGGCTTACACAGGCGCCTCCGCCAAACTATACGGAGATATTCGTGCCGCTTGAAAAGGCGATGCACTTTCGCACGAAATCAAGCAAGGAAAATCCAGAGGGGCGAAGCATCTTGCGCGGGGCGTACCGCGCATGGTACTTCAAAAAGCGTATCCAGGAAATTGAGGGCATCGGCATTGAGAGAGACCTTGCTGGTTTTCCGGTGCTTCATGCGCCGGAGGGATCGGATATATGGGGCAGTGACGAAGAGTCTAGAATGACCCTTGCAAATGCGCAGGAAATCGTAACCTCCATCCGACGAGACACGCGAGAGGGACTTGTCCTGCCTGACGGATGGACGCTGGAGCTGCTGGCATCCGGCGGCCGGCGGAATTTTGATACAAACGCTGTCATCGAGCGCTGGGACAAGCGTATCGCGATGACGACCCTTTCTGACTTTATTTTGCTAGGCCAGCAATCGCAGGGAAGCTTCGCCCTTTCGAGTGACAAAACAAAACTTTTCTCGACGGCACTTGGAACATATCTGGACATCATCTGCGACGTGTTCAATACGCAGGGAATCCCGAGGCTTATGGAGCTAAATTCCGAGCACTTCCATGGTATCACGGATTATCCCGTGCTTGCGCACGGGGACGTGGAAAATGTAAATCTCGAGGAACTTGGGTCCTTTGTGTCGCAGACGGTTGGAAGTGGCGCCCTGATGCCGGACGAGAGTCTGGATGCCTATCTGCGTCGGGCTGCATCTATGCCGGAACGCGTGGAGGACTACCCACTCGCGGAGCCTACCGCTGGCAATGGCACGCCGCCAGCGCCGCAAAAGGACGTGCAGAGCGCCGGAGAGAATCTGGAGGAATAAGCCCCGTGATTATGCTTTACGATGAAGTCTGTAAAGAGAGCCCACGTGCCGAAGCGCTGAAAGAGATTCGACGGTTTACGGATAAGGAAGAGCCGCAACTCATTCGGCTGCTGGCGCGGACAGTTGATGATATGCAGAACGTCGTCACCTACAAGACGATCCGCGACGCGTTGCTGTCTGGCAGCATATCGCAAAGCGCGTTGTCGGCCATCCAGCTCGCTTACACAAACTTCGTTGCACATACGCTCGTCGAGATGTGGGACAAAGCGTTCCAATCGGCCGGCCGGGATTTGGAGAAGCGCAGGCAGGGGTTTGTATACAATCCCTCGAACGCGTCCATGGATCAATGGACGCAGAACCGCGCTGCGGACTTTGTGACGAACTGCACGAAGGAGACAATCGCCGGCGTGCGAGCGGCCGTGCGCCGTTCCGTGTATCACGAGGCGATGGACGTCGACGAGCTGGCGCGGGTCATTCGGCCAATGGTAGGCTTAAATCTTCCACAGGTAAAGGCCAATCAAAATTATTTTAATTTGCTTATCAAAAACGGCGTCTCGAAAAAGCGTGCAACGGAAATGGCACAGAAATACGCCGAGCGCCAGCACCGCTATCGGGCACAGATGATTGCCAGAACTGAAAGCGCAATGGCGTATAACCACGCGCAGTATGAGGCTGTGCATCAGGCCATCAGCCAGGGTTATATGGGCGCTGTAAGAAAAGTATGGTGCACTGCCGACGATGAGCGCACGTGTGGCGAATGCCGGTCGCTTGACGGACAGGAAATCGGTCTGGACGAGGATTTTGGGTTCCGTTCCAAGCTTCCGAAAAGTCACGGGATGCACCGTGTGCCGCCGGCTCATCCCCACTGCCGATGCACGGTATTATATCAAGAGGTCAGCCCGCCAAACAAAGGCGACTGATTGGTTATCCCTGTTCTGTTGAAGGGCAGGGACATTTTTATGCTCAAAAACAAAGAAGCGAGGTTTAAAAATGTCTGCATTTACCTTTAAAGAACTTGCAGAGCCAAAAGCAAAGCACACTTTTTCTGTATATAAGTCGGACGACGATGAACGCCTGGTGTTTGGATGGGCGAATGTTGCTGTGCGGCAGAACGGCGAGGAGGTTGTGGATCTGCAGGAAGACAGCATTGATCCGGATGACCTTGAAGCGGCCGTATATGAGTATGTGCTGCAGTTTGGCGATGGCGGGGAGGAGCACAATCCGTCCCGCCGGCGTGTGGCGCGGCTTGTAGAGAGCTGCGTGTTTACGCCGCAGAAACTTAATGCCATGGGACTGCCAGAAGGTAGTGTGCCGTTCGGGTGGTGGATTGGATTCCGCGTTTTGGATGACGACACCTGGGCAAAAATCAAGGACGGAACGTTCCGGATGTTCTCAATTGAGGGCACTGGGCGTCGTATTCAGGCCGCGGAAGGGGGTGAGGAAAGTTGAGGCACAAATTAAAAGATATCCACTTGAAGAGTGTGGATTTCTGTGGGCAGGGTGCAAATCCGGATGCGTATATCCGTCTGTACAAGAGTGAAGATGGGCCGGATGATGGCCAAGCGGCCCACAAGACAACCCTTTTGCGCGCCTGGGAGCTTTTCAAAACGGCGTTTGCCCCGATGGAATCCTCTCTTCAAAAAACTAGCGATGCGCAAACCTTTGACGGGGTTGCCCGAAATGATGAACAGGGGCGAAAACTGTATCAATATTCAGATATGCTCCAAAGAAGCTTCGAAAGCATTCTCCATGATGACAGTTTGCAAGAGAACGAAAAGCGTACACTCATGATGCAGAGCTTGGATGAGTTTTCGCAGGCAATGCAGGCTCTAATTACGCAAATTCTTCCCGACAATGCGGCACAAGATCCTGTTCCCGTACAAACCGCAATCACAATGACCAAAACCCCAAATTTAGAGGATCCCCAAAAAGGGGGAAACAAAGGAGTGAAGAAAATGGATTTACTTGAAAAGTACAATCTGAAAGACTTGACTACGGAAGAGTTGACCGCCCTGCGAGACGGTATTGCAAAGTCAATTGAAAAGCACGTAGAACCGACGCAGGATCCGGTGCAGACGCCGCCGGCCGAACCGAGTTCTGAAACAATCCCAGAACCGATGCAGAAGGCAATTAACTATTGCAATGATCTATCTCGCAAGCTGGAAGACGTGTTGGAACGCCAGGAGCGCGCGGAGCTGCTGAAGACGGCTCAGAAATACGAAGCACTCGGCGAAAAGCCGGAAGAGCTTGCAGAACGCCTGTACGACGTCAAGAAAGCCGGCAGTAAGGTGTACGATACGTGCATCGCGGCACTTGATCGAGCGCTTGACGCCGTAAAAAAGAGCGATGAGGTACTTTTTTCAGAAATCGGTAAATCGAATCATCAGTTTGATGCGGCTTCTGGCGCCGTCGCAAAGGCACAGGAGATTGCAAAGAGCTTGATGGGTTCCGGCCTGACGTATCAGCAGGCAATGGCGAAGGCGTGGGAGCAGAATCCCGACCTTGCGGCAGAGTATCAGAAAGAATATGAAGGAGGCATGGCATAAATGGCAACATATTTGACGATTCCGATTCAGAACAGTCCGACTGTTGCAGTCGAGGCGGCCGCAGAGATTGACGACGTCCGTGGTAAGGCGATCGGGTTTGACGCAAACGGAAAAGGCGTCCTGGCGACGGACCCGAGCAAGGCAGTCCTAGGCATCGCGATTCTCACCTCCGGCGACCAGAACCGGTTAGACGGCAAAGACGGCTATGTCGCTTCCGGTGCACAGATCGACGTGCAGGTGCAGGGACAGGGCTATGCGCTCGTCTCTGCCGCTGTCAAAGCCGGGGATGCGCTGACGGTGGACGCAAATGGCTGTTTTGTCACAGCGGCAGAAGGCAACTTCGTAGTCGCGACGGCGCTGCGGGCCGCTGCAGCGAACACCTATGCATATGTGCAGATGACGATGTACTGCGGTGCAGCTGCTGCGACCTCCTATGAGGCGGCAATTACAGGTCCTGACACGAAGACCGGCGAAACGACGACCGGCGGCAAACAGCAGTAAGGAGGAATAAGACAACATGAATCATACGACAGCAGGTGGCATCGCCTACGAGATTGCAAAGGGGAGCTTCCGACCGAACGTCGTGCTCTCGAATCTGGCGCTTGCCTATTATCAGGATGCGAGCATGTACGTGGCAAAGCAGATGTTCCCGGTTCTTCCGGTTCAGCTTTCAACGGCTGCCTATTATGTTTTTGATAAGGGCGCACTGGCCCGCGATGATGTTCATCGCAAGCCTGCACTTGGCCGCGTGGAGCCGACCGTTGTGAGCAATCACCTGGAGACGTACTCCGTGGATGTCGATCAGATTATCCTCGGCATTGACGAGCTCCAGCAAACCAATTATCAGCGCCAGCCGTTGGTCGGCTCGAGCAATCCGCAGGCATCGAAGGCGCGAGTCATCGCGGAAAAGATGCTCATTCATCAGGACATCCTGTTTGCCAACGGATTCTTTAAGGAGGGCGTTTGGACAAACGAGTGGACGGGCGCCGATGCGGACAACTTTGATAGCAATGAGTTTGTGAAGTTCTCTGACGCAAACTCGAATCCGATGAAGCTCTTTAAATACCTTCGCACGATGATGCGCAAGATCGGACGCCGTACGCCGAACCGCTTAGCGCTTGGCGAAAACGTGTTCAACGCATTGACCGAAAACCCGACGATCCTTTCGCATGTTATGCCTGGCGGCAGCACGGTCAACCCGGCAGAAGTCAATGAGCAGGTACTCGCAACGCTCTTCGGCGTCGATCGCGTCGTTGTGCTTGGCTCTACCTACAATAAGGGAGACCTTGGAGCAGAGGACATGGATTTCATCTGTGACCCGAATTCTGCGCTGCTTGTTTACGCGACAGACACGCCGACCATTGACGAGCCGTCTGCCGGTTATCAGATCACGTGGGATATGCTCGCGAATGGCAACTACATGCCGGTCCTGCAGTACCCTGGCGAAAACGGCACGCACTCGCAGTACGTTGAGGGCTTGATGGCAACGACATTTAAGAAGACTGCTGATGACCTTGGCGTATTCCTGAAGGATTGCGTTTAAGAGGAAGGCCTATGTATATCGCGTTATATCCGGTTAGTTTTCATGGAAAAAGCTACCGCGTCGGCGATGAGATTGAAGAGGACGCCGTACAGAATGGGCCCCGCCTGCTCCAAGCAGGCATCTTGAAGCGAAAAGAAGACGCTCCGGCATTCTGGGCACCTATTTATGAGAATGGCACAGTGTCTTGCGTTCCATTGGATCCGAAGGAAGTACAATCAGTCCTTATCTTTTTGCAGATGCCGGCCTCTACGGCAGCACAGCAGGCGAAAGAAGTGGAAAGTATTCCATTGTTAGATTACCTCAATCAAATCGAGACGAGAAAGACAGTAAAGGAGGCACTTGCAAAAGCGCTTTCGAATGAAAGAGTCCCAGGGGAGGGAAAATAGAAATGGCTGAATACGAGAAGATTGGTTTTGTTGATCATGTGACACCGCTGAATGCGGAAAACATGGGTCACTTGGAAGATGGGATCGCATTGGCAGTGGAAACCGCCAATGAAGCTTCGAATCTTACGATCGGAACCGTTACAAGCGGTGAAACACCGAGTGCCAACATTGCAGATGGCAAACTCAATCTTGTGTTCGAGGAGCCTGAGAAAGGCGAAAAAGGCGATCCGGGCCCGGCCGGCGCTAATGGCAAGGATGGCGCACAGGGCCCGGCTGGTGCCGATGGCGCGCCAGGCAAGAACGGTGCGACGTGGTATGTCGTTGCTTCTGCGCAGTCTGCTGGCGGCGCGGCGCCTGGTGGCGCTGCTGAGGGAGATTTTGTTCTCGACTCCAATGGTGCAGTCTACAAGGTCAACGCGAGCACAATGTTGGATGATACCGGCGTAAACATTAAGGGGGCACAAGGGCCATCTGGCAAAGATGGTGCTCAGGGTGCGACCGGTGCACAGGGACCAAAGGGACCAAAGGGTGATCCTGGCGATACCTATACGTTACCGGACGCAACCACATCGGTGCGAGGCGGCGTGCTGCAGGCTGAGGCGCAGGTAGACAGTGTCGCAACGGATGCAACTGGCCTGGTAACCGATTTTAATGCGCTCCTGGCTAAGCTGCGCACGGCTGGTATCCTTGCAAGCTCGTAAAAAACACATAGAAGGAGGGCGGAACCATGAAGCAGGTTGAAAACACGGCCCAGCCGCAGCCGGAAGGCGCACATTATACGTACAATCCGGCATCATGTCAGGATCACGGTGTCAATCAAATGCGGCTGGAACTTGGTGACACAGCCGTTGAGGGACAAAACAAAACAGCTGTGCTTTGCGACGAGGAATATGCAGCGCTCCTGACGAACGAGACGTCCTGGAAGCGTGCAAAGCTGGCCTGCGTGGAAGCCATCCTCATGAAGCTGTCGTACGAGGTGGATACCTCCGTCGGTGGGCTGTCGTACTCGTTAAACCAGCGTGCGGATCGATGGCTAAAACTGCGAGACAAGTTAAAGCAGGAACTGTCCATTGCAGCTCCAACTGGTGACCCACGTGCCCTGCACGGTGGGCATTATTTTTACCCGAACATGCTTGCAAACCTGCGAAAGGGGCCGCCGTCATGCCACTGATTCCGGGACAGGGCACACAAGCATTTGTGTGCTATCAACGTAAGCCTGGCAAAACAGAGACAGGAAGGCCGACAAAGGGCGCATATGAGCCCATCGGAACGGTGATCGGGATGCTAACAAATGCAACGCCAAAAGAGCAGCTTTTGTGGTCTCAGCAGAATCACCCGATATCACATAAACTTGTCCTCCCTATGCCGGACGCGATTCCAGAAGGCGGCGACTTTCTGACTGTCGGAGAGGACGAATCGACTCGGTACTTTTATGTGCAGGGATATGAGAACCCAGGCGACCTTTTTCACTTCGTGGTTGTTTATCTTATCGAGCGGGAGGGATTAGATTGCCAGAGTACGAGCCAGGGGCCCTAATTGCATTGCAGAAAAAGATGCACGAGCAAATTCTAAAAGAGTTGCAGAGCAGAGGTTATCGTGCCTCAAATGTGTTGCGGAACCATACGCAGAAAGTTTTAAGCGGATCCCGCAGCGGCAAGTCCTATCGAATCCGTGGGTCTGGCGGATATTATGTCGCATCAGCTCCAGGGGAGCCTCCTGCCAGTCCAACAGGACGATTCCGTAATTCCTTTACCGCAGAGAGCCGTATGATTCCAAACGGCGTACAGGCGATGGCAAAGTCGACATATACGGTAAATGGTTATGTGCTTGGCAATCTTCTTGAGGACGGCACAAGCAAGATGGCGCCGCGTCCAATGCATGACAAGGTCATCGAAGAGTCAAAATCTGAAGTTTCCGAGATTTTTTGCAGTCCATATCTGTAAGGAGGCACGCGTATGCTCGAAAAAGAAATCTATACCTGCCTGCATGAGGACGAAGAGATCCAAACCCTTCTAGCGTCCTACGAGGGAGGAAGTGCAATCTTCCATCAGATGGTCCCTGCGGACACGGATGCCGGGTGGGATGGCGTGCAGTATCCGCGTATTACCTACGATGTGGACACGCAGTCAAATCCAGAACGAAAAAACGCCGGCACGTTGCTCGTGTCCATCGCATGTAAAATTGACTCCACCCAGCCTGAGCCCATTGCGAAGAGGGTTCAGGCTCTTTTAGATGGTACATTATTTACCACAGATGATGGCTACACGGCCGCAGCGTCATGGAGCAGGACGGATAGTTTCACACAAGCAAACACAAATGCAATCCCGCAAATTTACGGTGCAGACATGGAATTTGAACTGCATGATTTCCCGTCACCGGTGCTCGTCGGGATGGATCCGCTTGCTCTTATGAACAGCTACGTGAAAAGGCTTTATCCGCAGGCCATGGTTCTGCATGTGGATACGCTGCCGGCGGTTTTCAAGCCGACGAATGATGAGCCCGCAATTTATTGGCGTGTGCGCAGTATCGGATCCGACCAACAGATGATTCGATATGACACGAATATGGTCACTTGGATGCGGGCAAGCCTGCAGTGCCACGTGCTGGCGCCATCGACACAGACACGTACAAATTTGATTAAGGGCATAGCGGAGAGCCTATACGAAACCCGAGAGATTGCATTTCCGGATCAAAGCCCGTTTTTGGTGCGATCGCTGTCCGGAAATACCGGCGCAAGCCCATTGCGGGTCGGACAACTTACGTTAGAGGGCAGCTATGGCGTCCTTCGGAAACTCGAAGGTACACCGATTCGAAACATTTCCATGAGACAGGAGAATGGCATATGAGTCTTTATACGATTGAAGAGCTCGTGCAGGCGCATGAGCTCTTTTCAGAAACCCCCGACACGGTCCGTGCAGCACTGACCATGCAGGGCAAAGATAAGTTCACAAAGGCGGAAGCCGGCGTGATCATCAAGAATTTTGCAAAGAGGGAGATCTGATACATGGCGTCTGTATATGTAAAGGGCGAGAAAAAGATTCGCCCTGGGATCTATAACCGGTATGAAAACCGCACGGTTACCGACAACACCGGCGCAATTGACGGCATTTGCGCGGTGCCGATTCATGCCACGAGCGGCCCGCTTGAGGAGGTACGTCTCTTTACGACGTCCACACAGGACGATTTCACAACGATGTACGGTGAAGGCGGTACAACCGATGCGGTTCGTGAGATGTTTAAGGGCGGTGCGCTGCAAGTCTATACGTATCGCCTCGGAACTGGCGGTGCAAAGGCTACGGCGACGCTGTCCGATACAGAAGGCACAGAAGTGCTAGGCGTGACGGCGCTGTATCCTGGCACGCAGCCGATTTATGTGACGATCCGGGAACGGCTGACAAATGCAAATCAGAAGGAACTGCTTGTGACCGGTGGCGCAACCGGTACGCAGATCCTTGAACAGTTTGTGTTTGATGCGAAAGCAAAGTCTGATGCAGTTGTTGGGGATGCTTTGACCGGCGAAGTTGTAGCTGGCGGTTCCGAGGAAACCGCTGGCGTTGAAAACGAAGTGGATGCATTGATCAAAACATTCACAGAAACCGGCAGTAACTACATTGCGATCGAGAAAAAAGCAGATGGCATCGGTGAGCTGGAGCTTGTGTCGAGTGTACAGCTTTCCGGCGGCGAGGATCCGGTTGTTACAGCGTCCGATTACTCGAACGCATTTAATGCCTTCGAGCCGTATCGCTTTAACATCATCGCGGCGGATACGCTTGATGATAATGTCCGCGCTCTGCTGACGGCCTACGTTGACCGCATCTTTAACGAGGGCCGGTGGACGATGGCCGTAGTTGGCAACGGCATTGACGTGGGTTTCTCGACGCGCTGTGCGCGTGCGAGCAGCACCAATGATGCACTTTGCATGTATGTCGGCGGCCAGTTTAACGACAGCACGGGCCTGGTGGAGGGTTATCGCTGCATTGACCGCATCGCCGGTATGGCGGCAGCCGTCCCGGCAAACGAGAGCCTCGTGCACCGCGCAATTCCTGGCGCTGTCAGTTTAGCTGAAAACCTCACCAACAGCCAGTATGAGACGGCGTATACGTCCGGTATGGTGGCCATTTCTCAGGCCGCAGACGGCACCGTTTGGCTTGATAACGCTGTCACGACGCTGGTGTCTCCGGGCGCCGACCAGGACGATGGTTGGAAAAAGGTAAAGCGTGTTAAGACGCGCTTAGAACTGATGGACCGCATTGATCGCCGGCTGGCGCCGATGATCGGCCAGGTAAACTGCACGTCCGACGGCATTTCCCTTGTCGTCCAGGCCGCACAGGACATCTGCAACACGATGGTGCAGGAAGGCAAACTTCTCGACGGTGCGACCGTCTTGGAGGATCCGGATAATCCGGCGACGACGGATAGCCTGTGGCTGCTTGTCCAGGTTGATGATCCGGACACGCTCGAGAAGATTTATTTGAACTACCAGTTCCGATTCAGCCCGGACACGGTAACGACGACGGCATAAAAAGGAGGGACAACGTATGGCGGACATTACAGTTCTTGACACCAGAAAAGTCATTTCTGGTAAAGACGGCCGCATTTTTGTGGGCGTTGGTGACGATACGCCGCAGTTCTTAGCAGAATGCGGTGAGTGGAGTGCATCTGTATCTTTTTCGAATACTGACTTTCAGCCGGTCGGCAGCCTGATTCAGGCAGCAGTCACGACTGGTCTCACGATCAGCTTGACATTTACAGAGACAGTTGTGCGTGACGACGTGTTGCTTGAGCCGCTGCTGACCGCGTTGAATCGCGGCATTGTGCCGTGGTATAAGTGCAACGTAGGTCTGACGCGCGCAATCGATGATCAGGAGGAACGCATTACATTCTCGCAGATGGTACCGGATGGCGATATTGATATTGCAAATCTGTCCCCGGGCGACATCGTGCAGCGTTCCTGGAGCTTCCGGTGCAACATGCTTCCGCAGTATCAGAAGCTCTTCGCCTATGAGGGTACCTATAACTCGGAGTACACGCATTTCCAGGGATAAGGAGGATGACCAATGGAGAAAACGGCAAATAAGAAGCCGGAAGAAATCCTGCAGCAGCCGATTGAGGAAACCGGTCTGCAGGACAGCATGATGCAGACGGAGCTTTCGCAGGAAGATGTCCTGAAAATGTTTCTCGAAGCGGCCGACTATAAAAACGACGAAAATGAAATCATCGCAATCAAGATTCACAGAAACGGGAAGCAGATTCTCCCTACGTTCCACGTGCGGCCGTTAAATGAACGCGAAATCGATATGGCGCACAAAAAGGCAACGCACTACGGAAACAATCCACGCGGGCGCAGACTTCCTAAAATCGAGCTTGAAACAGATCAAGGTCTCGAAAACGCATGGATCATTTACCTTGCCACTGTGAACGACGACAAGGAAAAGCTGTGGAACAATCGCACGTATATCCGCGCGCTGCAGGACCGCCATCCGGAAGTCGTTTTCTCGCAGGGTAATGAAGGTGCACAGGCCATCAACATGATCTTAAAAGCGGGCGAAAAGACCTATGTGATGAAAAAAATCATCGAAATGTCCTATCCGGATGATGTTGGCGGCGAAAATGAGTCCGATAACAACGGTGAACTCGATTACGCAAAAAACTAATACGTGTCAGTGCAGTCGCGTGGACCGTGGCGCGCTTGTGCGTTGCAACGGGTAAACCAGCCGGAGAAATTTTAACCTGGAGTCGTAGGGAGCGTATTTTCCAACTTGCGGCCATGCAGGTGATGGAGGAATCCGGTGTCGGTGACATAACGACGAACGCACTGACCGAATGGATGCTCAGAACTGGGCAGCTTACGGAAAAGAAATCCAAGTCTAAATAAGGTGGTGAACTGGGGATGGCTGGCGGGGAAGAATTTATAATTGATATTACCGGAAAGTTTACGGATGAAACAAAAGGCGGCATAGAAAAGCTCGATAAGGAGCTGGAAGCTGTCCAGAAAAAGGCGAAAACATACGAGAAAGCGATTTCTTCTGTAGGGACAGACGCAAAATCGCTGAAAAAGATCCAGACAAATTTGAGCAGTGTCCTTTCGCAGGCACAGCAGAAGTATTCTTCTGCAAAGTCATCGGCTGATCAATATGGGACCAGCATGACGGATCTACAGAAGAAGTTAAAGTCGCTGCATGCAAATCAAAGAGATGTATCAGCGCAGATTCGTGAAACAACGACACAGCTCAATGCTGCGAAAAAGGCCGGAAATCAGGCTGAGATCACCAGTCTCTCAAAAGCTCTCGATGAACATAGAGCTTCCCAAAAAAATGTTGCAAAAAGCATTCAAGAAACATCAAGTGAACTTGATAGTGCAACGAGCAAATTTGCAGCGTATTCACAGGCTGCCAAAAGCGCTGGAGATGGACTTCAGGTTTTGGAAAAGCAGAATGAAACGCTGCAGGAGAAACTCGACGCCACTCCAACGTATCAAAGAGTCGCAGACGGATTCCAGACTGCCAGTGAAAAGATTGGAAAGGTTGGCGATGCGTTAACCCTTGGCGTCACGACGCCTGTGATAGCCGCCGGAGCGGCAGCTATCAACACTGGCATTGGCTTTGAGAATGCGATGTCTCAGGTTGCAGGTGCATTGAATATGCCCGCATCCCAGATGGGAAATCTTAAACAGCTCGCGCTGGACATGGGGCAAGAGACCATCTTCTCGGCGTCAGAGGCTGCACAAGCTATGACTGAGCTTGCCAAAGGCGGCATGACGGAAGCGAACATTCAGGGCGGTGCTTTACAGTCCACAATGGATCTGGCAGCCTCGTCTGGAATGAACCTTGCAGATGCTGCAAACACGGTGGTCCAGACGATGGGTGCATTCGATTTATCGGCATCACGTTCAGGCGAAGCGGTCAATGCGCTGGCCGGCGCCGCTGCGGCGTCGAGCGCGGATGTTTCCGACTTGACGCAAGGCCTGTCGCAGGTCGGTACAGTCGCGCAAAATTCCGGCTGGGACGTCCAAGAGACGGCAGCTACTTTGGCAGCCTTCGCGGACGCCGGCATTATGGGCTCTGACGCTGGTACATCTCTCAAAACGATGCTGCAGCGGCTTACTGCACCGACCGACGCTGCCAAGAAGAAAATGGAAGAGCTCGGAATTTCGGTGCGAGACAGCAACGATAACTTGTTGAGTGCGCAGGAAATTGCGCAGAATCTGCAGGACGCTTTGTCTGGATTGAGTTCTGGAGATCGAGATGCAGCTCTCAATGAAATCTTTGGCTCCGATGCTATCCGTGCGGCGATCGTTCTCGCAAATGAAGGCGCGTCTGGTATGCAGACATATGTGGATGCAGCGTCAGACGCAGATGCGGCATCGCGCATGGCAGAAAGCCAGATGGGAGATACTGGCCGCGCAATTGAGGAAATGAAGGGCTCGATTGAGACAGCCGGTATTACGATTTCCGAAGTATTGGCGCCTTACGTTACGAAGGGCGCCGAGGCTGTAACAAAACTAGTCAACGCATTTTCGGAGCTGAGCGATGGTGCAAAAGGAACCATCCTCGGCGTTATTGGCGGCACCGCGCTTGCAGGGCCGGCGATTAAAACGTTCAGCCCGCTGCTTAGCGGGATCAGCAAGATCATCAAAAAAGTTGGTGATATGCGGAAAAACGCAAAGGCCGTTTCAAGTACTGCTGAAGCCGTTACAGGCTCCATTTCCGGCGTTTCGAACGCGACTCAGACGGTTACTGATGCGATGGCTTCCGCTGCAAAGTCCACCTCCAAGTGGAGCTCTATTTCCTCCAAACTCCCCGGAATTTTGGGCCTTGTGGCGGCCGGCGTTACGGCAACAGTCGTGGCTGTGAAAGCGTACCACGAGTACATGCTTGATATGGATAAAAAAGAGCATTTCGGGAATATTACGCTCTCCGCGGAGGAAGTCGCCGATGTGGCGGATCGCCTGACAAAGACGGAATTCACGATGAAGCTCGATGAAATCGACGAAAACGCCGAGAAGGTCGATAACTTACGTGAGTCGCTCGAAGACCTTGAACAAAGTCTCGACAAGACGAACTGGAAAGCGTCGATTGGGCTTGAATTGACTGTTGATGAGCAAGAAGGGTTCAAGAGTGATGTAGAGTCGTATGTACAGAATGCACTCGACATGATCAATCAGCAGCACTATACGACCTCTTTGGCTATTGACATGGTAGCTCAAAGCGGAAGCTGGGGTAACGAGACGCTTTCCAAACTCAGCAACACATACTACAGCTCTCTTGAATCTAACTTTTCTGATATGGGCGCTAAATTGTCTGAAGCAGTAGCGAGCGCTTTTGCAGATGGAGAGCTTTCTCCCGATGAGGTCGAGAATATCACAAACAAGTACCTCAAACCGATGCAAGATGCCGTCGATAAGTTCAATGAGGCGCAGGATGAAGCCAAACTCAACCGTATCCAACAAAACACATTGCATGGAGGCAAGGGGGGCTTAACAGCCGAGAGCTTCCAAGATTTGATGGATGCCATTGGTGATAGAATCTCTTCAAATTCAGAAGCAACTGATAACGCTGCGGCACAAAGCATGGCCGAACTAGCAGGATTGAAACAGCAAGGTCTCCTTTCTGGGTCCGCATATAACGAAATGTATGACTATGTCACTCGAAGCGCAAATCAGCAATATGCTACGGATTCAATTGGCTCTGTAATGAAGGGCTATGAGACACTTCAGCAGAATTACAGTAAAGAAATATCTGCTGTAAGTGATGAATTCGATTCATCGATGCAAAGCACGTTGAGCGAATTGATGAACAGTGACATGTGGATGACAGGTCTGTACGGTGCCCTAAAAGATGTTGGTACGATGAACAACGCTGGCATCAAGACTTTGACCGGCGATTCACAGGAAAACATGCAGAAGCTCACGCAGAGCCTTGACGACGACTTTACAAACCAAATCTACAGTTATGCAGATGACTGGTTTGATGCAGGACAGGTTCCGCCGAAGGAATTCGTGAATGGCATGCAGGAAGCTTTCAGAACAGAAATGATGTCCGGCAACACCACGCACGCGATGGATTACGCCGGCATGATTCTCGGTACAAACGATGATTTTCGTAAGCAGATGGAAGACTTCTATAAACAAAACGAAGGAAATGTTTCTGAAGGCTTTATGCAGATGATTCGTGGTGCGGAGATGTCGTCTGGCAAAATCTTTGAGGACGGCATCTTTAAAGACGCTGAGGAAGCGACGTCGCTCGGCGGGGAGCGCCTTGAAGAGCTGATGCGCAACGTTGGCATCAAGGCAGGGTCTTCCCTCGCGGACGCGCTCGGTGAAGCGAGCGTTGATGTGCAGACAAGCATCGATGCCATCTATACGATGTTCTCGAGTGGAAGCCGACTTAATTCCGAACAGGTAGCGCAGGCATTTTCCGGCGTTGGTATTAACCTCAGTGATGCGCTTGCCCAAGAGCTTGCGGCCGTTGAGCCGGAAATGCAGGCACGAGTCGCGACATTGTTGGCAACTGTGCTCTCCGGGATCCAGCTGGACGCGAATTCCCTTGGTACTGTTTTGAGTGGATTTGGCGTCACGTTGAGCAACAGCCTGGTCGATTCTTTGTCTGGGCTCGGTGCAGATGTGCAGCGGGCGTTGATCAACGCCGTAACAAGCGCGGATGTGCCGACTGCCATTGAGCAGTTAAAGCAGCAATTCCCGGACAACGTGACGATTCAAGGCCTGAAGGTTAATGTTGATGCTACGACGGGTGCTGTGACGCTTGCTGGCGGCAGCGAAAGCATTGATGAAGCTGTAAAAAACGCTGCTGGTGATGGTGGAAGTGTGTCTGTAAGCAAAACCATCGATGTACTTACGAATGGCGCAAATATTGGTGCGCAAATTGGGCAGACGGCACAAGCCAATATTAAAGCCGTTGCGGATACTGCCGAAGCGAATAAAGAACTTGATGATACGGCCAAAGATCGAACACAAAACACAAATGTGCAGTTGGACGGCATAGCCGAGGCTAGATCCGCGTTGGATCTTTTAACTAGGCCGAGACGAGTCGTTGTTACGGTTGATGAAGCCGGTGGTACGAGAAAATCGGAATATCCAGTAGGACATAACGCCGCTGGCGGTATTGTGCAAGGCAAGCAGCTCTCCTGGCTCGCAGAAGAGGGCTGGCCGGAAGCCGTCATTCCGTTTGATCCGGCTCGGCGCAAGCGGGCCATCAGCCTGTGGGAACAGACCGGTGAAAAGCTCGGTGTGACTCCAGAATCCCATGCAGACGGTGGCTTTGTTGGAAACCCTGGGAAGCTCATCCCGTTTACGCCGCCCGCGTCGGTGGAACCGGCGCAGGGAGGCGCCCAGGGTGGGGCGAGTGTCACGATATCTTCTGGTGCCATCCAGATCACGGTGCAGGCGAACGGATCTGACGCAAACGCAATCGCGGCAGCACTTAATAACACAGATATTGCAGAAGAGATTGCCCGCAGGATCGCTCGTGAGCTGAACCGCGGTCTACGCAACACGCCGAACACGAGGGAGGCATAATATGGACCTCTATCTGACAGTTTTGCAGGGAGAACAGGAGAATCCGGATGGGTTCTCCTTTCAATTCCCGTCTCCTCCGGAAGAGATCACGGTAGAGTCTGGCGCCACGTTTTTTACGTTTACCCTGTTGAATATCGGTGATACCAACATTCCAAACGGGGAAGACCTGCAGAGCGTGTCTTGGACAGGCTACTTTTTTGGAGAGGCGCGCATCGGCATGGCCGGCGGTGCCATCCACACGTGGCAGGATCCGGAGGTTTGCAAAAATCAAATTTTGACATGGCAATCCGCACACCAGAAGCTGCGGCTGAACATCACAAAAACGTGGGTAAACCTCGACGTCTACATCGAGAGCTTTGAGTGGCATTACTCGGGTGGCTTTGGCGACATCGAGTACACGATTAAGCTCCAGCAGGCGAAAAACCCGGAAATCACGATGAACACGCCGCAGGTGATGGACTCCATCCCCGGAAAGGTGGTGCCGGACGACACCGTATACACCTGCGACACGTCAACCACGGTGCCCGTGGCGCCCGGCGGCACGTACACCTGCATGATTTACTGCACGGCGGGGCGGCCAAATGTGATTCCTGGCACCGGCAGCGTGTGCGACGTTACACTTAAAAGCCGCAGGGACGATAACTGGTACTTTACGTGCACAGCAACGGGAGAAATCGGGGAGTCCAGCGGTATCTACATCAATGGTTCTCCGCAGCCGCAGTTTCGGATCCTCGTCGATGGGGAAGGCTACGGCGCCACGATGACAGGCACGATCGTCACGTCGTCTGCGAGCGTCTATGTGGTCAATCCCGGAGATACGATCTGGTTTGCGGCGCTCAAAATCTACCACGACGGCTCGCAGTGGCGAAAGCTCTACGAAGCAAATAAGCAACTGATAGAAGAAACAGCAGTTGCGAACGGCAGAAACTCTTCCGAACTTGGGAAGTATCTCTATGCCGGCACGCAGCTGCTGATTCCTTAGATGTTATCAAGCATGCGATGCAAAGATTTGCTCGGAAAATTGCAGCTAAATAAGCCCGAAAGGAGGCGAGAGGATGCCGGCGGTTGACCGTGTAACGTACACGCTTTATTTCCAAAAAGGAGGGAGCCTATATCAGCTTGCGCCTATTTGTACGGAATTAAAGCTCAGCGAAAAGAAAGACGAGTTAGCACAGACGCTGACGTTCAAACTTGCAAACGTAAAAGTGGGGGATACCTACATCGGGTCCCTGCTGGATCCGGGCGACATCATTCATCTCACGTGCAATGACGGAGACGGGCGCAAGGGAGAACTGTTCCGAGGCCCCGTGTGGGAGACGGAGTACGAGCACGGCAAACGCACCTATTCCTGCACTGCCTACGATCCGCTGATCTATTTGAACAAAAGCAAAGACCTTCTCTTCTTTCAGAAGGGCCGCACAACGCAGCAGATTTTTGAAAGCGTCTGCGGCGATTGGAACATCCCGCTCTCGTATACGTATACTTCCATCCAGCATGAGCAGGTGGGGAACACGTCGGCCGTACAAATCGCTGATTTCTTAGTGGAGAGGCTGCACGAGGTGCGTGAAAAAACGCACTTGCAGTATACGCTCAAGTACGAAAACCAGAAGATGGTGGTGTGTTACCGAGGGAACAACTCGATCGTTTATACGCTTTCTGACGACACGAATCTGACGGCGTCGTCTCTATCCCGCACGATGGACGATATGCTCACGCAGGTTGTGATCACCGGCCCCTCCGATGACAGTGACTCGGCGCCGCCGGTGGAGGCGACACTTCATGGGGAAAACCAAACACACTATGGAACCATTCAGAGCTACGTTGCGCGGAATGAAGATGATACACTCGCAAAAATCAAGGAAGAGCAGCAGCAGACGTTGTGGGAAAAGCGGCTGCCGTCGAAGACCTTTTCAGCGACGAGCATTGACTATCCGTTTATGCGCGTCGGGGACATCGTGAAATATAACACGGGTTCAAACGCCGGATGGAACCGGCTATGTGTCAAAAGTGTGACTCATGACTTATTGAATCGAAGCATGCAATTGGAGCTGGAAACGTAATGGACGGATTTTCTGAATTAAAAGAAGCGGTTGTAAAGCGCGTGAACGATACCGGCGCCTATTACTCGCAGCCGGTATTGCATCTCGGGAGAATGATAGGCACGAACTTAAAACTTGACGGCTCTACGCAGCTGTACCCAACGGGAACATATAAAATCTCGCGCACACTGAAACAGCCAACAAGCGGCTGGACAAAAGATGCGGAGGGATACGAGGTATTCCTTCCGGAAAGTCTTCAGCCATTAAAATCAGGAGACCGGGTGCTCGTTGCGGAAATCCGCACGCGCTATAAAGAAGACTTTGTCATCATTGACATTCTGTGAAAGGGGAGAAAAGCATGGCAGACAATACACTGTTTCCTGCAGCCATCGCCGACGATACGATAGATAATGTCGGACTCTCAGACACGGATGCAACAGACAACTATACTGGCTATAAGCTGGGTCCGTACTTTGACGGGAAGGATTTTGTACGTGATGGTGCGCACCGCATTATCGCGGCGAGTGGCGCGGACACGTGGAAAGCATGGTGCCGCAAGTGCTTGGTAACCGAGCGCGGCGCCTCCATCTATTATCCCGATACATTCGGGATTCGCACGGTAGAAGCACTTGGTTCTTCAGACAAAGATCTTGCAGAAAATATCCTCTCTCGAGAGATCCGCGAGGCAATGATGCGGGACCCATATGGCCGGTGCAAGCAGGTTGATTCGCTGACGTTCTCGTGGGGCGTTGATTCCGTGGAAGTGTACCTAGAAATGACTGGAATTGACGGATCCACTGTAGCGCTGAAACAAACGATAGGAGGTGGAACGTATGCCGTATAGCTTTACGCCTCCGAGCTTTCTAAGCGAGGACCAGGATGCGATCTACCAGCGCATGCTCGAGATCCTTCCGCCGGATATCGAGTCGGCAAAAGGCGGGTTTGCGTGGGATTACTTTTATCCGGTAGCAGTTGAGATTGCACGGAATGGCCAGTTTACAATTCCAAACGCGCTGCAGCTCGCGTGGCCGCAGTTTGCGGTTGGAAATTGGCTGGATCTGCACGGTGAAAATCGCGGCATCGTCCGCCGTTCCCCAACGGCATCCGTTGGAGAGCTGCAGATCACCGGAAAGCCGGGTGCCACGGTCCCAGCGGGAACATTGTTTTCGACTGCCGGTACAGACGGAGCCGTAAGTGTGGATTTCGCAACGACAGAGGCTGTTGTCATCGGAGAAGATGGAACCGTCATGGTTGAGGCGCAGTGTACGAGCACAGGGAAAGATGGCAATGTGTCCGCTGGCACAATTACGCTCAAGGGCAGCACGATCAGCGCGGTTACGTCGGTAACAAACCCGGAAGCATTTACAGGCGGAACAGAAGCCGAAGACGACGAAAGTCTTCGTGCCCGCATTTTGGACTACGACCGAAATCAGGGTGAAAGCTACGTCGGATCCATGGCGGACTATAGGCGCTGGGCCCTGTCCGTCGACGGAATTGGTTCAGCGACCGTAATTCCGGCGCAGGACGACACAGGTCTCGTAACGATCGTACTGACGGACCAAAACGGTGCGCCGGCGAACGATACGCTGTGCGAAGCCGTCTATAACTACATCATGCGGCCGGACGATCCTTATTCTCGGCTGGCTCCCATCAATGCCTATCTTCGCTGTATCCCGCCGAAGGAGATTGCCGTCACCATTGCGGCGGTCGTAGAGCTTGATGGAGCATCCTTAGAGACGGTCAAGATAGCATTCCAGCAAAGTCTCCTCCCTTACTTTGGGGAAGTGCCTGGAGAAGGAGAGATTCGATACACAAAGGTCGCTTCCATATTATCCGAAACAGCTGGCGTCCATGACTTTAAAGACTTGACGATAAACGGAGGCACAGCCAATATTCCGATTGACGATATGGCGGCGCCGGCCCTTGAAGCCATCAATCTGACGGAGGGGGTGGTGTAGTGTGGACTGAAAAGATGGACGAAATCCTGAAAAGCCCCGCTGCGCGCCGGTTTGTACCGCAATTGTCGCCAATTTATGGTGATGCCTACACCGCGCTCTGGCTATTTAACGTGATTGGTGCCATGCTTGATCGTGTAAACAATGTAACGGACAGCCTGGCGGATCAAGCGCTTCCGCAAACTGTTACATGGGGCATCGCGTATTTTGAGCAGGACTATGGCATCATAAGCGACGAAAGCCTTCCACTTGAAACCCGTAGGGCCAATCTGTTGACAAAGATTCGCACGCGTGCGCCACTGAATCCTGCGCGCGTCGAAAAGATATTGTCGACGCTCATCGGCGCAGACGTAAAACTTACGGAAAACATCAGCAAAAACCGATTTCAAGTTTCCGTGAAGGGAGACTTCGGGAGCGACCAGAAACAAGCGCTGCGAGATGCACTGGACCGCATGAAGCCGGCGCATGTTATCTATCTGCTGGTATATATTATTGAGCTTTTAGTAAGTGAAAAGGAAAATCTCAAGTTTGTGCCAGTTCGATTTCGCTTTACAGGTGCGGTGAATTCCTGGATGATGGAGCCCGTGCTTTTGAACGGCGAGAAAAATTTGGATGGTACGTGGTTCCTTGATCAGCAGATACGCAGGCATTTTATTTTGCGGCGCCTTCGAATTCGAACGCGCCTGCATGAAGAGGCGCACATCTCCATCCGTTGGCCCATGCAGCCTATGCGGCTGCAAGAGCGTATAAATAGTCATATGCGGTTTTCAGTCCGCCACGAAGATAAGGTCGAGACGCGATTACAAAATCGTGCCACGACCTTTTTTGTACGCGTGGCATGCCCGATCAAGTCATCTGGAAAGCTCATTCGGGATTCCAGGTGGTATTTAGACGGTACGTATAACCTTAACGGCACGCGCCGTCTCCACGCAGAATTAAAAGAGGAGGTCTTTTAATGGCAGCAGACAACAGTGTAATTACCGATGAACTGCGGAAGCGCTTGGCACAATGCGTTGCCGGCAGCATCAACACAATTTCGAGGGTCAAGTACATCGCCGTCGGCTCCGGCGGCGCGCCCGGCGGGACTCCCACGCCGCCTGCTGGATCCGCAACCGCGCTCGAGGATGAAAAAGGACGGTATGAGGTCGGAAGTGTGGAATTCCCGGTCGATACGACCGCGCGTTTTTACATCACCATTCCGGAAGCTGATTTGCCAGGAGCATCGTTGAGCGAAATGGCGCTGGTTTCAGAAGACGGGGTATTGTATGGGATTCGACATACGACACCAAAAGTAAAGGATTCCGACGAAGAGTTCCAGCTTGCCTTCGACCTCGAATTTTAACGGAAGGGAGGAGAACCAATGCCCGAACGTGAAAATTATCCGATTTCCGAGTCTCCGGTCTACACGGAAGAGGTTCCACAGCTGCTCGATGATGATCCGGCGAGCGCGACAAACAC
>ERZ1643247.1423-NODE-1423-length-22043-cov-7.758914_pt1 | contig 22043 bp, 19 predicted proteins | sample MGYA00579264_ERZ1643247 | MGnify/ENA primary metagenome ERZ1643247 (study PRJEB29033, sample SAMEA4952262) | chicken gut metagenome | biome: Broiler Chicken; feature: Gastrointestinal Tract; material: Caecum | place: Ireland | collected 2018 | study: Broiler... | reverse complement strand
AAATATTGAATTTTCAAGGAGCGAAGCCCATTTCAGGTATGGGAAGTCTTAGTTACTAAATGAAGTTCGAAAGAAAAATAAAAAGATTCCATTTATTATTTATGCTGGCTCTAGAAAACCAGAGCATATCAAAGAAACATTAAAAAAAGGCGGACAAGGATGCACAAATACTCCGAGTGAATTAATTGATTTGGTTATAAAAAATTTACTCAATAATTAAGCTTTAAGTCTTAAAGATTCCATTTTATAAAAAAGTAATCAATAAATATAATATATGAGAATAGCAGTTTCTGGGATATATAATATATTTATGAGATAATTATGGTAGTAAGAGCCCCAATTTCTACTACGTTTTTACTACGATTGATGTCCTCAATTTGCCTCGATTTGCCACGTTTTGCTTATTTTGTGATTGATTTAACAATTTAGGAATGGTTGAAAGAGAGCGCAAATTGAGGCAAAACACGGCATTATATTGCCTTATGAAAGGAGTTTTTAATATGCTTAGCGTGCTTTTCGTCTGCCACGGCAATATCTGTCGTAGCACAATGTCTGAATACGTTATGAAATACCTGGTATCCGAAGCGGGACTTTCGGACCAGTTTTACATTGATTCCGCTGCCACCAGCAGAGAGGAGATCGGCAATCCGGTTCATCCGGGCACCCAGAGAAAGCTGCGTGAGGTCGGTATCCCATGTGGAGGCCACCGGGCCCGCCAGATGAGACGGGAGGAGTACGAGGAGTTTGACTACCTGATCGGTATGGATTCGTGGAATATCCGCAATATTAACCGGATCATCGGAAATGGCGATCCGGAGGGCAAGGTATGCCGGCTTCTGGATTTTACCGGCCGGGCAGGGGAGGACATTGCCGACCCATGGTACACGGGTAATTTTGATGCGACCTACCGGGATGTGAGGGAAGGGTGCGAAGCGCTCCTTGCTCAGATCATGGAGAGCGGAAGAATCAGATAGAAAATCGACAGTGTGTTGGACAGGAAAAGGCATACAAAAAAAGCGTACAGGAAGCAGCGATACTTTGTTAAAAAAATGACTAAATAATAAATCGAAATTGTCTGAATTTCTGTGCAGATCGATAAAAATGCGCTTTCCTGCGTTAAATAAGAAAACTTTTTGGTTGATTTCATTGACTTATCATGTATAATGGTAAAAGGGAGTAAAGAGGCTTTACTTTCTGTAAAATAATGAAAGAAAAGAGGTTTGATGTGAGATGGCAGAAATGAATTTAAGCAAATACGGCATCACAGGCACGACGGAAATTGTACATAACCCTTCTTATGAATTATTATTCGAAGAAGAAACCAAACCGGGTCTGGAAGGTTTTGAAAAGGGACAGGTAAGTGAACTGGGTGCTGTCAATGTCATGACTGGTGAATACACAGGGCGTTCTCCAAAAGACAAGTTCATCGTAGTTGATGAGAATTCCAAAGATACAGTATGGTGGACCTCTGATGAATACAAAAATGACAACCATCCTGCTACACAGGAAGCATGGGAAACAGTAAAGAAGATTGCGCTTGACGAACTTTCCGGCAAGAAGCTTTACGTTGTAGATGCATTCTGCGGCGCAAACAAAGATACACGGATGGCAATCCGTTTTATCATGGAAGTAGCATGGCAGGCACACTTTGTTACAAATATGTTCATCCAGCCTACGAAAGAGGAGCTTGAAAATTTCGAGCCTGACTTCATCGTATATAATGCGTCCAAGGCAAAAGTAGAAAATTATAAAGAGCTTGGACTGAATTCTGAAACAGCCGTTATGTTCAATATCACAAGCCGTGAACAGGTTATCGTAAATACATGGTACGGCGGAGAAATGAAGAAAGGTATGTTCTCCATGATGAACTACTACCTTCCGTTAAAGGGCATCGCTTCCATGCACTGTTCTGCAAATACGGATATGAACGGAGAGAACACAGCAATCTTCTTCGGACTTTCCGGAACAGGTAAGACGACACTTTCCACAGATCCGAAACGTCTTCTGATCGGTGATGATGAGCACGGATGGGATGACAATGGTATCTTCAACTTCGAGGGTGGATGCTATGCGAAGGTAATTAATCTGGATAAAGAATCTGAGCCGGATATCTACAATGCAATCAAGAGAAACGCTCTTCTTGAGAACGTAACTCTGGATGCAGAAGGAAAGATCGATTTCGCAGATAAGAGCGTAACAGAAAATACACGTGTATCTTACCCGATCGACCACATCGAAAAGATCGTGCGTCCGGTTTCTGCAGCACCGGCTGCAAAGGAAGTTATCTTCCTTTCCGCAGACGCGTTTGGAGTACTTCCTCCGGTTTCCATTCTGACACCGGAACAGACACAGTACTACTTCCTGTCAGGATTTACTGCAAAGCTTGCAGGTACAGAACGTGGTATCACAGAGCCGACACCTACATTCTCCGCATGCTTTGGACAGGCATTCCTGGAGCTGCATCCGACAAAATATGCGGAAGAGCTTGTTAAGAGAATGGAACAGAGCGGAGCAAAAGCTTACCTTGTTAATACCGGATGGAATGGAACAGGAAAGCGTATCTCCATCAAAGATACCCGCGGTATCATCGATGCAATCTTAAGCGGTGATATCTTAAATGCGCCAACAAAGAAGATTCCGTACTTCAATATCGAAGTGCCGACAGAACTTCCGGGTGTAGACACAAATATTCTGGATCCTCGTGATACATACGCTGATGTTTCCGAGTGGGAGACAAAAGCAAAGGATCTTGCTCAAAGATTCATCAAGAACTTCCAGAAATACGAAGGAAACGAAGCAGGAAAAGCACTTGTTTCTGCAGGACCGCAGGTATAAGAAGGCAAAGAAATCTGCCGGGTGTGACAGTTGTCGCACCCGGTTCTTTTCACCCCTTTTTCAGATTCATATTTTCTGAGAGAATTTGTTTCTGAGTTCTTTACATTACAGGTAAAATCCGTTAAGATAAGAAGATGTCGAAGTAAGTCGCGAAGAGGGGAAACGTATGCTGTATGTAAAGCCGCATTTCTATGATCAATTTCAATGTATTGCAGATCGCTGCCCGGACACCTGTTGTGCCGGATGGCAGATCATGATCGATGAGGAGTCTCTTTTGAAATACAGCCGGGTAGAAGGTGGTTTCGGAAACCGGCTTATGACATCCATTGACTGGGAAGAGGGAGCATTCCTGCAGTTTGACGGGAGATGCAGCTGTCTGAATGAGAAGAATCTCTGTGATCTATACGAGGAGCTTGGCGAGGAGTATCTTTGCAGTACCTGCAGGATGTATCCGAGACATGTGGAGGAGTATGAGGATGTCAGAGAGTGGTCATTGTCCCTTTCCTGTCCCGAGGCGGCGAGGATGATTCTTGAGTGTGAGGAGCCGCTTACCTTTCTGACGGAGGAGACCGGGGAGAGCGAGCCGGAGCCGGACGAATCTTTTGATTTCTTATTATATTCCAGTTTAAATGAGATAAGAGAAATCCTGTTCAGGATGATACAAAACCGCGAAGAGGCGGCAGAGGTCAGGATGAAGCGTTGCCTGACGGCAGGAAAGGTCTGCCAGAAAGCGCTGGAAGAGGGAGGACCTTTCGGAATCGAGGAGGAGCTGGAGCAGATCCGGCAGGAAGCGTGCGAGGGAGAGTCTCTCGGATTTGAAGCAAAGTCCGCTTTCCTGAGAGAACTTTTTGAAATGGAGTTTCTCTGCGAAGACTGGAAAAAGGAGATTCACGAGGCTTTTGAAATCCTGTATGAGAATGGACAGGAGGCCTACGAGAAGATCCGTGAGAAATTTGGACCGGGAAAATGGGCGCAGTACAGTGAAAATCTGATGATGTTTTTTATCTACACCTATTTTTGCGGGGCAGTCTATGATGACAGTATCGATACCAAGATCTGTCTTGCTGTTTACAGTACTGTCATGATTCATGAACTCAGTATGGCGAGATGGATCCGGCAGGGAAAAAGCATGAAAAAGGAAGAGATATGGGAGACAGCCTGGCGGTATGCCAGAGAGATTGAACATTCGGATCAGAATCTGGCAGTTCTGGAGACTTATTTCCAGAAGGGACCGGATCCGTATGTTGCGTAAGAGGGAGAAACAACTTATAATAGTAATAATAGCTAAATGATAGTACTAAGGGGATAAATTCATGAAAAGTGCAAGAGAAAAAATTCTAAGACGAAGAATCCTGATCGCAGTTTGTTGCGTTATTGCTGTTGTGGTCGGGATTGTCGTCTGTGTTCAGATAAAAGAGAGCCGCCCGAATCAGTATGAGAAAAACCGTAAGCAACTGGAACAGATGGAGCAGGCGGATATATCCGAGACGGAAAAGCAGTGGGAGAATCTGGAAGGAGCCAATGAAAAGACAGAGATTGACACGTCCAAGCGGAATGAATATGGAGTCGTAGAGCTTGATAATGCGACGATCAAGAAAGCATTCAGCGGTGTCGTTGTAGTCGGGGATTCTTTTTCGGAGGCGCTGGATGTGTACGGACTTCTGGACGAGGGATCTGTCATCTATAAGAGGGGTGCCTCAGTCAATGAGATCGATGAGCTGGTTCAGAAAGTGATTTCCATGAAGCCGTCCACAGTCATCATGGAGTTTGGATGCAATGATCTTCAGATGTATAATTCCGATATTGACGGGTTCATCGAAAAGTACCAGTCTGAGATTCAGAAGATAAAAGATGCGCTTCCGGACACGATGATCTGTGTAAATTCCATTCTTCCGATGACGGAGGAGAAAGTCAAGGAGAAAGCCGGACGTGAGAAACGTCCTCAGTACAATGAGGCCATCGAGAAGATGTGCGATGATGAGGGATACCTGTACATCGACAGCAGTTTCATTGTGGAGGCAGACAGCGGCCTGTATGAGCAGGACGGAATCCACATGAAAAAGGAATACTACGAACAGTGGTTATCTTATATTGTAGAAAAGGCGGGACTTTGATCATGAAAAAGAAAAGGAGAAAGGATCTGAGCGGGATCATTGTCAAAGTGTGCTTTGTGGCATTCCTGGCGGTGTATCTGGGAATACTCTGCATGCAGGGGTACGCAAGGGATGTCTCTGTAGAAGGGATCAGGAAGGAGTTTGAAAGTGAAAAGCTTCTTGACGGGATCGAAGAGATGAAAGACAAGGATCTGCGCAGATATTATGGAATAGAAAGCAAGGACTGTGAGGGATACTTCTACTATAAGGCGGAGTCGCCGATGGCAGTGGATGAGCTTCTTGTACTGAAGACAAAGAATGCTCAGGACGCCGGACGGTTTGAGGAAGCAGTAAACAATCGTCTGGACAGCCAGATCGAGAGCTTCGAGGGATACGGAGTCACCCAGACTGCGCAGCTGAAAAAGGCGTATGCGCAGTCGGAGGGAATCTATGTAATTTACATGGCGGGCGATCAGGCGGATGACTGGAAATCTGCTTTTGAAAGCGCGATAAAATAGTCGGTGGAGGGAAATGACATGCTTTTAAACAGTCTGAATTTTATATTTGCATTTCTTCCGGTTGTCCTGATTCTGTTTTATGTGGTGCCGGGAAAATGGAAAAATCTCGTGCTTGCCCTGGCCAGTATTTTTTTCTACGCATGGGGCGAGCCGGTTTATGTTGTATTAATGCTGTTCAGTGCGGTGATGCATTATATGCTGGCGATCGATATCGGCAGAAAACAGAAACGCAGCCGCAGTGCGGTTCCATCCCTTGTTTTTGTCATTGTGATGGATGTATTTATTCTTGGATTTTTTAAATATTACGGATTTTTAAGCGGCGCAGTCAATGAATTGCTCGGAACCGGCTTCTCTACATCAGCACTGACGCTGCCGATCGGTCTGTCCTTTTATACATTTAAAAATCTTTCCTATGTGATTGATGTGTATAAAAAGAAATGTGAACCGGAACGGGATCCGATTACATTTATGGCATATGCGTCATTGTTTGCCTGCATGTCTGCCGGACCGATTGTCCGCTATGCAGATATCAAAGACGATCTCTATGCCCACAACGTATATATGTCAAGGCTTGGAGAGGGTGCGAGACGCTTCATCCTCGGTCTTGCGAAAAAAGTCCTTCTGGCAGATCAGTTATCCATGATGATTACCCAGATTCAGGACTCCGGATCCTCCATGTCCATGGTGACGGCGTGGATTTATCTGTTTGCCTACACGATGCAGATTTTCTTTGACTTCTCGGGTTATTCTGACATGGCCATCGGAGTCGGAAACATGCTTGGATTTGAATTTAAGGAAAACTTTGATTATCCATATATCGCAAAGAGCGTGACAGAATTCTGGAGAAGATGGCACATGTCCCTGAGCGGATGGTTCCGTGATTATGTCTATATTCCGCTTGGCGGGAACCGTGTTTCCGTTCTCTGCCATCTGAGGAACATTGTGATTGTCTGGTGTCTGACCGGAATCTGGCACGGGGCAACCTGGAACTTTCCGGTGTGGGGGCTTTATTATGCCGTGATTCTGATTGGTGAAAAATATGTGTGGAAGAATCTGGTCTCCAGGCTTCCGGGATGGGCAGCCAATACTTATACGATGCTGCTTGTCATGTTTGGGTGGCTGATTTTCATGAACACATCCTGGGATGCGGCGGCAGGAATGTTTGCCTCCCTCCTTGGATTTGGAGCATCTTCATTGATCGATGTGACAGCCGGATATTACTTAAAGACAGGAATTCTTCTGTTCGCACTGTGCGTACTGGCCGCAAGACCGGTTCTGAAGAAGCTTTCCGAGCGGTTTATTGAGCGCTATACGATTGTCACAGTGCTTGTGTATCTTGTCATGTTTTTACTCAGTATCGGCGGACTGGTATTTAATTCTTATCAGCCGTTTCTCTATATGCAGTTTTAAGGGGAGGTGTCAGATTTGGAAAAAGAGAAATTACCGGCATCGTATTTCGTGGGATTTATGTTTGCGATCCTGATTCTGGTCCTTTCCATTGTGAATCTGTTTTCCGGAACGAAGAAAGTCTCGGAGACGGAGAACAGGGAGCTTGCGCAGAAGCCGGAACTGACTGCAGAGGCGGTCGGCAGCGGAAATTATGCAAAGCAGTATCAGGAGTATTTTAACGATCAGTTTGTGTTCCGGGATTCCTGGATCCAGTTAAAGACCGGGTTTGACCGCCTCCTTGGCAAAGTAGAGGAAAACGGAGTCTACATCGGGAAAGATGGTTATCTGATCGAAAAGTTTGAAAAGCCGGACCAGACTACGGTAAATAATACGCTGGGGGCTATGGCGGCCTGGAAAGAGAAGTATAAAGATATCACGCATTACGCAATGATTGTACCGACAGCATCGGAGATTCTGGAGGACAAGCTACCGGCGCTGGCTTTGACAGCGGATCAGGATTCCAGTATTGATCAGGCTTATCAGACGCTGACCGGAAAGGGGCTGACGACAATCGATCTGAGGGACACCTTCCGTAAGAACACGAATCAGCAGCTGTTTTATAAGACGGACCATCACTGGACAACTTCTGCGGCTTATCTTGCTTTCCGGCAGTTTGCGGAGGTGGCAGGGCTTGACACTTCAGCTGTAACATATGAGAAAATGCCTGTGACAGATCAGTTTCAGGGTACGCTTTCCGCAAAAAGCGGATGCCGGACCGGTGTGAAAGAGGAAATCGACGTCTTCATTCCCAAAAAGAATGAAAATACGACACAGGAGCAGGTGTCTTCGATTGTCGAGTATACAGATGATCAGAAAAAAACCGGAAGCTTCTACAACACCGATAAGCTGGATCAGAGAAATGCGTATGAGGTCTTTTTCGGCGGCAATCACGGGCTGTTAAAGATCAAGACACCGACTACGGAGAATAAGCGGCTTTTAGTTCTGAAAGATTCCTATGCGAATTGTTTCCTGCCGTTTCTTGCACCGTATTACCGGGAGATTGTCGTTGTCGATCCGAGATACTATTATGGGGACTTATCGGAACTGATGGAGACAGAATCCATCAATGAAGTGCTGTATCTCTACAGTGCGGATACGTTTTTTGCGGATACTTCTTTTGCCGCGCTGACGGAAGAGTAGGAAGCGGAATTTCCGGATAGTTTGACCCGGCTGGAAAAATGCAAATTGACACCGGGTGGCGATCTATATATAATAAGGATAGAATACGAGCCGGCCCCGAGAGGCCGGAGAGAAGGAGTTCATAACCATGAAAAGAGTATTGCTAAAACTGAGCGGAGAAGCTCTTGCAGGTGATAAAAAGACAGGATTCGACGAGGCAACCTGCCTTGGAGTAGCTCATCAGGTCAAAGAGCTTGTCGATCAGGGAATTCAGGTAGCTATTGTAACTGGAGGAGGGAACTTCTGGAGAGGCCGTACGAGTGAAACGATTGACCGTGTCAAAGCGGACCAGATCGGTATGCTTGCCACAGTAATGAACTGTATCTATGTTTCCGATATTTTCCGTTTCGCAGGCATGGATACAGAAGTATTCACACCATTCGTATGCGGCGCTTTTACAACCCTTTTCTCAAAAGATGTGGCGGTAGAGGCACTCAATAAGGGAAAGGTCATTTTCTTTGCGGGAGGAACCGGACATCCGTATTTCTCCACAGATACCGGTGCGGTATTAAGAGCGATCGAGATTGAGGCAGATGCGATGCTGCTTGCAAAAGCGATCGACGGAATCTACGACAGCGATCCGAAAGTCAATCCGGAAGCGAAGAAGTACGATGAGATTTCCATTCAGGAAATTATCGATAAGAAGCTGATGGCGGTCGATCTGACTGCATCCATCATGTGCCTGGAGCACAAAATGCCGATGCTGGTATTCGGGCTGAGCGAGGAGAACAGCATTGTCAATACCATGAGCGGGAACTTTACAGGAACGAAAGTGACTGTTTAAGAAAGATCACAGGAGGAACTATCTATGCATGAACAATTAAAGGTATACGAAGAAAAAATGCAGAAAACAATGAAGAGTCTGGACAGCGATCTTGCGGCAATCCGTGCCGGAAGAGCAAACCCGCATATTCTGGACAGACTTACGGTGGATTATTATGGAGTACCGACTCCGATCCAGCAGGTGGCAAATGTTTCTGTTCCGGAAGCCCGGATGATTCAGATTCAGCCGTGGGAGAAAAGCATGTTAAAGGAGATCACAAAAGCGATCCAGACATCTGATATCGGAATCAATCCGACAAACGATGGACAGGTAATCCGTCTTGTGTTCCCGGAACTGACGGAAGACCGTCGTAAAGAGCTTGCCAAGGACGTGAAGAAAAAAGGTGAACAGGCAAAGGTTGCCATCAGAAATATCAGAAGAGACGGAAATGATGCCTTCAAGAAGTTAAAAGGCACAGAAGTTTCAGAAGACGCAATCAAAGATATGGAAGATGAACTTCAGAAAGTGACGGATAAATATATCAAAGAAGTCGATAAGGCAGTAGAGGCAAAGACAAAAGAAGTCATGACCGTATAAGGAAAACCGGCGGGAAAAGCGGAGCAAGGAGGGAATGGCCTCCTTGCTCTATATTTATCAAGGAGGAAGTGTTATGAAGATACCTCAGCATGTCGCTATTATTCTGGATGGAAACGGAAGATGGGCGAAGAAGAAAAATATGCCTCGTAACTACGGCCATGCACAGGGAAGTAAAAATGTAGAAAGAATCTGTGAGGCCGCCTACAAAATGGGAATCAAATACCTGACAGTTTACGCCTTTTCCACAGAGAACTGGAACCGTCCTGCGGATGAAGTCAATGCATTGATGAAGCTTCTGCGCAATTATATGAAAACCTGTCTGAAGACTGCGGAGAAAAACCGGATGCGGGTACGGGTGATTGGAGATAAAAGCGGACTGGATGATGACATCCGCAACAGAATCAAAGAGCTTGAGAAGGCGTCGGATAAAAATGACGGATTGAATTTCCAGATTGCAATCAATTATGGAAGCCGTGACGAAATGCTGCGTGCCATGCGGAAGATGGCAGAAGATGTGAAAGAGGGGAAAGTGCTGCCTGAGCAGATCGATGGACCGCTCTTTGAGTCTTATCTGGATACATACGGAATTCCGGACCCGGATCTTTTGATCCGTACAAGCGGGGAATTGCGCCTTTCGAACTATCTTCTATGGCAGATGGCCTACACAGAATTTTATTTTACCGATGTTCTCTGGCCTGATTTTACGAAAGAGGAATTAGAAAAAGCAATTTTGCAATATAATAATAGAGACCGGAGATACGGGAAAGTGAAGGAGGAAGAAGCAGATGTTTAAGACAAGACTGTTAAGCGGGATACTGCTCGTGGCTATTGCGCTTGCCACGATTATTCCAGGAAATGATATCCTGTTTGTGCTGCTTCTTCTAATCAGTCTGATCGGAATGAGCGAACTGTATAAAGTAAGCCGGCTGCAGGCCTCTCTTCCTGGAATTGTCGGCTATGCAGCAGCAGCGGCATATTATCTGCTGATCCGGCTTGAGGTCAAAGGCCCGGGAGAAAACAGGATCCTGCAGTATATTGACGGACAGGGGCTTGCCCTGCTTGTTATTGTATTTTTGATTGTTCTGATGGCAGTATATGTATTTTCGTATCCAAAGTATGTGTCGGAAGAGATGATGCTCATCTTTTTTGGTGTTTTTTACGTGGCGGTGATGCTGTCATATGTTTACCGGGCAAGAATGATACCGGAGGAGGGAGCGTATCTGGTATGGCTCGTATTTCTTTGCTCCTGGGGATGCGATACCTGTGCTTACTGTGTCGGAATGCTGATTGGAAAGCACAAAATGTCTCCAAAGCTCAGCCCCAAAAAATCGGTGGAAGGAGCGGTCGGCGGAGTAGTGGGAGCGGCGCTTTTGGGCGCGCTTTATGCTGCGGCGGTGAGCCATTTCGCAGACGCGGATGCGTCGCCGGCACTGTATGCTTTGATCTGCGGAGCGGGCGGACTGATTTCCATGGTAGGTGATCTGGCCGCATCTGCAATCAAAAGAAATCATAATATCAAGGATTACGGGAAACTGATTCCGGGACACGGAGGAATTCTGGACCGGTTCGACAGCGTGATCTTTACGGCACCGATCATTTATTATCTGAGTATCTTTTTTATTTAATAAGTAGTCAGGAGAAGAAACATGAAAAAAATTGCCATATTAGGATCCACCGGTTCGATCGGCACCCAGACGCTTGACGTGGTGCGAGAGAACGGGGACATTGAGGTCGTCTCTCTGGCGGCAGGATCCAATACAGAGCTTCTGGAAAAGCAGGTTCGTGAGTTTCATCCGAAAGTTGTCTGTGTCTATCAAAAAGAACGTGCGGCGGACTTAAAAGAGCGCCTTAAGGATAAAACTGTAAAAATTGTCACAGGAATGGATGGCCTGATTGAGGCGGCTTGTATTCCTGAAGCGGAGATTGTTGTGACGGCGGTTGTAGGGATGATTGGTATCCGGCCGACGATTGCCGCCATTGAAGCTGGAAAAGATATTGCACTTGCAAATAAGGAGACCCTTGTTACAGCGGGACATCTGATTATTCCGCTTGCCAGGGAAAAGGCAATCCGTATCCTTCCGGTGGACAGTGAGCACAGCGCGATTTTTCAATCCCTGCAGGGAAATGCCGGAAATAAAATACAGAAGATTCTTTTGACGGCGTCCGGCGGACCATTCCGCGGGAAAAAGCAGGAAGATCTGCTGAATGTCAACGTGGAAGATGCGCTGAAGCATCCGAACTGGTCCATGGGAAGAAAGATCACGATTGACTCTTCCACCATGATCAATAAAGGCCTGGAAGTAATCGAAGCCAAATGGCTGTTTGATGTATCCGTAGATGAGATTCAGGTTGTGGTCCAGCCGCAGTCGGTGATCCATTCCATGGTGGAGTACGAGGATGGCTCTGTGATTGCACAGCTTGGAACACCGGACATGAAGCTTCCGATCCAGTACGCGCTATATTATCCGGAACGAAGATATCTTCCGGGCGACCGCCTGGATTTCTGGAGCCTTTCCCATCTGGACTTTGAAAAGCCGGATCTGGATACTTTTTACGGGCTGGCACTTGCCTATGAGGCAGGAAGAGAGGGAGGCAGCATGCCGACCGTGCTGAATGCAGCCAACGAGCTGGCTGTCAGCATGTTCTTAGACAGACAGATCACATATCTGGAAATCGTGGAGATTATAGAGGACTGTATGAAGGCTCATAAGAAGATTGAGAATCCTTCCTTAGAACAGATTCTTATGACTGAACAGGAAACATATGAAAGAATTCGCAGCAGGAGGTAGCAGACAGTTTGGGAATTATTCTTGCAATTATCATTTTTGGATTTATCATTTTTATCCATGAGTTTGGACATTTTCTTCTTGCCAAACTCAACGGGATTGAGGTGCAGGAGTTTTCTATCGGAATGGGGCCGAAAATCGTAGGATTTCAGAGAAAAGAAACGCAGTATTCCATCCGGATTCTGCCGCTTGGCGGATTCTGTGCCATGGGCGAGGACGAAACTGAGGACGGGGAGAGCGTCGGGAATTTCAACCAGAAATCCCCGTGGAGACGGATCAGTGTCATCGTAGCAGGGGCAGGATTCAATTTTATTCTGGCTCTGATCGGAGCCATCATTATTACAGCGTGGATCGGCGTGGACAAACCGATTGTAGCTTCGGTGGAAGAGAATTATCCGGCGGCTGAGGCAGGACTGCAGGCCGGGGATGTTATCAAAGAAATCAACGGACGCAGTATCCATCTGTTTCGGGATGCAACGACTTATAATCAGTTTCACCAAAATGAGGAGATTGATCTGACTTATGAACGCGACGGCGTGGAGACAACGGTTCATTTAACGCCGCAGTGGGATGAAGAAAGCGGAATGTACCGGTATGGGTATTCTGGTGGCGGATATGTAAAGACCGGCTTTTTTGAAACGATAAAATACAGTTTCTACGTGGTTGAATACTGGATCACATCCACAATCGAAAGCCTGAAGATGCTCGTTACGGGACAGATCGGAATGGACAGCATGTCCGGTCCGGTAGGAATTGTCGATGTGGTGCAGGATACCTACAATCAGAGCAGAAGCGGCGGAGCATCGCTTGTATTTCTTAACATGCTGAATCTTATGATTCTGCTTTCTGCCAACCTGGGTGTCATGAACCTGCTTCCGATTCCGGCACTGGACGGTGGGAGGCTTGTATTCCTGATCATAGAAGTGATCCGCGGGAAACGGGTGCCGCCGGAGAAAGAAGGCTATGTTCATATGGTCGGAATGGTTTGCCTGCTTTTGTTGATGGTTTTTGTAATGTTCAATGATATACAGAGAATTTTTCTCTGAATTACAGAAGGTGCCGCACGGATGTGCGGTGCCTTTTCCTGTTTAACAGGAAACCTCGTTCCCTGTTAAATAAAAACGCTCCGCGGGATGCACACTCGCACGAAGCAGAAATTTGTCGCTGCAGAGACCGCGCTCGGCGCGAGAGTTCCGCGGGCGGAACTCTTTGTTCTCTTCAAGGCATGTTTTCGGAAGTGCCTTCATATCTTGAAAAGAAGAAATGCTTTGAGGTGGGCATGAACGAAATTTACGGAATGCAGGAAAACAATATTGATAAAGGGAAGCTGAAAATACAGATCACATCGGAGGCTACATCCTTCCCGGTGGAGGACGCAAGTATCCGGATCACCTATACCGGGGTGCCGGATCAGACGATTGAGACTGTCTCCACAGATTCTTCCGGACAAACGGAGACGCTGGAGTTGCCGGCCCCTCCGGTAGAGTACAGTCTGGATGAGCGTCAGGAGGAACAGCCTTACTCGGAATATACACTGGAAGTAACAGCGCCAGGATTTGAACCGATTCAGATCGCGGGAACAGAGATTCTCTCGGGGGTAACTGCGCTTCAGAATATCCGGATGCTTCCTCTGGAACGTGAGGAAGGTCAGGAGGTCTATGTGATTCCGGCACATACGCTGTTTGGAAATTATCCGCCCAAAATTCCGGAAGCTGAAATCAAGCCGATGGACGAATCAGGAGAGATTGTTTTGAGCCGTGTTGTAGTGCCGGAGTACATTGTTGTACATGATGGGTCACCGCGGGATTCTACGGCATTGAATTACTATGACAGATACAAGGATTATATTAAAAATGTGGCGTCCAGCGAAATATATGCGACATGGCCGGAGGAAGCGATCAAGGCGAATGTCCTTGCAATTATGTCCTTTACATTGAACAGGGTTTACACAGAATGGTACAGAAATCAGGGATTTGAATTTACGATTTCCTCCTCCACTGCCTTTGACCATAAGTGGATTCCGCAACGGAATATTTACGACACGATTTCCGTAGTTGTGGATGATCTGTTTGCGTCCTATCTTTCCAGACCGAACGTACGCCAGCCGATCCTGACTCAGTATTGCGACGGAAAACAGGTGACCTGTCCGGGGTGGATGACCCAGTGGGGTTCCAAAGATCTGGCGGATCAGGGATACAGTGCAATCCAGATCCTGCGTTATTTTTACGGAAGTGACATGTATATCAATACCGCCCAGGAAATTTCCGGGATTCCGTCATCGTGGCCGGGTTACACATTGGAAAATGGGTCTTCCGGCAGCAAAGTTCTGCAGATGCAGGAACAGCTGAATGTGATTGCGGGAGCCTATCCGGCGATTCCGAAAGTGGATGCGGACGGAATTTACGGTCCAAGGACGGAAGCGTCAGTCCGTAAGTTTCAGGAAGTGTTCGGGCTTCCGCAGACGGGGAAAGTGGATTACCGGACCTGGTATAAAATTTCGGAGGTCTATGTGGGCGTTTCCAGGATTGCGGAACTTGTATAAAAGCATAAATAGGGTTGCGTATCGGGCAGGAATTTCTCTATAATAGACAGTAAAGGATGATTACGGAGAAAAGCATGAGAAAAAGAGAAAACAGATTCTTAAAAGGATGCGTTGTTCTGTGCGTCATATTGATTCTGGCAGTTGCGGCAGGACTTGCCGGTTTGTTCCGCGGGTCTGTGTCAACGGTTAAAGAGAGGACTGCTTCTTCAGCAGAACAGCCGGTGTTTCAGGAAGTCGAAATTCCGGCCGAAGAAGTAGCGGAGAAATTTTATTACAGTACGTTAAGCGAAGAAGAACAGCAGGTGTATCAGGCCGTTCTTCAGGGTGTCCGGAATAATTCGGAAACGATTAACGTGGAGATGACAGATGCAAAGCGGGTCAACCAGATTTATGAATTTGTTCTGAATGATTTCCCGGATATTTTTTGGTGCAGCGGTGCGGCGGAGACGACAGCTTATCAGATTCCGGGAGGAGGATATTCTGAGTTTTGCCCGGAGTATACCTACGAGGGGGAACAGAAGGAACAGATGCAGGCGCAGATTGAAGCGGAGGCAGAGGCCATTCTTGGTGCGGCGGATGTATCACAGAGCGATCCGGAATATGACAGAATCCGGTATGTCTATGAATATGTTATCCGTTCGGTTGACTATGTGGAAAATGCAAGTGACAGTCAGAATCTCTACAGCGCGCTTGTCAATAAGGAGTCTGTCTGCGCCGGTTATGCGCGGGAGACCCAGTATCTTCTGGAACGGCTTGGAGTATTCTGCACATATGTCACAGGGACAACCAGAGGACAGCCGCACGCATGGAATCTGGTCCGGTGTGACGGGAACTATTATTACGTGGACACCACCTGGGGCGATCCGGTCTTCCTTCAAACCGACGGCGGGTCGATTCCGGAAGAACAGCAGATTCAGTACGATTATCTTTGCTGCAGTGAACAGGAACTATTCCGGACGCACGAACTGGATGCAGATGTTACATTTCCGTCCTGTACTGCTGTGAACGATAATTACTATGTAAGAGAGGGATGCTATTACCAGCGTTTTGACCAGGACCGGATGCAAAAACAGCTGAATGAGGAGATTTCTTCCAAAGAGCCGGTTTCTGTCTTCAAGTTTTCAGGGCAGTCAGCTTACGAAGAGTCCAGAGACAGGCTTATGAACGGGCTGATACGGGATGCGGCATCGATTCTGGCACAGCAGAACGGCCTTTCAAGTGCCCGGTATTCCTATCAGGACGATCCGGTTCTGTGTAAGATCACCGTTTACTGGCAGTATGAATAAAAAGGAAGAAAATTCCGGAAAAGCGTTGAAAAACAAAAAGAGATATGGTAAAATCTTTACAATTTGAGAAGGAGGGCGCTCGAGTATCGAAAAAGACACTCATGCGCCTTTCTTTTTGCGCAAACAAACATATAGAAACTACGAAGGGATAAGGTGAAGCTATGAAAGCATTTCTGATTTTGGAAGACGGAACCGTCTTTGAAGGAACAAGCATCGGCTCGAAGAGAGAGATGATCAGTGAAATTGTCTTTAACACCTCTATGACAGGTTATCTTGAGGTCCTTACGGATCCTTCTTATGCCGGACAGGCAGTTGTCATGACTTACCCGTTAATTGGAAATTATGGAATTACTCCTGACATGGAGTCGAAAAAAGCGTGGCCGGACGGCTATATTGTGAGAGAACTCTCCAGAATGCCGAGCAATTTCCGGTGCGAAGGAACGATACAGGAATTTCTGGAAAAGCAGGATATTCCGGGCATCGCAGGCATTGATACCCGTGCTCTTACGAAGATCCTGAGAGAAAAGGGAACCATGAACGGTATGATTACAACCAATGCTGCCTATAATCTGGAAGAGGTACTTCCGAAGATTGCGGCATATGAGGTTGGAGACGTTGTTTCCAAAGTAACATGTAAAGAGCCTTATGTGCTTCCGGGAGACGGCTACAAGGTTGCGCTGATGGACTACGGCGCAAAGAACAACATTGCCAGGTCCCTGAATCAGAGGGGCTGTGAGGTTACCGTGTATCCGGCTCATACAAAGGCGGAGGAAGTACTGGCGGCAAACCCGGACGGGATCATGCTTTCCAACGGCCCTGGAGACCCGAAGACATGTACCGGTATTATCGAAGAAGTCAGAAAGTTTTATGAAAGTGATGTGCCGATTTTCGCGATCTGCCTTGGGCATCAGTTGATGGCACTTGCAAATGGGGGAGATACCCACAAGCTGAAATATGGACACCGCGGCGGAAACCATCCGGTGAAAGATCTGAGCACAAACCGTGTTTACATTTCCTCACAGAATCATGGTTATGTCGTTGATGACACAACCTTGAGTCAGGAAATCGCAAAGCCGGCGTTTGTCAATGTCAATGACGGAACCAATGAAGGAATGGAATACACCGGAAAGAAGATCTTTACCGTACAGTTCCATCCGGAAGCATGTCCTGGACCGCAGGACTCCGGATATCTTTTTGACCGGTTTATGGAAATGATGGGAGGGGACAGATAATGCCAAGAAATCAGGATATTAAAAAAGTATTAGTAATCGGATCCGGGCCGATTGTCATCGGCCAGGCAGCTGAGTTTGACTATGCAGGAACACAGGCCTGCCGTTCCCTGAAAGAGGAGGGAATCGAAGTTGTACTTCTTAACTCAAACCCGGCCACCATCATGACAGATAAGGATATTGCAGACAGGGTTTACATCGAGCCTCTGACGGTAGAAGTAGTAGAAGAACTGATCCGCAAAGAAAAGCCGGACAGTATTCTTCCGACACTGGGAGGACAGGCCGGACTGAATCTTGCCATGGAGCTGGATGAGGCAGGATTTTTAAAAGAAAACAATGTGCGTCTGATCGGAACGACATCCGAAACGATCAAAAAGGCGGAGGACCGTCTGGAATTCAAGGCCACAATGGAAAAGATCGGAGAGCCGGTGGCGGCATCCCTTGTCGTGGAAAACGTACCGGACGGCGTGGCATTTGCAGAGGAGATCGGTTATCCGGTCGTTCTGCGTCCGGCTTATACCCTTGGCGGAAGCGGCGGTGGTATTGCCCATGACCGGGAGGAAATGGTGGAGATCCTGGAAAACGGACTTCGTCTTTCCCGTGTGGGTCAGGTACTTGTAGAGCGCTGCATCGCAGGATGGAAAGAGATTGAATATGAAGTGATGCGGGATGGAAATGGAAATTGCATTACCGTATGTAATATGGAAAACATCGACCCGGTCGGTGTTCATACCGGAGACAGTATTGTTGTGGCACCGTCTCAGACGCTGGGGGATAAAGAGTATCAGATGCTGAGAACTTCTGCTTTGAATATTATCAGCGAGCTGAACATTACCGGAGGGTGTAATGTGCAGTATGCTCTTCACCCGGATACGTTTGAATACTGTGTTATTGAGGTCAATCCGCGTGTGAGCCGCTCTTCTGCACTTGCATCCAAGGCGACAGGATACCCGATTGCAAAAGTGGCGGCAAAGATCGCACTTGGCTATACTCTGGACGAAATCAAAAACGCCATTACCGGAAAGACTTATGCAAGTTTTGAGCCGATGCTGGATTACTGTGTTGTCAAGATCCCGCGTCTGCCGTTTGATAAATTTATCAGTGCCCAGAGAACACTGACCACACAGATGAAAGCGACCGGGGAAGTCATGAGTATATGTGACAATTTCGAAGGCGCGCTGATGAAAGCAATCCGTTCTCTGGAACAGCATGTAGACAGCCTGATGTCCTATGATTTCTCGGATCTGTCTGATGAGGAACTGATGGAAAAGCTTCATATTGTAGATGACAGACGGATCTGGATGATTGCAGAGGCCCTGAGAAGAGGCGTTTCCTACGATGTCCTTTACAACATTACAAAAATTGACAAATGGTTTATTGATAAATTCGCCATCATTGTAGAGATGGAGAAAGCCCTGAAAGACGGACCGCTGACACCGGAACTCTTAAAAGAAGCAAAACGGATCGAATTTCCGGATCATGTCATTGCATCTCTGACCGGTAAGACCGAGGGAGAGATCCATCAGATGCGCATGGACAACGGAATCCGTGCGGCATACAAGATGGTAGATACCTGTGCGGCAGAGTTCGCTGCAAGCACACCGTACTATTATTCTGTATTCGGCAGTGAAAATGAAGTAGAAAAAACAAGTGGAAAGAAGAAAGTTCTTGTCCTTGGCTCCGGCCCGATCCGCATCGGTCAGGGAATTGAATTCGATTTCTGCTCCGTACATTGTACCTGGGCATTCAAAAAAGAAGGCTATGAGACAATCATCGTCAATAATAACCCGGAGACAGTCAGCACTGACTTTGACATCGCAGACAAGCTTTATTTCGAGCCGTTGACACCGGAAGATGTGGAAAGCATCGTAGATATTGAGAAACCGGACGGCGCTGTTGTGCAGTTCGGCGGACAGACAGCCATCAAGCTGACCGAGGCACTGATGAAGATGGGAGTTCCGATCTTCGGTACTTCGGCAGAAAATGTAGATGCAGCGGAAGACAGAGAACTCTTTGACGAAATCCTTGCAAAATGTAAGATTCCGCGCCCGACAGGTGGAACGGTCTTTACAGCAGAGGAAGCGAAAAAGGTTGCAAACGAACTGGGTTATCCGGTTCTTGTAAGACCGTCCTACGTTCTTGGCGGCCAGGGCATGCAGATCGCCATCAACGACCATGATATCGACGAGTTTATCGGAATCATCAACCGGATCGCACAGGAGCATCCGATTCTGGTAGACAAGTACTTGATGGGAAAAGAGATCGAGGTTGACGCGGTGTGCGACGGAGAAGATATCCTGATTCCGGGTATTATGGAGCATATCGAAAGAGCCGGTATTCACTCCGGAGACAGTATCTCCGTTTACCCGGCCCAGAGCATTTCCGCAGTAACAAAGCGGAAGATCGAAGAGTACACAAGAAGACTTGCCAGAGCTTTGAATGTCATCGGTATGATTAACATTCAGTTTATTGTTTGCGGGGAAGAAGTGTACGTCATCGAGGTGAATCCAAGATCCAGCCGTACCGTTCCGTATATCAGCAAGGTGACAGGCATCCCGATCGTTCCGCTTGCAACAAAAGTCATTATCGGACATAAGATCCGTGAGATGGGATATACTCCGGGACTGCAGAAAGAGGCGGAATACATCGCAATCAAGATGCCGGTATTCTCTTTTGAGAAAATCCGCGGGGCAGACATCAGCCTTGGACCGGAAATGAAGTCCACCGGAGAATGTCTTGGAATTGCGAAGACCTTTAACGAGGCATTATACAAAGCCTTCCTTGGAGCAGGTATCAAACTTCCGAAATATAAGAATATGATTATGACTGTGCGGGATGAGGACAAGCCGGAAGCGGTAGAGATCGGACGCAGATTCGAGGCTCTCGGATACCGGATCTTTGCGACAGCCGGAACGGCGGAATCCCTCAAAGAAGCAGGGGTAAAAGCAATTTCTGTCAACAAGATTGAGCAGGCATCCCCGAACCTTCTGGACCTGATTCTTGGACATGAGATTGACCTTGTCATCGATACTCCTCCGCAGGGAGCAGATCATGCAAGAGATGGATTTACGATCCGCAGAAATGCCATCGAAACAGGTGTGACTGTACTGACTGCGATGGATACGGCAGGAGCACTGGTGACAAGCCTTGAAAATACCAATATCAAAGAACTGACTTTGATTGATATCGCAAAAGTTCAGTAGTATAATTGAAGACAGAACATAAAAGAGAAGCGCTATGGTCCATCCGGATCATAGCGCTTGGTAATTTGACAGCAGGAGGGGAGCGTTATGTACAAAATTCTGATTATCGAAGATGATATGACCATTGCAGAAACCTTGGCATCCCATCTGACCCGGTGGGGATATGAGGTGAAATATGTGGAGGATTTCAAGAATATTCTGGAAGAGACGGCGGCCTGTTCGCCGCACCTTATTCTTCTGGACATCATGCTGCCGTTTTTCAACGGGTTCCACTGGTGCCAGAGAATCCGGGAATTTTCCAAAGTGCCGATCATCTTCCTGTCATCGGCGTCTGACAATATGAATATCGTCATGGCCATGAATATGGGCGGAGACGATTTTGTAGAAAAGCCGTTCGACCTGAATGTTCTGACGGCAAAGGTTCAGGCACTGCTGCGGAGGAGTTATTCTTTTCAGGGAAATATCAATGTGATTGAGCATAAAGGCCTGATTCTGAATATGAGTGACGCTTCGGTTCTGTATGAAGGTGCGCGGATTGATCTTACGAAAAATGAATATAAAATTTTACAGTGCCTGATGGAACGTGCGGGGAAAATTGTCTCCCGGGAGGACATTATCACGAAACTATGGGAGGACGACAGCTTTATCGATGACAATACGCTGACAGTCAATATGACAAGGCTGAGGAAAAAGCTGGATAAGGCCGGCCTGCCGGATATCATTCTGACCAAAAAAGGAATCGGTTACATGATAAAGGAGTGAGAGAACCATGGTGAAAGGATATTTGAAAGACAGGATGCTGGCCTGGGCGGTTTTTCTGTTTTTTTACGCGGCATTGTTTCTGATCGGATATTTATATGATATTCCGATGGAAAAGGTCTTTTATATAGCAGAGTTTACTCTGGCCGGAGCGTTTCTCTGTTTTCTGGTGGATGTGACGAAATATGCAGGCCGGTGGAAAGAACTGAAGCGCCGGATCGAGACGATGGATACCTGTTCCGGAACATTTTATACATCACCTGGAGCGATGGATGCTCTTTACCGGCAGCTGATTGAGAAGATGGCACATGAAAAGGAAGAGGTTCTGTACAAGGATGGACTCAAATATAATGATATGATGGATTACTACGGCATGTGGGCGCATCAGATTAAGACTCCGATCGCCGCCATGCGGATTCTTCTGCAGTCCGGCCGGGAGAGTGAAGAAGAAAAGATTGACCGGAAACTCTATGATTCTCTGCAGATGGAGCTGTTTAAGACGGAACAGTATGTGGAGATGGTGTTGTCCTACCTGAGAATCGGTGACATATCCAAAGATATGGTATTGACAAACTGCGATCTTGGGAAAGTGGTGCGTCAGGCCGTCAAGAAGTACTCCAGACTGTTTATCCTGCAAAAGCTCTCGCTGGAACTGGGTGAAATCAAGGAGACGGTGCTGACAGATGAAAAATGGCTCTCCTTTGTGGTAGAGCAGATCCTTTCCAATGCGCTGAAGTATACGAAAAAAGGAAAGATTTCCATCTATATGAAGGACGGTGACCATCTGGTGATTGAAGATACCGG
>ERZ1643247.1422-NODE-1422-length-22043-cov-36.049754_pt1 | contig 22043 bp, 24 predicted proteins | sample MGYA00579264_ERZ1643247 | MGnify/ENA primary metagenome ERZ1643247 (study PRJEB29033, sample SAMEA4952262) | chicken gut metagenome | biome: Broiler Chicken; feature: Gastrointestinal Tract; material: Caecum | place: Ireland | collected 2018 | study: Broiler... | reverse complement strand
TTCAAGTATGGACTAAAACTCAATTTAGTGAAAGGCGAGCGATTTGACGTTTACCCTTTAACTGTATCGAAATTATAGTATACTTCAACTGACAGTAATATATCTCCTGCCATTCTGATTTCTGTGTTTCGTTATTGAATTATTATTCTGAACATGGGATAATAAATAATGATGATCAGAAATATTAGTTGTAAAGATACTTTCCGTTACTGATGAACGGACATTGATTTGACTTAAAGTTATTGATCTGATAACAGGACTAAATTAAAAATCTCCATTAAACCCTGAGAGCAGCCGCCATATGTACAGCCGATATTTTGTGGTGTTTCTCGGAACAGGTTACTCAAATCTTTTTATATATTATAATCTGATTGTTAATAGTTTCCGTGGCTCACATTGGCGGCTGCTCTCAGGGTTTAATAGGGTGTATGATATTAACTCTTATGGTAGGTAAATACCGTTTGTCACTGATGCTGTTTCATCATATGGATATTGATCTCCTGCAATATGATTTGCACGTACTCTATAGTAATATCCCCTATCTACCTTAATAGACTTCGCCGTAGACAAGAAATAATCGTTCTCTGCCTCTTCTGACCATGCATAAACTTGCCCCCACGCATCTTTTTCCTCATTGTATCTTTCAACATAAACCAATGTTGCCATATAATCAACTTCTTTATTCGCCGTTGTGGATGCATAGGCATAAACCCTTGTTAATCCTGCTTTTGAAATTGTACATTCTCCAGTCATGAGATATTCTCCTCTTGCAAGAGGTGGTGACGAATAACCTGTTGAGCTATCATCTGTTGTTAAAATTGAACCGTCTACTGACTTTTGTTCTGATTCCGATGCCGTAACTTCTGCTACTGGTACCATTACTACTCCACCTAAAATTATCATAGTGAATAATAGTGATAAAATTCGTTTTCTCATCTTTTGCTCCATTCCCCTTTGAGATTTTTCTTCGTCTTTATTAAGTAAACAGATGAGTCGAAAAAAACTTACGCATTATGTTTAATAAAAAAATAAATTTTTTATAATTTTATCAAATTCTTCTTTTTCCATTGAACCCATTAATTGATATTGAGCATCCATATATTCAAACTCAGCCACATATCTATTACTTTTATTACTGTCAACTATATATTCTTTTACATTTACATTAACACTAGGCTCATTTTCTATTACGATTTGATATTCATCTGTCAACGTATCTATTTCTGTTTGGCCAAACGAAGAATCTGAATTATTCATATACATGGAGTATTGTATTATCTGACCATTATAATCATAAAATAGAATCGCTCTTTTTCGATTCAAATCTAACTCATAATTTATAAGAACCATTTCTTCTGGCATATATCTAAATCTTACTGAGGAAATTCCCATCTCCTTTCTAATTAGATTAAATACCTGTACCTCATCCAAATCCTCTGTCTCCTGAGAATCCATATTCTCCACATCTATATAAGATAAATTTTCATCCCCAGCAATTCTATCCCACAATACCTTCCAGTACGACTTACTCCCTGTACCAGTTATCACACTCCCGCACACAAGAATAAGCACAGCTGCAAGCGCCAGAAAGAGACGGCGTTTCTTCCTGCCTCGGTGCACTGCCTTTTTGACTCTCTTGTCATATTCGTATTCCTGTATTTTATTAAAAAGGGAAGTTTCCATATCTTCGGACACATTGATATCATCGAGATCATCTCTGCTCTCGACTTCTTTTTCTATCTCCTGTGCTTCTTTGTCCACTTCTTCTTTCAGTGATAACTTTTTCAGTTTTTTCATTCTTTACACCTTTTTCTGTCCTATCTTTTCCTTGACTTTTCATCAAATAAGGTTAAGATGAAATTAGCTTTAGTATGATTATTTCTGGAGGTTACTTTTTATGAAACGAATCATTTTAACCGGCGGAGGTACCGCCGGACACGTCACTCCTAACATCGCCCTGATTCCCAGACTCAAGGAGCTGGGATATGACATCCAATATATCGGCTCATATAACGGCATTGAAAAGGAACTCATCGAACCATTCGGTGTTCCTTACCACGGAATCTCTTCCGGCAAACTCAGACGTTACTTCAGCGTACAGAACTTTACAGATCCGTTCCGTGTAATCAAAGGCTTCGGTGAAGCCAGAAAACTGATCAAAGATCTGAAACCTGATGTGATCTTCTCCAAAGGCGGATTTGTATCTGTACCTGTTGTCCTCGCCGGAAAGCAGCGCAAAGTCCCGGTAATTATCCACGAGTCAGATATGACTCCCGGCCTTGCGAACAAGATAGCAATTCCGTCTGCAGTAAAAGTGTGCTGTAACTTTCCGGAGACTCTGGACGCTCTTCCGAAAGAAAAAGCGGTTCTTACAGGTTCTCCTATCCGTCAGGAACTTCTGTCTGGAAATAAGATCGCTGCCATGGACTTCTGCGGCTTTACTGCGGACAAGCCCGTCATACTTGTGATCGGAGGCAGTCTTGGCTCTGTCATTGTAAACAATGCAGTGCGCAAGAGTCTTCCGGAACTGCTGAATGACTTCCAGATTATCCATCTGTGCGGTAAAGGCAAAACGGACGAATCTTTAAACGGTACGAAAGGTTACTGCCAGTACGAATATATCAAGGACGAGCTCCGCGATATGTTTGCTCTTGCGGATATCGTAATCTCAAGAGCCGGGGCAAATGCCATCTGCGAGCTGCTGGCTCTTCGGAAGCCTAACCTTCTCATTCCTCTCTCTGCCAAAGCAAGCCGCGGAGATCAGATTTTAAATGCCCGTTCCTTCGAACGTCAGGGATTCAGCATGGTTCTTGAAGAAGAAGAACTTACGGAAAAATCTCTTGTATCCGCCGTTCATGAACTCTATGAGAACCGTGGAACTTTTATCGATGCAATGAGAAATTCCGATCAGCAGGATTCTATTGATACGATCATCTCTCTCATCGAAGAGGCTGCTGCCGGCAAATAAATCTCCCTGTCAGGATTTACAGTTCAGCAGGTGTTTTCGGACACCTGCTGATTTATTTCCGTCAGTCTTTTCTGTTCATCTCTTCGTATTCCACGCCATAAGTTTTTCTTATCCATTTTCTTGCTCTGTTCAGTAAAGCATGCAGAGCACCCAGACGCATACCCATCATTTCCGCTACTCTCTCCTGAGGTATCTCCATGTAGTATGCCAGAAAGACCGCATCGTACCAGCGCGGATTTTTCTCCATCAGTCCTGTAAACACTTTATCGTGAAGTTCTGCTCTTTCCCGCTCGAGTTCATTTTCTGAATATTCCTCTTCTGTACTTTCTCTGTGTGGCTCTTCCGGAGGATCTTCACCATCCATACTTAAAATCTCACGGCTGTGTTTCTCTTTATAATTCAGAGCTGCATGCTTCGCTGTCGTGAACAGCCACGCAGATACGTTTCCACCTTTGAGGTCATCAAATCTTATGTACAGTTTCAGAAATGTATCCTGAGTAATGTCTTCTGCCGCATCGTAATTGTTACCTGAATAAATGTATGCCGCTTTCAGGACGAGATTCTTATACTTCTCATAAATCTCGTTAAATTCACGATTACCTGTTAACATAATTACTCCGGTTTATTTCATTTTCTCGAGGATTTCATTTTTCACTTCTTCTGTTAATTCTCCTACATTCCATTCCAGCCCCACATTATCTCCTTTATATCGGGGAATCAGGTGCATATGGAAATGAAACACTGTCTGTCCCGCGCACTCTTCATTATTCTGTACGATATTATATCCGTCGCAGCCGAGTACGTCTGTCATCTTTTTCACCATTTTTTTAGCAAGCACCATTGCTTTTGCCGCAACTTCTTCATCAATATCATATATATTTCTGAAGTGCTCCTTCGACAGAATAAGGGCATGTCCCTTTGATGCCGGACCCATATCCAGAATTACTCTGAAATCATCATCCTCATAAAGTGTAGCGGACGGAATCTCTCCAGCCGCAATTTTACAGAAAATACAATCTTTGTCTCTCATGTTTATTCCTCTTTTCCACAGATTATTTATGTTAGTAGTATAGACCATTTTCTGGAAAAAGAGAAGTTTTAGTTTTCGTCGAAATTGGTCGAACGATTTTTGTTGAATGCCGCCGGGCGCCATGCTACACTGAAAGATAGTGGATACTTATCTGTATTTATCAGGGATCAGAAAGGCAGGGATTATTATGCTCAGTAACATAGATATCAACCAGATGAACCGGTTAATGGAGGAAAACAAAGATGCAAAACAGATCATCACACAGCTGCTGAAGAATCATCATACTTCTGTATCTATGATCGCCCATGAGATCCGTAACCCTCTGACTCTTGTATCTTCATCTCTCCAGATTATAGAGACTCAGCATCCGGAAGTCAAAGAATTCCACAATTGGAATCAGACCATGGAAGATGTGCGTTTTATGTGCGATCTTCTGAACGAGCTGTCTTCTTTCAACAACAGCAGTACACTCCATCACTCTGTATTTTCCATTGAAAAGCTTTTAAAAAATATCGCGGTATCTTTTGCGATTTCTCTCGATGCAGCTGACAGTGACATTGAATTTTCATCAAAGATAATGCCGCGGATGGGTGATTTCACCGGAGACAAAGTCAAACTGGAGGAAGTAATACTCAATCTTCTTCAGAACGCAAAGGATGCTGTCGGCACCCATGGAAAGATTGTACTGTCCGCTGAGCGTAAAAATGATACTATATTAATATGCTGTCAGGACAATGGCTGCGGAATCCCTGCTGATCAGATAGATACGATATTTGATCCTTTTGTCACGTACAAGGAAAACGGGACAGGACTCGGACTGTCATCAGCAAAAAGTATAACCGAAGCTCACGGCGGGACAATTCAGGCCGAATCCTCGCCTGAAACAGGAACTATCTTTACCGTCACACTTCCGGTCTGACGGCTTCACCACTTTCTTCTGCGATACAGAACAACTGCCAGCAGGAATCCTGATACAAGCCCGCCGATATGTGCAAGATTGTCTACGCCGCTGCTGGTCAGACCAAAGTAAAGGCTCAGGGCAACCATGACCAGCATTCCGCGTCCGGACAGACGTCCGAGCCTTCCTCTGTTAGCGATCACAACATAGAGAAGCGCTCCCATAAGTCCGAAGATTGCTCCCGAAGCTCCTGCGGACACAGCCGGCTGCTGCAGTGTAAGGTCATAGCAAAGCGAAATTATATTTCCGATGATTCCGCTTCCAAAATAGATTATAATATAACGTATTTTTCCAATCTCAAGTTCCAGATTCCACCCGAGAGCTCCGAGCATCACCATATTGTTCAGCAGGTGGGCAATCCCAAAGTGCAGAAACAAACAGGTAAATATTCTGTAATACTCATGTCCTTCTGTGACATAAGGCGCATACATGGCACCATGCTGCAGCATAAATACCGCGTCCTCGGTGTCTCCGAACAGTGTAAGAATAAAAAATACCGCTATATTTATGACGATCAGCGTGACCGTACAGATAGCTTCAGGTTTCTGTCTCACGGGCAATACCTCTTTTCATTTCTGTTACACCACATTATAAATGCCCTTTGTGCTCATGTCCATCCATTTCCGTGATAAGATCATCCCATTCTCCCCAGCGTCCGGTCTTTATCCTGTTTACCGCCTTTTTGATCAAACCGTACTTTACAGGTTTTTCCCTTATTATTTCAGCATCGGTTTTTCTCTGATATCTACCTTCCTGCCGAGTTTCTTCTCTATCATCCTCCTCGTTCACGGAAAATACAGCATTTTCAGGAAAACTGCTCTTTTTTTCAATTCTTTTTTTCTGCTCCTTTTCCCATGCTGTTTCTTCTTTCCGGCATTCTTCTATGATCTTTTTAAGTTCATAATTTTCTTTCATTGTCTCTTTATGCATTTTATACACAAATAAAATTCCCGCCATATCCTGATAATCAAGATTTTTTACAAAATACTCGGTCATCAGGTGAAACGAAGCGCATAAAGACTGTCTTTCACCATTCTCCGATACCGGCAGATAACAGAATCTGTATCTGCCGCCCTTTATAAATATAAGCTCCGGAGACAGCAGAAGTCCGTCCGGATCCAGCAGATACTCTCTCAGACAGTCAACCGTCTCTATGAGATCTTTTGTAAATCTCCTGACATCCTCCTTTTTCATCTCTTTTGTGTTGAATTCTTTCTCCATGCTGTTTCCGCCATTAATGCGATACGTATATCTCGCATGCCCGTCTCTTCCGCTCCCTTTTATTTTCATAAGTCCGGGAATATCATTATGATTCAGCATACGTATCTGATAGTTCTCTTTATACGGAACTTCAAGATCAATATGGATGTCCATATATTCCCAGTTATTCTCATATGTCACATTCATATTTTTCACCTCATCCGTCTGATATTTTTTTCCGGCTTCACGATCAGGGCTGACTGGGATATCTCCATGCTCATAAGCGATCTTCGTGCTGACACTGACACTGTAATCTTATCTTCTGTTTCTGATATTGACAGATCTGTATCTGTCATATAGATCAGTTTTCCATTCGTCCTTTCTTCAAAAAAACTTTCCAGATCATACTCTGTATCCGCACGCCTTGCGGCCTGAGCTCCCAGAATCGCGGTCTCACCTGCGGCACCGTTCAGTACAGCTTTATCATGATAATAAAAAACCGCATGCATGATAAGAACGAAAAGTCCGAGAAAGAGAGGTATGATATAGGCCATCTCAATAACCGTACTTCCTTTTACCATATTGTTTTTTATCCTCTGATTAGTATATGCCAATGAAAATTCCTCCGATATATGCAGCCGTAAGGAACGGCACAAAAGGAAACGCCGATTTTCTGTGAAACTTCTTTTTTATCAGCATAAATATTGAAAACAGTGCCGACATGGAAAATGCCATAACAAGCAATGAAAGGATATTCCAGAATCCGAGGAATCCTCCCATGATCACAATCAGGATGCTGTCTCCATATCCGAATGACTCTTCCGTCACCCTGCTGATAACAAGAAATACAATTCCTACTCCGGCTCCTGCTGCCAGCAGTATCACGTGGATATCTCTTCCGCATAAAAGTCCTGCCACAACTATGATAAAACCGGAAAGAAGCACTGCCAGACTGAGTTTTTTCCACTTTATATCCATAACCGTAAGTACAATCATATATAAACCGAATAACAGCTGACACAGTAACCACCTGTTGCCTATACATAATTCTGCTATTCTTTCTGCCCTGAACATCTGGAACATCCCCCGACTCCTCCTGTCTCTGATCTTTGAACTGCGTGGATCGTACGCTTCAGTCCGCTGCAGTTCAGTGAATTATGATACTTTGTTCCATTGTCTGTTATATAAACTCCCGTCATGGCCTGTCCGATCACACACTTGTCGCAGGCATGATATCTGCCGCCGCTTTCATTTCTTATTACATTCAGATCACTGTACGGGACATATCGGATCGAAAGCCGAAGATATGAACAGTTATAATTGTCATGATAAACTGATCCGTTGTCTGTCATATATACAATTTCCGAATCTCCTCCGTCCATACCCCCGTCCTGATATCCTGTCCACGAGCTGATCTTAAAAGATTCTTCCAGTTCGGCAGAAGGACTGCCCATAACCGGCAGAGGAATCAATATCTTATATCTTACAATTATGTTCATTTCACCGGTTGTCGAAGAAACGCCTGATCTCCAGCAGGATATTCCGGAACTTCCATTCTCTAAAATACTCCTGCTGATTCTGTCTTCTCCGATAAGGGCCACTATATCCGATTTCAGCTTTATTGTGTTAAGGACGGGAATTACTGACGTATCCTCCGCCGCACTTTTTGCTGCGTTCTGAGCCGCATTTGTAATACTGATCCTGATACTCTGTATCTCGATCAGCCAGATCAGACACAGCGCGGCAAATAAAAAAAGTGGAATGCCGAAAGAGGCTTCTATCGTAACACTGCCGCACTGTCTGCGGAAATTCCTATTCCTGGTTCTCATCCCCGGTACAGATGCCCTTTCCGGTTTCGCAAGGTTTTTATCTTTAATCGTTTGTATCGTCATCGCAGCCGATTTTTTCCTTTCGTATGACAAATATTAATAGTTTACGTGAAATTCGCATGAGGGAATGCGTTAGAATGAAAGGGCATCTGTACCGGGGATGATAAGTATTATTCATACCCGAAATAAACAGGAAACGTATATGTTATGCCTCCTAATATCTCCGCTGTGTTTTTTACCTCTAATTTTGTGATGCACTGGTCAGCCCTGAACCAGCCCATGCCGTACTCCGTCTTTATATTTTCTTCGATCCGGTCCAGAACACGCATATTTACATCATCCGCATTTTCCAGAAAGAGGAACATCCTCAGATAATCTTTATAAGCAAGTCCGCCGGACACATCCGAGCCTTCACTTTGATCTGTTCCGCTTCCCAGTGTCAGCAGAGACGAGAGAGGAAGCTGCCACGTATCCGTACTTTTAACAAGAGCCGCCCTTTTTCCGGCGAGCAGAGTACGTATGTCAACAATGCTTTCACCGGCCGCCCACGCCAGAAGAACGAGCTGTTTCAGCGCTTCAGACGCCTCAGGGATCAGAAGAACCGTTGTCACGGCTGCAGCAAGAGCCGACACTTCCGCCTGTTTTTCAGAATCTCCCAGGAGATAGACATAATTCAGCGCCATCCTTACAAGAAACAGTTTCATAAGAAATGCCTCGAGATTTTTCTTGTCCGAAGATTTTCCCTCAAGGATATATTCTGCCTCATATGCCAGAGATCTCCTGCCTGTCTTTGAACCGCTTTCCATGCTGTCTGTGTTCTCTTCGTTTTCTATTTCGTCCCCTTCAGGTACTGCACTGGTAAAATTATTTAATATATATTCATTGAACAACAGTCTCTCCTCCGGTCCGTCCGTTCCTTTCCTGACAGGAAATGTTCCTCTCCCCGTATTCAGATTTCTGCAGGAAACCTGTGTATCAGAATTTATCCCCAGACCGGAAAGTTCCATGTCTTCAGGCATTACAACAGAGAGTATTCCTGATTTTTCAATTTTCTCAATACATGTGAACGGCCCTCCCTCCGCCAGTTTCTCTACGTCTGCCGGCCCTTCCGGAAGCATTATTTCCGTATCTGCAGAATCCGGTACGGCATTTTCTCCTGCATCACCGGAATCATTTTCTTCTGGAAACTGCGCATTTTCCATCAGAACATTTACACTGTCCAGAATACTTTTCTCTTTATCTTCCATGTCTTCTCCCTGAATAGCCTGATCCTCCCACCGGGAGGTAAGTCCGGTAAAATCCCGGATGATTGAAAGTCCGTATCTTTCTTCCATATACTGAAGAACCTGTTCCCGAAACGCCTGACCGTTCAAATCAGTAAGATACTGTACCCCTTTAATCTCCTGCTCTATACCTGCAGTACCGTAATACCGCATCCTTCCGGTCAGCCTGTCTTCACTGAAATCCCCCGTTCCGTAACTTCCCTCTATGGCGAATATATGATAGTCGCTAAACAATTTGGGGTTATATTCCCCGAATATAGAAAATACTGCCCTGTCCACGGTAAGACGGCTCATACTCTTCGAGGTCTGTATAATGGAGATTTCAAGAATTCCCAGTACAAAAGATACCGTTAGAACAAAAACCAGACTTAAAAATGCCGTGATCTCACCTTTCTTCATAGCCGTTCTTCTCCCGTACATATCGGTCAGATTCCGGAGCTCTCCGACACTATCTTGTCAAATATCGTATTGATCAGATCGATCAGCTGGTTTTTGAAAATAAGCAGCAGCGCAATTACGATGACAAGTATAAGTACAAGCTCGATCACTGTAATCCCCGACAGATATCGGTGACGCATGTATATTTCCTTCCACTTGTCTTTGACCGATCTTATTTTCTGTTTCGCTCTTATAGCAATTGTTCCCATACCATTTCCTCCTTTTTCGTATGCTCTTAAGCTATATCTGTATAGATAAGAATGCCGGAATGATCACAATGGCAAATACAATAATCAGCATGAGAAACATAGGAATCATCAGCTTTGTGCCTGCCTCTTCTCCAAGTTTTTTTGCCAGATTTTTTCTGTCTTCAAACGCTTCTTCCGCCTCCCGTCCCAGAATCTCCGTAAGCCCTCCCGAACCTTTTCTCAGATTCTGTGACAGAAGAGTTCCAAGCTTTCTGTAGGAAGATACATTACAGCGCATGCCGTAATTTTCATAGCACTCGCCTTCCGGTACGCCCCCCTGTATCTGATGCATGACATATACCATCTCATCATATGCTTTTCTTCCGGCTTTTCCGGAATGATTTTTCTCATAATCGCGGGCAATCATAAACCATGACCGCCGTATGGTCATACCTGCCCGTATATACAGATTGAACTTATTGACAATCTTCGGATAATCCAGCTTCATCTGGCTGATCTGTTTTTTCTCTTCTTCTTTTTTCTTCTGACTATCAGACACGACCAGCATAAACGCCGCTCCCACTCCGAGTATGAGTACTGCTCCGGCCCTCGTCTGTCTTCCGTATTTCCACTGTATCTCTTTTCCGTTTACCTGATCCGGAAGCACCATATAACTTTCTGTTCTTGTCGCTTCATCCGATTCCATAACACTGCTTTCGACAGCTTCCATCATCTTTTCCTCACCGCTGAGGAGAGGAGGAAATATGTTTACATAGAATTCATGGGATACTTTTTTCTCCCCATATGACATCACGGCGTTCAGTCTGACAAGAGTTCCTTCTTCCGTAAGTGCTTCTTCCCTGAGATTTCCCCTGCCGTCTATCACATCATATCTGTCCGGCTGCCAGAATACTGAAATTCCCGTATCCGGTATCTCCGTGATCAGATCCAGATCATATCTCACTTCATCCAGACTCTCATTTTCTCCGAGAATCAGGGTTTCAATCTCCTCTGCGGCATTTTCAAATGCTTTCTCCAGTTCTTCATCCTTGTACAGCCTTCCGGATACAGAAACATTAATTTCTTCTTCCTTATCTCCGATCTGCACTTTCATCTCGCGTATCTGATCTTCTCCGTTTTCATTTCTCTCAAGAATCTTCTCTCCATTTTCATTTGTGCTGATCTCTCTGCTGTTATCCCATACATATATTCCTGAAAAACTGACCACTGCTGCGGCAGCCATGATTCCGGCTTTAATGTATACCGGATTTTCTCTGATCTTTTTCCTGATATCCTTCCATTTCATTTTTTCTTTTCCTTCCGCAGCAGCGTATGGCATCTGTCTTATTTTTTATATTCTTACCGTTATACTTCAATCCGTATAATTTTTCTCCCGATTCTGTAAGCCGCAAGATAAACGCACAGACAGACTGTCATAATGATCATGCCCGCGGCATTTCCGTACAATACGCTGAGAAATTCTCCGAAAGTCAGTTTCATATACAGGATGATTACAAACGGAACCGCGCACATAATATCAAATTCAAGTTTTTTCGAAGCGATCATCGTCTGTATTTCTTTCTCAGTGTCAATCTTTCCGCTGATGATCCTGACTGAATTTCTTATGATTGTGATACTGTCTCCTCCGCTTTTCTTTGCTGCTGCAAATACATTGACAAAGTCTTCCACATCCTCCTGCCCCGTGCGCTCGGCAAATTTTTCAAGTACCTCGGCCGCAGGCATTTTCATATCGATCTGATGAGTCATCAGATTATATTCCTTTCTGATCCTCGTGTCTTTATCGTATAGAGGAATCAGTTCTCTGCTGACCTCGCGTATTGCATTTTCGACAGAATATCCTGCTTTTAATACCGCCGACATTTCCTGGATGCTGTCACGGAACTGCATCCTGAACTGCTGCTCTTTCTTTCCTGCCGTATCTGCGATCCAGTCTCTCATATACAGAAACCATACCGGAAGGAACACCGGAGCAATTATAAATGTTCCATAGAACACATATAGTATCAGCAGAAATATTCCCGTCGTTTGCACAGCTCCCAGAATATACTCAGATTTCCTGATATCCTGCAGCCACAAGCTTTTCCCTGTTCCTGATATCGCCAGTCTTCACAAGGCATCCTTCAATCTTTTCATCTTTCATCCCCTCCTCCCTGAATTCATATAATGTCCCGGTTCTGATCCTGCCGTCGCCGCAGTCAAGTACTTCCTCTATCTTAAGCACTCTTCTGCTCTTATCCCTGAGTCTTCCGAGATGGATAATAATGTCCAGCGCAGATGCGATCTGCCTCTGGATTGCCTGAAGCGGAAGATCTATTCCCATCATCATCATCGTCTCCAGTCTGTGAAGCATATCAGCCGGATTATTTGCGTGTCCGGTAGACATAGATCCGCTGTGTCCGTTCAACATCGCGGACGAGATCATATCCACCGTCTCTTCTCCCCTGACTTCACCGACAATAATTCTGTCCGGTCTCATCCTGAGAGCCGACCGGATCAGATCCCTGATCGTCACCGCGCCTTCACCTTCAAGGTTGGCTCCCCTTGCTTCCAGACGCACCAGATTGTCCACACCCTGTATCTGAAGCTCGGCGTTGTCTTCAATGGTTATGATGCGTTCCTCTTTCGGAATATAGTCCGACATTGCGTTTAGAAAAGTCGTCTTTCCGGCTCCTGTCCCACCACTGACAAAGATATTGTATTTTGCCTCCACCAGTCTCCGGATAAACGCTGCCGCCTCTTCGGTCAGACTCCCCATCCGGACAAGCTGTTCCATCGTAATGGCCTCCGAGGGAAATTTCCTGATCGTCATGATAGGACCGTTAACGGCGACCGGTTTTAACACCACATTGACACGCGATCCGTCTCTCAGTCTTGCATCCACAACAGGAGACGATTCATTTACATACCTGTTTGTCTCACCTACAATCTGCTGGATGACGTCACATAATCTCTCCTCTGAGATAAAACGCCTGTCCGTGCGATAAAGTCTTCCGCCTTTTTCATAAAAAATATTCTCTGTTCCGTTCACCATAATCTCTGTTATGGAATCATCTTCGATCAGGTCCTGAAGAATATCCAGACGCCGGAATGCATTGAACAGTTCTCTGCTGATGCGGATCTTATCACTCAGCGGAAGGAATTCTTCTTCTGCCGCTTCTTCAAGAACAGCAAGGATAATTTCCTGAAGTTCTTCCTCTCCCGTCTCCCTTGTCATATCCAGACGAAGCATCACCTTTTCATAAAGCAGTTCTGACTTTATCATTTTCCGGCCTCAGTCCTTTCCACATCAGAATGTCTCTTCTGCATGTCTTTTTTTACTGTACGGCTCAGAATATCGCCGTATCCTGTCGTCCGGAGATTTCTTTCATACTGTTCCAGTTTTGCAACAGCCGCGCCTTCCCGAATATAAGGTGTATAGATTCTCGCACAGTTTCTCAGGATATCGTACAGCCCGTCGATGCAGTCTCCAAGATCCAGAATGATCACTTCATAGATACACTTTTCAAGAATCTGCGAGAACAGACTGATCCATTCTTCACCTTTTACCGCTCTTAAATCGGACTCATTTTCCATCGGCATGATATAATCCATTCCGCCCGACCTTCCGGTCATGGAACTGATCTTAAGACCATGATCCGTTCTCTCCTGTTTCATACAGTAGATCAGATCTCCCAGATCCTTCCCAGTGTTCTCCGGAAAATAATAACTGCCTCCTGAATATCCTTCCAGATTGAGATAAAGCACCGGAACCCGGGCCGAGATTTTTTCTCCCAGCCGCATGGCAAATCTCGTCTTTCCGATCCTGTGCACAGGGGAATACACTGCGATCATTCTCCGTGTCTGCTGCCCCTCCCGGGAAATCATATTACGTTTTTTCTCCTGTACTTTGACCTCTGTCGGCTCATCCCGGATACGTTTTCTCCCATTTTTTCTGACAGAAATCCTTCTGTCAGGTATGCACATCCCGTTTTTTATCTCTTCCAATATCCGTTCGGCCGACTGGTAGCGGAATACAGGGATAACATCTTTTTCTGCGCAGTCTTTCATGACGTCCGTGAGTACAAATATCTTCTGTATTCCCGGTAAATTTTCTGTATTTACCCGGCACTCCTCAGCGATCAGAAGTGCTTCCGTCTCCTCCCTTCTCACAAATTCCATCACTCTGTCCGGATCATGAAAAAGCTGAAACTGATACACTTCTGACAGCTGTTCCGACAGGACCGCAAAAAGATGTTCAATATACTCTTCCTGCACGTCACAGACTACAAAACTGCCTGATACATTTCTTCTTTTTTCTTCTGACATAATCTGAATTTTGCCGCGATCTCATGCAGCACGATAAAGATAATGACAGCCGGCTTTTTCTTAAGCCGACATTCTGACACCGTATGCTTTCCCTCAAAAGCCGGTGTGACAACCGGTGAATTCCTGTTGTGTAAGACGCATTATAAACGGCGGATTTTAATTTGTCTATACCTCAAATCAAATCCGCCGATTTTTGTAAAAAACTCACAAAATCTGATAGCACATGATCCCGTAAAGAAGCCCGACGCCCGGAATTCCAAGGGTTCCGGATGTCAAAAAGGATACTGCGTTTAATCCCACATTAATTGAAGAATCAGGCGGGATCACATACTGATTAATAAAAAATATCAGAGCCATTCCTATGGCTGCCCGCACAAAAAAATGTGTCACAGCCGACATAATTTTTTTACCCAAATGATCCGCAACCTTTCCTGCCATTCTCATATCACCATAATAAAATACAGACCGTCCGGTGATACATCCTGATACAGTTTATTCCGGATCCCTATGATTTATTCCCTGTCCGACAGCCATTCGTCCGCAGCTTTTCCCGCAGCCGCCCGGGAATAATTCCACTCACGCAGAGACATCCCCTGATTCTCTCCGCTTATCTCCTTAAAATAGTTTCTCACATCTGGCATCAGATTGCTTTCATTCATATCCCGTACATCGATACGTGCAATCTCGCCGGCCGCATCCTCTGACAACCCGTACATCAGGTAGTACATATCCATTTCTTCTGTCTCCTGTGCATTTTGGATATTATACCGCGCGATCAGTGCATCCGGATGACTGAAAGAAAACAGGATATAGCAGACAGACACAACCGCAGTGATATAGCGGAACAACATAAAATCTTTTCTAAATACACTGTATATCACACCGAAAAATATGATCATAAGAACTAGTAGGAACCAGAGGACCAACACTCTCAAAAAGCTGAGATCATATTCATTCACATAAAGCGCCATGCGATATGAAGCTGAAAGGATCATGATGCAGGTGCATACGGAAATTACAGTGAGCAGTATCTCCAGTACCCTGTTATCCTCAAATATTTTTACACATATAAGTACTGTTATGAAGTTGATAATACTGACAAATAAAAGCTGCCAGAAGCCCTGATGTGCATACTGTGAATAAGTGACTCCATCCGGCAGGCCGGAATCCAGTCTGAGAAACAGAAACAGTATCTGAATTCCCGAATAGAATACATATACCACAGCCATGATCCCTGTAAAAGTTATCCCCGTGATATAATTGGAAGTTCCCGTTTTTTTCACATCTGCTCCGCCCAGATTCAGTCTGAAAAGTCCGGCAAAAAAAGCATAAAGCGCAGTCATACCGAAGATAAATGTGACAATTACTCCGATAATATTTCCGAAATCGATCTCCCGCATAAACCGGAACGGATTCAGAAATCGGAAAAGTCTGTTGAAAACCTGTAAAAAGATTTCATCTGACATCATGAGCAGAGGCAGTACAATGATGAGCATTAGCACGGCTGCCAGTATTCCGAGAAGCACGGGACCGGCATTTTTCCATTTCTTTTTCCGGACACCGGTATTTTCTCCGGTAATATTTCCATTCTCACATGCCGCGCCGGCATCGGTCTTGACTTCATCATTCTTTCCACTTCCACGGAAAAGTTCCCCCACGGATATTAGCCATGTCCACAGCATAATGAAAAACTTTTTCACATACTCGGTAAATCCCCACTCACTGTCTTTATATAACTGGTGAGCCATCGCCATCATAAAGAGAAGGATGATCCCCGCACTGTTGAAAAAATGGAAAAATCCGCTGTCCGTCAGCACCGTTGATATTCCAAGCAGAAGAATGCCTGCAAAATATCTCAGAGTTCCTTTCTGGAACGTTATCCCTGCTTTTTTGAGAAAAAGTACGGAAAACCAGAGCGAAACAACCGTGATCACCGGAAATGTAATGCCGGATAAATTCCGATACAGACAGAAAGTAAACACTCCCCCGTATACTGTGCTCATACTCAGAAACCATTTTCTGTTTTCTCTCATCCTCTGAAGAAAAACACTATCCATTTTCATCCTCCTTTACATACTCAAGGATATCTCCCGGCTGACAGTCAAGAGCCTTACATATTGCGTCCAGTGTGGTAAACCGCACTGCTTTCGCCTTGTTATTCTTTAATATAGACAGATTCGCCATAGTAATATCTACTTTATTTGCAAGCTCCGTCACACTCATTTTTCTCTTAGCCATCATGACATCAAGATTCACTACAATTGCCATTTTTATCCCCTCCTATATCGTCAGATCATTCTCTTCCTTATAGCGTACTGCTTCAGAAAAGACCATACTCAGAACATGACTGAACAGTCCCGCGATAAAGAATGTAAGGATGATGATATATGTTGCCGGTGTAGGAAGTATGAATACCTTAATAATAAACAGCACTGCAATAACAAATGCAGATTTCCCCATTACTTTAAGGCTTTTCGTATTGCTATCCACAAAGCAGTTTCTTTCTAAGACCGTGGTTATCATCTTTTTCAGCCTCCATACAATGAGAAGACCGCAGACTCCGGATAAGAAAAAGATAACCAGCATTGAAATATAATGCTCCGCAAAATCGGAAGAATAGTATTTTCCCGCAAGTTTCAGGGTATATGGCAGAGAAACTGCCACAAGGATACCCGAGTAAAACATGAAATTCAGCAGGTATTTTGTGAAGATGATGATTCTTTTCTGATCCATAACAACCTCTCCTTTAAATTCATTTACATAATCTGGTATTTGCTCGTATTATATGTCTCCTGAATATTATTTGTCAATATATTTTTATTGTTTTTCAATAAATTAAGATTGTAATTCAATAAAAAAATCCGCCTGACGCCTGTCCCTGTTTTTCAGGAACAGACGCCGGCGGCCTGTTTTCAGATTTCAATTTGTATTTTTACTGATCTTTTGAAAGGCTTCCTTTTTTAGACCTTGTCTTGCTGTACAGAGCAAGAAGGATTGTTCCGATCACTCCTGCTGATATCGCATTGCTGATCGCTGCGACGATTCCCTGTGTAAACACAAGGTTAGCAGGCTCCGCATAGACAACGATATCAAGGATCGGAGCTACGATCACCCAAGAGATCACATTTGCAATGATCTGGTAGATATTAAAGCGGAGAATGTCTTTTCCTTTGAATTCTCCCTCATCTACTTTCAGCTTCGGATATACAAGCCCTGTGATAAAGCATGTCAGTCCGCTTGCCACTACCCAGCTCCACCACGGAGAACCGTACTGGATCGCATCGGACAGTCCGTGTCCGATCAGTCCGATGAGCAGTCCCGCGATCGGTCCGAACAGCGCCGAGAAGAACGCTCCTACTCCGTAGGCTGTCTTGATATCAGTCTCCGGGATTCCGGTCGGGATCTTCCATTATCTGGAGTAACGATATACTGCCCTGTCTTTGTCCTTACCACAATACTTCTTCTGGTAGATCCCACTCCCGGATCGACAACACTTACAAATACCGAACCTTTCGGCCAGTAACTCACGGTCTGGATCAGCCGGTAGGACGCCTCCCATATATCATACTGGGGAATCTCATGGGTCAGGTCCGAAATATTCAGATCCTGATTCACTCCATAGGCTACTCCGTACATTGCGCTGACCGCTCCGTCAGCAGTTCCAAAGTCTGACTGTAAAATCAGTGGTTTCATATTTTTATCATCCTTTACCCGCTAAGGAAGCCGTATTTTCACGGTTCCTTGCATTTCTAAAGTATAATAATTATCAGAAAAAGTGTCAAGGAGGCAGCCTTCCGTTCTTATTTTATCAAAAAAGTGATATGACATTTCTAAAACATCATATCACTCTTTATAATTACTCTGCCTGACTGTAAATCATTTCAGCTATTTCCTTATCAGACTTGTCTCCATATTCACTTATCGCATCTACTGTCATCTTTACGTATTTCTTATCAAGTTCAAAGTCGTCAGCAGCTTTGTTTACATCATATCCTTTTTCCAGCATTCTTCTTACAATTGTAACGATTGTATTGATTTGTCCCTTTCTTTCTCCGTCTTCCTGTATCAGCCTGTCCCTTTCTTCCATCTTCATATAACTCACTCCCATCTGTTCATTTGACTTAATCTCATAAATCTTTTTATGCAGATGTTTCAGACGATCATCACAGTCTTTCGGAACATTTTCCTCTGAACTGTGATCGACATAATGAAGAAAATCTACCAGTGATTTCTCTACCTCATCGTCATTTGTCCCCTTAGTATTGAGGATGATCTTTCTGCATTCATCTCCCATTGTAAGATCCTTGATTTCTTTACACCGATTCTCAAAAGTGTATCTGTACAATCCATATCCGTACTGATCAAATCCGCAAATCACGATGATATAGGCAGGCTTCATATTATCAAATCCGCGCTCGCCGCTCTTTAACATCGGAGCGTCGATAAGAGCCTGATAAAACCTTGTTCTTTTCGGAATATTTCCCTGATTCCGTTTTTGCATCTCTACATCAAAAACCTGTCCTTTATCATCCTCTACATAAAAATCCATTCTTATTCCGCGCTTTCCCGGCATATTATGTACAACTTTCTGCCCTTCTTTCCATCGGATTGTTTTGATTGTAATTCCCAGGGACAACTCTATTATAATCTTACATGTCTCCAGATCTACTGTCGCCACATCAAATAGAAAATCATCCATCAGATTCATATTCTGAAGTGGATTTACTATAAGACCTGAATAATCCTCTCCATCTTTTATCTGTATATTCGATTTTCTTACATCTTCCATATATTTCTCCTTTGATTATAATATCTTATTTTTCCTTTTACAATGTGCTGTTTCTTTGTATTTTCCCATTACTCATTTTTCTTAAATAAAATAGGAATAGCGGCTGAATCAGCCATGATTAAAATAGAGTATACTTAGATTTAGTATTTGATAACTTATATGCAGTATGTCACATATAGATATTATATCTTATTTTTTCAGAAGCTCAATATGATGCAATGATTTATGGCAATAAAAGACTGCCATATACCGCACGGGATTTTTATCTTTATCCCTGTGCCATATGACAGTCTTTCTTTTACATGTACTTATAACAACCTCTGTTTATTTTTCGGATTCTTCCTCTTCCGTCTCTTCTTTTATCTCTACCTGTTCACCGTCAATCTCTGCTGAAGCCTTTCTTACTTTAGCCACACTTGCAACTTTATCATTTTCAGGTAAATTTATCAATTTAACGCCAGAGGTTATTCTTCCGTATACGGAAATATCCTCGCACTTCATACGGATAATGATTCCTTCTGTGTTGATGATCATGATCTCACTGTCATCATCCACGGCTTTCATTCCGACTACATTACCTGTCTTCTCAGTGATCTTATAACATTTCACACCTTTACCGCCACGGTTCTGTCTTGTGAACTCATCCATATTTGTACGTTTGCCCATACCCTTTTCAGACACGATCAGAAGATCTTTACCCTGACTGCTTATCTGCATACCGATGACAACATCATTGTCTCCTAAGTTCATACCTCTCACACCCATGGAAACTCTTCCGGTTGAGCGCACATCAGTCTCATGGAACCTGATACACTGTCCGTATTTTGTCACAAGAAGGATATCCTGATCATCATCAGTTACTTTTACCTCTATCAGTCTGTCTTCCTCGCGGAGAACAATAGCCGCAAGGCCTGTCTTTCTTACATTTGCATATTCTTTGATCGGGGTCTTTTTAACAAGTCCCTTCTCTGTTGCCATAAACAGGTATTTGCCTTCTTCGTATTCCTTAATCGGAATCATAGCCGTAATCTTTTCTTCCGGCATAAGCTGCAGCAGATTGATTATTGCAGTTCCTCTTGCGGTTCTTCCTGCTTCCGGTATCTCATATCCTTTCAGTCTGTATACACGTCCTGTATTTGTAAAGAACATGATATAGTGGTGTGTGGTTGTGACAAACAACTCTCTTATATAGTCGTCCTCAAGAGTCTGCATACCTTTGATACCTTTACCGCCGCGGTTCTGGCTCTTAAAGGTATCCATGCTCATCCTCTTGATATATCCGAGATTTGTCATAGTAATAACCACATTTTCTCTCGGGATCAGATCCTCCATAGAGATATCAAATTCATCATAACCTATATGTGTTCTTCTCTCATCGCCGTATTTTTCAGAAATGAGGAGAATCTCTTTTTTGATAACTCCGAGGAGAAGTTTCTTATCTGCAAGAATTGCCTTGTATTCTTCTATCTTTTTCATCAGCTCGGCATATTCTGATTCTATCTTCTCTCGTTCCAGACCTGTCAGCGCTCTCAGACGCATATCTACGATTGCCTGAGCCTGTACATCCGAAAGTTCAAAGCGCTCCATTAATTCGGTCTTTGCGATCTGAACAGTCTTAGAACCGCGGATGATTCTGATGACTTCGTCAATATTATCCAGCGCAATGAGTAAGCCCTGTAATATATGAGCTCTCTCTTCTGCTTTATTGAGGTCGTATTTTGTCCTTCTTGTTACGACTTCTTCCTGATGCTGAAGATAATATTTCAGCATATCAAGAAGATTCATTACTTTTGGCTCTCCATTTACCAGGGCAAGCATAATCACGCCGAAAGTATCCTGAAGCTGTGTATGTTTATAAAGCTGATTCAATATGACATTCGGATTCACGTCTCTTCGCAGTTCAATACAGATACGCATTCCTTCACGGCTTGACTGGTCGCTCAGATCTGTAATTCCGTCTATCTTCTTATCTCTTACCAGCTCCGCAATTTTCTCGATCAGCCTTGCCTTATTTACCATAAACGGAAGCTCTGTCACGATGATTCTGTTCTTTCCGTTTGCCATCGGCTCTATATTTGTCACCGAACGTACCCTGATCTTACCCCGGCCTGTCCGGTATGCCTCTTCGATTCCTCTTGTTCCGAGAATTTCCGCTCCTGTCGGGAAATCCGGACCCTTTACGATCTTCAGTATCTCTTCGATCGTAGTCTCTCCATTGTCGTCGATCTGATCGTCTATAATCTTTACAACCGCAGCGATCACTTCTCTTAAGTTGTGCGGCGGAATATTGGTCGCCATTCCGACAGCAATACCGGATGTACCGTTTACAAGGAGATTCGGAAATCTTGAAGGCAGTACGGTCGGTTCCTTCTCTGTCTCGTCAAAGTTCGGTATAAAGTCGACGGTATCTTTATTGATATCTGCCGTCATTTCCATCGATATCTTACTCAGACGTGCCTCTGTATATCGCATGGCAGCTGCACCGTCTCCATCCACTGAACCGAAGTTTCCGTGTCCGTCTACAAGCGGATATCTTGTAGACCACTCCTGTGCAAGATTTACGAGAGCTCCATAGATGGAACTGTCTCCGTGGGGATGATATTTACCCATTGTATCACCGACGATACGCGCACATTTACGATGCGGTTTGTCGGGACCGTTGTTCAGTTCGATCATAGAGTAGAGAATTCTTCTCTGCACGGGTTTCAGCCCGTCTCTTACATCAGGAAGAGCACGGGATGCGATAACACTCATGGCATAGTCAATGTAGGACTTCTCCATGGTCTTTTTCAGGTCAACCTCGTGAACTTTATCAAAAATATTATCTTCCATCACTTATCTCCTTCTTGAGTTATTGACTGATTTGGCTTGAAATTCTTCCACTCCCGGCTTTTCAGTTCTTAAAGCCTTCGGCTTGGAGTTCTTCCGCTCTCGGCTTTTCTGTTCTTAAAGCCTTCGGCTTGGAATTCTTCCGCTCCTGGCTTTTCAGTTCTTAAAGCCTTCGGCTTTAGAACTGGGTTGGCATTTCCAATGC
>ERZ1643247.1420-NODE-1420-length-22060-cov-42.375642_pt1 | contig 22060 bp, 18 predicted proteins | sample MGYA00579264_ERZ1643247 | MGnify/ENA primary metagenome ERZ1643247 (study PRJEB29033, sample SAMEA4952262) | chicken gut metagenome | biome: Broiler Chicken; feature: Gastrointestinal Tract; material: Caecum | place: Ireland | collected 2018 | study: Broiler... | reverse complement strand
GGATGGGAGCCCTCGATCGTATAGGAACCATCCACATACACAGTCAATTCAAACGTAAAATCTGATCCCATCGCTTCGTAGGAAGATGTGTAGGTCTTGAATACTTCGGTCGGGGCCGCAACCGCTTCCATCGTGACGGAGGCGTTGCTCTGTGCCATGCTGCTCATGCGCAGGCTTGCAGTCAGGACGCCGCCTTCCAAAGTCATCGTCTGTGCGGCATCCGCATACACGGAAGAAGTCAGAGCACAGTCGGTGCCGCCCGTAACGGTGTAAGTACCGTAATCATAGCAGGAGTACGAAGAGCCCATCATGGAGAAAGACACGAATGCGCGGTAAGTATCATCTTCCAACAAGGTCAGATAATAGCTGTATGTGGTCGACATCGCACCGGTCGTAGCGTGTTCCGCATAATAGACGCCCGCTTCGATCGCCGTCACATCCGCAGGCGGCTCCGGCTGTTCCACAGCCACGGGGTTGAGGGTGACTTCCTGTCTGGAACCGGCGCCCATGCTGAAGCGCGCGGTCAGTGCGCCCGTATCGGCATCCGTTGTGATATCGGCGGGGGTGCTCATGCCGTCCGGCAACAAAATACCGGAATTGGAAACCATATTTTCAATGCCGATAAATCCGGTCTCGGAAGCGGATTCCTCTCCATCCGCCATTGCAGAAAATTCATAAGCACCGTCTGCATAGATATCGAGGAAAAGTGTATATCCTTCATTGGTACCTTCATATGAGGCAACGATCTCGGTCGGCGCAGTTTTCAGTTTTTCTACTGTGATCTGCACAGTATCGGAAGCCATGCGGCTCATCCTTACGTCCGCCGTGTAGACGCCGTCTTTATCGACGGTGAGCGCCTCGGTCAAATTATCATCGGCCTCCGTTTCCGGATCGTCATAAACGGAGGAGGTCATGCGGCACATGGATCCGGATGCCGAATAGGTACCGTAATCGTAGCCCATGCACGCAGAGCCCATCGCTTCGAAGGTGACAAACGAGGTAAACTTGCCGTCCTCACGGATCGTCAAATAGTAATGATATGTCGTCCCCATCATCCCTTCCGTCGTATGTTCTCCATAGTAAAGGCCCGGTTCGACTGTATTCTTGTTCGTATCGTCGCCGCCGCCGGAAGTATACGGAACAGCGGCGATAGTGACCATCACGCCCGCATCGTTTTCCATCGGGCTGGTGAATGTAGCCGTTCCGTAAGGGATGGTGCCTTCAAACGCCAAACTGCCGTCAGACTGCTTGCTGAAATGGCAGGTATTCGTACCCACATCGACGGGATCTCCATTCACGGAAGAGAAGACCATCAGATAGCTGGAATCCGGCTGGCTGACAGTGCCAGCAGACTTCGCTTCGGCAAAGGTGTCGTTGGCGGCGAAAGTAAAAGCACCGTCTTCCTCGATTTTCAAATACACGGTCATGCCCATGCCCGCCTCGGACAGGTCAATCGAATAGACACCCGCCACATCGATGGGGTCTCCCTCAGAACCTTCGCCGGGTCCGCAGGCAGTCAGACTGACCGCCAGCGTCGCTGCCAACATGAGAGAAAGCAGGATCGCAAGGAATTTTTTCATTTTTCCGTCTCCTAAAATAGATTTTTATAAATACCGCGAACAACCGCGGGATCTAACCGAACTTCCGGAAAAGCGCACTTCCTTTGCCTGTGGCAAAGGAAAAAGGCATGCCTTTTTCCGGGTGAAGAGCGGGGCGGGAGAATCGCCGCTCTCATTTAGTTACTGTATAAAATCCGCCGAAAGGGATGCAAGCTGCAGGATCTCGCGCTCGTTTGCGACCGCACTGCGCACGCAGGCGTCCGTTTCGGATGCAATCTGCGCACAGAAGGCCTCGTCGCGGATGGAGCCGAGATTGATGCGCACGTTGAGCGCGGCGCCGAGCACCGCCGCCCGGGCGAGCATCGCGGCGACAAGCCCGTCGCTCCGCGCATTCGGATTGCCGCGCGCGACGACTGCTCGAATGAGAGGAAAGAGGGAGCAAGCCGTCTGCGCCGTATGCAGCGGCACGCGGGCGGCACTTTTCAGCCCCTCCTGCATTGCTGCGCGGCGGGCGGCGACGGCGGCTTCATCCGTCTTAGGCATGCGCAGCGCGGCCATATACGCGTTGAAACTGTCCGTATCCCGCTGGACGCAGGCGGAAAGCTCGGCGCGCAGTGCGTCTGCCTGTTCGGCAACGGTCTGCATCTCTGCTTCGGCATCGGCAAACTTCTCCCCCGCCGTCAGGCGGGAAACCATTGCCGCGAGCGCCGCCGAAAGTGCGCCGGCCAGTGCCGATACGCTGCCGCCGCCCGGTGCAGGCGACGAAGATGCCGTTTCGGCGAGAAATTCGGTGACCGTGCGGCCAATCAGTTCGCTCATATCAGACGGCTCTCCAACACTTGTTCAAAGGAGAAATTCTCCAGCTGCAGGTAATACTCTGCGCAGTCGACGAGCGCCTGCATGGGAACGAGCCCGACGATCTCGCTGCCCAGGACATTGACGCCGAAGCGCCGCGCCTCCATCTTGATCGTTTCAAAGACGCGATAGATCGCTGTCTTGCTGTAATCGGTGAGATTCATCGAGACCTGCACGATGCCGCGCTCCTTCAGCTCGACCGCCATCGCTTTGCAGTAGCGGAAGCCGCCGTTGATATGGCGAACCATATGCACGATCCTGTCGGCGACGGTGAGGTCAGCCGTATCCAGATTGACATTGTATGCGACCAAGGGCGGCCGCGCGCCGATCGCCGTGACTCCGCCCGTCGGGTGGATGGTCGCAGGGCCGTAATCGGGCTTCCAGTGCTCCTGATCCTTCATCTTCTCTGCCATTCCCTCGAATTGACCGCGGCGGATCTCCGCCAGGTTGATGCGGTTGGGAGCGGTGGCAGAACTTTCATACAAAAAGAAGGGCTGGCCGAACTTTTCGCTCGCCTCGGCTGCGACCGCCTTGGCTGCCGCGTCGGCATCTTCGACCGTCGTCTCCTTGACGGGAATAAAGGGAATGACGTCGACAGCGCCCATGCGCGGGTGCTGTCCCCGGTGCTTTGTCATGTCGATGAGTTCGAGCGCCTTGCCGACCGAGGCGACCACCGCGGCGACGAGCGCTTGCGGCTCACCGATCACGGTGACGACGGTGCGGTTGTGATCGGCGTCCGAAGAGTAGTCGAGCAGTTTGACACCCGCTTTGCCGCGGAAACAGCCGACGATCTGCTCGACCTTCTCCAAATCGCGCCCTTCGCTGTAATTGGGCACGCATTCCAAAAGTTTAGCCATAAACGAGTTCTCCTTTTTTATAGACGCGGCGGACGAGATTCGCGCCCGTGCGGTATGGTAAAAATTCTTTTTGGGAGCAGGAATAGACGAGGAAATCTGCCTGTTTTCCCGCCTCGATGCTGCCGACACTGTCTTCACGGGCGCAGGCTGCCGCGCCGTTGACGGTGAGCGCCGTGAGCGTCTCCTCGATGCTCATGTGCATGTGGATGCAGCACAGCGCGACCGAAAGCGGCAAATCGTACGTACAGCAGCTGCCGGGATTGAAGTCGCTCCCCACGGCGAGCGCCGCGCCCCCGTCGATCAGCCTGCGGGCGGGAGCATACGGTTCCGCCAGACAAAACGCTGTGAGCGGCAGGACAGTGGCGACTGTCTCCGACGCCGCGAGCGCGGCGATGTCCTCCTCCCTGACCCGCAGCAGGTGATCTGCCGAAACGGCGCCTGCGTGCACGGCCAGCCCCGCTCCGCCGAGCGGATACATTTCGTCCGCGTGCACTTTCAGCCGAAAGCCGAGGTCCGCCGCACGGCGCAGATACCGCTCGCTCTGCTCTATGGAAAAGACGCCCTTTTCGCAGAAGATATCGGCAAAGGCGGCGAGGCCGCTCTCCGCCGCGGCGGGAAGGCTCTCCGCGATACAATCATCGATGTAGCGGTCGGCATCCTCCCCGGCGGGCACGGCGTGCGCGCCCAAAAAAGTGGGGATGAGCTCAATGGGCTGCATCCGGTTCAACCGAGCGACCGCGCGCAGCTGTTTGAGTTCCGTTTGGGTATCCAAACCGTAACCGCTCTTGACTTCGCATGTCGTGACGCCCATCGAGAGCATTTCGGAAAGATACGGGAGAGCGCTCTCGGCGAGCTCCTCTTCGCTCGCGGCGCGCGTCGCAGCGACCGTCGCCGCGATGCCGCCGCCCCCTTCCATGATGGACATATACGACTCGCCGCGCAGACGGCGGACAAATTCTGACGAGCGCTCGCCGCCGAACACGAGATGCGTGTGGCTGTCGACATACCCGGGCGTGACCAGCTTTCCGCCGCAGTCGACGGCGGGCAGGCCGGGAAATCTCCCTTCCAGCTCGCTCCGCTCCCCGACGGCGCGGATGATGCCGTCTTCGACGAGGAATGCGCCGTCACGGACGATGCCCGCATCCCCCATTGCGCGGCCGCGCTTTTTGCCGCCCGCGCACGTCACGAGTTCGGAAATGCCCTTGACGAGGTAACGGCTCATTTGAAAAATTTCTCCGTGAGGGCGTCGTCCGCGACGGCGGGGACGGTGATGCAGTCGGTCGTCGTGCGGTTGTATTCCCGCGCAACTTCCATTGCGTGCTCGCAGCGCGCCCAGCTGCGGCGGGAGACGCCGATCATGGTATCCCAGACGATCGCCTTGCGGATGATCTCGTCCACCCGCTCGCTGCCGTCGAGCACCAATCCGAAGCCTCCGTTGATCGCCTTGCCGATGCCGACGCCGCCGCCGTTGTGCAGCGCGACGAGGCTCATGCCGCGCGCCGCGTTGCCGGCATAGCACTGTACGGCCATGTCCGCCGTCACATTGCTGCCGTCATAGATGTTGCTGGTCTCGCGGAAGGGCGAATCGGTGCCGCCCGTATCGTGGTGATCGCGTCCGAGCATGATCGGCCCGACTTCGCCGCTGCGCACCATTTCGTTGAATTTTAAGGCGATGTTGCGGCGGCCGTATGCGTCCTGGTACAGGATGCGGCACTTCGTCCCGACGACGAGGTTGTTCTTTTCCGCGTCGCGGATCCAGACGTAGTTGTCGCGGTCCTGTCCGCGGCGGTTGCGGTCGATGACCGACATCGCGGCGGCATCCGTCTTGTGCAGATCCTCCGCTTTGCCGGATAAGCAGCACCAGCGGAAGGGGCCGTACCCGTAGTCAAAGAGAAGCGGGCCCATGATGTCCTCGACATAAGACGGGAAGATGAACCCGTCGCTCGTGTCGACGCCGTTTTTTGCGATCTCCTTCGCGCCGGCATCAAAGACCGCTTTCATGAAGGAGTTTCCGTAATCAAAGAAATATGTCCCGCGCCCGACCAATGTGCGAATGAGCCGGAAGTGATGGACGAGCGTCTCGTTGACCATCCTGCAGAAACGAGGCTTATCTTCCGCCAACAGGCGGGTGCGCTCTGCAAAATCGATGCCCTGCGGACAGTAACCGCCGTCATACGGGACGTGGCAGCTGGTCTGATCGGACAGGAGATCGATATGGATACGGTTATTGACGGCATATTCGAGCAGATCGACGATGTTGCCGTAATAGGCGATGGAGGTGCTCTCCCCTGCCGCACAGGCCGCCGCCGCGCGCGCAAACGCGTCCGCACAGTCGTCCGTCACCTGTTTGACCCAGCCCTGGCTGCGGCGGGTCTCGATGCGGGAGAAATCCACTTCCGCGATGATGCCGACCCCGCCGGCGATCTCGACCGCCTTGGGCTGCGCGCCGCTCATGCCGCCGAGGCCGGAGGTAACGAACAGTTTGCCGCGCAGGTCGCCGTCCTCGGGCACGCCGAGCACTTTGCGGCCCGCATTGAGGATCGTATTGAAGGTGCCGTGCACAATACCCTGCGGCCCGATGTACATCCAGCCGCCCGCCGTCATTTGGCCGTAATTGGATACGCCCATCGCGGCGGCGCGCGCCCAGTCATCGGGATCGTCGAACATGCCGACCATCAGGCCGTTGGTGATGATGACGCGCGGGGAAGTTTTGTGCGAAGCGAACAGCCCCATCGGATGGCCGCTCGCCATGACGAGCGTCTTGTCGTCGGTCAGTTCTTCGAGATAATGCTTGATCAGGCGATACTGCATCCAGTTCTGGCACACCTGGCCCGTTTCGCCGTATGTGACCAGCTCGTACGGGTACAGCGCGACGTCGCGGTCGAGATTGTTGTCGATCATGACCTGAAAGGCTTTTCCTTCCAAACAGTTGCCCTTATACTCGCCGATGGGCTTGCCGTAAATGCGCCCCTTGGGCATAAAGCGGTAGCCGTAGATGCGGCCGCGCGCTTCCAGCTCCTCCGCGAACTCGGGTGCGAGCTGTTCATGCCATTCTTTGGGGATATAGCGCAGGGCGTTTTTGAGGGCGAGCCTCTTCTGCGCGGCGCTCAGCTGCGCCGTGCGGCGGGGCGCCCTGCGGACACTCGGGTCAAATGTCGGATATTCCGGTAATTTTCCGTCTTCACTCAGACAATATTTCAAATCCGATTCCATGATCAAAACTCCATAGGGCCGGCCGCCTTTTCTACCGCGGCGACGAGGGATCCGTCTACGATGAGAGCCTCCGAGAGGTTGATGTCATCATAGAGCGGTCTGTCCTCCGTGAGGTACGGGATCTTGGCGCGCACGCAGTCGTATGCGGCGCGGGTGCCGACGCCCATGCCCTTATCCCCTCGCAGATCGATCGCCTGGCAGGCACACATCAGCTCGATGGCGAGAACGCGGCGGGCATTGCCGAGGATCTCGCGCGCTTTGCGCGCCGCAATGGTGCCCATGGACACGTGATCCTCCTGATTGGCGCTGGAAGGGATCGAATCGACACTGGCGGGATGCGCGAGCACCTTGTTTTCGGAGACGAGCGCCGCCGCCGTGTACTGCACGATCATAAAGCCGCTGTTGACGCCTCCCTTTTCCACGAGGAAGGAGGGAAGGCCGGACAGGGATGAATTGACCATTCGCTCGATGCGGCGCTCCGCGACGTCTGCGATCTCCGCGAGAGCAATGCCGAGGAAGTCAAAGGCGAGCGCTACGGGCTGGCCGTGAAAGTTCCCGCCGGAGATGGCCTCGGCTGTATCCGAAAAGACGATGGGATTATCGGTGACAGAATTGATCTCGATATCCACCTTCTGCCTGACATAATTGACGGCATCCTTGCTGGCGCCGTGCACCTGCGGAGTACAGCGCAGCGAATAGGCGTCCTGCACGCGTACCTCGCCCTGCCGCGTCACGTTCTTGCTCCCTGCAAGGAGCGCGGAGACGATGCGGGCGGAATCGACCTGCCCCTTATGCGGGCGGATGGCATGCATGCGCGCCTGCAACGCATCGACGATGCCGTTCTGCGCTTCAAAGCTCATCGCCGCAGCGATATCCGCCACTTTGAGAAGTTCGAGCGCATCATAGACCGTCAGCGCGCCGACTGCCGTCATGAACTGGGTGCCGTTGATGAGGGCGAGCCCCTCCTTCTGCGTGAGTTCGAGAGTAGATATGCCGGCTGCACGCATTGCCTCTGCCCCGCTCATCACCTCGCCGCGGTATGTCGCCTTGCCAAGGCCGAGCAGCGGCAGAACCATGTGCGCGAGTGGGACGAGGTCGCCGCTGGCGCCCAACGAACCCTTTTCGGGGACGAGCGGCGTCACGCCGCGGTTGAGCATTTCGACGAGGGCCTGCACCGTTTCGAGGCGGATGCCCGAATAGCCGTATGTAAAATTATTGACGCGCAGCAGCATGGCTGCCCGGACGACATCGGGCGAAAAAAAATCGCCCGCGCCGACCGCGTGCGATACGATCAGATTTTTTTGAAGAGCGTTCGTGTACTCCCTTTCGATGAAAGTCTCGCTGAACATCCCGAAGCCAGTGGTCACACCATAGACGACTTTTTCGCCGTCGACCAGCTTATCGACAACTTTACGCGAACGTATGATATTCTGTTCTGCTTTTAAGGAGAGTGAAACGGTCGCGCCCTGCCTCGCTACATTTACGATCTGCTGCAATGTGATCTCGTTTCCGGTAAGCACGATCTCGTTCACGGTCAACCTCCTCTTTTTTGATTTTACTTTTTCATACGAGCCCGTCCCTTAGACCGCCGCTGCGATCGAACAAGCTGTATTAAGTTATATTTTATCACAGAATCGTCAAATTGTAAATACCCTTTCGACAAATTTCTGCAAAAATTGATAATAAAATTTTGAAAGTTAACATTTTGCCCTACTTATAGCCCTTTTTATGGACTTACGCCCGCAAATGCCCCGCCTGCAAGCAGATGATACCCTTTTGCACGGCCGTCGCAATTTTGTCATATCGCGGAAGCCGACACAAATTTTGAAAAGCGCATTGACAATCGCCCGCTTCCGCGCTGCACTGAGTCCAATTTTATCCCTTTCGGGCGGTGCGAAATTCCTCCCCGACTGTCCTACCGTTGTTCCCTCTCTTTTGTTGTTTTTTGTTCATCGGCAAAGCCTGTTTTGAATCCGCGGGTTTTGGCTTACAACGAAAGGGCCCCGCCGTATGGTATACGGCGGGGCCCCTTGATTCCCGAAATTTATTCTTTATCGTAAATGAGGACGGCATCCTCCCCGTCGTCCTCCACAAAGCGGACGGCGATCCCCTCCCGGCGGGAGGTGGGCACATTCTTGCCCGTATAATCGGGTTTGAAAGGAAGTTCGCGGTGGCCGCGGTCGACGAGCGCCGCAAAGCGGATGCGCGCGGGGCGGCCGAGCGCCATCACTTCGGAGAGGGCGGCGCGCACCGTGCGGCCGGTATAGATGACGTCGTCGCACAGGACGACCGTCTTCCCGTCCACGGCAAAATTCACCTCGCTGCCCGCAAAACAGACTTCGGATGCGAGGTCCTCGAGATCATCGCGGTACAGAGTAATGTCGAACACGCCCAGCGGAAGATCGGCGCCCTCGACGGCGTCGATGCACGCTTTCAGGCGCTTGGCGACGGTGACGCCGCGGGTACGGATACCGATCAGCACGAGATCCTCCGCGCCGTCCTGCTCGACGATCTGGTGCGCCATGCGGCGGAAAGTATTGCGCATATCCTCCGCGTCCATCAGTTGTCCTTTGATCTTCATGCCTTTTCTCCTCCGTCCCCCGCCCTGCCGCGCAATGCGTTGAGCACTTTGCGGAAATACGCGGGAAGGGGCGCTTCAAACGTCATGCGCTCTCCCGTGCGCGGATGGGTGAGCGTCAGGCGAAACGCATGCAAAAGCTGCCCGTTTAAGTTGAATTTTTGCTTTTTGCTGCCGTAAACGGGATCGCCGGTAACGGGATGCCCGAGGTATTTGCAGTGTACGCGGATCTGATGGGTGCGGCCCGTCTCTAAAACAAAGTGTACGAGCGTGTAGCCCTGCGAAAAGCGCTCGACAACGTCGTAGTTGGTCGCGGCGTATTTGCCCTTGCCCGCCGGCACGACGGCCATCTTGAGGCGGTCGGCCGGATGACGGCCGATGTATGTCTCCACGCGGCCGCTGTCCTGCCCGAAGATGCCGTCGCACAGGGCGAGATACTCGCGGGCGCACGTCTTGTCGGCAATCTGTGCGGACAGAGAGAGGTGCGCCGCATCGTTTTTGGCGACGACGAGCAGACCAGACGTGTCCTTGTCGATGCGGTGAACGATGCCGGGGCGCACGACCCCGTTGATGGAGCTGAGGCTGTTGAGCCGATACAGGAGCGCATTGACGAGGGTGCCGGACAGGTTGCCGCTGCCCGCGTGCACCGTCAGCCCCTGCGGCTTATTGATGACGGCGATATCCTCGTCCTCATATACGATATCGATGGGGATATCCTGCGGCGTAAGATCGAGCGCGCGCGGCGGCGGAACATCGGCAACGACGACGTCGCCCGCAGCGACGGGACGGGAGGCCTTGGCAGGGACGCCGCCCAACGTGACCAGCCCGCCGTCGATCAGCTTTTTGGCGGCAGAACGGGTGATGTCGAGCCGTTCGGACAAAAACACATCCAAACGCGGACAACCGGACTCGGCTCGCAGCTCGCTCCTCCCTTCAGTCACGGTCGTCTCCGCCATCCGCGTCTCCCGGCTGCGGAGGCAACTTACGGGAAATCTGATCGGATCCGTCTGTTTTTCCAGGCTCTTCGGGCGGGAAATAGGGCTCCTCGTACAATTCGCCCTTTTGTTCCGGCATATGCAGCCCTTTGCCCTGCAGTTCTTCGACTGCCTCCTCGACCTCTTCTTCCTCTTCCTTCTTGTTCTTGCGGAAGACCGCATCCTGATCGACGAAGAGGAGGGCGACGATGAACAGGATGGCGCCGACGGTGATCTCGAGGTCGGCGACGTTATTGCTGAACGCGGGCACCAATCCGAAATCCATGAAAATAAAATCGCGCACGGAGCCGATGGCGATGCGGTCGATGAGGTTGCCCACGGCCCCCGCCAAAATGACTACCAGCGACCAGCGCAGAAAGCGGCGATCTCTGGGCAGTTTCCACAGGAAAAAAAGGATGACCGCCGCAGCGATGCAGGTAATGATGATGACGACCAACTGCGTCGCCTCCCCCGTCTCGTCGCCGGGGATCTTCCAGCTGAACGAGATCCCGTCGTTGTAGACGTTGTTGATGCCAAAAATGCGGCCCAGCCAATAGGTGGCCTCCATGCCGCCGTCATACAATGCAAAGGCAAGCGCCTTGCTCAGCTGGTCGGCAAAGATCAGCGCAAGGCATACAAGTGCGTAAACCATATTACCTCTTTTCGGAAGGATCGTTCGTTTTCTTTGCCGAAGACTCGCCCGTTTTCGGTTCGTCGTCCATCAGGCCGAGATTGCGGCACAGCTTTTCCAGATCGAGCTCACCCTTCGGATTGAGGACGTCGTCGAGATTGAAGCCGGTCGCTTCCTCCCCTTCCACATACTTTTCGATGACGGCCTTCGGATCGAATGTTTCGACGGGAGGCGGGACGGATACATCCTCCTCTTCCTGCGGGGCAAAGGCGCGCGAACGCCCGAGCAGCGCCGAAAGATTTTCCGCGAATACAGCATATTTGCGGGTATCCGCGCCCGGGTACAGCTCTTCCATCTGTGCGGCGAGCCGCTTCCACTTATCCGCAAAAAGGCGGAGCGTCTTCCACTCCGTTTCGGCAGACATACGGTAAAAAGCCTTGATCTCTTCCCCCTTCTCCTCGGCGGCGACGATGGCGCGGCTGACCTTGCTCTCCTTATTTTTATATTCGGCAAGGCTGGCGCGCAAACTGCGGTTTTCGCCCACCAGCCCCTCCAGCCGATAATTGAGCTGGCGGATCTTAATATCGTATGCCTCACGCAGGCCGGCGATAAGTTTTTCCACTTCCTGTTGGGTGAATTTTTTAGCCATTGCTCCGGATCTCCGAAATCAATTTATTTTTAATATCGAACAGCTTCTGCGACAGGTCGACTTTGTACACATGCGGATTATCCGGACGCTTGTACTCGTCCCAGAAGCTCTCCTTTTCCTGTTCGGCATACGTACAGATCTCCGCGAGCGAAGGGAGCGGACGGACGAGCTCGCCCCCGCGCAGGATCTGCTGCGTGAGCGGCCGCACGCGGTAATCGGTAAAGGTCGTGCGCTTCCACGTCTCTTTCGGGTGGAAGATGGTGAGCGGCTCGCTCTCGTCGATGACTTCCCCCCGCACGACGATGAGATCCGCCTCCGCCTTGCCGCTCTTTTTATCATAGATGCGGTACACATCCTTAAAGGCGGGATTGGTGATCTTGTCGGAATTGTCGGAGAGCTTGATCTTGGGGATCTCGCCCCCCTCTGCCGGATACAGGGCGGAGAGCTTGTACACGCCGCCGAGGGCAGGCATATCCGCGCTGGTGATCAGCTTGGTGCCGACCCCCCACAGGTCGATCTTGGCCCCCTGATTTTTGAGGGAGTTGATCAGATATTCGTCCAGATCGCCGGAGGCGCAGATGATCGCGTTCGGGTATCCGGCGTCGTCGAGCAGCTCGCGGGCGCGCTTGGACAGGTAAGCGAGGTCGCCGCTGTCGAGACGGATACCCTTGGGCTCGTGCCCCGCCGCGCGCAGCTCGTCAAACACGCGAATGGCATTGGGAACGCCGCTGCGCAACGTGTCGTATGTATCGACGAGCAGCAGACAGGCATCCGGGAACAAGCGCGCATAAGCGCGGAACGCCTCGTATTCGGACGGAAAATTCATCACCCAACTGTGAGCATGCGTCCCCGCGACGGGGATCCCGAACATTTTTCCGGCAATCACGTTCGAAGTGGAACGGCAGCCGCCGATGACGGATGCGCGCGCTCCGTATATGCCCGCATCCGGCCCCTGCGCGCGGCGCAGGCCGAACTCCATCACCGTGTCGCCCCTTGCCGCATACGCCACTTTTGCCGATTTGGAGGCAATGAGGGTTTGATGGTTGACCATATTCAGAAGGGCGGTTTCCACAAACTGCGCCTCGAGGATGGGCGCGCGGACAGTGATGATCGGCTCTTCGGGGAAGACGACGGTGCCCTCCGGCACGGCATACAGATCGCCCGTAAAGCGGAATGTGCGCAGATATTCCAAAAACTCCTCGTCAAAGAGGCCGAGCGAACGGAGATATTGGATATCATCCGCCTCAAAATGAATATTGCGGATATAGTCGACCGCCTGTTCGAGCCCCGCCGCGACCGAATAGGTAATGACGTTGTTGCGGCGGAAAAAGAGATCAAAGACGGCGATATCCCGCTGCTTGCCGTTGCGAAGATAGCCGTTCATCATCGTGAGCTGGTAAAGATCGGTCAAGAGAGTCAGATTGCGCTCCATCTATTTGTTCTCCTCCGTCTTGTCCTCCGCACCGACGGCGGATCGATCGCCCGCTTTGGCCGCGTCTTCCTCGATTTTTTCGCCCTCTTTCGCGGCGACTTCCTCTGCAGGCGGCTCAAAGGGCGTCTCTTCCAGCGCCCTTCCCGCCGGTTCCGAAGGAGGAGGTGCCGCCTTGGCTTTGCGGGCGGCAAGGCGCTTTTTGCGCTCCTCTTCCATGGCGAGGCGCTGTTCCTTAGTATAGTAGGCGGGCCGATCGGCATACGCCAAAGCCTCATCGGCCGCACCGAACAGTCTGCCATATTTTTTATAATTCCAGATCAACAGACAGACCGCCAGCATCACGCCGGCAACTGCCATGACAATTGCCATGACCCAGGAGATCTGCACCTTATCGCCGAGGATATACTGCGGATCGCGCAGCGGCTCCATGATCGAGCGAACGACGCCGTAACCGAACAGGTACCCGGCGAGAGAGAGGCCGCTCGGCTTTTTATGGAACTTCCACATCAGCGTAAACAGAAGAGCAAACACGATGAGGTTGAGCATGCTTTCATAAAAGAAAAAGGCATAGTGCCAGCTGTGCGTGCTCTCGATATAGACGGAGAAGGGAAACCATTGCAGCGACGGATCAGACACGAGCCCGCCGTACACTTCCTGATTGAAGAAGTTGCCCCAGCGGCCGATTCCCTGCGCCAGGATGACGCCCGGCACGAGGCAGTCTGCGACGCGCAGAAAGTTGATCTTATGGATGACGCAGAAAAGCACGACGCCGAGCGCCCCGCCCATGACGCCGCCGATAATGGACAGACCGCCCGCACGGATACCGTGATCCTCGTCGAACGAAAGCCAGTACTGAATTGGAACGCCGCCCGTGATGCAATAGAACAGGCGCGCACACACGATCCCGATCGGCAAAATACACAGTAAAAGATCGAGCACCCACTCCACGGGAATGTTCCGCCGCTTGAAGAGCAGCGCGACGACGACCGTCGCAAGGATGATACCGCAGACGATCATGATCGCATAATAATAGATCGTAAATCCGTCTCCGATGGGGATGGTAAACCCGCGAGGCGGAATATAGTAGTTCGGTTCGTTCATAAAAAATCTCCCGCACCCGTATCCTCTCCTGAGGGCAAGGCGCGCCGTTTGGTTATACGTGATTTATTATAACACAACGAAAGAAAAAACTCAATGCATTTTACAAAGAAAAGTAAGCAACGGCTGCTGTATGGGCAGATGAAGGATCCGTTTGAAAACAATCGACATTGACACATATATTTCAGACATACTACTCTGCAAAACCAAATCTTTTTCCGATAACCCTATACAATACAAAAAAGAGGGAGCCCTGCAAGAGCTCCCTCCCCTGTGCGATCCCCCGCCCGTTATCGCGCGCATCCGAGACTGATGAGCAAAGCGCCGTCCACTTTGCGCATCGTATTGGGCGACAGCGCCCCGATGCGCTCCTTCAGCCGCCGCTTATCCAAAGTGCGGATCTGTTCGAGCAGGATGACCGAGTCCTTTTGCAGGCCGGATGCCTGACCGGCGATCTCGATGTGTGTGGGCAGGCGCGCCTTGGTCAGCCGGCTGGTAACTGCCGCCGCTATGACGGTGGGAGAATACTTATTGCCGACGTCGTTCTGTACGACGAGTACAGGGCGCACCCCGCCCTGTTCACTGCCCACGACCGGGCTCAGGTCCGCATAGTACAGTTCTCCCCTCTTGATCTCCATCCCTCGCGTCCTCGCAATTTCTCTTTCGGAAGCTCCCTCCCTTCTCAGTATATGTAAAGCAAAGCCTCTGCTGTTCGGGAAGGAACTTCCAGATCGAATGCAGTATGGCCGAAAAGGAGATTTTTTATACAAAAAAGGGCCGACGGCCCTCTTTTGATAATATCCAGTCTGTATGCCAGACATAATACTGTACAAACACATTCTTTTTTCAGCGTTCTCAGCATTTTGCTCACTCTTCTTTCAGTGAAATGATCGCCGAAGCAAGCGCCGCCACGACATCCGACGCGATGACCGAATCGGCGCACCCGACCCGCTCCTCTGCCAGGCGCCCCGCCCTGCCGAGCAGGAAAGAAGCCGCGCAGGCAGTTTCGAAAGCGTCCGCCCCGCGCGCGGCCACAGCCGCAGCAATGCCTGAAAGCACATCTCCGCTGCCGCCCTTCGCAAGAGCGGGCGTACCCTCCGCATTGAAACAAATGCGCTTGCCGTCCGTTATGATACTGGTACAGCCCTTGAGCAGGACCGTACAGTTATATTCCGAGGCAAACCGAAAAGCCAATTCGACGCCGTTACGCAGCACATCCGCGACAGGCGCACCGCACAGGCGGGAAAACTCTTTGGGGTGCGGCGTCAGCAACAGGCGGCACTTATGGCCGCGCAAGACATCCGTACCATAGGCGGCGAGGCTGTTGAGCGCATCGGCATCCAGAATGAGCGTATTCTCGTAATTCTCCAAAAGGAAGCGGACACAGCCGTAAACCCCGCGCGAAACGCCGCAGCCCATACCGACGGCAATGCCTGCCGCGTCGCACAGCGCGCGCAGCGCCCCCTCCTCCGCGCTGAGAGCTCCCTCCGCCGAGGGGAATGCCGTCAAAATGGCCTCCGGGATTCGGCCGACCAAAGGCGGGAAAAGCTCCTGCGGCACTGCCAGGCGGGTATAACCGCAGCCGCACCGCAATGCCGCCGATGCCGAGAGAAGCGGTGCACCCGAATAGGAGAGGCTACCGGCAAGAATAGCCGCTTCCCCATAGCTGCCCTTATGCGTGTTGCGGCGACGAGGCGGGAACAGCGGCGCAATATCCGCCCCTTCCAACAGGACACCGGACGGAGGCTCGGGCAGCTCGATACCGATGTCGCGGCGGACAAGGCGGCCGCAATGATCCGGCCCGTCATTCAGAAGATGCCCGCGCTTGACCTCGCCGACGGCGACGGTCACATCCGCCCGAACGGCGGCAACGCAGGTACCGTCCTCTCCGTTCAAGCCGCTGGGAATATCCGCCGCGACGACCGCTGCACCGCTCCCGTTGATGCGGGCGACGGCGTCCGCATATACGCCCTCCGGCTCGCCATGAAATCCCGTACCGAAGACCGCATCGATAATCAAATCCGTCTCAGGCGAAATGCAGCCGACGATCTCTCCATGATACAAGGCGCGCTGCGCCGCACAGTCGGGCGAACAGCGATCCGTCAGCGGCCAGACGGCCACATCAAATCCGCGCAGGGAGAGGATGCGCGCGGCACACCAACCGTCGCCGCCGTTGTTGCCGCCGCCGCAGACGGCGAGCACACGCCTGCCTCCCCGCTCATTCAGCAGAGCTTCCGCCTCTTCAGCGATGGCACGCCCGGCACGCTCCATTAACAGCTGCGACGAAACGCCCCTCTCCGCGATCGTATATCGGTCCGCCGCGCGCATTTCCGCGCAGCTCAGAACATTTTCCATACCGTCCCTCTCATAAATTCCTGCGATTTTCAGCCTTTTTATAGAAAGATTCTAGAAAAACAACTACTATGTCTGACATGGATCAGTCTTCTTCGTCCCCACGCAGCGAAGCGAGAGCATCTTTGGCTACATCATGACCAAACCCCTTGGACAGGAGATGGCGATATGCCTTCGCCAACACTTCGCGCGTAGGCTGTCTGCCGCGCATATATTTTTCGAGAACGCGGCGGGCCGCTTCTTCCTCTCCCTCGATATTTGCAAGCGCCGCCGCGATCCCCTCTTCCGATGCTCCTTTTTTGCGCAGTTCCTGCGCGATCAGCCGCGGCCCCTTCGAGCGGGAGGCCGATTCGACATACTGTTCACAGTACTGCGCGTCATCCACAAAACGGTATTCGCGCAGCTTTTCCAAAACATAATCGCAGACTGCATCCACATACCCCTTCTTGCGCAGATAATCGCGCATCGCGCGCTCCGTCTTCATGCTGGCCGAAAGGTGCGTGAGAGCCTTATCCAACGCCTGCGCCTTCTCATTTTCCAGCTGGATCTCGTCTAAAAAGGCAGGTTCGACATGCTGCCCCGCGCGCAGGCGGTAGCGCACCGCGGTCTCCAATTTTAACCCGCAATAGAAGCTGCCGTCGACATATATGTTGCACCGCCCCTTGTCTTTGACCTGGGGCGTGATAGCTGTTATTTCAGACATAATACCTCGCAAATCCAAAAATCCCGTTTATTGAAACAGTCCGCTGCCCTTACGGGCGCGGACTGCCATAAACGATCGGATAGGGGCAACCGGAATCTGCCCTGCGGTACCGGCCGCTCAGAGTTTGACGACCCAGCCGAATTTATCTTCGAGGCGGCCGGTCTGGATACCGGTGATCGTATCGTACAGCCACTTGGTGATGGGGCCCATTTCGCCGCCATTAACGACGTAATCCTGCCCCTTATATTCCATCATGCCGACGGGAGAAATGACTGCCGCTGTACCCGTTCCAAATGCTTCGTTCAGCGTCCCTTTCTTCTGCGCCTCGATCACTTCATCGATAGAGACGCGGCGCTCGGAAACTTTGTACCCGTGCGCGCGCAACAACTCGATGCTGCTCTTACGGGTAATGCCGGGCAGAATGGAACCGACGAGAGCAGGCGTGACAACTTCGCCGTCCAGAACGAAGAACATATTCATCGAGCCGACTTCCTCGACATATTTCTTTTCGTTGGCATCCAGCCAAAGGACCTGGTCAAAGCCCTTCTTTTCCGCCTCTTCGCCCGCTTTTAAACTGACGGCATAGTTGGCGATGCACTTGGATTCGCCGGTGCCTCCGACGGTCGCGCGGGTGTAATAATCCTCGACGAGCAGGCGGGTCGGTGCGAGGCCGTGCGCATAATAACTGCCGACGGGCGAAAGAATGATAAAGAAGAGGTACTCGCTGCTGGCATGAACGCCCAGCGCGACGTTGGTCGCGATGATGGACGGACGGATGTACAGAGCGGTACCGGGCGCCGTCGGGATCCAATCTTTTTCGATGCGGAGCAGCTCGAACAGGCCGTCGAGGGCAACCTTTTCATCGATGCGCGGGATGCACATACGATCCGCCGAACGATTCATGCGCTTAAAGTTTTCCTCCGGGCGGAAGACGCGAATCTCGCCCTTTTCGTTGCGAAAAGCCTTTAACCCCTCAAAAATGCCCTGTGCATAGTGGAAAACGGTCGTTGCGAGATCGAACGGGACGGGGCCGTACGGCTGAATGACCGGTTCTTCCCACTTGCCGTCCTTATACTTCATCGTCAACATATAGTCGGTGAAGATCTTGCCGAACCCGAGCTTACTCTGGTCGGCCGGTTTTTCCTTCAGTTTTTCCGCTTGGATGAATTTCATAATCCATACTTCCTTACCGTCGGGCAGACGCCCTGTTTTTTCTTTTTGTATTATAGCACAACCGTCCACATTTGTAAACGATTTGCAAATCGGATTATTCAAATTGCAGCGATCGATTTTGTCGATTGTTCCTATTTTGCGGGCGGAAACGGAAAGAGATATTCTTCCCCCTCGCCGCACACAACGCGCCCTCCCATGAAATCGACCGCACCCGCCGAAAAAGCAGGTACATCTGCCGATCGGACGGCCGCAATGACGCACACTTTGTCTGTATACCGCGTATCCTTGACGGTACACGCGCGCGAGGAGAGATAGCGCCTGAGAGCGTCATAATGCTCGTAGCTGACCGTCAGGCTCATATCGCGGCAGGGCGTAAATTCACGGATATCCGCTTCTGCGAGCAGCTCTGCAGCTGCCCCGGCATAGGCTCGGACCAACCCTCCGGCCCCCAATTTGATGCCGCCGAAATAGCGCGTGACGACGACTGCCGTTTCAAACAGTTTTTTGCTGCGGATCACTTCCAGAATGGGCATGCCCGCCGTACCCTGCGGCTCGCCGTCGTCTGAAAAGCGGAGCAAGTTGCCCGCCCTGTCCGCGACAAAGGCGAAGCAGTTGTGCGTGGCGAGGGAATGCTCCGCCCGCACCGCCGCGACAAAGGCGCGCGCCGCATCCTCGCCCGCCGCGTGCGCGCAGCGGGCGATAAAGCGGGAACGCTCGATCACTTTTTCATGCGTTGACTCCGAACATACGGAGAGATAACTCTGCATTGTTGGACCACCTGACGACTACGATTGCGCACAATGCGCAAAATTACAGAAGGAGGGGCAAGCGCTCCTCCTTCCGGATCCGGCACGCCGCACGGCGCAGGATCAACTTTATGCAAGCAGAACGCGGATATGCACCTTTTTGCCTTTATGAAGGACAAACTCCCCCTTCTCTTTTGCAGAGGCGGGGATGGGCGCATTGACGTCATCTACCTTATCTTCGTCCACTCTTACGGCTCCCCCTTCGATCAGGCGGCGCGCCTCGCTCTTGGACTTCGCGACGCCGCAGGCGGCCATCGCATCGGCGACGGTCGCGGTATCGGCGGGAATGGTCGCGGAGGGCATGTTTTCGGCATCGCCGCCGAAAGCAGCCTTCGCCTGCGCCTGCGCGGCGTTCGCCTTCTCCTCGCCGTGGATCATCTTCGTCAGCTCGTAAGCGAGGCGCGCTTTGGCCGCGTTCATGCGCTCGTCTTGATGGGCGCAGAGTTCGGCGATCTCTTCGAGCGGGAGGAAGGTGAGGAGCTTGAAGCACTTTTCCACATCCGCGTCGTCCGTGTTGCGCCAGTACTGGTAGAACTCGTACGGAGATGTCTTGTTTTCGTCCAGCCAAACGGCGCCCTTCGCGGTCTTGCCCATCTTGCGGCCGTCGGACGTGGTGAGCAGGGTGAACGTCATTGCAAAGGCAGGCTGCTGCTCCTTGCGGCGGATGAGATCGGCGCCGGCGAGGATGTTGCTCCACTGATCGTCGCCGCCCAATTCCAAACGGCAGCCGTACTTGCGGTACAATACGAGGAAGTCGTATGCCTGCATGAGCATATAGTTAAATTCGAGGAACGAAAGCCCGCGCTCGTAGCGAGATTTGAAGCACTCCGCCGAAAGCATCTTGTTGACGGAGAAGTGCACGCCGATCTCGCGCAGAAAATCGATGTAGTTGAGATTGAGCAGCCAGTCGGCATTGTTGACCATGACCGCGCCGTTGTCGCCGTCAAAGCGGATAAAGCGCGCCATCTGTTTGCGGAAGCACTCGCAGTGGTAATCGACCGTCTCGCGCGTCATCATCTGGCGCATATCGGTACGGCCGGAAGGGTCGCCGATCATGCCGGTGCCGCCGCCGATGAGCACGATGGGCTTGTGGCCCGCATCCTGCATATGCTTCATCGCGATCAGCTGCATGAAGTGCCCCACGTGCAGCGAATCCGCCGTCGGGTCAAAGCCGATGTAAAAGGGCACGGACTCTTTGCCGAGCATCTCGTACAGCTCATCCTCGTAGACGGTCTGCTTGATAAATCCCCTCTCGCGGAGGGTGTCCATCACATTTTTTGCCATTTATCCAACCTCTCTTCGTGCGGGGGCCTGCCCGCGCAGTATTTCCGTTGTCTGCGGCGCAGCGGCGTGCGCCATCCCGCCAAACTGCGGGCCCGCGCGACCCCCGCGAGCGCACCTGTCTGCCGCATCGTAATGATTCTAACATATTTTCCGCCTTTTGTAAACAGGTCCGCGCGCGAAAGCGCAATTCTTTCGCAAAAAAAATCAGAAGCGGCGCCGGAATCTTTGGCAAAAATATTGATAAATTTTTGCGAGTATGGTATAATTTTAAGCGGTCAAACTGACAATGTTACGGACAAATTTATATCGGAGGAAGTAGTATGCACTATTCACGCGAAGTTGAAGAGATGATCTGCGTAACCAAGGGCCCCTACCACGGCCCCGCGCCCATCCCCGAAGAAGGAAAATGGGTACAGGCAAAGGAGATCAAAGACATTTCCGGCCTCACGCACGGCGTCGGCTGGTGTGCGCCGCAGCAGGGCGCCTGCAAACTGACGCTCAACATCAAGGAGGGCGTCATCCAGGAAGCGCTCGTCGAAACGCTGGGCTGCTCGGGCATGACCCACTCGGCCGCCATGGCTGCGGAGATCCTGCCGAAAAAGACCATCCTCGAAGCGCTCAACACCGACCTCGTGTGCGACGCGATCAATACGGCGATGCGCGAGCTGTTCCTGCAGATCGTGTACGGCCGCAGCCAGTCTGCCTTCTCCGACGACGGCCTGGTGATCGGTGCCGGCCTCGAAGACCTCGGCAAAGGCACCCGCTCGCAGATCGGCACCATGTATTCCACTGCCGCCAAGGGCGTGCGTTACCTCGAAATGACGGACGGCTACGTCAAGAGAATGGCACTGGATGCGAACAACGAAGTGATCGGCTATGAGTTCGTCAACTTCGGCAAGATGATGGACTTCGTGAAGGGCGGCATGGACGCCAACGAAGCGCTGCAGAAGGCGACCGGCCACTACGGCAGATTCACCGAAGCAGACGGGGCGGTCAAGTACATCGACCCCCGCAAACAGTAAGGAGGTAGCGAGCTATGAGCATCACGTTTGAAGGTTACGAAAGAAGAATTGGCCAGATCCGTCCCGTCATGGACAAGTACGGCATCAAAGATTTTGAAGACGCGAAGCGCATCTGCAACGAGAAGGGCTTCGACGCATACGACATCGTGAAGGGCGTACAGCCCATCGCCTTTGAAAACGCCGGCTGGGCGTATACCCTCGGTTCCGCCATCGCCATCCAGAAGGGATGCACGAAGGCTGCGGACGCGGCGGAAGCCATCGGCGAAGGCTTGCAGGCGTTCTGCATCCCCGGCTCCGTCGCCGACCAGCGCAAAGTCGGCCTCGGCCACGGCAACCTCGCGGCCATGCTGCTGCGCGACGAGACCAAGTGCTTCTGCTTCCTCGCCGGCCACGAATCCTTTGCGGCCGCAGAGGGCGCGATCGGCATTGCGAAGAATGCGAACAAGGTCCGCAAAGAGCCGCTGCGCGTCATCCTCAACGGCCTCGGCAAGGATGCGGCGTACATCATCTCCCGCATCAACGGCTTCACCTATGTGCAGACCAAGTACGATTACTATACCGGCGAACTGACCGTCGTGAAAGAGACCCCCTACTCCACCGGCGAGCGCGCGAAAGTCAAGTGCTACGGCGCGGACGACGTGAACGAGGGCGTCGCGATCATGATCAAGGAGAACGTTGACGTCTCCATCACCGGCAACTCGACCAACCCGACCCGCTTCCAGCACCCCGTCGCGGGCACCTATAAGAAATGGGCTTGGGACAACGGCAAGAAGTACTTCTCCGTGGCATCCGGCGGCGGCACGGGCCGTACCCTGCACCCGGACAACATGGCGGCAGGCCCTGCCAGCTACGGCATGACGGACACGATGGGCCG
>ERZ1643247.1419-NODE-1419-length-22109-cov-6.926091_pt1 | contig 22109 bp, 25 predicted proteins | sample MGYA00579264_ERZ1643247 | MGnify/ENA primary metagenome ERZ1643247 (study PRJEB29033, sample SAMEA4952262) | chicken gut metagenome | biome: Broiler Chicken; feature: Gastrointestinal Tract; material: Caecum | place: Ireland | collected 2018 | study: Broiler... | reverse complement strand
AATATATGAACTTTTCAAGGTGCTATAGACAGGCTTTTGACCCCAATATCATATATATTACATTATAATAGAAGAGAAACAGACGGCGGAGAGGAAAATGTTCCGGTTCAAATTATCCGTTCGTCTCGGAAGAGCATCGGTCTTCAGGTGAAGGAGAACGGGGAGGTGCTGGCGCGGATTCCTGCCCGGCTTTCGGACCGGGAACTGAGAGAATTTCTGGAGGCGCACCGCCAGTGGGTGCTGCAAAAGGTATTGCTGGCCAGACAGTCGGCCGGAACCAGGAAGACGACCGGCGCTGTGCCGGTACAGGAGCTGGATGCCGCAGAGAAGGAAAGAATCAGGGAGAAGATTGCCGGGAGGGTGTGCCATTACTGCCGGGTCATGGGCGTGACTGTCGGACGAATCACCATCCGTAATCAGAAGACCCGGTGGGGAAGCTGCAGCGCAAAAGGCAATGTGAACTTTAATTATCAGCTTTACTATCTGCCTGACGAGCTGCTGGATTATGTGGTGGTTCACGAGCTGGCGCACCGCCGGCACATGAACCATTCCGCCGCTTTCTGGAAAGAGGTGGAAAAGTATTTTCCAGATTATAGAGAATGCAGGGAAGAGCTGAAAAAAATAAGAATGATTTAAAGAATTTCGCCAGTCATCGGAAAGCTGGCATTGATGGAAATAAAATCGGCTTCAGGAAGGCCAGGTATCTGCCCAAAAGTCGGGCGGTGAAACCCACCAGCAGAGCAGCAATGATGGTTCCCTCCCGGACGCCTTCCAGGCGATGGACGAAAAGGAACGACAACGCAGCGGCAATGACCGTGAGGGAGACGTCAAATGCCACCTTTGTGTTGCCGAAATTGGTGTTCCAGGTGGTGGAAACCGCCCGGACAAAGGATTCTCCGGGAAGCATTGCCACATTTGCCAGCACTTCCATATAGACACCGAAGCCCAGAATCACACATCCGATTAACAGATAGATAATCTTGAGTCCATATGCCTCAGGATGAACAAAGCCCAGCAGAACTATGGTCAGGTCAATGAAGTAGCCGAACAGAATGGAAATAGGTATCTGAAGCAGATGCTCGGCTTTAAAGTTTTTCCTCAGTATGAAAAGCTGGATAATAATTAAAAGAATACTGAAAATGATGGTGAACTGTCCGAGAGTCATGGGAAAATTCAGACTGAGTACATAGGGAATCGAAGAGATGGGCGAGGTACCCAGGTCTGCCTTGGTGATCAGGCTGACTCCCAGTGAATTGATGAACAGTCCGATCAGGAAAATAATATAACGTTTTACTTTTTCCATAGAAATCTAGTCCTCCTTTGATGTCAAATTCTCATAAATTCTGGAAAATGTTTTCATAAACTGCTGTCTGTCCGCCTCCGATATGCCCCGAAAAGCCTCGTTCTCGATACTTTCAAAGCTTTCGGTGACGAGATTCCGAAGTTCTTCCCCCTTTTCGGTCAGGAAAACATAGGAATTGCGCCGGTTCCCGTGAAGCATTCTGCGTTCCACCAGTCCTTTTTCTTCCATGCGGTTCAGGATGGATGTCAGAGAACCGGCTTCAATGTGGCAGCCTCTGGCAATCTCTTTCTGACTGGAGCCGTTGTGGTCTTTCAGGTAATCGAGAACTTTAGGCTGGCCGAGAGTGAGGCCGGAACCTTTGATGCGGGCCAGCAGAGCCTTTTGGACCATGGCTTGTTCCGCCATGACCAGATAATGAAATGAAGAATTCAAAATACTTCCTCCTTTTACGAATGAAAATAATTATAATTGAAATAGTTTGAATTATAACTATTTGCAATGTCTATTATAGGAAGACGTATGAGAAATGTCAAGATTGGTTCCGGTAAAACGGGCGGACCTATGATATAATATTTATCAAGGGATATTGAGGAAATCTTGGGGGTGACATATGGACAGAAAGACGATTTTAAAGACTTTGCATGCAAGGATACACATTAACGGCCATATCATCGGGGCTGCCATCGGTTCGGGCATGGCGGCGAAATATGCATCGCTTGGCGGAGCTGATCTGCTGCTGGCGCTCAGCGCAGGAAAATATCGGGTGATGGGCAGGAGTTCCATGGCAACCTTCTTCTGTTACGACAACAATAATGAGTCGGTCATGGAGATGGGCAAACGGGAATTGCTGCCGATCATCAGGGACACACCGGTGTTGTTCGGCCTGCTGGCCAGCGATCCGTTTATCCATCTTTATGATTATCTGAAGGAGATCAGGGAGGCGGGATTTTCCGGCATTGTCAACTACCCGACGCTTGCCATGATCGACGGACAGTTCCGGGAGGGACTGGAAGAGGAGGGCAACACCTACGAGCAGGAGGTGGAAGCTATCAAACTTGCTCATTATATGGATATGTTTACAGTAGCTTTTGTGACTAATATCGAGGAGGCGCGGTGGATGATGGAGGCCGGGACAGACGTCCTGTGCGTGCATCTGGGACTTACAAAAGGGGGATATCTGGGAGCAAAAAAATACATTTCCATTGACGAGGCGAGACAGCTGACGGAGAAGATTTTCAAACTCTGTGATGAAATCCGGCCGGATGTGATAAAAATGATTTATGCGGGACCGGCCAACACGCCTATCGACATGCAGTATTTTTATCAGACAACCCGGTGTCAGGGATATATCGGCGGATCGACTTTTGACAGGATTCCTACCGAGAGAGCCATTCTCAACACTACGAAAGCGTTCAAAAGCTACGGGAATTTCGACCGGAATGATCCTATGACGAAAATGCTGCACGGGGACTGGAAGACCGGGGATTACGTGAATTTTACCTGTAAGTACATTGAAGAGCATTATATGGAAAATATCCAGCTTTCCGATATCGCCATTGTGGCACATGTGTCGGCCTCTTATCTGAGTACCCGTTTCAAAAAAGAGATCGGAATGAATTTCACGGAGTATCTGGTACGGTTCCGGATCAACAAGGCTGAGGAGCTGTTAAAAGAGAGCAATATGCGCTGCCGGGAGATTGCCGAGAAAGTAGGATACTTCGACTATGCGCACTTTTCCAAGATTTTTAAGAAATACAACGGTATGTCTCCTCGCGCATATCAGGAAAGCTGCCGGGATGCCAAAATTCATGTGTCGGCGTATACACATTAGTCGCCAGACTTGACAGTTAATATAAACACATAAAAAAATAAGATAAAAACTAGAAAATGAAAATATAACCACAAGAAAAGAGAATATAAACACATTTCTATAAAAGAAAAAGAAGAGTAGAATCAAGATATGCAGCATCGTTGATTCTACTTTTTTTGAAAGGAGGAGGATATTTTGAGAACCATAGCAATTGCCGGAACCTTTGATTCCAAGGGGGCGGAATATCAGTATATCAAAGGATTGGTGGAAGAATTGGGGTTACGGGCGTACACCATTCATACCGGCGTATTTGAACCGATGTTTGAGCCGGATGTTTCCAATGGAGAAGTAGCAGCGGCAGCTGGTTATAATCTCGAAGAGATTGCGGCGAAAAAAGACCGTTCTCTTGCCATGGAAGCGCTGGCAAAGGGCATGGAGACTATTGTGCCGAAACTTTATGCTGATGGAAAGTTTGACGGGATTTTGTCGTTGGGTGGTTCCGGAGGAACCTCTCTGGCGACAGCGGCCATGCGCGCTCTGCCGATTGGTGTGCCGAAGCTGATGGTTTCCACCATGGCGTCCGGAGATGTGGAAAGGTATGTAGGAACAAGTGATATCATCATGATGCCGTCCATTGTGGACGTGGCGGGACTGAACAAGATCTCCAAAATGATCTTTAAAAATGCAGTGCTAGCTATGGCCGGGATGGTATCCTGCGGCGATAAGCTGAAGGCCGACACCGCAGAGCAAAAACCGCTCATCGCTGCTACCATGTTTGGCGTGACCACGCCTTGTATTGAGCAGGCAAAAGCATATCTGGAGGAGAAAGGTTATGAAGTGATGGTTTTCCATGCCACGGGAACCGGCGGCAAAACAATGGAAGCTCTCATCGACGCAGGATTCTTTGCCGGCGTCCTGGACCTGACAACCACAGAATACTGCGACGAGGTTGTGGGAGGAATCCTCGCGGCAGGCCCGGATCGATGCGGGGCAGCTATCCGTCAGAAGGTACCGCAGGTTGTTTCTGTGGGCGCCTGCGATATGGTGAATTTCGGTGAGATGGATTCCGTGCCGGAACAGTTCAGAGGAAGGAATCTTTATAAACATAACCCGGCCGTAACACTGATGCGTACTACTGTGGAAGAAAATGTGGAGATTGCACACCGTCTGGCGGAGAAGTGGAACGGAGCCCGGCGTAAGATGGTGCTTCTCCTGCCGCAAAAAGGCGTCTCCATGATAGATGCGGAAGGACAGCCTTTCGACGGACCGGAAGAACGGAAGACGCTGTTTGATACACTGAAAAAGGAAATCCACAACGACAACGTGGAGATCGTCGAGATGGACAACAACATCAACGATGAGAATTTTGCGCTCACGGCGGCAAAAACGCTCCTTGAACTGATGGCTGATCAGTAAAGGGGTATGGTGAAATACAGAGGGCGATGAAAGGCGGCATAAGGAGGAGAGGCTGCCCGCTCAGGAAATGTTTGTTTATCTGCCCGCAAAGAAACGTAAGAAGAGTGGAAACTGTTGACGCAAAAACAAATCATATCAGGAGGTAATGGAAATGTTAAGAAAGTCAAGAAGTGAGATTTTAAAGGATTTCAGAGAACAGGTAGCGCAGGGAAAGATTCTTGTGGGCGTTGGCGCAGGTACTGGTATCACGGCAAAATGCAGTGAGAAAGCAGATGTGGATATGCTCATCATCTATAATTCCGGACGTTTCAGAATGGCAGGACGCGGCTCCCTTTCAGGACTCCTTTCCTACGGCGACGCCAACGCCATCGTGCAGGAAATGGGACAGGAAGTGCTTCCGATTGTAAAGAAGACTCCGGTTCTTGCCGGCGTGTGCGGCACAGACCCGTTCCGCGTTATGGACATTTTCTTAAAACAGTTAAAAGATCAGGGCTTTAACGGCGTACAGAACTTCCCGACTGTAGGCCTTATCGACGGAAAGTTCCGTGCCAACCTGGAGGAGACAGGCATGGGATACGACCTGGAAGTAGATATGATCCGCGAGGCACACAAGCTTGACATGCTTACCTGCCCATATGTATTTGATCCGGATCAGGCAAGAGCCATGGCGGAAGCAGGCGCGGACATCCTTGTGGCACACATGGGACTGACAACCAAGGGCTCCATCGGAGCGGAAACCGCCCTGACCCTCGACGACTGCGTGGTAAAAATCCGTGAAATTATCGCAGCAGGCCGGGAAGTAAATCCGGATATCATGGTAATCTGCCATGGCGGCCCGATCGCTGACCCGGAAGACGCTGCTTATGTTATCGGACAGGTTCCAGAAATCGACGGCTTCTTCGGCGCATCTTCCATTGAAAGACTTGCGTCTGAGAGAGGAATGACCGCACAGGCAGCGGCATTTAAGGCAATCGAAAAATAGAGGATAGCAGCTGATATTTTCAATCCATAATAATATAGAAGGGCATTTGCCAGAAATAATTCCGGCAGATGCCTTTCGTTTTGGCTCAGTCAGGATAATTTGCGAAATTCGACTGCCGGGATATGCGTTTATATAAAAGCGATATATAATTGAGAGGAATAAGAAGGATTGTTTAAATAAAATCTATAATTTACGGGTAAGAATATAGTTAAAAAGCAGAAAAGAAAGGACAATATTATCATGAAAAATATTCTGACCGTCACACTTATGAAACAATATGAAAACTATTTGCTGCAGGAAGAAAAAAGTGTCTCCACACAAAAACAGTACCGCAGAGAGATTCTGCGTTTTCTTGCTTTTGTTTCAGAAAAAAAGATTACGAAGGAGTTGGTGATTCAATATAAAAAAGAGCTTATGGATCAATATCAGCCCGTCAGCGTAAATACAAAACTGGCAGCAGTCAACGGTTTTCTGTCTTTTGCCGGATATGGAGAATATCGGGTAAAACAGCTGAAGATTCAGAGAAAGCCTTATTGTTCCAGCGACAGAGAATTGACGAAAGCGGAATACACCCGTCTGCTGCAATCCGCAAAAAACCAGGGCCAGGATAAACTGTGGACTATTCTGCAGACGATCTGCGGAATGGGCATACGAATTTCAGAACTTCCATTTATCACAGCGCAGGCCGTGCGTGATGGAGAGGCAGCTGTTCAATTAAAAGGGAAAAACAGGGTGATTTTAATGGGGAAAAAACTGCGTCGCATTTTAAAAAAATATATGGACAGACAGGGGATTTCCCGCGGCCCGCTCTTTGTGACAAAAAATGGAAAGCCAATGGACCGCAGCAATATCTGGAAAATGATGAAAAAACTATGCCACAGCGCCAGGGTGAATCCACAAAAGGTCTTTCCGCACAATCTTCGCCACCTGTTTGCCAGAACATTTTATAAAACCAACAAAGATATTGTGAAGCTGGCAGATGTGCTGGGACACAGCAATATCAACACCACAAGAATCTATATTATTTCTACAGGAAAAGAGCACCAGAGATGCATGGACGCTATGGGACTGGTCATATAAAAAGAAAATGTAAAAACGAGAAGCTGTTTTGAAAGATGTCTACATAATTTGTATTATGTGGTAAAAGCAATCTACGTATATTGTACATAATGTATTTATTATTGCTTTTAATACCATAAAAATTGAAAAAGAGTCATTTTCTTTTGATTTCTGCTTCATTATATACATACTTGTATAAACCCTCATTTATTCTTTTATTAAAAGAGGGTTTTTTGTTGTACTTTTTTTCTAATAATGGTATAGTCACATGTCATATCATTTTTCTTTTCTTTTATCATGCAAAAAAAGTTGAAATAAGAGTCAATTTTTCCTGCATTTTTTTCCATATCAGAAATTTCATTGACGGTAAAACGGGATTATGCTATAGTGAAAACAAATGATATATAATGATATGATATAAGTCGGTTATGTTTACCACATAATACAAATTATGCGGTTTCTTGCCTGAATCCAGACGGATGACTGTCGAGACGTACCCGGCGAGGACAGGCCGACAATACAGGGGATGGAGATATGGGAAAGATAGCAGAGGAAACAAAAAGAAAGAAACTGAATTTTGTGGAGAAGAACGTCGTTCAGACCGGGCTTCTGATTACCTTTGAGAACGTACAGGACGACGTGCAGAGCGAGGAGCCGGAAGGTATGATCTACAATGTACATATTCCATATGGAATCAGCTACCGGGGATACGGAGATCTATTTATGAAAATGGAGCGCATTTACAATCTTCTGGATCGCCCACAGGCAGAGTTTGAGATGCGTAACCTGAAAAAGACAAACTGGAAGGGAACCGTCCTGGAGAACACAGACAGATGGAACTTCGAGGACAGCTGCTTTGAAGACTTCAAGAAACTGTACATTTCCAGCAAAAGATGGGCCTATGCGGAGACGCTGTTCCGACGCCACGGAAGCTGGCAGGGAGTGATGAAGACAACGAAGACAGGCTCCCTGTATTATCGGAGCGACCTGGAGCTGATGCATTATATCGCGGAGTATCTGCGGGAAACGAAAAAGAAAAGATAAGGAGCCATTGCATTTTTTATGCAGCAGGCTGTATGCAAAAAGGATTGATATCAACATTTGTAAGATATCAATCCTTTGTTTTTTGAGAGCTTAGAAGCTCGCCGTAGAGCTGGAGAAAACGTTGAAATAAATCAATCTGGGATTCATCGTCAGAATCCAAAGATTCAAGCAAAACAGCCGGAAATAATTCGCTGTATTGATCGGAAATGATTTTTCCACGGATAAGATAATCGAGGCTTGTGTGAAACAAGTCCGCGACATCAATTAATTTTTCTATAGATAGGCTATTTAAAATATAAAATCTGTTCTGTTATTTTGCTCGCATATATGGTAAAATATATATTATATGAAAAAAGAAATAAAATATACTATAATAATTGAAAATATTGTATAGATATGATATAATATATCTGTCTTTTCAAGACAATACCTGGGAAACCGGAGAAAGGAGCAGAGAATGGATAACACAAAAGAATTCGTCAGCTTTTGCAGAAAACTTTTACGAGTCATTGAAAAAATTGAAAAACATCTGGAAAACGGCGAAAATGATAAAGCCCTTGCTTTGGTCAGGGAGTTAAAGGAAGATACACAGAAAGATATTGAAGCATAAGTAACCATAGAAAATGGAGCGGTCTTGCACCGCTCCCAAATTTTTATCCCATTTTCCGCACGATCCGCTGCATGAGCCGGTTCATTTTCTCGTATTTTAATAAAAATGAGTCGGCGCTGGCCTGGATCATCTCTTCGGCGGATACCTCGGAGAAATCCACCTCGTATCCGGCTCGTTCTGCAAGAATCTCGATGAAGAGCCGCTGGGTCCTGCCGTTGCCTTCCCGGAAAGGATGCAGCGCATTGATCTCCGAGAGATAATAGGCAAGACGAAGAGGCATCTCTTCGTCTGTACATTTTGTGAGATACTGTTCTTTTTTCAGCTGGCCGAAGATGTATTCTGCCTGCTGGGAAATGAACAGATGACTGCAGAACATGGTTCCTTTGTTGATGTTCACGTTGCGGACTTCGCCTGCCCAGTCGTAGATATCCCCGAAAATGTATTTGTGGAGGCGCCGCAGATACCGGAAATCCATGACGCCCGCCGGCGGATTTTTGCGCAGCGCGAGGATGCGCAGGGCGGTGATGTTGCGCTCCGCTTCCTCCAGCAGATCTCCGTCCGTGATGTTCAGTTTATTTTTCAGGACAAAAGAATCAGGATAGCAATAGATGCTGTCCTGTTCGAATTCATAATAATAATCTTTCATTTTGGATTAATGTTCCGTATACCGCGCGATCATCTCCTGAATGGTCAGGGTGATGGATTGTTCTCCGGCAGCGCATCGCAGCAGAACGTCGTATTCAGACTCGCTGAGAGCCATGTTTTCCATGGCCATGGTGGCTGCGATCTGCCGTGTTAATTTGACTGCATCTTTCTCCAATGGAATCACCTCCGATTAAATATGGATGACACATCATCTCAGTTAATAGTATTATACCATTTTGGGAGATGAAATAAAACCAAAATATTCAGGTAAATTATTGTTTTTTTACATACCATTTTAGGATCACTGCCAGCACTGCTGAGACGATTCTCGCGCAGGTGGCGCTCCACCAGATCATGATCTGACCGCCAAAGAGCGGGGGCAGAATCAGTATGAACACCAGCATGGCGACCGGTTCGATGTAGGTAAGCATGTAGGCGAAGGTACTTTTTTCTGTGGCGTAGAAGCTGGCTGTGGTCACCCGGTTGACGGCGATAAACGGGATGGCAATGAGGAAGATGAGCAGTGTCTCGGCCACTTCCTGTGTGACTGCGGTGGAGGCGCCGAAGATGACGCCGATGTTGCCGCGGAATACATATAATAATACGATACTGAGGGAGGACAGCAGCAGGGCAAAGCCGTAAGCAAATGCATTGGCCTGCCGCAGATCCTTTTCTTTTTTTGCACCGTAAAACTGACTCATCAGCGGCTGAATGCCGTCGCCGACGCCCTGCAGTACCAGATATACTATGGTCAGGATATAGGAAACGCAGGCGTATACTGCGATAGCCGGTTCCCCGCCGTAGGAAGCCGAAAACCGATTGATGAGGATCAGGGAAAAATTCGGCGTCAGAGCAAGACCGAAAGGGGCAAGCCCGATGCGCACAATGGACTTTGTGACCCGTTTCATGGCTTCCCGGGATATGGCAAAATGCATCTGCTTTTTATATAGAAGATATCCTACGCCGCCGGCCATGGCGACGCCTTCCCCAATGATGGTAGCCCAGGCGGCGCCTGATACGCCCAGATGAAAAACCCACACAAACAGATAGTCAAGTATGATATTGGTCAGGAATCCGGAACACATGGTGATCATGGCAAAAATGGCGCCTCCGTTGTTCCGGATCAGAGGAATCAGGCCGGTTCCGAATATCTGCAGGACGGAGCCCAGCGCCATGATGTAAATGTAATCCTGTCCCAGAGTGAGCAGCTCGCCCTGAGCGCCCAGCAGCTTCAGGAGAGGAGTAGCCAAAAGAAGTACCAGCGCTGTCATGACGATGCTGGCAGCCAGAAGGAGCCACAGTGTTCCCGCCACAAATTCTCCGGCTTCTTTTGGTTTTCCTTCCGCCTGAAAGATGGAAAAATAGACGGCGCCTCCCATGCCGATGCCTGTACCCACGGCCAGAATCAGGGCAATAATGGGGTATGCCACATTGATGGTTGATATGCCGATATCTCCCACGCTGTTTCCCACAAAAAATCCATCGACAATGGCATATACACCGGAAAGAGCGAATGCCAGAATGGAAGGGATAACGAAACTGAAAAATAATTTATAATTAGAAGACCGGGATCTTTTCCCGGCAGATGTACATATGTCAGTCATATTTATGTCTCCTCCGTTCCAGTTCTTGTATAACACTGTATTATCATAGTATATTTTCGAACCAATCGCAAGACAAAGAAAAGGTCCCGGCTTAAGCCGGGACCAGATCTGTAATCTGATATCCGGGAATATTCCCGGGATTATACATAGAATCAGTACACATATGATTGTAAATCGTTAAGCAGCGTCTCCACTCTTCCGATGGCGTCATCCACCTGCTCCCTGGCGTCGTTGATGCGGCTCTGTACCAGATAGTCGGCTATGAGGCCGTCAAGGAAAAAATCTGCAAAAGAAAGAAAACCGTTGACATTGATATGCAGATCCTGTGGGATGTGAACATCGGAAAGTTCACGTTGAAAAATCTGCAGATTATATCTGGCTTCTTCCAGAGAAGCGGCGGCTCCGTCGAGTTTGGAGTGTTTTATCATACTGGTGAAAAAACCGCCGCCGAACATATCAAAGAGTCCCCAGTTCTTTGCGCTGTTTAACTGATCTTTTGCGGCATACAGGCTCTGGAGTGCATTTTCTCCTGCCCGGATCGCTTCCTGTACTTCCCGTCTCATTATTTCGTTACTCATAAATATATCCTCTCTTTCCTGTACGCAGACCATTGGGCTTAGGCTGATAAGGATACAGCGATGAAAAAGTGCTGTCTCGTTGGTCGCCGGGTTACAGATATTAAAAAAGACCCTTATCATGACCTTTGCCACAATAAAAGTCTTGCTTTCTCATTTGATACGGATGCCTTCCGGCATCGGATGACGATTTCAAACCCGTTTCTTCCGAAACGTTTCGCTACTCCCTTTTCATTGCTTGTACAGAATATATCACGGTGAGGAAAGGGTGTCAAGGAAAAAATAAAGGTGTTATAATTTAAGAAAAAAGGAGGGAAAGCATGTACATTTCCAGAGAGACGGCACAGGAAATCGTGGAGGAAATCGGAGGGGAAATAGGAGCACACATCAATCTTATGGATGAGCGGGGATATATCATAGCAAGTACCGACGCTTCCAGAATCGGCAATCTGCATGAGGGTGCAAGACGCATTATACAAAATCATCTGCCGGAGCTTTATATCACGAGGGAAATGGAAAATGCCATGACGAAAAAAGGGATCAATCTGCCGCTGGTGGTGGATGAAAATGTGGTGGGAGTCGTGGGCATCACCGGAGACCGGGAGAAGGTGTACGGCTACGGAAATATTGTGCGGCGTATGACCGAGATTCTCATTGCGGACAGTATCCAGAAAGATGCGAAGCGATATGAAAGAAGGCAGAGGTATTATCTCCTGGAGGAATGGCTGGATAATCCGGGTATTTCCCGCAATATGGATTTTCAGAAGAGAGCGGCAAAAATGGGCATTGATGTTACAACGCCTCACCGGGTGATGATTCTTCTGTTTAAAGAATATCAGGAGTTGTCGGATACATTTGAGGGACAGCGTCTGCTGGAGCAGATGGAGGCTTCTATACGACATGAGGCGGAACGGCAGAAAATATTGTACTTAAGAGAACCATCCCGGCAGATATGTATTCTTCCATGGTGCGCCACTGCGCATATGACGGCGGCGGCGGAGAAAATCAGCCGTCAGATACGGCGGTGTACTATATGGCATGGAAGTTTCACCATTACATGCAGTAAAGAGGGCAGTCAGATTTGTCATAAACCACATAAAGCCACAATGAAATAATAATTATTTGTTATAAAAAACATTTAATTGCGATAAAACCCATTCTCTGTAATATATATTTTTCTGTTCGTTTGTTGTAAGATATGGAATATCACATTTTGACAAAACGTTGAAAAAAGAGGAGGTTACGAGATGGCTGTTTTTAAAACAAATGATAATGTGGAGATTTATTATGAGGTGAGAGGAGAGGGACGTCCGCTGTTTCTGCTCCCGGGCTGGACCTGTACTACAAAGTTCTGGCAGAAAAATGTGGAGGAGCTGTCAAAAGGCTGCAAGGTTATTGCCATGGATATGCGCGACCACACGAATCTGGACTGGAGAGATTTTATTCCGAATATCAAGCTGCCGACGCTTGTGTGCGTGGCAAGAAACAGCAATGTTTTTGACTGGCACGGCAGCGCGTGGGTAGGAGAAAATATTCCGGGTGCAAAGACCGTCTTCTTTGAGGAGTCGGGACATATGCTGTTCTGGGAGGAGCCGGATAAGTTCAATCAGGTAGTTGCAGAGTTTGTGCAGCAGCATTAAATCAGGGAGAAGTAGTTGATAATATAAAGGCAGGGAATGAAGATGACATTACGGAAGGATGCAGAGCAGATTATAAAGGAGTCACTTTGCCGGGTGCTTCCGGATGAGGCGGTAAAACGAACGCTGGCAGAGAAAACATTTGCAAGTGGAAATATATATCTTGTCGCTGTGGGAAAGGCGGCGTGGCAGATGGCGGCGTCAGCGCAGAGTGTTCTGGGACAGCGGCTGACTGGAGGAATTGTACTCACCAAATACGGACATGTGCAGGGAGAGATTCCCGGAGTAGTCTGTTATGAGGCAGGACATCCGGTTCCTGACGCCGGTTCTTTCCGAGGGACGGAGGCAGTACTTTCCATGACTGGGAGTCTTCATCCGGAGGATACTGTTTTGTTCCTTTTATCCGGCGGCGGTTCTGCTTTGTTCGAAAAACCGTTGATTCCGGAAGAGGAGCTGTCGGACATCACGGCGCAGCTCCTCGCATGCGGGGCGGATATTGTGGAAATGAATACGATCCGTAAGCGGCTGTCGACGGTGAAGGGCGGAAAATTCGCGCTTCACTGCGCTCCTGCAGAGGTGTTCAGTATTGTTTTGAGCGATATTCTCGGCGACCCGCTGGATATGATCGCGTCCGGCCCGGCAAGTCCGGACTCCAGTACCTGCCGGCAGGCGCTTCATCTGGTGGAAAAGTATCACCTGAATATCAGTGAAGCGGCACGTAAATGTCTGGAAACAGAGACGCCGAAGAGTCTTGACAATGTGGAGTCCGTCATCAGCGGCAGTGTTACAGAGCTCTGCCGGGCGGCGGAAACGGAATGCCGCCGGCTTGGTTATACGCCGGTGATTCTGACTGACCAGCTGGACTGCGAGGCAAGAGAAGCCGGCAGCTTTCTCGCGTCTATCGCCAAAACCCATCGGAATACCAGCGAGTCCCTCGCCTTTATTGCCGGAGGAGAAACGGTAGTTCATCTGAAAGGAAAAGGAAAGGGCGGACGAAATCAGGAAATAGCTCTTTCCGCCGCCCTGGGACTTTCCGGCATAGATAACGCCGCTTTGTTCAGTATCGGCAGCGACGGGACCGACGGGCCGACTGATGCTGCCGGCGGCTATGTGGACGGCGGTACGAAACAGCGTCTGGAAGAATGCGGCATTGATATTTATCAGGTGCTTGAAGATAACAATGCCTATGAGGCGCTGAAGACTTGCGGTGGTCTCATTATAACCGGTCCCACCGGTACCAACGTCAATGATGTGGCGGTGCTGCTGATGGCTGGCAGCAAGGATGAATCCTAAGCGCGTCCGTGCATTTTCCTCTGATAATATATGTAGGAAACCGCTGCCGGTATACCAATCCAGAAGGCCACGGCACAGAGGGTGATGGTTTTCATATGGTCATCCGCCACGATGGCGGCGGCAATGTAGAACAGCGCCACAGGCAGTGCCGTAATGCCAAGGATGCGGTGCGCTACGTTCCATGTTGCTTCATCACGTACGTTCCATGGCAGACGAAGGCCGGTATGCCGGTTAAAGGGCAGTCGTGGGGAAATCATTCCCGAAAAAATGATGATGACGGCGACGACGGCTGTGGCGAAGATTTTTTCTCCACTGGCAGAGAGGGTGAGAACACCGGATTCTGTCAGCATCGTCACGGTGATCACCACAAGAATCATACCGATATTAAAAAAAGTAGTGATCGTCAACGCGCGGGTGTGCATTTCATCCGCAACTGTATCGGTGAAGAGAGCGAGATTTTTATAAAGAATCAGCAGGGCGGCGATGGAACATACGCCGACCGCACAGGCGGCCAATGTCTGATTCTGTATATTGGCAGAAAAAATAACGGCAGCAAAGCAGAGTAGAAGGATGACGCCCCGTTTTTGACTGACAAGCTTCATCCGGCGCTCTGCTTTGTTTTTTTCTGCCAGTTCTGCATTGAGCCTTGCCAGTTCCTCGGTTAGTTCTTTAATGGAAATATCTGAGACTGCGGCAGAATGTGGTGCGGCGCTGCCGTCAGCCTGTGTCTCCATACCCAGCAGTTCACTGACAGGAACGTTAAATAAAGCGGCTATTTTTATCACCATCTCCGCATCGGGAACAGACAGACCCCGTTCCCATTTCGAAACTGTCTGTCTTACGACAGAAAGCTTTTCAGCCAGATCTTCCTGGCTCATCTTTGCATTTTTCCGCAGACGGCGGATATTTTCTTCAATCATAGTATGACCTCCCTTTGTGGTTCGCAGGCATCGCATCGTGCGCGTTTTTTGTGCCGGCGAACACATTTGATAGTCCTGATTATATCCATCAGAGGTTTAAAGGCAAGCAACAAAAGTTAACTTATGAGGAATTGAAACATTTTGTAGATCACTGCCGGCGCTGTCCGCTGGCTGCGACCCGCCACAGGGCAGTGATGGGGAGAGGAAACCTGCAGGCGCCCATTCTGTTTATCGCGGAAGGACCGGGAAGAAATGAAGACCGGGACGGGATTCCGTTTACCGGACAGTCCGGCCAGGTGTTTGACCGGCTGCTGTCAGGAATCGGGCTGTCGCGGGAAGACATCTATATTACCAATATTATCAAATGTCATCCGCCGGGGAACCGGGATCCGAGGCCGGAGGAGCAGAAGGCCTGTATGCCGTATCTGAAATATGAGACATGGCTGCTGAAGCCGAAGATCATCGTGTGTCTGGGACGGGTGGCGGCGCAGCGGATCATCCGTCCGGACTTTCGGATTACGAGAGAGCATGGAAACTTTCTGCTCAGGAAGGGCGTCTGGCTCACCGCCGTGTATCATCCCTCGGCGATTCTCAGAGATGAGGCAAAGCTGCCGGAGACGGAGGCGGATTTTCGGACCATCTGCGATAAGCTCTCGGAGCTTTAATTTTACTGTTTCAATACTTCCCGCGCCGTTGGCGCATCGATATAGAGGCTGTCTGCCAGTCCGCCGTTGTGGGCGGTGCCAGCGATAACTCCGCCGGCGGTGTGGGCACCGGCGTGGTGGCTCCGGGACGGGCCATGACCACCATCGGTACCAGTGGAACGGTATTTGCGTTTTCTGAGAAGCCGGTTCTTGACGTGAACAAATCCGTGTACACTTTCTGTATGCCGGTGCCGGGCGCATGGCATTTCATGGGAAGCGTGAACTCCTGCGGCGCGTCTCTCAAATGGTGGAGAAATAATTTCTATCCGGACGATCTGGAATACGAGCAGATCAATAAGGATGCGGCGTCATCCGCACCGAGCGCCAACCGTCTGATTTATCTTCCATACTTAAATGGCGAGCAGTCACCGCATTTCAACCTGAACTGCCGCGGTTCCTTCGTGGGACTGGCAGCCATCCACACGAAAGCGGACATGACAAGAGCGGTCATGGAAGGCGCGACATACGCTCTCCGTGATATCCTCACCGGAATCCGCAACTGCGGCGTACGCCCGGAAACCATGCGGATGTGCGGCGGCGGCTCCAAGAGCCCGTTCTGGCGTCAGCTGATGGCGGATATCTACAACATGCCTGTCACTCTGCCGGATATGAACTCCGAGAACAGCGCTGCTCTGGGTGTTGCCATTCTGGCCGCTGTGGGAACCGGCGAGTACCCGAGCGTTGTGGATGCCTGTGATAAGATCATCAAGATGCGTAAAGAAGTATATCAGCCGGATGAAGAGATGGCGTTCATCTATGACAAGGTATATCAGGAGTTTGACAACCTCTATCCGAAACTGAAAGAGAACTGGAAGTCTATTCTGGATCTGGATTTCAGATATTAAGAAATGTATCTTGAAAACCTTTACATAAAAGGGTATAATAAGCAAGAAAACAAACACAGATCTTCAGGGCGGGGTGCAAGTCCCCACCGGCGGTAATCACAGGGCGGCGCAAAGCGCCGTGAGTCTGTGCGAGCCCGCGAGCCGAAAGGCAGGATTCCGGTGAGATTCCGGAGCCGACGGTATAGTCCGGATGGTAGAAGATGAGAGAGCAGGCGCTCCTGTACATTTGATTGTACATGGAAGGGGCGGCTGTGTATAATAGATTTACAATCACGCTCTGAGATTGACTGCGCGGCAGTTGATTTCAGAGCTTTTCTTTTTTCTTCCGGCGTATTGTCCTGGACGGCGAGCTGTGTCACTGCAGAGCAGGGGTTTCCCAATGTGGAAGAAGGGACGGCTGCTGCAGACAGAATTATTCAATTAAGAACATAAAAGGACAAGGGAAAGGAAGAAAAAAATGGCGAAATACTATCTTGGTTTTGATGCGGGTACCCAGAGTGTGAAGGTGGCAGTCTATGATGAGAAAATGAACTGTGTGGCGTCATCCAGTGCGCCGACGACTCTCACCTATCCTCATCCGGGGTGGGTGAGTATGGACTGCGATGAGTATCTGGAGCTGACGATTCAGGGAATGCGGGAGTGTGCCCGCATCATGCAGGAGAAGCATCTGGAGCCCGGAGATGTCCGGGCCATCATGGGAGACGGGATTATATGCGGTATCTGCGGCGTGGACGCCGACGGCAATGCGGTGACGCCGTATATCAATTATCTGGATTCCCGGACGAAAGAGGATGCTGAGAAGATTAACAGCTGGAATCTTGATATCTGGGGAAAGGAGACTGGTAATCCTGAGGCAAACTGTATGTTTCCGGCGCTCTTTGCCCGGTGGCTTCTGAAAAATTCCAAAGAGTTTCAGGAAAAGGGCGTGAAGTTCGTACACGACGCTCCGTATGTTCTGGCTCATCTGGCTGGTCTTGGTGCGGAAGATATGTTTATCGACTGGGGAACCATGTCCGGCTGGGGTCTTGGATACAAGGTGGAGGATAAATGCTGGTCTGCGGAGCAGCTTTCACTTCTTGGCATACCGGAGTCCATGATGCCGAAGATCGTGAAGCCGTGGGATATCGTGGGGTATCTCACAGAGGAAATGGCTGAAAAGACCGGATTTCCGGCGGGAATTCCCGTTTGTGCCGGAGCGGGGGATACCATGCAGTCCATGATCGGCAGCGGCAATATGCAGCCGGGGCAGGCGGTGGATGTGGCCGGCACCTGTTCTATGTTCTGCGTGTCCACCAGCGGAATTATTCCGGAACTGAGCCGCCGGGGAGCCGGGCTGATCTTTAACAGCGGAACGCTGCCCGATACTTATTTTTACTGGGGATATATTCGTACCGGCGGTCTGGCGCTGCGGTGGTTTAAAGACAATGTATGCGGACAGGAGAAAGACGGAGATTATTATCAGACTCTCAGCCGGCAGGCGGAATGTGTACCGGCGGGAGCGGGCGGCGTGCTGTTTCTGCCGTATCTTACCGGCGGCATGAACGAGATCCCGGACGCTTCCGGCTGTTTTCTCAATATGACCATGGACACAGACCAGGCGGTGCTCTGGCGGGCGGTGCTGGAGGCAATAGGCTATGATTATATGGAAATCACAGATCAGTATCGCGCGGCGGGCATTGATTTAAGCCGCATCACCATCACAGAAGGCGGCAGCCGGGACGCCCTGTGGAATCAGATGAAGGCGGACATGCTTGACAGCCGGACTATTACTCTGGAAAATGCGGCGGGAGCCGTCATGACCAACTGTTTGTTCGGGGCATATGCGGTGGGCGACGTATCGGATATCAAAGAGGCGCTCCTCGGAAATCTTCATATTAGGAAGGAATATGCGCCGGACAGGATAAAACATGTCTTTTACCGGGAACAGTTTGAGAAAAAAAACCGTCTGGTGAAGAAAGAACTGGCAGGTGCGTTTCGTGTGCTGAAAGAGATGCGGGAACAGGGAAATGATACGGAAAAATGAATGGTGGGAATATGCTGTTTTTAATAAAGAAAACAGAATGGCATAAACTGTGGATTTTTTTTAATACATTGAGAATATTTCTTAAAAAGCGTTTGCGTTATGGGACTATGAATGTTAAACTATAAACAAATTAACCTTTAATAGTATACGGTATTTTACGAGCCCTTTTTATGCGCCGTTCGCATGCGGGCTTCAGTCATTCACGAGGATTTAGGAGGATTATTTATGGTTACGAATGATGCTACAATTTTGAAAATCAAACATGAAGTACTGTATCGAGTTGCAAAGCTGGCTTATGAAGGAAAGTTTGAGGAGGAACGAGAAAAGATTCCTTATGAAATGATTCCGGGACCAAAAGCGCAGTTCAGATGCTGTATTTACAAGGAGAGAGAGGTCATCAGACAGAGAGTGAATCTGGCGGAGGGCAAAACGCCGATGGGTGAGAAGCCGGATTATTCCAAGGGACATAAGATTGTTTACGTCATTCCGGCGGCCTGTGAAGAATGTCCGATCGCAAGATATACAGTTACCAATAACTGTCAGAACTGTATGGGCAAGGCATGTTATAATTCCTGTAACTTTGGCGCCATCACTATCGGTATGAACCAGGCGTACATAGACCCTTCCAAATGTAAAGAGTGCGGTAAATGTGCTGCAGCCTGTCCATATAACGCTATCGCAGACCTGATGCGCCCTTGCCGTAAGAGCTGTCCGGTAGATGCTCTGCAGGTGGATCCGGACACAGGCATCGCTATGATCGACGATGAGAAATGTATTTCCTGTGGTCAGTGTATCCACAGCTGTCCGTTTGGCGCCATCGGCTCTGTCACATATATTGTGGATATCATCAACGCCATGCGTGAAGGCAAGAAGGTTTACGCCATGGTTGCTCCGGCACTGGAAGGTCAGTTCGGTGATAAGATTACAATGGCCAGCCTGAAAAAAGCGGCAAAAGAGCTTGGATTTACCGATATGATCGAGCTGGGTCTGGGCGGCGATCTGACGGCGCTTTTTGAGGCAAGAGAGTGGGCCGAGGCCTACAAAGAAGGCAAACAGCTCACCACATCCTGCTGTCCGGGCTTTGTTAATATGGTAAAGAAACATTTCCCGAAGATTGCGGATCACGTTTCCACCACAGTATCTCCGATGTGTGCCGTTTCCCGTATGGTTAAGGCAAAAGATCCGGATGCTGTCACTGTATTTGTGGGTCCTTGTGTGGCTAAGAAGAGCGAGGCTGCTGATTCCGGTATCGAAGGCAACGCCGACTATGTTCTGACCATCGGTGAGTTCCGCGCTATGATGAAGGCTAAAGATGTGGAGCTGGAGCAGGCGGAGAACGATTACCAGCAGGCTTCCGTATTCGGAAAACGTTTTGGCAACAGCGGCGGTGTGACCAACGCCGTACTGGAATCCCTCAAAGAAGAGAATGAGAATGCCGATGTGACTGTAACTGTATGTAATGGCGCGGCTGAGTGTAAGAAAGCACTCCTCATGCTGCAGGCCGGCAAGTTAAAAACAGACTTTATCGAAGGTATGGCATGCGTGGGCGGCTGTGTCGGCGGTCCGAGCAAGCACAAATCCGAGATGGAGACCAAGCGTTTCCGTGATAAGCTGATCAAGGAAGCAGATGGCAGAAATATTCTGGAGAATCTGTCCGAAGTGGATCTGGATTCCTTCTCCATGTACAGACACTAATTAATTCTTGCAATTTAGAATAAGGTCTGATAGAATAGTAGAGCACAATTTACAGACAGGAAGGCAGATAACATCTGCTTTCCTGTATTTTTGGAGATGTACCCAAGTGGTTGAAGGGTCCGCACTCGAAATGCGGTAGGTCGGGCAACCGGCGCGAGGGTTCGAATCCCTCCATTTCCGTACCGGCGGCATGGCTTGTGAGAGCTGTGCCGCTATTGCTTTATGGTATATTCCGGATGGTGAGGTGAAATATTTGAATTTTGATATATCTCAATTTGATTCTTACCGTGAAGATAATCGCCGGGAGGTGAAAAAAGCGAAAGGCGGTCTTCCGGTTTCGGTGTGGGAGACATATTCAGCTTTTGCCAATTGTTATGGAGGAGTGATTATTCTCGGTGTAAAAGAGAACAGAGATGGAAGCTGGAGTATGACTGGTCTTGACAATGCGGATAAGTTGCAAAAAGACTTCTGGAATACAATCAATAATAAAAATAAGGTCTCAGTGAACCTTCTGACAGATAATGATGTGGAGATATACGAAGAAAATGATGATGTCATAATGGTCATTTATGTTCCAAAAGCAAAAAGGGAGCAGAAACCGGTATATATAAATGGAGATATATTTAATGGAACTTTTCGCAGAAACTGGGAGGGGGATTATCATTGTGACCGCAGCGAAGTGCTTGCAATGCTTCGGGATCAGCCGGAAGAAACCGCTGATATGAAAGTCCTGCAGGATATGCCTCTGGCAGTACTTAATTCAGAGACTGTGCGTGCTTATCGTAACCGGCATATGGCTTACAGAACGGAACATGTGTGGGAGCGGCTCGGTGATGAAGAATATTTGGAGAGGATAGGTGCTGCAAAGTTGTCTGCCAAAGATAACGTTTTGCATCCTACTGCGGCTGGCCTTTTGATGTTTGGAGAAGAATATAAAATCTTGTATGAATTTCCGGAATATTTTCTGGATTATCGGGAAATTCTTGATCCGACAATCCGCTGGACAGACAGACTGCAGTCCAGTTCCGGTGACTGGACGGGAAATTTATTTGATTTTTTCTTCAGAGTTTACGGGAAGCTTGTGAAAGATTTGAAGATTCCGTTTAAGCTGGATGGAATAACCCGTGTAGATGATACACCTGTACACAAAGCATTGAGAGAAGCCCTGGCAAACTGTATCGTAAATACAGATTTTTATTTCCCGAGAGGGATTGTGATACGGAAAGATGCAGAGTCTATCGTGATGGAGAATCCGGGAAGCATCAGGACAGGGAAAGAGCAGATGCTCAAAGGAGGTATATCAGATCCACGAAATAAAGCATTGATGAAAATGTTTAATCTGATCGGCATTGGTGAGAGAGCCGGTAGCGGCGTGCCGGATATATACAGCGTGTGGGAACAGCAGGGGTGGAGACAGCCCGAAGTTGTAGAAAAATATGGACCGGATCGAACTATTTTAAAATTATCGTTTGTAAAAAAAGTGGCGATAAAAAATGGCGATAAAAAAGCGGCGATAAAAAGTGGCGATAAAAAGAAAATGACAAAAAAGACAGAACAGCAGCTGGAGAATATTCTCAAAAACATGCATGCCGGTGAAGAATACAGAACGAGCGAAATAGCAGAATTTATTGGTGTAAAAGAATCACGGGCCAGAGTACTGGTAAACAAACTTGTAAATGCAGGAAAAATAAAGGCAAAAGGTAAGAATAAAGGACGTCGATATGAAATTATGTGATTGAATGAATCATCGACTTATACCCCTTTCTGTGCTATGATTAGGAATGTACGACTATAGAACAGAAAGGGGTATTTCTATGGGAGATACGTCTGAAAATAAAAATAACCAATCAGAAATAAAAAATAAAAAGCGCATCTGTATGGGGATTCTGGCCCATGTGTGAGCTAAAAGACGGTCACAACTGCTAAATAAAACTGAATAATGCA
>ERZ1643247.1417-NODE-1417-length-22132-cov-45.818589_pt1 | contig 22132 bp, 21 predicted proteins | sample MGYA00579264_ERZ1643247 | MGnify/ENA primary metagenome ERZ1643247 (study PRJEB29033, sample SAMEA4952262) | chicken gut metagenome | biome: Broiler Chicken; feature: Gastrointestinal Tract; material: Caecum | place: Ireland | collected 2018 | study: Broiler... | reverse complement strand
TTGCCGTCTTCACCGTCCTGACCGTCTTTGCCGTCTTCACCGTCCTGGCCGTCTTCGCCGACCACAACGCCGAGATTGAGTACCTGCCCGTTCGACAAGGTTATGACCAGTTCCCCCGCCTCGTTGATCTCCGCATTCCGGATGCCGATGCCGTCCTGTCCGGCTGCCCCGTCCTGCCCGGCCGAGCCCGCCGCTCCAGGTTCTCCGGGTTCGCCCGGTTCACCTTTCAAACTCTCCAGCCATTCCTGTTCGGTTCCTTCAAAACCGTTTTCGACGGCGATCTCATACGCAGACTTGCCGTCTTGCCCGGCGCTGCATGCAGCGATCGGCACGCACAACGCCGCCGACAAACCGAATGCAGCGATTGTCTTCCAAATCTTTTTCATGGAAGCCACCTCCTTTTTCTTCATGGTTATTATAGCACCGCCCCTTTCCTCTGTCAATAGTTTACCATAATTTTACGATACACTATAATATTATCCAGGCAAAAATTGCAAAAACGTTAATGATTATTCACACAATAATCATTATATTATTGGTTAATTGCACCGGCTGATGAACCGGATATAGAAGCTCACAATGGGAAATGCCCGCAGCAAAATGCTGCGGGCATAATCAAATCATTTGGATCTTATTCTTCGTCCATGCTCAAAAGGTCGCTGTAGCGGTCTTCATAGCGCTTGACGGAGCCGTCGGTGTTGAGGAGCTTGTCGTACTCGCTCTGACGATCGGACGCATAGTTTTCTGCGAGCGACTGCTTGTTCGCCTGGTAGAAGTAGTAGGAGAAGGTCCCCTCCTCGTGGCGATCCCCATACACGAAGCCGTCCGCATAGGTCAGGCCGCCATCAAATACGAAGGTAACATAGATAATATGCCAGCCGTAATCGGTCGCGACCACCGCATACGAACCGACCCCGTCATTCTTGATCAGATCCTGCGCGGCGTATTCAAATTCTTTAACGAACTTGGTCGCCGTTTCGATGGACTCGATCGAATAGCCGTAGTAGTCGTTGAGGCAGCCGGTATCGGTGCTGTACGCGAACATGAGCTCGTTCACGGCGGAGAGCGCCTTGTAGGAGACCGTGCCATCACACAGGTAGTCGGCCTTGCTCACGTCGGCGACGCCCGCCACGGAGCCCTTATAATAAATGTTCGCGCTCTGATCGATCGTGCGGCCGTCCGCTTTGAGGAAGTCGGACGCGGTGACGTTGTAGAACGCGTCCCCCGTCGAAGCGGTCCAGGAAGCGTTGCCGCTCGCATCCTTGCCGCTGTAATAGCTGCCCGATGCGACGTCTGCTCCTGCGACGTAATTGATATATGCCTGCATCTCGGTGATGAACTCATCGATATTGATCTTTTCAGGCGTGAGTTTGTAGGCATCGTCCTCCTGCTTCTCAACGGCGCCGTTATACGGATATTTGCCCGCATAACGATCGATCCCGTCGTCACTGGTGACGTAGCTGTCTTCAAAGAAGAGGTAATTATCTCTGCCGACATTCGCCGCATTCACGTAGTAATCGCCCTCTGCGAGGTAGCTGTAGTCGGTCTCTCCGTTGAACCAAGCCGCGCGCTGATCGGTCGCCTCCACCGAACGGAGAAGTTCGGGATTGGAATTGCGCGCCGCATAGTACTCCTTTGTCCCGGCGGTGAACGGGATCTCGCTCAAAGTGAGATTCTGATCCGCATCGAAGGGAAGCAGGATATTGTAGACATAACCGTAGGTATGATCTTCCGGAGAATAGAGCACGAAAGAAGTGTCCGAAGCGCTGTCCATCGTGGAAGTAAAACTGCTCTGCGCCCCGACCGTCTGATTGGTGACGAGCTGGCCGTAGATATTCTGCAGCGTCTGCTCCTCGAGCGTCTCCGTCATGCCGAGGTTGATGGTCGCGACAAATTTGTTGATGACCATCCCCTGCATCTGCGTCTTGAGTTCCATCTGGAAGTAATCCAGTGCGGTGACGTCGTATGCGTTGGACTCTTCCTCGGAAACGAGATTGTTCTGGCGCAGCGCGTTGAGGAAGCGGGCATAGGCGCGCGTACGGGTATACGTGGTGGAACCGTCTACCTTTTCGTAATCGCCGCAATCGGAAACATTGTTAAAGCCTGTGTAGACGCCGTAATCGATCACTTTGGAACCGTTCTCCGTGCGGGAAGGATAATAGGTATCGTCGAGTACGTTTGCGCCTTCCGGGATCGTCCGCTCGTCGCTGCCGGAAGTATCCCCGCCTTCCTCCGCGATGATGTCCTGCTCGTAGGTATCAATGGTATTATTGATGGAGCGCATCACGACGTACGTTGCATAATTGGCTTCGTCGTCGGTAAGGAAATAGCGGTAACCGGCCACAGCCTTCGCATCACTCCCTTCGGCTGCGTCCATCGCAGAGAGATAACCGTCGACGGTGACCTCGCCGTTCATGCGCAGCGCATCGCTGCCCTCCACAGGAGTATACCCGTCGTGCGAATCGGTGTTGTCGCGGTCGACGAGCACCTCGCCCTCGCTCAGGTAGTACAGCACAGCCATCTGCGCATTGATCTTGCTGCTGATCAGCGCGTCCAGCAGGAGTTCGAAGGTCTCCGCATAGGTATAGTTGCCCGAAGAAACGTAGCTATAGCCGTAGGTGATGAAGTAAGCGATGAGGTCGCGCTTATAGATCTCGTCGGTGGAAAGGATATCGTCCGTACGAGAAGCGACGCCCGAGTCCAATTCAGCCCCGAGCGCTTCAAACGCATCGGAAAGAGCCTCCTGATCGCTGCCGATGTTGACTTCGGCGATGACCTGCTGCATGTCTTTGGTGCTGTCGACGCCGATAAAGAGGTCGCAGCCGGCCATCAAGCCGACCGAGAACGCCAGCGCCAGCACGATACTGATGATCTTGACAAGTTTTTTCTTCATAATCGAATCTGTTTGGAGTTCCTTGTATAGAATCGCAATATGCTTTATTATACCTTATTTGCGTTAGAAAAGCAATCGCTTTTTATGAAAAACACGTTAAATTCTTGAAAATTTGCCGCGCGTTCAGGCCGCTGCCGAATTTTCCGCGAATTTCAGGAATTTTGTCATGGCGAGCATGACGGTGTACGCATCCTTTCCGCCGGCGAATTCGATGGCGGGAGACTTGGACATCTCCAGCCGGACGCCCTGCCCGAACCGATCGAGCGCGGCCGCAAGGCGGGGATCCGCCAAACTGTTGACGGACGGAAGCTCGACCCGGCCGCCCTTTGCGCTGACGGCAAGTTTGCGGATATTGAATTTTGCGGCATAGGCCTTGAGCACGGCGATGACGAGCAGATTGAGTACTTCCGGCGGCATCTTTCCGTAGTTTTCTTCCATCGAAAGGCAGACGCGCCTGTAATCGTCCAGCGTACGGATCTCGGCGATCTGTTTGTAGCAATCCAGCCGGGAGGCGCTCGCCTCGATGTATTTTTCGGGGATAAAGGCATCCGCCTTGATATCCAGTTCGGCGACTGTCTGCTCTTCGCCAGTCATCTCCTCTTTCAGGAGCTTTGCATACAGTTCGTAGCCGACTTTGCCCATATGCCCGTGCTGCTCGCGGCCGAGCACGCTGCCGGCGCCGCGGATCTCCATGTCGCGCATGGCGATCTTGAACCCGGACCCGAGCTCCGTAAACTCCATGATCGCCTGCAAACGCTTGCTCGCCGTCTCCGTCATGACCTTTTCCGGCTTAAACGTAAAATAGGCGTGCGCGAGCACCGACCCGCGCCCCACCCTGCCGCGCAGCTGATACAGCTGCGATATGCCGAGGCGGTCGGCGTCGATGACGATGAGCGTATTGGCGCGCGGCAGATCGATGCCGTTCTCGATGATGGTCGTCGAGATCAGGATATCGCTCTCGCCGCGGTAAAAGCCGAGGATATTGTTTTCCAGCATCGACTTTTCCATTTGACCGTGCGCGACACAGAAGCGCCCTTCCGGCACGATCTGCCTGAGTTTGGCGGCGAAGGAATCGATGCTTTCGACGCGGTTATACAGTACAAAGACCTGTCCGCCGCGGGCCAGTTCCCGCACGCAGGCGTCGCGAATGAGCGATTCCGTCTCCTCCACGACATACGTCTGCACGGGCAGACGATTGGAGGGAGGCGTATCGATGGTGCTGATGTCGCGGATGCCCGTCAGCGACATGTGCAGGGTGCGCGGGATCGGCGTCGCCGTCATCGTGAGGCAGTCGACATCCCGCTTCATATTCTTGATCTTCTCCTTATGCTCGACGCCGAAGCGCTGCTCTTCGTCCAAAATCAGCAACCCGAGGTCCTTGAAACGGACATCGGAAGAGAGCAAGCGATGCGTGCCGATGACAAAGTCGACCTCCCCCCGAGAAAGGCGGGCGAGGATCTTATCCTGCTCGCGCGGACTCTTGAAGCGGTTGAGCACTTCGATGTTGACGCCGAAATCGGCAAAGCGCTTGAGGGCCGTTTCATAGTGCTGCTGACAGAGCACGGTATTGGGGCACATGAGCGCCGCCTGTTTGCCGTTGAGCACGCAGAGATACGCCGCGCGGAAGGCGACCTCCGTCTTTCCGTACCCCACGTCGCCGCAGAGCAGGCGGTCCATCACCTTTTTCGAGCACATATCCGCCTTGATCTCGGCAATGGAAGAGAGCTGATCGGGCGTCTCTTCAAATTCGAAGGCAGATTCAAATTCGGCCATCTCCTCCTCATAGGGATGAAATTCAAAGCCGCGCTTTTCCGCGCGCTCTGCATACAGCTGCTTGAGGTCGAACGCCATCTTTTTCAGGGAAGCCTTGACCCGCTGCTTGACCTTTTCAAATTCCGCGCCGCCGATCTTGGAGAGGGCGGGCGTGTCTTCCCCCATGTAGCGGGAAAGGATATCCATCTGTTCGACGGGGACGTACAGCACGTCGCCGCCGCGATACTCGAGGGCGATGTATTCCTTGGTGCCGTCCGTCGTTTCGATCTTTTTCGTCCCCGTGATGCGCCCGATGCCGTGCGTTTCATGTACGGCATAGTCGCCCACCTCGGGCGAAGTAAACAGGTCGTTGCGGCGGCGCCGGATGCGCTTTTTGACTACCGGCTTGGTATACAGATCCCCCGTGCCGATCACGGCGAGCTTCTGTTCATGCAGCACGAGGCCGTGCTCCAACTCTTCGGTGAGCACCGCCACCGCCTTGCCCTTCAAAAGCTCGAGCGCGGGCGGGCAGGCCGTCGCCGTGATCCCCTCCTCATACAGCAGATCGCCCAATTTGTCCGCGCGCGCCTGCGTGCCGCACCAGATCATGACGCGGTAGCTGCCCGCACGCCAGCGCTTGACGTCGGAAACGAGCGCTTCCATATTATTAAGGTATCGTCCGAGAGGGGACGCATGTAAATTATAGACCTTTAACGGGCGGAAAAAATACGTGCTCGAGGCGAACGTTTGCAGGGCGGATGCGCGGAGCGAACCGAGCATTGCAAAGAACTCTTCCCGGCCGATCAGCTGATCCCTGCCAAAGGAGAAGACTTCTCCTCCGCGGTGCAGCGACGCAAAGCGCTCCTCGTGCTCCTTATACAGAGCCTCCGCACGGTCGCGGATGAGTTTACACTCGTCAAACAAAAAGAGCGCGTCGCCGAAAAACGCCTTAAAATCGGAAGCGCATTGCAGCAGCGGGAACAAATAGGATGCCCCCGCAAAGGGCGCCCCTCCTTCCAGCTTTGCGGCGAGGTCTCCGGCGATGGACTGCGCGCGCTCGTAGGCCGCTGCATCCCGAAAGGAAGAGAGCTCGCCGAACAGCGCATCCTTGAGGTGCGGGACCTCCTCCGAAAGGATCGTGACATCCGTCGCCGCGACGATGTCCTGCGAGGGCCGCTGCGCCAGCCGCTCGCCCGTCACAAAGTTGTACGGCTTGATCTTTTCCACCGTGTCGCCGAAAAAATCGACGCGCACGGGATTCTCCTCGTTGATCGGAAAGATATCGAGGATATCGCCGCGCAGGGCAAAATTCCCCTTTCCGTCGACCGTCGCCGCGCGCACATAGCCGAGCCCGACCAGCCGCGCCGGAAGAGAAGCAAAGTCGATCTCTTCCCCTTCCCGCAGAGAAAGACACGCGACGCGGCGCGGAAAGAGCTGCATGAGGCTCTCGACGTCGCACACGACGATACGCGCCCCGCGCTGTGCGCGGTACAGAGCGTTCAACCGGCGGAAAAGCGCATCGCGCGAGACAGCTTCTTTATATAGAAGGACCTCATCCTTGGCACACAGCAATGCGGGCTCTTCGCCGGAAAAGCCAGCGATCTCTGCCGCCGCCTGCGCCGCCGTTTGAGCGTTGTCCGCCACGTAAACGACGCGGCCGGGCGTACATGCCGCGGCGATCAGCGCTTTATGCGGAGCAGCAACGCCGAAAACCGCCGTCGGCGTGCCGAGGCGGAGATCCTGTTCCAGGTCGAGATATTCCCCGCCCAGATTCTGTGCATGAAAAAAGTTACGGGGCATAGCCGTCTTCTCCCGCGCGGCAGGGCCGCGCGAAAATCTGACCTTTCGGTCAATTCTTGTTATAGGCGTTCATGACGTTTTCGATCCCCTCGCCGCGGGCAAAGGCGATCGCCGCGTCTGCCGCTGCCGAACAGGCGTCCGCAAAGAGAGTATAATCTTCCGGGCGGATCTCGGCGAGAACGTAGTTGATGATGGGAATGCTGACCTCCGGATCGCGGATGCCGATGCGGATGCGCGGAAAATCGGACGAACCGATCTCGCCGATGATGCTGCGCATGCCGTTGTGCGTACCCGCACTACCCGACGCGCGGATACGGAGTTTCCCCTTGGGGAGATCGAAATCGTCGTAGATGACGAGAAGTTCGTGCGGCGAAACCTTATATTTTGCCATCAGCTGTTTGACCGCTCTGCCGCTCGCATTCATGTAGGTGACCGGCCGCGCGAGGATGACCTTTTCGCCGCCGAGAAAGGCCTCTGCGACGGAGGCTTCGCATTCTTTTTTTTTGAACTTGACTCCCAGCTTTGCAGCCGCCTCGCCGACGGCGAGAAAGCCCATGTTGTGGAAAGTCTTTTCATACTTTTTTTCGGGATTGCCCAATCCGACGATGAGAAACATATATTTGGACCCATTTGCGGGCGCAAGCGCCCTCTCTTTTCAAAACGCGCGAACGCCGCGCCCATAGCAAGCGCGGCAGTAAGCAATTTTTTTCGCTGCACCCTTCGGTGCATCCTTTGTTCGGAGGGACGCCCTCCAAAAGATCTTCAAAAGACCGCGCCGCCGTGCGGCAAAGACGATCAGTCGTAGATCTTCGACATCGGCTTATCGAGATAGACGTTTTCGATCGCTGCGGCAAAGATATCCGCGACCGAAATGACGCTGATCTTATCCAGCTTCTTTTCGGGCGGGAGCGCGATGGTATCCAAAACGGCGAGCTCCTTGATGGGCGCTTTTTCCAAACGCTCGATGGCAGGGCCGCTGAATACGGCGTGCGTGCAGCCGGCATAGACTTCCTTCGCGCCGTGCTCCATGAGAGCGACGGCACCCTGGCAAATGGTACCGGCGGTATCGATCATGTCGTCCACCATCAGGCACTTTTTGCCCTCGATGTCGCCGATAATGTTCATGACCTCCATCACGTTCGCTTTGGGACGGCGCTTGTCGATGATCGCCATCTGGCAGTTGAGCTTCATGGCGACGTTGCGCGCGCGGGTGACGGAACCGATGTCCGGCGAGACGACGACGAAGTTTTCGTCGATGATCTTCTTGTTGCGGAAATAATTGTAAATGGTCGGCCCGCCGAGCAGGTGATCGAGCGGGATATTGAAAAAGCCCTGAATCTGCGCTGCGTGCAGATCCATCGTGAGGACGCGGTCTGCACCGGCCGCGGTGATCAGATCGGCGACGAGCTTCGCCGTGATGGGGTCGCGCGAGCGGGCTTTGCGATCCTGGCGGGCATAACCGAAATAAGGCATGACCGCCGTGATGCGTCCGGCGCTGGCGCGGCGCGCCGCATCGATGAGGATGAGCAGCTCCATCAAATTGTCGTTGACGGGAGCGGACGTGGACTGAATGATGAACAAGTCTCTGCCGCGGACGGTCTCATCGATGTGGACAGCCGTTTCGCCGTCCGAAAAGCAGCCGACTTCCGCGCTGCCCAGCTCCGTGTTGAGCTTTTTGGCGATCGCTTCCGCCAAGGGGCGGTTGGAATTGCCCGCGAAGATCTTGATCTCATTGCCGTGCGTTATCATGTGTACCTCCGATACAAATCTATGCAGCCGCGATTTCCCGCGGCGTAAGCCCGAACGAAAGCCGGCCCCGCCGCGAACGATCCTTCGAGCGGCAAACCGGGCGGGACGGACATCCCGCACACCCCCTTGCGCGCCGAACCGTTGCTTTGCGCGCCGAAAAAATGAACGCCGCGGCGGTTTTCCCCGCGCGCCGACGGTCGCTATTATTGTACGGTTTTTACCTGCAATAGTCAAATGTTTTGCGGTACATTCCCTTCTTTTGCCAAAAAAGAAAATCGTTTTTGACTGCCGTCAGGCGCACCGCTCAGTCCCCTTCTTGGCTCTCCCCTTGTTCCTCCGCCCCGGAAGGTGCTTTTGTGCGGGCGCGCATCGCGCGGAAAAAGCCGGATAAGAGAGCAGAGCATTCCTCCCCGAGGACGCCGCCCTCCACTTCGAGCGTGTGATTGAGCAGATTGCTCGCCGCGAGTTCCTGCGTCATGGAGCGTCCCTTCTGCTCGTATGCGCCGAAATAGATCTTTCGGATGCGGGCGTTCAGCGCCGCGCCCATACACATCGGACAGGGCTCGAGCGTCACGTACAGGTCGCAGTCGGGCAGCCGCCAGCTCTTGCACTTGCGGCAGGCGCGGTCGATGGCATACATTTCCGCATGCGAGCTCGCCATCTGCGTTTGGGTACGCCGATTATAACCGGAACCTATGATCTTTCCGTCGCAGACGACGACCGCTCCCACGGGCACTTCGCCCTGCGCGAGTCCCTTTCTGGCGCGCGCCAACGCCGCGCGCATGAAGCGTATCTTATCTTCCATAATCAGTATTTCTCTCTATGCACGGGGTTATTCGGATCTGCGGGACGATAACGCGCCGCGGTTTCATTTATGATACGTGCTGCCGGAGTTGATCATAAAGGCGCGGTACAGCTGCTCGCACAGGATGACGCGCATCAGCTGGTGCGGAAAGGTCATGTCCGAAAAGGAGAGCAGCATATCCGCTCTCTTTTTGACCGAATCGTCCAGCCCGCAGGAAGACCCGATGACAAAGGTCATTTCTCTTCCCGCATCGCACTGCTCCCGAACCAAAGCCGCCAGCTGTTCGCTGGACAGTTTTTTCCCCTCTACCGCGAGCACAAAACAGACGCCGCGCACCTCGCGCAAAATGTGTTCCGCCTCTTCGGCGAGCGTGCGCCGCTCGGGCAGTTCACAGATATGCACAGCTGCAAAGCGGGTCAGCCGCTTGCAATATTCGGCGACCGCATCGGCAAAAAACTTTTCCTTGAGTTTGCCGACGCAGACGATGTTGATCTTCTGCATCGGTCAGCCCCCCAGCCCCGCCACAAAGTTCGAGATCCAAAGGATCACGCAGATCCCCAAGCCGATGGCCGCCGGCAACAGGAAGGGTTTGATCGCGCCCTCCTTTTTCCGATTGGTCTTGCGGTCAAAAAAGATCAGCCAGACGAGCGAAGCGATGAGGCAGAGGGCGGAAAGGACGTAGACGGCGACGGCCCCGCCGCCGGAGACCCCTTCCAAAAAGCCGAACCGCGCATCCAGTACAATGACCGCATTGTTCAGAAAATGCGCGAGCATGGTCGGGAACACGGACTGCGAACGAATGGCGAGCAGCGTGAAGACACAGCCGCAGATAAACTGATAGATCGTCTGTGCCGGACTCATGTGAAAGAGGCTGAACAGCAACCCGCCCAACAGGCAGGCCGCGACGGTGCCCACATCTTTGATCCCTTCCAAAATGATCCCGCGCAGCAGCGTCTCTTCAAAAAAAGCGGGCAAAACGGCGACCGCGAAGAGCACGCCGATAAAGCCGGCCCCTTCCAGCGAAGGCAGCGACGAAGCGGGGGCTTCATACCCGAACAGACCCAAAAAGCTGATGAACCAGCCGTTGGCAAAGTTCAGCGAAAAGAGCAAGCCAAAGGCGAGCAGCACGGCAAGCAGCCAATACTGCGGTTTCGGCAGGCGAAAGCCAAACGCCCGCGGCTTCTCTTTATAGACGAACAGAAAGACGGCGATCACCGCAATATAGGCGACGTCATACAGCACATAGGCGACATAACGATAGGCATTGGTCTGTGTGAGCTCGCCTACCGGAGTGCCGTTTATCTGCGAGATGAGTGCAAGCGTAAGCGACAGGAGCAGAGACAGCACGAGCATGCCGAAAACCGCGCCCGAAAAGACGAGGCCGCTCGCCGCCTTGCGCGGCTGATCGAAAAGCCCTCCGCGGCCGCCGCCGGCGGAAGGGGTCCCATTTTTGTTTTCCATGCCTTTCATTATAGAAAAAAACCGAACGGAAGTAAATAAAATTCCCCGCTCGCTGTAAAATTTTTTGCGATTTTATCAAATTTTTGGTATACTGTAATCAGTTGCGGCGCCTGCCTGTACCGAACGGTGCCGCCCGGAGCAAAAGACATGAGAACCATTCACACGGATACCATCGAACGCACCCTGTACCAATTATGCGGACGCGCCTGCCTGCACTTGACCGACGCCTGTACGCGCGCCATGCAGAAAGCCGTTCTGGCTGAGGCCGAGGGAAGCGCGGCGCGCTTTGCACTGGATACCCTGCTCTCCAACGCGCAGACCGCCGCGGCAGAGAATATGGCCGTCTGTCAGGACACCGGCTACGCCGTCGTCCTCGCGGAGGTCGGCCAGGATGTACACATCGAGGGCAAACCGCTCGCCGAAGCAGTCGACAGCGCCGTGGCCAAAGCATATGCAGACTTCCGATTCCGCAAGAGCGTATGCGACCCGATCACGCGCGCGAATACGGCAAACAACACCCCTGCCGCCCTGCACATGGAGATCGTGCCGGGAGACAAGGTCCGGCTGACCTTCCTTCCAAAGGGATTCGGGAGTGAAAACATGTCCCGCCTGTATATGCTCACACCGGCCAAAGGCGTTGCCGGGATCATCGACGCGATCGTCGAGACAGTGCGCCTCGCCGGGAGCAAACCCTGCCCGCCCGTGATCTGCGGGGTCGGAATCGGGGGGACATTCGATACCTGCGCTTTCCTTGCAAAAAAGGCGCTCACCCGCGAACCGGGAACGCATCATCCGCGCGAAGATGTCGCCGCGATCGAACGGGAAGCGCTCGAAAGGATCAATGCACTCGGCATCGGCGCGCAGGGATTCGGCGGAAATGTGACCGCCCTCGGCGTGCAGTGCGAGATTTTGCCGACGCACATCGCGGGGCTGCCCGTGGCCGTCAATATTCAATGCCACTGCATGCGCTGCGAAAAGGCTGAAATCTGAGGCGGAACGCCCACTTTCTTAATAATTCTGTCAAACATAGTACTTTGCATTCTGATAAAACAGGGAGAACCGGAGATGAAAAAGATCACTTTACCGCTGACGGACGAGACGATCGAAGCGCTGCGCGCGGGAGAGAGCGTACTGCTCTCCGGCACGCTGCTGACGGGGCGCGACTGCGCTCATAAACGCATCTGCGCCATGTTGGACGCGGGAGAAGAGCTTCCGTTCCACCTGCGCGGCGAGACCATCTATTATGCCGGCCCCTGCCCGGCGCCGGACGGGAAGGCCTGCGGGAGCTGCGGCCCCACGACGAGCGCGCGCATGGATGCCTTTGCGCCCCGGCTGCTGGATCTCGGACTCAAAGGGATGATCGGCAAGGGAGAACGCAGCAAAGAGGTATGTGAGGCCATCGTCCGCGATCACTCCGTTTATTTTGCAGCGATCGGCGGCGCCGGGGCACTGTACGGAAACGCCGTCCAAAAGAGTGAGATCGTCGCCTTCCCCGACCTCCTGAGCGAAGCCGTATACCGCTTTACCGTAAAAGATTTTCCCTGCATCGTCGCCATCGACTGCAAGGGCGGAAACGTCTACCGATGACGGATATGCCCGATCTGCTTTTGACAGAGTACTTTGCAAATAGCGAGAAATCATAAAACGGCCTCCGTATCATTCCGATGCGGAGGCCGTTTTGTCATGGATGCGGAATGCCCTGCGGCGGATCCGGCAACGTATCGTCCGGCATCCCCTTGCGGGCGCGGATCGCCGCGACCGTCCGTTCGTACCCCTTGCCCTGCGGGCGATAAAAGACGGCATCTTTGAGGGAATCGGGCAGATATTGCTGCCTGACCCACCCGCCATAATTGTGCGGATATTTGTACTCTTCGCGCCGCGCCTTTGCCTCCCGGCTGCCGTATGTGGTATCTTTCAGATAAGGCGGAACGGAGTCGTCCCGCACTTCGCGCGCGGCCCGCTTGGCGGCGTCCATCGCGAGAATCACAGAATTGGACTTTTCCGCCTCACACACATAGATGATCGCGTTGCTGAGCGGGATCAGCCCCTCCGGCGCGCCGAGGTGTTCAAACGCGACCAGCGCGGAGGTCGCCACGACCAATGCGTTGGGATCCGCCATGCCGACATCTTCGCTCGCGTGAACGACGAGCCGTCGCAGGATGAGGAGCGGATCGCAGCCGCCCTCGATCAGACGAAAAGCATAATAGAGCGCGGCGTTGGAATCGCTCCCCCGCAGGCTTTTGCAGAACGCCGAAAGAAAATCGTAATAAGCATCCTCGTTATAGGAAAGCGCTTTGCGCTGGATAGACTGCTCGGCATCGGCGAGGGTCACACGGATCGTGCCGTCGGCCGCGGGAGGCGTCGTCAGCACGGCGAGCTCCAGCGCATTGTAGGCCGTGCGCAGATCGCCCGCCGCCATGCGCGCGATATGGTCGATCGCCGCGTCCTCCATCTGTACGCGATAGGCGGCGAGCCCTTTTGGGGAGACGAGCGCCGCGCGCAGCGCCCCTGCGATTTCCTCTGCGGACAGCCGCTTAAACTCAAACACGCGGCAACGGGAGACGATCGCCGGGGTCATGGACGCATAGGGATTTTCCGTCGTCGAGCCGATGAAAATGATCGTCCCCTGTTCGATGGCGGGCAACAGGGAATCTGACTGCGTCTTGTTGAAGCGATGGCACTCGTCCAATAAAAGATAGGTGCGCTTTCCGTACAGCTTCAGGGCATTGCGCGCATCCTCGACCGCCTTTTTGACATCTGCGACGCCGCTCTGTACGGCATTGAGCTTGACAAAGTTTCCGTGCGTCGTCTTGGCGATGATGTTGGCGAGCGTCGTCTTGCCGCAACCGGGAGGCCCCCAAAAAATGCAGCTCCCCAAGCGGTCAAGACGAATCGCGCGCCGCAGAAGGCTGCCCTCCGCCACAATGTGCCTTTGGCCGATAAATTCATCGAGGCTCTCCGCCCGCATCTTCTCTGCGAGCGGTTTCGCGTCGTCTTCGTTATGGTTAAAATCGAACAGATCCATCCGAACCTCCCTCACCGAGGCGGCGGCCGCCGCTCATTCCCCGATCAATTCGCGGATCTTCGGTGCATATTCTTTTCCCATCGCGTATCCCGCATCCATGGCAAAATCCAGCTTTTTAAAGGTAAACTGGACCATGTCGCCTAAATCGGGCTCCAGCCAAAGATCGACATACCGCCGGCAGCGGCGATGCTCCGCGGCAGTGATGGATGAATCCATCAACTCGTAAACGCGCGAAATGAGCGAAATGATGTTGGGGACCTTTTCAATCGGCTTGCATGCGCCGAGCACATCCACCGCGACGATCACCTGCGCGCCCATTTCCCGCACCTGCCGCACCGGGACCCGGCAGAGCACACTGCCGTCGATAAAGAGCTTGCCGTCCTTTTCGACGGGGCGAAACAATGTCGGTGCCGAGCTGGAAGCCAAAACCGCATCGACGACGCTGCCGCTTGAAAAGGTATGTAACTTTGCGGATCGAAGGTCGACCGCCACACAGCTGAACGGGATCTTTAAATCGGTAAAATCAGCGTCGTCCAAAAGGCCCGTGATCATCCGCCGCACTTTATTCCACTTCATCAGCCCCAGCGTGTTGAGCGGAAGGATCCCGAGGTCGACGATATCTCCCGTGCGCAGCTGCATGACGACTTTGCGCATTTCCTCCGCCGTCATCCCTTTGGCATAACAGGCACCGACGATGCTGCCCATCGAGGAACCCGCGATCAGGTCGGGGCGAAGCCCCTCCTCTTCCATCGCCTTCAAAAAACCGATGTGCGCGACCCCGCGCGATCCGCCCGCGCCCAGCGCGAAGCCCAGTTTTTTTCGCATACTCTCTCTCCCCGTGTCATAATGATAAAAATATGAAAGACAGGACAAGGCCGCGCCCCATCCCAAACCGACATGTACGCCGCCGGCTCGCCGCCGGCTGCGCCGTCTTTTTGCTCGCTCTGCTCACGCTGCAGCCGCAGCGCTATGCCGCCGCCTGCGCGGAAAGCATCGCCCTTTGGGCCAAAGTCGTTCTGCCGGCGCTCTTCCCCTTCCTCGTGCTGACCGCGCTGGTCACGCAGACAGAAATGGCGGACAGCCTCGGCCGCAAACTCGCGCCGCTGCTGCGCCGCTGCGGCCTTCCCGCGGCGGGCGCCGGAGCCTTTTTCATGAGCATCCTATCCGGCTACCCGGTCGGCAGCCGCATCGTCGCCGACCTGTACAGCAACGGATCGCTCGGCCGCGCGGAGGCGGAACGATTGAGCTACCTGTGCTCGACCTCCGGGCCCATGTTCATCCTCGGCAGCGTAGGCAGCGCCATGTTCGGGGACGGCAAAGCGGGCGCGATCCTGTTCGCGTCCCACCTCTTCGGCGTGTTGTCCGTTTTTTTCCTCACAAAACTTTTCGGGAGGAAAGGCCGCCCGCAAACCGCCGCGCAGCCCCGCCCTCTGCCGCAAAGACAGACAGGCTCGCTCGGCGAAACGGTGCAAAAAGCTGTCATATCCGTGCTGTGCGTGGGCGGTTTTATCGCGCTCGCCGGCGTGCTTTTGTGCGCATTGGAAGATCTGCATCTTTTGGCACCGCTGTGCTCGCTCCTGCAGTTCCCGCTGCGCCCGTTCGGAGCGGAGAACTGCACCAAAGGGACCGTTTACGGACTGATCGAAGCGACGCGCGGGTGCGCATCGCTGGCCGCAGCCGGCGCCATCGGGCTGCCGTTTGCAGCCTTTACGATCACATTCGGCGGGGCCAGCATCCTCGCCCAGCAGCTCGCATTTCTGCGGCCTGCCGGCGTACGCATCGGGCGCTTTATCGCCGTCAAAGCACTGCAGGGATGCGCCGCCGCGCTGTTTTGCCTGCTGCTGTGCAATCTCACCGGCGCATTTTCCTAAATTATGCCACACACAGTACTGTGCAAATACTCAATAACAGCCGATCAGTTTGAATCCGTTGGTGTATTCTTCCAACCGATCGAGCGCAGCCCGGACATGCCGATCGGCAACGTCCCCCTTGAACTCAACGAAGAAACAATACGTTCCCGGCAAATTTTTAATGGGGCGGGATTCGATCTTGGTCATGTTCAGGTCGTATACGGAGAGGATCTGCAGCATCTTCAGCAGGGCACCCGGCTCGTGCGGACAGGTCGCCGCAAAATAGACGTGCCCGCTGCGCGCCGGCAGATTTTCCCTCCCCCGCTTGACGAGGAGAAAATGCGTGAAATTTTTCTTTTCATCGGCGATATTGGAACCGAGGAAGACAAACCCCTCCGCCCGCACGTGCGAACCGACAATGCCGGCGTCCCCTTTCCTTTCGATATGGCGGAGGCTCTCCATCGTCGAATCGGTATAGATCAGCTGCGCCCGCGGCAAATTTGACGAAAGAAATTTTCCGCATTGCAGGATCGCCTGCTGGTGCGAAAAGACGCGGCGAACGTCAGCCAGCTCCGTTCCTTCCCGCACGATGAGGCGGTGTTCGATGGGAAGAAGATATTCGCGCACGGCATACAGATTTTTATTTGCGTAAAGAAGGTCGAGATTTTGCGTCACGGCGCCCTGCAGCGTGTTTTCAACGGGGAGTACGGCACAGGCTGACCCGCCCGCGTTCAATGTTTCCACCGCTTCAAAAAAACTTTTACAGGGAATGCCCTGCGCCTGCGGGCAGAGCTGCCGCGCGGCGAGCATCGAATAGCTGCCCGCCGGGCCGAGATAGGAGACCCTTTCCGCGCACGGATCCATTCTCATTCCTCCTTATACTTTGTTTGCGATGTCGAGCACGAGGCGCTCGGTATCCGCCCAGCCGAGGCAGGGATCGGTGATGGACTTGCCGTAGATGATATCCTCCTTTTGGTTCCCCTCTTCGATAAAGCTCTCGATCATGAAACCCCTGACATACTTTTTGAAGTCCTTGTCGTAGAGGCGGTTATTGAGCACCTCCTCGACGATGCGGATCTGCTGCTTGAACTGCTTGCCGGAATTGGAATGATTGGTGTCGATGATGATGGCAGGATTTTTCAGCCCCGTCTGCGAATATCCCTCGATGACTTTCATCACCGTCTCATAATGGAAATTGGGGATATCGTTGCCGTACCCGTCGACCGCGCCGCGCAGCACGGCGTGCGCGAGCTCGTTGCCCGTGGTGCGGACCTGGTAATTCTGATATTTGAAGACCTGCCCGCCGCTCTGCGCCGCATAGATGGAATTGAGCAGCACGGGGACCGAACCGCTCATCGGATTTTTGATGCCGACAGGCAGATCGATGCCGCTGGCGACGAGGCGGTGCATTTGATTCTCGCTCGAGCGCGCACCGACGGCGATGTATGTGAGCAAATCCTCGATATACGCATAATTTTCCGGATACAGCATCTCATCCGCCGCCGACAGACCGCTCGCTTGGATCGCGTCGATATGCAGATGGCGGATGGTCAAGATCCCCTTGAGGATATCCTCCTTGCTGCGCGGATCGGGCTGGGTAAACATCCCCTTATACCCGACCCCCTTGGTGCGCGGCTTATTCGTATAAATGCGCGGGATGATGACGAGCTTGTCCTTGACTTTTTCATTGAGTTTGCCCAACCGCTCGACATAATCGAGGACGGGCTTGCTCTCGTGTGCGGAACAGGGGCCGATGATCAGCAGCAGCCGGTCCGTTTCGCCTCGGATGACCTGCGCCGCGAGCGCATCGCGCTCCGCCTTGATCTTTTGCAGCGATTTGGGCAGCGGCACCCGCGCGAGGATCTCCTCCGCTGCGGGGATCAGTTCTTCTCTCTCAAACATTTCTCTTATCCTCTTGCAAGTATTTCCTCAGATCCCCCCTGATCTCTTCCGGCACATAACGGTCGACGCTTTTATGAAAGCGCAGAGCATCCTTCACCAAGCTCGAGCTGATATGCAAAAACTCCTGCCTCGTGGGCAAAAAGACGGTGACCATGTCCGGATACATGTCCATGTTGATGTAATTGAGCTGCACCTCATAGTCATAATCGGTGCCGTTGCGGATCCCACGCACATAGAATTGCGCCCCCTCCCGCCGAAGCAGATCGACCGTAAGTCCGTCGTACGCGAGCACGCGAACCTTCGGATACGCGGAAAACACCTTGCGCAGCATGGCAAGGCGCGCCTCTTCTGAAAAGAGCGGCGATTTATTCGGGTTGATGAGAATGGCGACGATCACTTCGTCAAACAGGGTCAGGCACTTTAAAACGATGTCTTTATGCCCCAATGTAGGCGGATCGAACGTCCCTGCAAAAACGCATTTCTTTTTCATAACGGCCTCTCAAATTCTGCCCGCTCAATCGGGCGTAAAAAATGTCAGATATGCAATGCCGTACTTGCGCTCGTCGTAGCGGACGAGGCCCTCGATCTCTCCCTCGAACGGCTTATCGCTCTCCAACACGGCGATGCCGCCCGTATTGAGGAGCCGCCGCCCGGCAATGCGGCCGAGCGCATCCGCCCCGAACCCGCTTTTATACGGAGGATCGATATAGATGATATCGAAGGTGACATCGATCCTGTCCAACAGAGCGGCATAATCGAGATTGTAGATCTTGGCGTCTGTACGCAGCAGAGCCAGATTCTTGCGCAGGATCGCGAGGCTGTCCGCCGAAATATCGTTGAACACGACCAAATCGGCCCCGCGCGAGATGGCCTCTAAACCGATCCCGCCCGTGCCGCAGAATAAATCGAGCACGTTCGCGCCGGAAATTTCGGGCGCGAGAATATTGAACAGCGCCTCTTTGGCGCGATCGGATGTGGGGCGCACGTCTCTCCCCTTGAACGAGGCGAGAACGCGGCCGCGAAATTTTCCGCCGACGATCCTCACAGTTTTCTCTCCCCCGGCCATGCCGAACGGCACGGCCGCCCTTCTCTGATTATTTTGCGACCTCTTCCCTTTCGACGCGCACAAACACGCCGGAATCGGTGACTACGGCATCCGCCGGGAGGTCGTGCTCTTCCACGGGGAGAGCATCGACGACCTGAAAGGCATAACAAATGCCGATCTTCCGCGCGGAGCGCCCCCTCTCTGCCAAATAGCGATCGTAGTATCCGCCGCCGTAGCCGAGGCGACGGCAGAACTTGTCCGCCGCAAGCATGGGGAGGATACAGACGTCCGGACAGGCGCTCTCCGCCTCCCCGACCGGCTCTTCAATGCCAAAGGGGCCGCGCGAAAAGAGCTGGCCGGTCCAGCGCACCGTCTCCATCTCTTTCCCACGCACGCGCGGATACCAAATTTCTTTGCCGCGGCGCGCGAGCTCTGCCGCAATGCGCGCCGTATCCGCCTCCGCACCGAAGGAACGGTACAAAAAATAGCTGCGCGCTTCCGTAAAGGCGGGAAGAGCCAATAAATTCTGAAAAATCCGTTCATCGCGCACTGCGCGGTCGGGCGCATTCTTCCGCGCCTCCTGCATGATGCGGCGAAGCTCTCGTTTATCTGTCCACATATTCTCTGACAGCCCGCCCGCCGATGCGGGCAAGCACCTCGTAGGAGATCGTTCCGCTTGCTGCGGCACAGGCATCCGCATCCGAAAGGATACAGACTTCTCCGTATTTTTCCGCCCGCCCTTCCGCGACAAAGGCATCCATGCACAGCCTTTCGTTGCGGAACAAGCCGTCGGCATATCCGGCCCGAACCACAAAGAGATCCTTGCCGATCGGCCGGCGGGCTCCGTAACCCATCCCGCCGCCCGCATACTTGCGTACGGACGCGACGGGCGCATAGACGCGCATGGCGCGCCGAAGCTGCGGCAAAGGAGCCAACCCGGACGGTACATAGCCATACAGGCCGATGCCGACGCGCACCATATCCAATCCATAACCGGGCGAAGCGAGCACTCCTCCCGTCGCAGCGATATGCTTTCGAAGAGGGCCGAAGACATCCTCCGCCCGCGCGCAAAATTCCTGAAAGGAGCGAAACTGAGCGGCCGTTGTTTCAGTATCTTCCGGGCGGTAAAAGTGCGAAGCGATCCCCTCGATGCGCAGGCGGCCGTGCGGGCGGCGCAAAAACGAAGCGAACTCCGCACCGTCAAATCCGAAACGGTTCATGCCCGTGTTGACCTTGATGTGACAGCGCGCCGATAAACCGAACTGATCGCACACCTCGGCGATGAGCGCCGCATCCGCCGCATCGGATAAGAGAAAAATCAGGCCATACGCACAGCCGCGAAGCACCTCCTCTCGATTGAGGGGAGGGACGAGTACGAGAATGTCCTCGTCAATACCGGCATTGCGCAAAGATGCTCCCTCCTCGACGAGCGCGACGGCAAACGAATCGGCGATGCCCCGCAGAGCATGCGCGACCATCGACGCGCCGTGCCCATACGCATCCGCCTTCACCACCGCACACAGCGCAGCACCGCCCGCAAGCGCCGCAAAACAGCGCGCATTGGAACGGATCGCGCCGAGGTCGATTTCCGCTCGGACCTGCTGCATAGCCATCCTCCCCTTGGCGGACATTGCCCGCACCTCACACTGTATGCGAGAAGGAGGAAAAAGTGCCACACTTTTCAAAAATTATACCACAAAAGCGCTACAATAGCAAATACTTTATCCGATTTTTCCGCCCAGCGCAGGATGCCTGCTTCACCGTGAAACCGCCTTTTTGATCCAAAGGATTGACAAAGAGCTGAGGGATCTTTTATACTGTACCGTGTTGACGATATTTTTATAAAACAACCTTTTCGAGTAAAGGATCCTTTGGCGCTGAGAGACTTTTTACTCACTCTATTTTTTACGCACCAATCCAAATTTATGGCTCTTGAACGGCACTCCTTTTTATCGGACCTGCACTTTTCTCAAAGCGCTAACAGCCGCCCATTTTACAGCATTCAGACAATTCTCCTTTGATACGGCAAAAAGGGCCGAAATCGAATCACTCGATTTCGGCCCTTTTCATATATAAAAGCGGATACGGCCAATTTTGTTCGTCCGTTTCTGTTCTCTTATAAGCAGCTTTTGCTATGTAATTTTGCCGTCCTTAATTTCGATAGTCATTTTCTCCCCGCATTTGGGGCAATGTATCTCTATCGTTGAGCCGTCGCTTGCTTTCAATAATTTGTACCCGCAAGAGGGGCAGACTGTGTAGTATGTCATACGCTTTCCTTTGAATTACTATTATCGTTTAATCTTTTGAAATGTAGAATTGATAATATACAAATCGATAAAAAGAATAAGCACCAGCAAATCAATGCTATTGTCCCGCCGTTACCTTGATTAGTCGCGGGTAACGGCAAAATAGGAACAAACATACAAACAAAAAATATACCGTGTAACATTAAAAGTAATTTTAAGGCACTGTCGATTTTATCTTTCGTTTGCAGGGTTAACCCGATAAAAAAAGTAGAGATTGAAAGTAACCCATAACCCAATAAATCGAGGTTAAATAACCAACTGCCCGCAGACGTAAATGAAAAGGCTTGTAATATTATTTCGTCAACAGATTTATATAATACAGTAGTTAGTTGAGTAAAGTACACAATACTAATTATTGTGGCATAAATCACGCCTATGGAAACGCCGATTTTTGCCGCTGCGGAATATTCTTTTTGTGTAAAGCAGGAATAAGCGCAGGTTGTAGCAACCCAACCCCACGAGAGTACAGTACAAACGCCGTAACTCAAATTTTCTGTAAATATATTTTGAGCAAATAGCGCAATCACCAAGCAAATCAAAAATACTGTAACCAAATAGCATATTACGATTGAGGAAATTAAACCTATTTTTCTATTCATCTTCACCTCCGAATAATTTATCCACTATCTTATCAATTAAAATATCTCTCTGCACTTTGTCTGCAAAATCAAACTTATCTTTATAAAGTTCCTTACGCAAAAAAATACCTTGTAACCCGTGAATTAAAAAGACGGTTTTGAAAAAAACATCTTTATTTATACCTACGTTACTTGCATAAAAATAGTAGCGCGCTAATGTCTGAAAGGTATTGTCGTTTAGTTGCCCTTGCATAAAATCGCTCAAAATTGATATTTTAGCAATTTCAGGATTTTCCATTAAAAAGTCAACTGGTATTTTTACCGAACGCTTTAATTTTTCCATAGGCGACAATCCTTCCATATTAGGCTTTGATTGAGCAATAACATTACTGACTATTTGCTTTACGCATATATCAATCAAATTCTTTTTACTTTGAAAATGGTAATTGATAAGCGCAACGCTTACACCTGCATTTTTAACGATTTCCCTTGTAGTAACCAGTTTAATATCACCATTCTTCTCTTTTATTAAGTTAATAGTAGCCTCAATTATCTTTGCCTTTGCGTCCATTTAGCCTCCACACTAAACAATGTTTTAATCATTGTTTAGTATATAGAAAATTGATAGACTTGTCAACTGATTTATGTTAAAATAGGATTAGTTTTTTGCTTGTGCTTAACCGCCTTGTGAGATTGTTTCGCCGCCTTGTGTTCTGATCAACGGGCAAGCGGTTGTATTTTTCGCGGGCGAAAAATCTCCACCGACAACTTCTTTTCCGCGTTGCGGAAAAGTATATCCCGTTGACATCTCACTGCGGCGGCGGGGATAGGCAGTTAAGGCGGTTAAGCACAAAAGCACCGCAAAAAATAAATTAAGGCGCATCCCGCGCCGAAAGGAGCAATCGCAATGAAAAACGCAGTCATATATGCCCGTTTCAGTTCCCACGCGCAGAACGAATAGTCCAT
>ERZ1643247.1414-NODE-1414-length-22204-cov-6.657863_pt1 | contig 22204 bp, 20 predicted proteins | sample MGYA00579264_ERZ1643247 | MGnify/ENA primary metagenome ERZ1643247 (study PRJEB29033, sample SAMEA4952262) | chicken gut metagenome | biome: Broiler Chicken; feature: Gastrointestinal Tract; material: Caecum | place: Ireland | collected 2018 | study: Broiler... | reverse complement strand
TAACTCTGAGACAGACTTCGTTGCAAAGAACGATGAGTTCCAGGGATTCGTTGATGCTGTTGTAAATCAGATCGCTGATAATGATCCGGCTGACATGGATGCGTTCATGGCAGAGGCATGGGCAGCAGATCCGTCCAAGACAGTAAAGGATGCTCTTGTTGAGAAGATCGCAGTGATCGGTGAGAATCTGAACATCAGAAGATTCGAGAGAGTAAACGCTGAGAACGGATGCGTAGTTTCCTATATCCACGGCGGCGGACGTATCGGTGTTCTTGTAGTTGCTGATACAGATGTTGTAAATGATGAGATCAAGACATGTCTGAAGAACGTGGCTATGCAGGTTGCAGCTATGTCTCCGAAATATGTATCCCGTGATGAAGTATCTCAGGAATACATGGATCACGAAAAAGAGATCCTGCTTGCTCAGGCTAAGAAAGAAAATCCGGAGAAGCCGGACAACATCATTGAGAAGATGATTATCGGACGTCTCAATAAAGAGATGAAAGAGATCTGCCTGCTTGACCAGGTATATGTACAGGACAGTGACCTGACAGTTGCAAAATATGTTGACAAGGTAGCAAAAGAGAATAATGCAAATCTTGCAGTTAAGAAATTTATCCGTTTTGAGACTGGCGAAGGTATCGAGAAGAAAGAAGAGAACTTTGCTGAGGAAGTTGCAAAACAGATGGCTGGAAACTAATCTGCTGACTGAAGAAAGACGGTCATATAGCAAGGGGACACAATGCGGTTTATCCGTGATTGTGTCCTCTTTTTCTGATTTTGTTATAAATGTGCGGATGATATACGGAAAGCCCGGGAATCGGGGAGCTTTAAGCATTTGCGTATATGCTGGCAGTAACAGGATGTGATTCGATCAGTTTCAGATATTGACAGCCAATAGCGGACTTACTATAATAGATGTAAATCTAAATATTACAGGAGGGGTATATATGAGTATTGTTCAGATTGTGTTCAGTCCCACAGGAGGAACACAAAAGGTTGCGGATATTATAACTGAGAAATGGGGAGAATCTGTCAGAAAGATTGACCTGTCAGACCCGAAAACAGATTTCACTTCTGTCAGCCTGGATAAAGAGGATATTGCCCTGATCGCCGTTCCGTCCTTTGGAGGACGGGTGCCCGGACCTGCAGTGGAAAGGCTTGAAAAAATCCATGGAAATCAGGCATTATGTACAGTGGTCTGTGTTTACGGAAACAGGGCATATGAGGATACCCTGCTCGAACTTCGTGATGCGGCGGAGAAAAGCGGCTTTTCTGTGATTGCAGGTATATCTGCAGTTGCGGAACATTCCATTATGCATCAATATGCATCCGGCAGGCCGGATGAACAGGATAAGAGCCAGTTGAGAAATTTTGCGGAGAAGATCAAAGAAAAGATCAGCCGCGGTGCTTCACAGCTTTCTTCGCCTGAAATACCGGGAAACCGTCCGTACAAAAAAGCGGGCGGAGCAGGTCTCATACCGAAGGCAGATCATAAATGCGTTCAGTGTGGAATATGTGCAGAACACTGCCCGACTCAGGCAATCGATAAGGAGAATCCGAAAGTTACAGATAAAGCGAAGTGCATTTCCTGCATGCGGTGTGTAGCGCAATGTCCGCAAAAAGCCCGGAAAATAAATGCAGTAATGGTTGCAGCAGCGGCACAGGCGATAAAAAAAGCATGTTCGGTAAGGAAAGAAAATGAGCTTTTTTTTTCGTAAGATAAGGCAGAAGAAAGCCGGACAGATAGAAAAAGGAAGCATTAATCGCTTCCTTTTTCTATCTCCTGATAATCGGATATAATATCTTTCAGCGTAATATTTTTCAGGCTTTTCTGAACATCATTTCTGACTTTTTCATAGGATAATTCCAGTACCCTGTGGATGCTGTTACCGACAGGGCATAAAGGTGACGGGTTCGCATGGACCCCGATCAGCTTGTCGAGAAAATCCGGTTCCAGAGTTTTACATACGTCGTAGAGATTAATTGATTCCGGAGAGCAGTTAAGCGTTGCGCCGCCGGTTCCGTTTTTAACATGTATCATGCCGTTTTTTTTCAGTGAACTGAGGATGCTGCGAATCGTAACCGGATTAATGCCTGCAGATCGTGACAGAAGATCACTGGTTACTTTCATTTTTTCTCCGTATTCATAGATAAAAACAAGGCAGTGAATTGCGATGGAACATTTTGTACTTATATGCATAATATACTTCTTTCATTTCATTTTATTCTATTATATTGCAAGGTTTCTGTTCTGTAAATACAGGGAATTTTATATATCGGTTGTTTTGTGTTATACTGACGAAAAAGAAGAATCGGAACAGCCTGTGCAGGGCAGAAAGGAGAAAACTATGTCAGTAAAAGGTGCAGTTATGGTTCCCCATCCGCCGCTGATCGTACCTGCGGTGGGGCGGGGAGAAGAGAAAAAAATTCAGGCCACAGTGGATGCTTATCACCAGGCGGCCCGTCAGATTGCGGCATGGAAGCCGGATACGGTGGTTGTTACCTCTCCCCATTCTGTTATGTACGCGGATTATTTTCATATTTCGCCGGGCAAGAGCGCCAGAGGAAGCTTCGCCCGGTTCCGTGCGCCGCAGACAGAGTTTCAGGAAGAGTATGACACGGAATTTGTCCGGGTGCTGTCTCGGGAAGCGGAGGCAAGAGACATCCCGGCGGGAACGCTGGGGGAGCGGGATAAAAGCCTGGATCACGGAACTATGGTGCCTCTGTATTTTCTGAACCAGTATGATACGGATTACCGGCTGGTGCGGATCGGCCTGTCCGGACTTCCGCTTACAAAACATTACGAACTGGGAGCGTGTATTAAAAAGACGGCAGAACTTCTGGGACGAAGTATTGTAATTATCGGAAGCGGCGATCTGTCCCATAAGTTAAAGGAAGACGGACCCTATGGCTTTCAGAAAGAAGGACCGGAGTACGATGCCCGTATTATGGATGTGATGGGGCGGGCTGCGTTCAGCGAACTTTTTGATTTTTCCGAGGAGTTCTGTGACAGGGCGGCAGAGTGCGGTCATCGGTCCTTTACAATTATGGCCGGAGCGCTGGACGGCCTTTCGGTAAAAGCAGAGCGCCTGTCCCATGAGGGGACATTTGGCGTCGGATATGGCATCTGTACTTATGAGGTGACGGGCCGGGATCCAGAGCGGCATTTTCTGGAACAGTATTTTCAGCAACAGAAGGAGAAGATCAGAAAGAAAAAGATGGCAGAAGATCCCTATGTTTCTCTTGCCAGACAGACGATAGAGACGTATGTGAAAACAGGAGAGAAGATCAAAGTCCCCCGGGATCTGCCGGAAGAGATGTACTCCGGACGCGCCGGAGTATTTGTATCCCTGAAAGAGGACGGACGACTCAGAGGCTGTATCGGAACCATTGCCCCGGTACGGGAGAACATTGCCCGGGAGATTATCGAAAACGCCATAAGCGCGGCTGCAAGGGATCCCCGGTTTCATGCAGTGGAGCCGGAGGAACTGGACTGTCTGGTGTACAGTGTGGACGTGCTGGGGAATACGGAAGAAATTGATTCGGCGGAAGAACTGGATGTGAAGCGGTACGGAGTTGTTGTAAGCAGAGGGCGCAGGCGGGGACTGCTTCTTCCGAATCTGGAGGGCGTGGATACGGTGGAGGAACAGATTCGTATTGCAAAGCAGAAAGCCGGAATTCCGGATGAGGCTGAGGACGTCCGCCTGGAGCGTTTTGAGGTGGTGAGACACTTTTGATGGAATATGAGAAAAGAGCAGTATGTCCGGTCTGTCCTCACCACTGCAGTTTAAAAGAAGGACAGTACGGCAGATGTGGGGCAAGAAAAAATGAAAAAGGAAAGATTATCTGCGCGAATTACGGGAGAATAACAGCACTGGCGCTGGATCCTGTTGAAAAGAAGCCGCTGCGGCATTTCTTTCCGGGGAGCATGATTCTGTCAGCGGGCAGTTACGGCTGTAATCTTTCCTGCCCATTCTGCCAGAATTATCAGATATCCATGACAGGGCAAGAGCAGAAGGAAACGGCCGGCCATATAAGAGAGGAAGGTGCTGCAGGAGTGCCGGATTTCCGGGAAATGAGCCCGGAGGAACTGACGGAGCTGGCGGAGACCTTTCGCGGCAGGGGAAATATCGGGGTGGCCTTTACTTATAATGAACCACTGGTTGGATACGAATTTGTCCGTGATACGGCGGGCCTGGTGCGGCAGCGGGGAATGAAAAGTGTGCTGGTTACAAACGGAACGGCAGAGCTGCCTGTGCTGGAAGAAATCCTGCCCTATATCGACGCCATGAACATTGATTTAAAAGGATTTACCCGGGATTACTACCGGAAACTGGGAGGAGATCTTGATACAGTGAAAGCTTTTATAAAGCGTGCGGCGCAGGTGTGCCATGTGGAACTTACTACTCTGATTGTTCCGGGAGAAAATGATTCCGTGGAGGAGATGGAGCAGCAGGCCGGATGGATCTCCGCAGTGGATCCGGATATTGTCCTTCATGTGACCCGGTTCTTTCCCAGATACCGGATGACGGACAGGAAAGCCACCGATGTGGAACTGATATACCGCCTGCGGGACGTGGCAGGGAAATATCTGAAGCATGTATATACCGGCAACTGCTGAGAGGGATCCGGCGGCAGGAGGATAACAGGACTGCACAAACATCAGGAGCCTGCAGGATTGGAATACATTGAGCGGTGCTATAAGAAAGTCTGAAGCAGCTGGGTTGATGTTTAAAAATCAAAATAGCTGCTTCTGTTTTACAGAACTGCAATTTTACGCTATACTATACAGGCGATATCAGAAAAAGCTGCACAGAATACCGGATTATCAGATCCGTATGGCAGAGAATCTGTGCAGAACAAGAAATGAGAGGATAAAAATTATGGATTTTTTTCATGCAGTCTACAATATACTCTGGGGTGACCTTATTACAATTCCGCTGCCCGGCGGCAGTTCTCTGGGGCTTTCCCTCCTGGTGATTATTCTTGTCCCGGCAGGACTTTATTTTACAATACGGACACGGTTTCTCCCGTTCCGGCTCTTTCCGGAGATGATGAAGGTAACGCTTGAAAGCAATAAAAAAACAGAGAAAGAAGGAATTTCCGGTCTCCAGGCTCTGATTGTCTCCACGGCATGCCGGGTAGGTATGGGAAATCTGGTGGGCGTGGTAGCAGCTATTTCAGCCGGAGGAGCGGGAGCGGTATTCTGGATGTGGGTCATCGCTCTGCTGGGCTCTTCCACCGCATTTATTGAGGCGACACTGGCACAGATTTATAAGGAAAAAGATCCCCTTTACGGCGGATACCGGGGCGGTCCGGCATATTATATTCACCGGCTTTTTATCAAAAAAAACAGCCTGAGAAAGCATTCGGTTATTGCGGTGCTGTTTGCTCTTTCCGGCCTGATCTGCTGGTGCGGCATCAGCCAGGTGATCGGCAACTCCATCTCATCTTCCTTTGAGAATGCCTTTCACGTGCCGCCCCTTTATTCTACCATTGTACTGGTAGTAATTGCAGCGGTGATTGTGCTCCGGAAAAATGCGACCGTAAAAGTACTGGATATTATGGTACCGGTTATGGCAGCGTGCTATTTCTTTATTACACTTTTTATTATAGTAAAAAATGCAGGACAGCTGCCGGCCGTATTTGAGCGGATTTTTGCAGAAGCATTCGGTTTCCGCCAGGTTGTGGGCGGCGGTATCGGCGCGGTAATTATGAACGGCGCCAAAAGAGGGCTATTTTCCAATGAAGCAGGTTCCGGGTCTGCACCCTGCGCGGCAGCGGCGGCGGATATCAGTCATCCGGCCAAGGAAGGTCTGCTTCAGGCACTGGGCGTGTTTATTGACACCCTTGTAATTTGCAGCTGTTCTGCTATGATTATGCTTCTGACTCCGCTGGGGATGACAGAGGGCCTGGAAGGCATGGATCTGCTGCAGACGGCAATGCGGTACCATTTAGGAGAGTTCGGTGTAATCTTTATTGCAGTGATTCTGTGGCTGTTCAGTTTTTCCACATTTCTTGGAATCCTGTTTTATGCAAGGCCAAATGTGGCATATCTTTTCGGAGATAACTGGCTGTCCCAGACCCTGTACAAGGTGCTGGCTCTTGTTATGCTTTTTGTGGGCGGCCTGGCTGCCTACCAGTTTGTCTGGGATCTGGGCGATGTAGGTGTAGGACTGATGACGGTATTTAATATGATCGCTCTCATTCCTCTCGCGCCGAAAGCGATTGCGTCGCTGAGAGATTATGAGAAAAATGAGATGAGGAAATAAACAGTGAGGTGACTGCCGGTGAGAAAGATACTGATTATTGAGGATGATGTCACATTGCGTGAGGAATTGTGTCTTCTGCTGGAAAACGGAGGATATGCGCCCTGTGTAACCGTGGATTTTGAAAACGCGGCCGACGAGGCGGCCAGGATCCGGCCGGATCTTGTTCTGCTGGATATCCTTCTGCCGGACGCCAACGGGCAGTCCATTCTCCGGGAAATCCGTTCCAGGTCGGATGTTCCTGTGATTATGCTGACAAGCCGAAGTACAGATGCTGATGAGATTATCAGCCGCAGCAGCGGGGCGGACGATTATGTGACAAAACCTTATAATCCTGCGCTTCTTCTCCTTCGCATTGAGACAGTTCTCAGAAGGATGGGCGGGCGCGGCAGCGAGGAGGAGCTTACTTATCGGGGGATGCGGCTGAATCTTCTGAGAAGTTCTGTCACATATGAGGGGACTGAGACGGTTCTGTCCCGGAATGAAATGAATATTCTGCACTGTCTCCTGAAAAAGCAGGGAACGATTGTATCCCGGGATGAGCTGATGGACTATCTGTGGGACCGCAGTGACTTTGTAGATGACAATACACTGACAGTTAATATCAACCGCCTGAGAAAGAGGCTGGAAGGACTGGGATTTCCGGATGTAATTGAGACAAGGCGGAAGCAGGGGTATATGCTTGTATGAGACCGGGGAAATATATAAAAGACCATATTTATCATATTCTGCTGTGGGCAGCAGGGATTCTTCTGGCAGACGGAACCGTATATCTGTTTGACGGAGGCTTTGTGCTTCTTATTTTTCTGACCGTTATTCTGGCAGGAACATGCGGGTGCGTCTTTTATTATGATTTTTCACGGAAGCGGCAGTTTTATAATGATCTTCAGGGAAAACTGGACCGTCTTGAGGAAAAATATCTTGTGGTGGAGATGATAAAGGAACCGGGATTTCTGGAAGGAAAGATTCTCTACCATTCTTATGTGGATATCCTGAAATCCATGAATGATGCGATTGGCCGGCATGAGCGGGTCAGCGGAGAGTTCCGCAGGTATGTGGAAACCTGGATCCATCAGGTCAAGCTTCCTATTGCAAGCGCAAAGCTTATCCTTCACAATAATCCCGGAGAAACCGGGAGACGTCTGAAGGAACAGCTTTCAAGAATCGAAAATGACGTGGAACAGGTACTGTACTACATTCGCGGCGAAGTGCCCCAGAATGATTACAGTATCTCATTCTGTTCTCTCCGGGAAATCGTGGAGGATACGGTAAGGGAAAATAAGGACAGTCTGATCCTGAATCAGTTTTCTGTCTCTGTAGACGTGGGAGAGCAGTGTGTATATACGGACCGGAAATGGCTTGCTTTTATGCTGGGGCAGATTATCAGCAACAGCGTAAAATACTGCCGGGAGAAACAGAGGACGATCCGTTTTTTTACGGAAGAAGATGAAAACGGGAATATAATTCTGTGGACAGAGGATAACGGATGGGGAATTGACAGCGGGGATCTGCCCCGGATATTTGAAAAATCCTTTACCGGGAAAAACGGCAGAAGAATCTCGTCTACCGGAATGGGACTTTATATCTGCAGCAGGCTGTGCGGGGAACTGGGGCACCGGATAACAGCGGATTCCGCAGCCGGGGAGTATACCAGGATCGGAATTACCTTTGGAACAGGAAAGACGGAGAAAAACAGGCCGGAGAATGAAAGGAAATAAGGAAAGTGCAGGGGCATACAGAAGAACAGAAAGATCTTTTGTATGCTCTTTTATTCTATTAAGAAAGTCTTCCGGACTGCCTGGCAGAAAGAGGCCGCCGGCGGCATTGGGGCAGCACGTAAACTTACAGATCTGTAAGTTTATGAAATCCCTTTCAATGGTACAGAAATGCAGGAGGAGATATGCTGTATATAAAGAAAATCATGTTGTATATGCGGACAGAAAGGATGGATAGATTGTATGAGCGTACTGCTGCGGGTAGAGAATCTTGTAAAATATTACGGGAACAGGTCAAGTCTTACAAAAGCGCTGAATGATATATCCCTGAATGTGGAGAACGGGGAATTTACGGCAATTATGGGGGCTTCCGGTTCCGGAAAAACTACGCTTCTGAACTGTATCTCCACCATTGACCGGCCTACCGCCGGCCACATTTATATTGACGGGGTGTGCACCTCAAAGCTGAAGCGCAATGCCCTGGCGGATTTCCGCAGAGACCGGCTGGGATTTATTTTTCAGGAGTTTAATCTGCTGGATACGCTGACTGTTTCTGATAATATCGCCCTTGCTCTGCAGATTCAGAGATGTGCGCCGGAAGAAGTACGGGGAAAAGTACGGGAAGCGGCAAAAAAACTGGGAATTGAAGAGGTGCTGGACAAATATCCCTATCAGATATCCGGCGGGCAGAAGCAGAGGACTGCTGCAGCCCGGGCAATTGTTACACACCCTTCCCTGATTCTGGCTGACGAGCCTACCGGAGCGCTGGATTCCAGAAATGCGCGGCAGCTTCTGGACAGTCTGGAAAAACTGAACCGGGAGGAAAATGCAGCGATTCTGATGGTAACCCACGATCCATATACAGCAAGTTATTCATCGAGAGTTCTGTTTATCAAAGACGGCAGGCTTTTCCATGAACTGAGGCGCGGACGAGAGGACAGAAAAGCATTTTTTGAACAGATTATGAATGTGACAGCCCTTATGGGAGGTGATCTGAATTATGCTGTTTAGACTTTCTTTAAAAAATATCAGAAAGAGCATAAAAGATTATTCCATTTACTTTTTTACCCTGGCTCTGGGCGTCTGCATTTTTTATGTGTTTAATGCCATCGGCGACCAGACGGCTATGATGGAATTGTCCGGAACAAAATCCCGCATTGTACACACCATGAATACCGCGCTCTCTGGAATGAGTGTGGTTGTTTCCCTTATTCTGGGCTTTCTGATCGTCTATGCCAGCCGTTTCCTTATACGCAGGAGAAAGAAGGAACTGGGAATTTATCTTACGCTGGGTATGAGAAGAACTGCGGTGATCCGGATTCTGCTTACAGAGACACTCCTGATCGGACTTCTTTCCCTGGGCGTCGGCCTTCTGGCCGGGATCGGGCTGTCTCAGTTTATGTCACTGTTTGTGGCAAATATGTTTGAGGCGGATATGAGCCGATTTGTGTTTACCGTTTCTCTGGCGGCTATAGGAAAAACAATCTGCTATTTTGTAATTATCTATCTGGTTGTGATTGTTATGAATGTTGTAGTTGTGGCCAGATCCCGTCTGATCCGTCTGCTGGTGGCGGACCGGGTACAGGAAACGGTGCGCCTGAAAAATCCGGCGGCCAGCTGTGTCCTGTTTCTGGCAGCCTGCGGCATGCTTGCCTTTGCATACTATAACGTGACGGCCAATCAGGAGGCGATGGAGACCCAGGGAGATGTGATGCTTCAGATTGTCCTGGGAATTGTGGGAACTTTTCTTATCTTCTGGTCGGTATCCGGATTTGTTCTGGCAATTGTAAAGAAGATTCCGGGGATATACAACAGACGGCTGAATTCTTTTGTTCTGGGGGAGGTAAGCGCCCGGATCAATACTTCGGTGGCTGCGGGCACGATTATCTGCCTGCTGCTTTTTGCAACCATCTGTATCCTGTCCGCGGCATTTACTCTGAAGGCGGACCGGGACAGGAAGATGGAAAATCAGACCCCTGTGGATGTATGTATGTGGCGGTCTGTGCCGAAGGGAACAGAGTATGATCCCCGGGAAAGTGTAAGGGCGGTTCTTGAAGAAAAAGGCTTTGATATGGATGCGCTGGAGGTGCGGGGGGAGTTCGTCACATATAAAAGAGCAGAGGCAACCGAGGGTGCGGTAATGGGAAACTTTATGGACCGTCTGCTGGAGAAGGATCCTACCTTTCGGGCCATGGCGGAAAATCCGGTGGAGATCATCCGGGCCGGGGATTACAACAAAGCGGCCGGTATATACGGTTTTGAGCCGGTAAAGCTTGGTCCGGATCAGTATGCCGTAAGCTGTGACTACCCTTCCATGCAGGAATTTTTCAATCAGGGACTGATGGAAAACGATACAGTTGAGATCTGCGGCAGGACACTGAAAGCAGCGTATTCTGAGTGTGTGGAAGGATATATCCGGATGAGTTATTCTGAGTCCAATATGGGGCTTCTTGTAGTGCCGGACGACCTTCCTCTGACAGAACAGGACGTATTTCAGAGTTATCTGATTTCGGATTATACGCCGGAATATAATAACCGGGATTTTTGTTCCTGGATGGATGAGGGCGGATTTGAAGAACAGAACAATGCGGGTATGTCGGATCGCGGATCCGGCAGCGGGTCGGAAGATCAGGGCGTAGTCCGGATCAGTACCAGATCCCAGATTTATGACGACAGCATCGGCTCCAGCGCAATGGCAGTGTTTATTGCCCTGTATCTGGGATTTGTGTTTATTGTCAGCGGGGCGGCGATTCTTGCCCTGAAGGAAATGTCCGACGCCATAGACAGCCAGGAAAAATACAGAATTCTCAGGCAGCTGGGTGCGGGCGAGAAAGAAGTGAACCGGGCGCTGGCGGTCCAGATGGGAATATTTTTCGGTTTTCCTTTGCTTCTGGCGGCAGTACATTCCGTTTTCGGTATTCAGGTCAGCTATACCATGCTGGGAATTTACGCTTCTGTGAAATCCCTGCCGCCGCTGATTGTTGCGGCAGTGCTGATCGGAATTCTGTACGGAGGATATTTTGCAGTATCTTACCTGTGCTGCAGACGGGTAATCCGGGAGTAACCGCAGGTGGACGTTATTTCTCTGAAATGGAAAAAATAATTATAAAAAGAGAAAAAAAGATCTCTTTCATAAAGTTGTATTGTTTTCACCCTTTAAAAGCAATACAACTTTTTATTTTTCTCCAAAAACCAGAAAAAAATTTTATAAATACTGCGAATTGTATTGAAAGTTGTTTTGTTATATAGTGTAATAGTAGACAGAATATCTTCTTTGTCAGAAGGGAAAGGAGAGCCGGATATGCAGAAAAAATATGAGACAGTTGTATTCTGGGTGCTTGATGAGATTGAAAGCGGAAATTTGAACTACGGCGACCGGCTTCCTTCTGAAAAGGATCTGATGGAAAAGTTTCAGGTGAGCCGGCAGACGATCCGCAGAGCGCTGGAAGTCCTGGCGGAAAAAGGAACCGTCGAGGGACGGAGGGGAAGCGGCACTTATGTGGCGGTTAACCGGAGGCGCCGCGAACGCAGAGAGATCCGGATTGCGGTGATGCCCACTTATGTGGATACCTATATCTTTCCGTCCATTATAAGAGGCATTGAGTCTGTGTTCTCCAGAGAGGGATGTACGCTTCAGCTTTCCGTGACCAATAATACCGTGGAGCGGGAGCGGATGTTTTTAAAGGAATTTCTCCATACGCAGTCCATTGACGGAGTGATAGCAGAGACCGTGAAAAGCGGCCTTCCAAGTCCGAATCTGGAACTGTATGACAGCCTTGAGAAGTCCGGGATTCCGGTTCTGTTTATTAACAGCTTTTACAGTGAACTTAATATTCCTCATATCAGTCTGAATGACAGAAAAGCCGGATATGCTGCCACAAAGCATCTTCTGGACTGCGGCCATACGCGGGTGGGAGGGATCTTCAAGGCAGATGACGGACAGGGCCATCTTCGGTATGCAGGATATACAGATGCCCTGATGGAACGGGATATCAAGGTCCGGGGCAGCAAGATCATTTGGATGGATTCCGAGGAGATCCGCGATATGGAAGAAGACGGAGGCCGGATTCTGAAACGGCTGAAAGGCTGCACGGCCTGTGTGTGCTACAACGACGAGATTGCAAATCATCTGGTGGGGATTCTTACAAAAGCAGGACTGCGGGTTCCAAGGGATATCTCCATTGTTGGAATTGATAATTCCAGTCTGGCACAGTTCTGCAGCGTGCCTCTTACATCGGTGCGCAACCCGGTAGAAGAGCTGGGACGCGCGGCGGCGGAATGCATGGTCGCAAAGATCTGCAGGAACCAGGAGATGAAAACGGAAGAATTTGAACCGGAACTTGTAATGCGCAATTCTGTCCGGGTGCTCAGCGAGGTATCCTGACAAAGAAGATTATTTGATAAAAACACCGGAAAAGACACGGTGTTTAAAAATAGAAAGGAGATAAAAATTATGCTGGAACAATTAAAAAAAGAAGTGTATGAGGCAAACATGCTGCTTCCCAAGTACAATCTGGTAACATTTACATGGGGAAATGTCAGCGGAATCGACAGGGAGTCAGGACTCTTTGTTATTAAGCCAAGCGGTGTGGAGTATGATCTTCTCAAACCGGAGGACATGGTTGTTATGGATCTCCAGGGAAACAAAGTAGAGGGCAAATACAAACCGTCCTCTGACACACCGACCCATCTGGTGCTGTACAATCGTTTCAAGGATATCGGCGGCGTGGTTCATACTCATTCTCCGTGGGCTACAAGCTGGGCTCAGGCAGGACGTGATATTCCCTGCTATGGAACAACACATGCAGACTATATCTATGGCGAGATTCCGTGTGTGCGTAATCTGACGAAAGAAGAGATCGAGGAAGCTTATGAGAAAAACACAGGGGTTCTGATTGCAGATGAATTTGAAGCAAGAAAGAAAGATCCTATTGCCGTACCGGCAGTACTGTGTAAGAACCATGGAGTATTTACATGGGGCAAAGATGCGCACGAAGCGGTCCACAATGCAGTTGTGGCGGAGGAAGTGGCAAAGATGGCGGCAAGATGCGAGATGATTAATCCGAACGTAACACCGGCTCCCCAGGAGCTTCAGGACAAACATTATTACAGAAAACATGGAGCAAATGCATACTACGGACAGAACTAATACAGCGTCCGTCATGAAATCAGCTGAAATCTGTAACAGATAAGAGGGACAGCCACGCTGCCCTGAATTATAAAAAAATTTCAAAACAGGAGGAAAACAAACATGCTGAAACAAAAGGAGTACAAATTCTGGTTCTGCACAGGCTCTCAGGACTTATACGGAGATGAGTGCCTTGCAAAAGTTGCTGAGCATTCCAAAATTATTGTTGAAAAAATCAACGAGTCCGGGCTGCTTCCCTACGAAGTAGTATGGAAACCGACCCTGATCACAAACGAACTGATCAGAAAGACATTCAATGAGGCAAATGTAGATGAGAACTGTGCAGGCGTTATCACATGGATGCATACATTCTCACCGGCAAAATCCTGGATCCTGGGCCTTCAGGAATACAGAAAGCCGCTGCTTCATCTGCACACCCAGTTTAACCAGGAGATTCCGTACGACACCATCGATATGGACTTTATGAACGAGAACCAGTCTGCTCACGGCGACCGCGAGTACGGCCATATCTTCAGCCGCCTCGGAATCGAGCGTAAGATCGTTGTAGGCCACTGGACAGATGAAAACGTACTGAAGAAAATCGCATCCTGGATGCGTACGGCAGTAGGTATTATCGAAAGCAGCCATGTACGTATTATGAGAGTTGCAGACAACATGAGAAACGTTGCTGTTACAGAAGGCGACAAAGTTGAGGCACAGATCAAATTCGGATGGGAAGTGGATGCTTATCCGGTAAATGAGATCGCAGAGGCAGTAGAAGCAGTCAGCGAAAGCGATGTGAAAGCTCTGACAGATGAATACTATGATACCTATGAGATCCTTCTGGAAGGAAGAGATGCAGACGAGTTCAGAAAACATGTGGCAGTACAGGCACAGATCGAGCTTGGATTCGAGCGCTTCCTGGAAGAGAAAAACTATCAGGCAATCGTTACACACTTCGGCGATCTGGGCGCTTTAAAACAGCTCCCGGGACTTGCAATCCAGAGACTGATGCAGAAAGGCTATGGCTTCGGCGCTGAGGGAGACTGGAAGACAGCCGGTATGGTCCGCATTATGAAGATCATGACAGAGGGTATGAAAGATGCAAAGGGAACTTCCTTTATGGAAGATTATACATACAATCTGGTACCGGGCAAGGAAGGAATCCTTGAGGCTCATATGCTTGAGGTGTGCCCGACAATCGCTGACGGCCCCATCAGCATCAAGGTAAATCCGCTTTCCATGGGTGACAGAGAAGATCCGGCAAGACTGGTATTCACATCCAAAGAAGGACCGGCAGTTGCCACATCCCTGATTGACCTGGGCGACAGATTCCGCCTGATCATCAATGATGTAAACTGCAAGAAGACAGAGAAACCGATGCCGAAGCTTCCGGTTGCAACTGCATTCTGGACACCGGAGCCGAACCTGCAGACAGGTGCCGAGGCATGGATCCTCTGCGGCGGAGCTCACCACACAGCATTCTCCTATGACCTGACATCCGAGCAGATGGGAGACTGGGCAGCAGCTATGGGTATCGAGGCTGTTTACATTGACAAAGATACAACCATCCGCAATCTGAAGAATGAGCTGAGATGGAACAGCATCGCATTCAGAAAATAGTTCGCGGTTTACAACCTGCCTGTCCGACGGTATAATAACAAAAGAGGCGGTGCCGGCAATCCGGCACCGCTATATAAAACAGTCGGAAAAGGAGCAGAAATCATGAGTATAAAAATTGGGATTGCAGGGTACGGCAACCTGGGAAGAGGCGTGGAATGCGCTGTAAAACAGAACCCGGATATGACTCTTGCGGCGGTATTTACCCGCAGAAATCCGGAGGATGTTAAGATCCTTACAGAGGGTGTGCCGGTATGCCGGATGGAGGACGCCGGAGAATGGAAAGATAAGATTGACGTTATGATCCTCTGCGGAGGAAGCGCAACGGATCTTCCGGAACAGACGCCGGCTCTTGCAAAGATGTTTCATGTGATTGACAGCTTTGACACCCATGCCAGAATACCGGAACACTATGCGAATGTTGACGCGGCCGCAAAAGAAGGGGGAAAAGTAGGAATCATTTCCGTGGGCTGGGATCCGGGAATGTTCTCTCTGAACAGACTCTATGCCAACGCGATTCTTCCGGAGGGAAAGGATTATACATTCTGGGGAAAAGGCGTCAGCCAGGGACATTCTGATGCCATCCGCCGGGTAGAGGGCGTAAAGGATGCCAGACAGTATACAATTCCTGTAGAGTCAGCTCTTGAAGCAGTCCGTGAAGGAAAAAATCCGGAGCTTTCCACAAGAGAAAAGCATACAAGAGAGTGCTTTGTCGTGCTGGAAGAAGGCGCGGACGCGGATAAGGTAGAGGAAGAGATTAAGACTATGCCGAATTATTTTGCAGATTACGACACCACGGTTCATTTTATCAGTGAGGAGGAACTGCAGAAGAATCACAGCGGCATTCCTCACGGCGGCTTTGTTCTGCGCAGCGGAAAGACAGGCTGGAACGGCGAAAACCGTCATCTGATCGAGTACAGCCTGAAGCTGGATTCCAATCCGGAGTTTACTTCCTGCGTTCTGGCAGCGTATGCCAGAGCAGCATACAGACTCTCCTGCGAGGGAGTGTCCGGCTGCAGAACGGTATTTGATATCGCACCGGCTTACCTGAGTGAAAAGAGCGGGGACGAATTAAGAAAAATGATGCTGTAACAGCGGCATCTCTCTCCCGATGCACAGGCGGTTATATCCGTCTGTGCCGGAGGGAACAAAAGCTGTTTTAACAGAATGAAAATAAAAGGAGGAAACAAAGATGCGCAGTATTGAAGAGATCAAAGAAGCCATCAGCACAGGAAAGGCATGTCTTGGAATCGAGTTCGGTTCAACAAGAATCAAAGCGGTGCTGATTGATGTGGACAAGGCTCCCATTGCTTCCGGAACCTACGACTGGGAAAACAGATATGAGAACCATATCTGGACATACAGTGAGGAGGATATCTGGAACGGTCTGCAGGGATGCTACCAGGATCTGGTCAAAGATGTAGAAGAGAAATACGGCGAGAAGCTTACAAAACTTGCAGGTATCGGATTCAGTGCGATGATGCACGGATATCTGGCATTTGATGAGAAGGGAGATATGCTTGTTCCTTTCCGTACATGGAGAAATACAATTACAGGAGAGGCGTCTGAAAAACTTTCAGAGCTGTTCCAGTATCATATTCCGCAGCGCTGGAGCATCGCGCATCTTTACCAGGCAATCTTAAACGGGGAAGACCATGTGAAAGATGTCCGTTACATTACGACACTGGCAGGATATATCCACTGGAAACTGACAGGGGAGAAAGTGCTTGGAAACGGTGACGCTTCCGGTATGTTCCCGATGGATGTAAAAGCAAAAGACTATGACAGCGCTATGATCGAGAAGTTCGACGCTCTGGTAGCTGACAAGGGATATCCGTGGAAACTGAAAGACATACTGCCGAAAGCTCTGCTGGCAGGAGAAAATGCAGGATACCTGACAGAAGAAGGAGCAAAACTCCTTGATACATCAGGAACACTGGAAGCAGGCATTCCGCTGTGTCCGCCGGAAGGTGATGCAGGAACCGGAATGACCGCTACAAACAGTGTTGCTGTAAGAACCGGAAATGTATCTGCGGGAACCAGTGTATTCGCAATGGCAGTTCTGGAAAAAGACCTGACAAAGCCGTACGAGGAAATCGATCTTGTTACAACTCCGTCAGGAGACCTGGTTGCAATGGTTCACTGCAACAACTGTACATCCGACCTGAACGCATGGGTAGGTCTTTTCAAAGAATACACAGAGTGCCTGGGAATTGAGCCGGATATGAACAAGATCTTCTCAATCCTTTATAACAAGGCTCTTGAAGGAGACGCTGACTGCGGCGGACTGCTGGCATATAACTATTTCTCAGGAGAGCACATCACAGGCTTTGAGGAAGGACGTCCGCTCTTCGTTCGTTCACCGGAGAGCAAGTTCAACCTTGCAAACTTTATGAGAGTACATCTGTACACATCTCTTGGCGCTCTTAAGACAGGTATGGATATTCTTCTTAAGAAAGAGCATATAAAACTGGACAAGATGTTAGGACACGGCGGTCTGTTCAAGACAAAGGGTGTCGGACAGAGAATCCTTGCAGGCGCTATTGACACTCCGGTTTACGTTATGGAGACAGCCGGAGAAGGCGGAGCATGGGGAATCGCTCTTCTGGCAGATTATATGGTAAACAAAGCAGACGGCGAGAACCTGACAGATTATCTTGAGAATAAGGTATTCCACGATGCAGTAGGTTCCGGAATGGATCCGGTACCGGAAGACGTGGAAGGATATGAGAAGTTCATGGAGAACTACAGAAAAGGTCTTGCAATCGAGAGAGCTGCTGTAGACGTACAGATCTAATTTCAGAATAATGACTGATTTGAAATAGGTGAATAATGCCTGCCGGATTCTTCCGGCAGGCATTGTTTTTGAAAATACTTGTATAGAAAAACGTTTAGTGCTATGATAGTTCTGTTCATCAGAACGGAAAATTGAAAATCTGAAAGGAAACAAAAACGTGACCTACAAAGAAGCAAGGGTATATTTGGACGAAATGTCGAAATACGGAAGTGTACTTGGCCTGGAGACAATTCGAGGTCTGTTGCGTGAACTTGGGAATCCCCAGGATGATCTGAAGTTCATACATATTGCAGGGACGAATGGCAAGGGATCTGTGCTTGCATACACTTCAACAATATTAAGTGAGGCAGGTTATAAGATCGGGCGGTATGTTTCACCAACAGTGGTTTCCTATCTGGAGCGGATTCAGGTTGACGGAGAATGGATATCGGAGACAGAGTTCGCTGAAATAACAGAGATTGTAAGAAATGCTGTTGCCCGACTTGAGGCGGCCGGAGAACCGGCCCCTACTGTCTTTGAGACAGAGACGGCAATGGCATTTTTATATTTCAGGAAGAAAAAATGTGATCTGGCCGTAGTAGAAGCGGGCCTTGGCGGAGCCCTGGATGCCACCAATATTATACACAATACGGTCTGTGCGGCTTTTGCAAGCATCAGCCGGGATCATCTGGGAGTGATCGGAAACAGTCTGGAAGAGATTGCGGAGAATAAAGCCGGAATTATAAAGCCGGGCTGTACAGTTGTATCCGTGCAGCAGAAGGAATGTGTGGATAAAATACTGGAGAAACAGGCGCAAAAACTCGGGTGTTCCTATATCCGGGCTGAACAGCAGGAAGCAGAGCTTATCCGGGAAGATTACCGGGGAATTACGCTTTCTTATAAAGAGTTCAGAAGGATACATACCGCTATGGCGGGACGGAATCAGATTGGAAACGCGGTGACCGCGCTGGAGATAATCCGGGTGCTGCGGCGCCTGGGATATGACATCCCGGAAGAGGCGGTAGAGCAAGGAATGGAGCAGACGGTCTGGCCGGGAAGATTCAGCTGCATCGGCGACGAGCCAACGTTTATAATAGACGGCGCTCACAATGAGGATGCGGCCCGGAAACTCCGGGAATCTGTGGAAATGTATTTCCCCGGGCGCAGGCTTCTCTGCATTATGGGTGTTTTTAAAGATAAAGAGTATGACAAAATGGCGCAGATCATGGGACCGCTGGCGTCTGTGATCTATCCGGTGGCGCTGCCGGACCGGAAGAGAGGACTGCCGCCGGAAAAACTGGCCGAGGCACTGAAGCCGTATTGCCCCTGTGTAAGAGCGCCGGGCAGAAACACGTCGGCGCCGGCGGCACAGAGAGAGGCAGTGATACAGGCAGTAAAGACGGCGCTGGCAGAGGCGGGAAAAGAAGATGTGATTCTGGCGTTCGGTTCTCTGTCCTACCTGTATCAGGTAAAAGAAGCATATGATGAGGCAGTACGCAAAAAGAGGGATGAAAGATGATAGATCAGACAAAAATCAAACAGGCGGTAAAGCTTTTCCTTGAAGGAATCGGGGAAGATACTTCCCGGGAAGGTTTAAAGGATACACCGGACAGAATTGCCAGAATGTGTGAGGAGCTTTACGGCGGAATGGAAGAGGATGCAGGGGCACATCTTTTAAAAACATTTTCTGTGGACAGAAGCGAGATGGTAATTGAAAAAGATATTACGTTCTATTCTACCTGCGAGCATCATATTCTGCCCTTTTATGGAAAAGCACACATTGCATATATTCCGGACGGGAAGGTTGTGGGTCTGAGCAAACTGGCAAGAACAGTGGAAGTGTTTGCCAGAAGACTCCAGCTTCAGGAACAGCTTACCTGCCAGATCGCAGATGCCCTGATGGAGGCCGTGCGGCCGAAAGGAGCCCTTGTAATGATTGAGGCGGAGCACATGTGTATGACTATGCGGGGAATTAAAAAGCCGGGAAGCAAAACCGTAACTCTGGCGAGACGGGGCGTATTTGAAACCGATCCGGCGCTGGAGGAACGGTTCTTCCGGATGCTGTCAGCAGAGCGCTGATGTAATTCAATGGGGGAAGTCTTCTGCTTCTTGCTGTGAGCTGCAGGAAGCAGGAGAAGGACCAGAGCAAAGAAGAGCAGATACCGGCATCCTACAGACGGAGAACAGAAGAGAAGGGGACGAAGAGCAGTGAAAAGAGTGAATGCCATACTGGCACATCCTTTGTATCAGAAATGTTACCGGCGGCTGGAAATGCTGGAACGGGACAGAATATTCTGCTGTCATCAGATGGCTCATCTGATGGATGTGGCAAGAATTGCGTATATTACCTGCCTGGAACAGGATATGGGAATAAGGAAGGACGTGATTTACGGGGCGGCTCTCCTTCATGATATCGGGAAGTTTGACCAGTATGAGGAAGGAATACCGCATGAGATATCCGGAGAAAAGATTGCTTCGGAGATTCTGGATTCACTTCCTGAAGACTGCGCGTATTCTGAAGAGGAAAAGCGGCTGATTCTGACAGGAATCCGCGGACATCGGAAACTGAGAGATCAGGCAGAGCCTTTTGAGAGGCTTCTCTATACCAGTGACAAAGCCTCCCGGATGTGTTTTGCCTGTCCGGCCCGGAGCGAATGCGACTGGAGCGATGAAAAAAAGAATCTGGAAATTCTGGTATAAATAAGACAGATACCGAATAAAAACAACAGTGTGATACAGGATGAAAATGACACAGAACATGGAGACAGAAGTATGATTATAGGCGGAAAAGAATTTGACACAGAAAATCAGACATACATTATGGGAATCTTAAATGTGACGCCCGATTCCTTTTCTGACGGAGGAAAGTACAACCGGATTGACGCAGCGCTTGCCCATGCCCGGCAGATGGCGGAAGACGGTGCAGATATAATCGATGTGGGCGGGGAGTCCACACGCCCGGGGCATGTGCAGATCCCGGACGAGGAGGAAATTGAAAGAGTGGCTCCGGTTATCGAAGCGCTGAAAAAAGAACTGGATATACCGGTATCCATCGATACATACAAAAGCCGGGTTGCCCGGGCTGCAATTGCTGCCGGAGCAGATCTGGTAAACGACATCTGGGGGCTGAAATATGATCCGGAGATGGCCGGAGTCATTGCAGAAAGTGGTGCGGCATGCTGCCTGATGCACAACCGGGAGCAGACAGACTATGTCCGGTTCATTCCTGAATTCCTGGAGGATATGCGGGAATGTGTCAGACTTGCGGATCAGGCAGGCATTTCCCGGGAGAAAATAATTCTGGATCCGGGCGTGGGGTTCGGCAAGACATATGAGATGAATCTGGAAATCATCAGCCGTCTGGAGGTTATGCATGAACTGAAATTTCCGGTTCTTCTTGGTACCTCACGCAAATCTGTGATCGGACTTACCCTGAATCTTCCGGCAGAAGAAAGGGAGGAGGGGACTCTGGTTACAACAGTTTACGGCGTACAGAAAGGCTGTGCTTTCGTCAGAGTGCATGACGTCAGAAAAAATAAAAGAGCCGTGCAGATGACACGTGCGCTGATGCAGTACGCTCTTTAAACAGGAAAGGGAAAAAATATGGAATCAGTTCAGAGGCCGGAGGACTGCCCTCCTGATGAAAATAGTAAAATAGAAGAAAACAGAGCGGGAGTTTGATGCGATGATTACAGATAGAAATGAAAGAACCGGGGACCGGATCCGGATTATAGATCTGGAAGTATTTGCAAACCATGGAGTATTTCCGGAAGAAAATGCACTGGGACAGAAGTTTGTCATATCTGCAGATCTGTATACAGATACGCGGAAGGCGGGGAAAACAGATGATCTGACGGATTCTGTCCACTATGGAGAAGTCAGTGCTTTTATCAGCCTGTATCTGAAGAAACATACGTTTAAGCTGCTGGAGAGCGCAGCGGAGAATCTTGTGGAAGAACTTCTGATAAAATATCCGCTTCTTCAGGAAATAAGGCTGGAAATCAAGAAACCATGGGCTCCGATCCGGCAGTCATTAAAGACTGTCAGCGTGGAGATTACAAGGGGAAGGCATACAGCGTATATTGCCTTTGGCTCCAATCTCGGTGACCGGGAAGCGTACATAAAAAATGCAGTAAAAGCAATAAATGATATCAGAGGATGTCAGGTGAAACAGATTTCAGATCTGATAGAAACAGAACCTTATGGGGTGACAGACCAGGGCGATTTCCTGAACGGATGCCTGGAGCTTGAGACCCTTCTGACGCCGGAAGAACTGTTAAAAGAGCTGAACCGGATAGAAAGTGAGGCGGGCCGCGAGCGGAAAGTCCACTGGGGACCGCGGACACTGGATCTGGATATTATTTTTTATGATGATCTGATTGTGCAGAAGACAGAGCTTTGTATTCCCCATGTGGATATGCAGAGAAGAAGATTCGTACTGGAACCTCTGGCCCGGATTGCGCCTTATAAAAGACATCCGGTATATGGGAAAACAGTAACGGAAATGCTGGAAGAACTGGAGTCGTAAGAAAAGACGCCCAGAGAAAACAGCGGGAATCCGGATTTGCCGAAATGAACTTAAATTAAGAAATACCGGAAAAGATTCAGAATTTCCGGTATAGAATGGGACGGAGATACGGGATGTGGGATCCTTATTCCGTTCCGGAATCTGAGAAAAATAAAGGATCTGAAA
>ERZ1643247.1413-NODE-1413-length-22208-cov-42.673994_pt1 | contig 22208 bp, 19 predicted proteins | sample MGYA00579264_ERZ1643247 | MGnify/ENA primary metagenome ERZ1643247 (study PRJEB29033, sample SAMEA4952262) | chicken gut metagenome | biome: Broiler Chicken; feature: Gastrointestinal Tract; material: Caecum | place: Ireland | collected 2018 | study: Broiler... | reverse complement strand
CCCGTTGCGCCGGTGGGACCGGTGGGACCCTGCGGGCCCGTTGCGCCCGTTGCGCCGGTAGGACCGATGGGACCTTGTGCGCCGGTCGCACCCGTTGCACCCGTTGCGCCCGTTGCCCCCTTGGGGCCGGTCTGGCCGGCAGGGCCCTGCGGGCCGGTCGCTCCGCGCGGGCCCATGCTGCCGCGCAGCACGGCTGTCGCAGTGCGGCAGGGGCAGCAGATGTCAAAAAATTCTTTCTCGGTCATTCTTTTCATCCTCCGTTTTGCAGCGTGCGCGCAAAATATTCCCTGTTTTGTAAAAAATTCGGATCCTGCGGTTTGTATTGTCCTGCGCGCTCATTCCAGGCACAGGCGCGCTCTTTGTCGCCCAGCCTGTCGCAGCAGACGCACAGCCACATGCAGGGGATATATCCGCCGCAGTTCGGGTCTGCAAACCCGCTCCCGCGTGTAGGACCGACATTCAACGCCAATTTATACCAAAACAGAGCGTCTGCAAACTTTTCCGCTTCGCGGCAAAGATCTCCCAAAGCGCAGCAGGTTTCCGCACGCGGCGGCGCATACGAAAAGCTGTACAGCAAAGCCCGCATTGCGGCATTCGGCCGACCGGTGCGGTGCAGACAGCGCGCTAAAGCGAGACAGGCAGAAATTTGATCTTCCACCCACCCCTCTCCGTGTAAAAAGTGCGCAAAAACATCGATCGCCGTGCGGTACAGTCCGCAGTCGGCCAATTCACGCGCAAAATAATACGTTTGCCTTGCGTTGGGCATTTCTCCATCGGCAAAGGCGCGCGCAAAAATGCGGATATTGCGGAAAGGGTCGCTCTTCGGCTTGCCGAGGTGGGTAACGGAAATGTTCGCGTGGGTGATTTTTCCTCCGGCGATCATATCCTCGTGCACTCGCCCCTGCCAAAGGGCGGTCCCTCGCCGCACGATGCGCGCCCGTTCGAAGGTGAGCGCGCAGCTTCCGTCAGCTGCGGGGATCACGGTGCGCAGAAAATAGCGGCCGATCGCCCCGGATAGCGTCTCTTTCAGTGCGCGCAGCGCCGCCGCGTCTTTTGGCAGCAGCACCTCGTCTGCGTCCAGCCACATACAGTAATCCGCCGTCGCTTTTGCAAAGCTGAAGTTACGTGCCGCTGCAAAATCCTGCCGCCAGGCAAAGTCAAAAACATCTTTCGTATACCGCCGAGCGATTTCTTTGGTTGCGTCTGTCGAACCGGTATCGACGATAATGATCTCGTCGAACACGCCGGCTGCGCTGTCTAAACAGCGGCCGAGCACGGCCGCCTCGTCCTTTACGATCATGCAAAGCCCGAGTGTCATCGCAGTCTCCTCTTTTGCGAAACAGGTCTCTTTTTGTCGCACCTGCACTATTATCGTACGGAAATTTTTTGGAGAAAGTGCAAAAACTTCTTTCTTTTTCATAAAAAATTTGCTATAATAATGCGTACAAGCGGGCGTGGGATCCGCGCGCGTGTCCGTAGCGCAATTGGATAGAGTGACAGCCTCCGACGCTGTAGGTTCCGGGTTCGATTCCCGGCGGGCACACCAAAAAGGGAGAGGGCAGACAACGGTCTGCCCTCTCCCTTTTTTGGCTGAGCCCGCCGTAGGAGCGAACGACGCGCGCCGTTCAAGCAGGGGAGAATGAAAGTATGCCCCGCGCACCGTTCGTGCAAGGGCGCATCGCGCCCGACGCCCCGCCGAGGGGACCCCTTTCGGGGTTTCGGCGGATTCCCGGCGGGCACAGAGGGAAAAAGGATACGCAAGAAATTGCAGCGCGCGCCGAAGCAAAAAGCAGGGCGGGGAGAGTGCGGCGCACCGTGGGGAAAAACAGGACGAGGAGGGTATGGCGAGCCGTCAGCGCATCGTTTCAAAACGGATGTCACAGGTGATGCGCACGTCTTGCAGCAAATTTTCTTGCAACGCCTCGTATTCCTTGGGGTGGAAGCGGTGCAGCTTTTGCTTGAGCGCAAACAGATCGCAGCCTGTCGCGTGCGCCTTGTCGGCCGCTGCGCGCAGCTCCTTTTCAAATCGTTCTTCTGCCGCACGCAATACATGGTCGGGGACGATCGCTGTCGCGGCGATCTCCGTCCGCGTTCCTGCTTTGTTTGCGTCCACGACCTGCGCTTGAGCGCGGATGCTGAATTCGAGGACAGGCAACGCTCCCTTTATCTGCAGTTTTTGTGATTTTTTTCCGATATCGATCTTCAAGTGATAGATCACTTCCCGGTCTCCCTCGTAGACGGTCACGTCGCCGAAGGCCATGTCTGTTCCGGAAACGGCGAGGTTATAGGCGAGCGTTTCTTCCGTCTCCAACAGGGCGGTCAGCTGTCCGCGCACGAACAGAGCCGTGCGCGAGGCATCGAATACGTCTGATGAGCCGCCGCTTTTGCCGCTGCCGGAACCGCCTGCAGAACTGCTGTTTCCGCTGTCGCCGCTCTGCCCGCCGCTTCCGCCTTCGCTCTTGGCTTGGGGCAAGGCGGAAAGCTGCGGTAAAAATCCGCTTTCCCCTTCCGAAAAGTAACCTTTGGCAAAATCGCGCAGGTTTGTCACCGAGACCAGGCCCGTCTTTTGAGCTTCGGCGGAGAGTACTTTGGCAATGGCTGCGGAGGCGAGGTCGCCGATGGGCGAGCCGGCGCCGAGAGTTTCTGCGGCGGTCGTCTCGCAGAGGGCCACCAGGCAGGAGTCTTCCACATATTCGCTGCGGAGGAAATAATCGAGGGCGCGGAATACGTTTTCCTGTGCGGTATCTTTGCCCAACAGGATCAGACTGCAATGTACGAGCGTAGGGAACCAGCCCGTTTTGCGGTTGAGCTCGGCGATCGCTTCGCCGACCGTTTCGGTGCCGCGCACGGTGACGTTGCTCGCCGTGTCTGCTCCGCTGGCATCCGGAACGGCGATCTGCGCGGTCACGTCAAAGCCTCCCTCTTCCGCCGCATCGATGCCGATCGCCGTGACGATCGCCGTTTTCTGGATGTCGATCAGGCCGAAATTGTTGGTAAAAAACAGCAACAGCAGCAGTCCTGTCGCAAACAGGAGCGCTTTTCTCGCAAATTTTTTCATGGATGCCTCTCGTTTAATGTCAGTTTTCTGCCCGCAGCGTCCGCCCCGTTTCCGGTGAAGGAGCGCGCGTGCGATCGGCGGCGGACAGATCTTTCCGCGGCGTTTTACCCTCTATGCCGTGGCTGCGGTGCGCCTTCTTTTCCCGCAGGAAGAGGGCGGCGAGCAGCGGCAGGCCATAGCCGAACAGCGCGAATACGGGCCACATCCGTTCGGATAAAAAGGTCTGCGCTTCGCGGAAGGCGGGGTTGAGGAGTACGGTCACGCCCAGCAGCAGAATGCTGACAATGGCAGCGTGCAGTGCGCGCGGCCCTCCGAATGCTTCGCCCAGACAATGTACGCACAGGCGTACGGGCACGCATACGGAAATCACCAGAACGAGAGTGAGCCCGATGACGAACAGGAGATCGATCCGGCCCAGCGGTGTGAGCGCCGTCGCGTATTTAGAGATCTGCGCCAGCGCGTTGTGCTGCAAAAAGGAGATGTCCGCAAATACGGCGTAAAAGACTGCGAGGAAGGAGAGCGTCGCCGCCGCGCCGATCGCATAGGCGAGCAGCACTTTTTTGGCGCAGCCCTCTTTGTACTCGAAGTTTCCCACAAAGCAGAGCATGCAGGGCGCACCCGTATACCAAGGCAGCGAAAATAGCGCTGTCCTCGCCTGTTCGCCCATACCTCTCCCGAAGACGGGCAGCAGTGCCGAAAAGTCTGCGTCCGGCAGGGCAAGCAGCAGAAGGATCATAAAGCAGAGGGCAAATATGGGCAGGGCGATGTCCATCGTCCGCCCGAGCGCGCGCAGGCTCTGCGCGCCGGCAAAGAGGAGCAGCGCGAACAGAGGCGCAAAGGAGAGGAAGGAGGGCACGTTTTCGTACAGGATCTGCAGCACGAATCCGCGCTGTTCGAGCAGCGGCAGGACCGCCGCCAGCGCAAAGAAGAGCGCGAGGAGCAGCGCCGTCATGCGTGCGGCCGCTTCGCCCGCCCGTTCGCGCAGCAGACCGAAAAAGGTGCGCCTTGTCCGCCGCGCCAACAGCAGGAGGAGCAGCAGCACGGTGCCCTCCGCAATCAGGTTCCACAGCGCCGGCCAAAGGAGGTCGTTGCCGGCGCGGAAGGACAGGGTCGCCGGGTATACGATGAGGCGGGAAACGGGCAGGACCGCCGCCAGCCAAAAGCAGATCTGCCGAACATTCAGTTTATGCATCCTTTTCCTCCCCGGCCGCGTCTGCGGCCTGTCCGTCCGGCCCTTCGCCGGAGGGCTGTTCGTCCTCCCGGCCGGCTGCAGCGTCCCGCCGCAGTTTCAGGCGCGTGCGGTTTTTGCCGCGCAGCGCGCGCGGCCGCCGATCCAGCGCGGCGAGGTCCGCTTTGTACAGGGAATCTGCCAGGTCATGCCGGATGAGCGGCGCAAAGGGGGCGAGCAGCGGTACGCCGTAACTTTCCGCCGAAACGAGGTACCAGATCAGCAGCGCCGTCAGCAGTACGATGCCGTACGGGCCGATGCTGCCCGCTACGACCACATATAGGATGCGCACGAGGGAGAGGGTTCCCGTCAGGTCCGGCACGGTATAGGCGGAGATCCCCGCGATCGCCACGATGATGATGGCGGGAGAGGACACCAATCCCGCCTTTACGGCGGTATCGCCCAGCACGAGAGCGCCGATCACCGAGAGCGCGAGTGCAACATATTTCGGCATGCGCACGCTCGCCTCGACGAGGATCTCGAGCACGGCGAGCAGAAAAAACATCTCCAGCCCCGGCGAGAGGGGGATGCTGCGGATGCCGCCGGACACGATGATCAGCAGCCCGAAGGGGATCAGCCGCAGCCGGAACAGCTGCGCCGCCACGTACAGAGCCGGCAGGAAGACGGATACGCATACCGCGAACAGGCGCAGGATGCGGCTGACCGTCGCGCGATAGGGGGATACAAAGTAGTCCTGTGCGCTCTGAAAATCTTCCGTCAGCATGTAGGGCAGTGTCAGCGCGATGGGCGAACCGTCCGCTAGCACGGCGATGCGCCCTTCCAGCATCTTTGCGCACAGGATGTCCGGTTTTTCCGTCGTGCCAGCCTGTTTGAACAGGGAAAGCGGCCGCCGTGCGAGGAAGCGCGCAATGTAGGAGGAATCGGGCACCCCGTCGATGTCCGCCGCGCGGATGCGCGCCTCGATCGCCCGTATCGCCTTCCTGTCTGCGACGCCGTCGAGGTAGGCGATGGCCACCGCCGTTTGGCTGTATTTGCCCACATTCAGCATGATAAAGCGCAGGGCCGGCGTTTTCAGCCGCCGGCGGATCAGCCCCATATTCGTCTTGATGTCTTCAATGAATCCCTCGCGCGGCCCCTTGATGGCGATCGCCGTCTGCGGTTCCGCCACGGCGCGCAGGGATACCTTTTTTGTCCCGAGGATGAGCGCTCCCCGCACTCCGTCCACGAGCAGGGCGGGGTTGCCCGCTAAAATTTCTTTGCCGGCAGCGTCGAGATCGTCCGCCTCCTTCACTTCGGGGAACAGCAGTTTGCGCCGCACCTCTTCCCTCGTTTTCGGGGCGGGCGCCGCCGCGAGCGGCCGCGCGACCAGTGCGCCCAAAAGCTCTTTGTCGGTGATCCCGTCGGCGTATACCGCGGCGCAGGCGGTGCCGTCGCCTGCGGCAAATTCGTAGACGAGGATGTCTTCGGCGGGCAGGGCCTCTTTCAGCATCCGGAGATTGGCGCGGATGTCCGCGCCGAAAGTCTCTTGTTTGTCAGTCTGTTTCGTATCCACGCCGACAGTTTGTGTATCTCCTCTGAAAAATACAAGGGGATGGCAAAGATCCGCATTTTTCCGTCAAAAAAAGCCGCACGGCGGTTACCGTGCGGCAGAGGCGGCGGGTGAAGCCGCAAGAGAGATCGCCGTTTACTGCTCGAACAGGCGCACGGCGACGGCCGTCATGTCGTCGGGCGGGGTGCCGCCCGTGCGAGCGAGCGCTTCGGCGAGCAGGTCGTCGGCCAGGGCCTGCGGGTTTTCGGTGCGCCGCAGGACCAAAAAGTCGGCGATGTCCGTGCTCGAGCCGAATGCCGCGGTGATCCCGTCGCTGATAAAGAGGAGCACGTTGCCGTCCGCCAGCGTGCGTTCGAGCGCGGTGGGGCGCACCCCGTCCAGCAGGCCGAGGGGGAGAGAATCCCCCTCGAGGATCTCGATGCTCTGTTCTGCCAGCAAAAAGGCGAGGGGAGAGCCGATCTTTACAATGTCCGCGCGCCCGCTGTCCAAGTTTACCGTCGCCATGTCGATGCAGGCAAAGCTCTCTTCGCGGTTGAAGGAGAGCAGGCGGTTGACGGTGGAGAGCACCGTTTCCCCCGCCATGCCCGCCCGGTAAAAGCTCTCGATGAGGGATACGGCGCAGTCAGAAATGCGCCGCGCGTATTCGCCGCTGCCCATCCCGTCCGAGAGGGCGCACAAAAAGGTGCGCTCGTCGATGCGGATGACCGAGCAGGTATCTCCGCAGGCAGTCTCGCCCGCTTTGGTCGCGCTTGCAATGCCGAAAGCCGCGTCGTAGCGGGGCAGGCGGCGCAGCAGCCAGCATGTCTTGCCCGCCGTCAGCGCGTGTTTGGCGGCGATCGCCGTGCGGAAGCCGAGCGCTCCCTCCGCAATGGCGCGCAGCCGCTCGCCCGAAATGTTGGAGGCCGTGGTCAGATAGACTTCCGGTTCGCTCCCGCAGATGAGCGCTTCCTCGCACAGCACGCCCGCTCGCGAGAGGGCCAACTTCAGTTTGCGTTCCGCCTCCGCCTGAATGCCGACCGGCGCGCTCTGCTGCAGCGCCAGCGTTTTCAGCATCTCCGCGAGGCCGTGCGCCTGTTCGGCAAACATGCGCCGCCCCTGCGCCGCGTTTTCGTCGCCCACCGCGCGCTGCCGGTACTCTGCCAGCCGCTTGTTCAGCGAGAAGAGCACGGAGGAGGGATTGCGGCACTGGGCCGTCAGGGCGGCGGGCAGGTCGATCAGGTTCACTTTTCCCTTGGCGCAGCCGATGGCGACCAGTTTTGCCAGCCCCTCGTCAGCCTCCCGTCCGCAGCCGGCGCGCTTTTCGCATTGGGCGCACACCTCTTCGCGCACCGTACGCAGCAGGAAGTCCTGCGCATCCTCTTCCGGTTCCGCGTCCGAGTCCAGCGTCAGGAACACGTTTTCGATCTCCTTGAAGGCGGCGGAGATCTCGAACAGCCGCTCGCCGACGCGCGCGCGGTTGCGGTTGATGCTCGCGCGGGTCAGTTGCGGCTCGCCGATCTTGCGGAAGCGCGAATACACTGCCTGCAGCCATTTTTCGGGGATCAGGGCGAACAGCAGGCAGGGAATGAGCGGCACCAACATCTGCAGATAGAAAAATGGATCGGAAAAGGCAGCGATGCCCCCGCCGCCGACGAAGTAGTCGGTAAAGTAGCGCATAAAGATATCCGCGAGGAAGAGCACTGCCGCCGCGGGCACTTTGCCGGCGCGCAGCGCCGCTAAAACCAAAGCCGCGTACAGGACAAAGGCCGCCGTCGCCGTCAGCTGCGGGGCGGCAGCGGCCGCACTCTCGCATACGGAGATGGGCAGGGAAAAAACGAGGGAGCACAGCACCGCGTCGCTGCTGCGCAGCAGGACGCAGCAGAGGAGCAAAGCCGCAAGAGCGATCCCTTCGTAGACATAGTTGCCCAGGCAGTTGTACATGCCGATGCCCGCCGCCGCGATGGCGGCGCCGCAGAATACGAGTTCTTCCGGCGCGAGGCGGCAGCGCCCGGCGCGGTAGAGCAGGCAGCGCAGCGCTCCCACGAAGACGAAGCAAAGGCCGAACAGCACCAGAGAGACCAGCGCCGATTTTATGTAATCTCCGTATACGAATTGCCCGTACAGGAACAAAAAGGGGAGTACGGCGGCAAAAAATATGAGCACAGCCTCCGCCCGGATGGGCCGCCCCAATCGTTCAAACAGGAAAAAGGCGCCTCCCACGATGACCGCCTGGATCACCACGACGAGGAAGGGATACCCTCCGCCCAGCAGGCTCAGCCCGCCCGCCAAAATAAAGATGCCCGTCATGGGCAGAGCGGGCAGGCCGCAGGCGAGCGCCGCAGCGAGCAGCGCCAGGGAAAAAGGTTCGAAGCTGTCCATCGTAAAGTTCAAAAACAGCATCCCGAGGAAAAACGCCAGGTAAAACAGCGCCGTCTCGTATCCGTATTTCAGGCGGAATTTTTGCGTCATACAAACTCCGTGCGCAGCCGGTGGCCGCGTCTCATGGTTTTTGTCCATCATACCATGCGCGCGCCCGAACAATTTGAAAGCTATTGTCGAAAGTTGGATGATTACAGCGCGAAAGATACTTTCACCCCCGCCGCGGCGGAGGTCACGCTCTTTTATGCCGATTTGTGAGGAGACGGGCGGCACCTCCCTGCAAGTTTTGCCGGCGCGCCGCTGTTTCTGTTGTATGTCTTTATCTGTAAAAATTGACCCGTATTCATCCAACGGGTCAATTTTTTTGCACAGCTTGCCTCAAAGGGTTGCTTCGATAAAAATTTTATTGTCTCAATCTTTATGAAACGCCCCCGCGGCGTCAGCCGCAGGGGGGAAAGGTCGCTTATTTTTTTGTCGCCAGGTACACCATCAGCACGGCGATGTCTGCCGGGTTGACGCCCGAAATGCGCCCCGCCTGACCGAGGTTTTCCGGCCGGATTTTATTCAGCTTCTGCCGCGCTTCCAGCCGCAGTCCGCCGATCTGCTCGTAGTCGATGTCGGGCGGCAGCTTGCGCTCTTCCAGCTTTTTTGCCTTTTCGATCTGTTCAAGGCTGCGGCGCAGGTACCCCTCGTACTGCACGTCGATGACGGCCGTCTCCTTGTTCGCGCGGCTCTCGCCCGCGAGGATGCCGAACTCCGCCTCGATCTCCGCCGCGGGGATGCCGCGGCGCAGCATGTCCGCATAGGAAACGCCTCCCTGCGGGTCGGAAAATCCGTGTGCCCGCAAAAAAGCGGAGCAGCGCGCGGGCGGCACGCGGCCGTTCAGTTCTTCGGCGATGCGCGCGAGCGCCTCTTTGCGCTTCAAAAAGCGCGCGTACCGCTCTTCGGTCACCAGGCCCGCGTCGTATCCCTTTTGGGTGAGGCGCAGGTCGGCGTTGTCCTGCCGCAGGCAGATGCGGTATTCCGCGCGGGAGGTCATCATGCGGTAGGGTTCGTTGGTGCCCTTTGTCACGAGGTCATCGATGAGTACGCCGATGTACGCCTCGTCGCGGGTGAGCACCAGCGGCGGTCTGCCCCGCAGCTGCAGCGAGGCGTTCAGCCCCGCGATCAGTCCCTGAGCGGCCGCTTCCTCGTATCCGCTCGTGCCGTTGATCTGCCCCGCCGTGTACAATCCCTTTACCCTTTTGTATTCCAGCGTGGGCAGCACGTCGAGGGTGTCGATGCAGTCGTATTCGATGGCATAGGCATAGCGCATGATGCGTACGTTTTCCAGCCCGGGCACGGTGCGGTACATCTCCCGCTGTACGTCGTGGGGGAGGGAGGAGCTCATGCCCTGTACATAGACCTCGTTCGAGTCGGCACACTCCGGTTCGAGGAAGATCTGGTGCCGCTCCTTGTCCGCAAAGCGCACCACCTTGTCCTCGATGGAGGGGCAGTAGCGGGGGCCGGTGCCCTTGATCATGCCCGAAAAGAGGGGGGAACGGTGCAGGTTGGCGCGGATGATGGCGTGCGTGCGCTCGTTGGTGTAGGTCAGGTAGCAGGGCGTCTGTTTCTGCGGGACATCGCCCGAGAGATAGGAGAAGGGGTATACGGTCGGGTCCCCCTCCTGGATCTGGCACTTGGAGTAGTCGATGGTGCGCCCGTCCACGCGCGCGGGCGTACCCGTCTTGAACCGCCGCACCGAGAAACCGAGGCCGATCAGATTTTGGGTCAGTTGGGTCGCGGGGGCAAAGCCGTTCGGCCCGGAGCTTTGGCGGAATTCGCCCGCAATGACGGCGCCGTTGAGGTATACGCCCGTCGCCAATACGACGGCCCTCGCCGCGATCTCTTCGCCGTAGGTGGTGCGCACGCCGCACACCCGCCCGCCCTGTACGAGCACTTCCGCCGCCTCGCTCTGGCGGATGGTCAAATTTTCCGTATTTTCCAGCGTGCGCTTCATCTGCGCATGGTAGGCATGCTTGTCTGCCTGCGAGCGCAGGCTCTGCACCGCGGCGCCCTTGCCCGCGTTGAGCATGCGCATCTGCAGCGCCGTTTTGTCCGCGTTGCGGCCCATCTCGCCGCCCAATGCGTCGATCTCGCGCACCAGGTGTCCCTTTGCCGTGCCGCCGACGGAGGGGTTGCACGCCATAAAGGCGATGCTGTCTAAATTCAGCGAGAGCAGCAGCGTCTGTATGCCCGTGCGCGCCAGTGCCAGCGCCGCTTCGCAGCCCGCGTGGCCGGCGCCCACCACCACGGCATCGTATCCGGTTGTCGTAAATCTGTTCGTCACGTCCATAGCGTCTGTCCCAAAAAAGAAGGCATTGCGCCGCGCACAATGCCCTGCGGCGGGGCGGCGCTCTGCCTGCGCCCGCTCTTCGTGCTTATTGTTTGAGGATGATGTTGCGGATGTCTTCCACCTCTTTGGCGAGGTGGTCGTTGATCTTGACTAAATTGGCCACCTTTTCGCGCGAGTGGATCACCGTCGTGTGGTCTCGCCCGCCCAGCGCTTCGCCGATGGAGACGAGCGGGATGTTCAGGATCTCGCACATCAGGTAGGCGCAGATCTGCCGCGGCTGCACCAGCTCCTTTTTTTTGCTCTTGCCGAGCAGTTTGTCCTTTTCCAATTTATAAAAGGCGCACACGCTGGCGATGATCTTGTCCGCCGTCACCGCTTCGTGCTCCTCGCTGACCGCCTCGTTGAGCGCGGTCGCCGCCAGCTCGAGGGTGATCGGCTTTTCGTGCAATTTGCTCGCAAAGATGACTTTCGTCAGCCGGCCTTCCAGCGTGCGCACGTCCGTGCCCGAGTCGCGCGCCAAAAATTCGAGCACGTCCGGCGGGATGACTGCCTTGCGCTCGTACGCCTTCTGTTTGAGGATGGCGATCTTCGTCTCTGCATCGGGCGGCTGGATGTCCGCGATCAGCCCGCCCTCGAAGCGGGTGCGCAGCCGCTCTTCCAGGGTGGCGATCTCCTTGGGCGGGACGTCGGAGGTGAGCACGACCTGCTTGTTGTCCGCCTGCAGCGCGTTGAAGGTGTGGAACAGCTCTTCCTGCACCGCCTGTTTTTTGGCGAGGAACTGCACGTCGTCGATGAGCAGTACGTCCACGCTGCGGTAGCGGTTGCGGAACTTGGCCTGGCGGTCGCGGTTGTTTCCCTTGTTGAGATAGATGGAGTCGATCAGCTCGTTGATGAACTTTTCGCAGGTGGTATACAGTACCCGCAGCGAGGGCTTGTGCAGGGCGACGTAGTTGGCGATCGCCTGCAAAAGATGCGTCTTGCCCAGGCCGGAGGCGCCGTATATGTACAGGGGATTGAAGCTGGAACCGGGCGCTTTTGCCACCGCTTTGGCCGCGGCAAACACGAATTCGTTGCTCTTGCCCGCCACGAAGGATTCAAAGGTAAAGCGCGGGTCCACGCTCGCGGCGGCAAAGTCCTCGTCCGCCTCGTCGTCGATGCTGGAAAAGAACACGTCGTCGCTGCCATCCACCACCAGCTCGAAATCGGTGATGCCCGTGTCCGCCTTTTTAAAGGCTTCCTTCATCTTCTCGGTCAGGTTTTTGCCGATAAAGTTGGCAAAAAACTCGGTGTCCGTCCGCAGCACGATCTTGGTGTCCTCCACGTCTACGGGCACCAGTTTGGAGATATAGGTGTTGTAGGTAATGGGGGACAGGCTGGCCTGCAGCGCCTCGCGGATCTGCTTCCACAAGATCGAATACTGATTGTTTTCGGACATACACACCTCGCAACACTTTGTCTTTTTTCGTAAAATATGGTATAATAAACGGGATGGGACCGATGCGGCGGCCGCATCGGGCGCGTCCCCCCGGCGCGCGATCCCCCTATTTTCAGGATAGCTCCCTTATTATAATATAAAACGGCAGGAAAAACAAGCTAAAATGCCGTAAAATTGTGCGGAAAATCTTTGCTTTTGCGGTGACGGAATGCGGATCAGGACCCTTACCCTCCAAAACTTCAGAAATTACGAGGACGAGACCTTTGCCTTTGACGAGGGCATCAATGTCCTGTACGGCCGCAATGCGCAAGGCAAGACCAACTGCGCCGAAGCCGTCTTTTACCTGTGTACCGGCACCTCGCCCCGCGCCCGCAAGGACAGGCAGATGATCCGCGCCGGGCAGGAGAGCGCCCGCGTCGCCGCCCTCGCCGAAACCCGCTTCGGCTCGGTGCATATCGAGGCGGAGATCTTTGAAAACCGCCGCGAGATCCGCATCAACGGCAGCAAGATCGCCCGCAATGCGGACTTGCTCGGCAATATCGACGGCGTCTTTTTCAGCCCGGGCGAACTGCGCATCGTGCAGGACGGGCCGGAGGAGCGGCGGCGCTTCCTCAACGTGTCCCTCTCGCAGATGTCGCGCAGCTACTATACCGCGCTCGTCCGCTACAACAAGATCCTGGAACAGCGCAACGCGCTGCTGAAAAACCGCGACCTCTCCCTCGTGTTCGAGACGCTGCCCGTGTGGGACGCGCAGCTGTGCCGCTACGCCGCGGAGATCGTCCGCCGCCGCGGCGAGTACATCGCCATGCTCTCCCCCCTCGCCGCCGAGCGGCATGCCCGCCTGACCGACGGGACCGAACAGCTGGAGATCTCTTCCGACCGCCGTTACAGCGGGGACGAAGGGGAGATCGAGAGCGCGCTGCTGCGCGAATTTTCAGAAAATTACGAGCGGGACGTCCGCCTCGGCTTCACCGCGTCCGGCCCGCACCGCGACGATTTGAAGATCCTCATCGGCGGGAAGGAGGCGCGCGTCTACGGTTCCCAGGGGCAGATGCGCACCGCCGCGCTCGCCCTCAAGCTGGCCGAAGTGGAGATCTTCCGCCGCCTCTCGGGCGAACCGCCCGTGCTCATCCTCGACGACGTGATGAGCGAGCTCGACCTCGCCCGCCGCCGCAAGCTGCTCGCCGAAGTGGAAGGGGTGCAGGCCATCCTCACCTGCACGCATACCGAAAAGGTGCTCTTCGGCAAAGAGGTCAACAAGATCCGCATTGCGGGCGGAAAGATCTGCCGCCCCGCGCCCCGCCGCAAAAAGGGAGAATAAAACCCTTCCGCCCGCGCATACTCTTTTCGGGAGGAGCGGGAAAATGGGCGAAATTTGCCGAAAAGTGTCCAAACTTTGCCTGCTCGCAGTCGCTGCGGGCATTTTTTTTACAGCGGGCGGGGCAGCCGCACAGGGTACGTCCGGCCGTATGCCGGCGGGTACATCCGTGGGCGGGGTCGACGTGTCCGGCCTGCGCCTCGGCGAGGCGTGTGCGGCCGTCGGCGAGGCGCTGCGCCATGAGTTGGACGGATATACATTGACCGTGCGCGCGGGCGGGAGAAAGTACGTCTTCCGTCCGCCCGAGATCGGGTGGAGAGCGGATATCGCGGGGGCGGCGGAGCGCGCCCTGCGCGAGGGCGGCGCGCAGCCATTGGAAAAGGAGCGGGTGCTCGTGCGGGAGGACGCCGTCCTCGCGCGCATCTGTGCAGACGTCTACCGCAAGAGTGCCCCCGCGCTCGCCCTCTTCGATGCGGAGGCGGAAACACCCTTTACCTTCGTGCGGGAACGGGTGGGGCAATATGTCGACGGCGCCGCTTTGAAAGAGGAGATCGGCGAGGCGCTGCGGGACGGGCGTCGGGAGGTGCGCGCGCGTTTGGTGCGCGTGACGCCCGCCCGCACGCTGGCGAAAGTGCGCGCTTCGGCGTCGCTGCTCGCCTCGTACACCACGCACTATGCCGAGTCCAACGCGGGCAGGGCGCACAACGTCGCGCTGGCGGCGTCCCGCCTGAACGGCAGGGCCATTGCCCCCGGGGAAGTTCTCTCCTTCAACGCATGCGCGGGCGCGCGCACCGAAGGCAACGGTTACCGTGCCGCGCCCGTCATTTTAGAGGGCAAGTTCGTTTCGGGCGTGGGCGGCGGCGTCTGCCAGGTGAGCACCACGCTGTACAACGCCGCGCTGCTCGCGGGGCTGTCCGTCGCCGAATATCACCCGCACAGCTTAGCCGTCGGTTACGTTCCGCCCTCGCGCGACGCGATGGTCAACGGCAGTGCGTGCGACCTGAAATTGCGCAACGCGACCGGCTTTCCCGTCCGCATCGTCGCGCGGGCCGAGGGAGGGGCCCTCACCGTGCGCGTCTACGGGCAGCGTTCCCCCGTTTCGTATGCGATCGAGAGCGAGGTCGTCGAACGCATCCCCCCGCCCGATCCGCAGGTGAGCACGGAGGAGGGCGTTGCCCTGCGCACCCCCAAGGAGGGGGTGCGCTCGGTCGCCTACCTCGTCCGCCGCGAACCGGGCAAGCCGGAGGTGCGCACCCGCCTGCGGCGCGACAGTTACGCCCCCGTGCGCGGCGTCGTCCGCCCGTCCGTTCAGGAAGAGGGCGCGGCGTAAGCGTGGATAGGAGCAAAAGCCCTCCGGCGGCACTTTGCGCCGCCGGAGGGCTTTTGCCGCGCGCTGTTTTTATAGGATCGGCATAAAAAAGCGCTCTTTTGCTCGAAAAGGGTGAGCCGAAGCAGAAAAAGCGGCTCGTTTGCCGGCAAAGGATTGACGGGCGGGCAAAAATCGGTTAAAATAGAAAGAAAAGTCTGCCGCCGCATGCGCGCAGACAGAGGGGGGACCGCATGACCAAAAAGACAGCACCGCCTGCAACGGAAGAGGAAGTCCTCGCCGATATGCGCCGCCGCGGCCGGCGCGCGCTCATCATCAATTTCGTGCTGCAGGGCATCACCCTCATCACGGCGGCGGCCTCGCTCATCCTCTATTTTATATCAGACGAACACGGGCTGGACGTCACCATCAACCACATTGTCCAGTGTGCGCTGGCGCTCATCGTCTTCAATGTGCCGCCCCTGCTCGAGCGCAGATTCCGCTGCTATATCCCGAATTTCATCACGGTCACGCTGTATGTATTCGCCTTCGCGCACTTCGTGCTGGGCGAGATCTTCCGCGCCTACGACCACGTCTTTTTATACGATAAGATCCTGCATACGACGGGCGGCGCCATCTTTGCGCTGCTCTCCTTTTCCGTCGTCTGGCTGATGAACCAGTCGCGCGACGGGCACGTCAAGCTTTCGCCCTTCTTTATCGTGCTGTTCACCTTCTGCTTCACGCTCGCCGTCGAGTACGTCTGGGAGCTGATCGAGTTCGGAGCCGACCGCCTGTTCGGCGCGAATATGCAGCGCTGGCAGGACAGCATCATCCAAGATGCGGAGATCTTCGTGAACGGGGAGGCTGTCGAGGGGACGGCACATTCCATCCCGTACGGCAACGGCCTGCGCGATTCGATGGAGGATATGATCGTCAACATCGTCGGGTGCCTTATCGTATGCGTATTCGCCTATATCGGCATGAAAAAGAAGCCGAATTGGTTTGAAAATAAGGTCATCCTCACCGAAAAACAGTTTAAGCGCATGGTGCGCGAGCTGGCAGAGCGCAATGCCGCCGCGGGCAGGGCCGAGGGCGCTGTGCCCGCCGAACAGGCAGTTTCGGCTGGCGGGGAGAGCGCGGCTGAGGCCGCCGGGGAGATCGTCCCGCCGGAAGAGTGCGCGCAAGGGACCTCGGACGAAGGAGAAGAGCAAAAATGAAGTTTATCGAATGGACGGTACATACCACCACCGCGGGGAGCGACCTCGTCGCGGACGTGCTGTGGGACCATACCAACTACGGCGTCACCGTCTGCGACATCAACGACGTCATCGCCCTGCAGAGCGACAAGCGCACCTTTTGGGACTACATGGACGACGACCTCGCCGAGCAGGCAAAGTCTGCGGGAGATGTGCTCGTCAAGTGCTATCTGCCCGTCGACATCGCGGACGCGGAGATCGCCAAGATCAACGCGGAGCTGAGCGCGCTGCGCGAGCGCGGCGCCGGGTTCATCGACTTCGGCACCTTTGAAACGGGCCGCCGCGAGATCGAGGGGGACGATTGGATCGACGTATGGAAGAAGCACTTCCGCCCGCTGCACATCGGGCAGCGCATCGTCATCTGTCCCGAGTGGATCGCTTACCGGCCCAAGCCGGAAGAGGTAGTCGTCTCGCTCGATTCCAACATGGCTTTCGGTACGGGCGAGCACGAAACGACATCCATGTGCCTCGAATTGTTGCAGAAGTACCTGCATCCCGGCGACACCGTCGTAGACGTCGGCTGCGGCAGCGGCATCCTCGGCATCGCTGCCGTCAAACTGGGCGCGCGCTTCGCATATCTGACGGACATCGACTACGTCGCGGTGCGCAGCGCCGAGCATAACGCTTCCCTCAACGGGGTTGCGGAGCAGGTCAAAGTCGCCCTGTCCGATCTGTTGGAAGGAGCGGATATCTGTGGCGAGATCATGACGGCGAACATCACGGCAGACATTCTCTGCCGCCTTGCGGACAGCATCTCGAAAAATCTGAAGGAGGGCGGTACGCTCATTTTGAGCGGCATCATCGAGCCCAAGCTCGCACAGGTCATCGCCGCGTACGAAGCGCAGGGCCTGACGCTGCTCGAACAGCGCCGCCAAGGGGAATGGTTCGCCCTCGCATTCCGCAAGGGCGCATAGAGGAGGGAGCATATGGGATTTTTCGGAAAGATCATCGGCGCGCTCAAAAAGACGCGAGACAATATTTCATCCAAACTGGCCGCCCTGTTTTCGAGGGGCATCGGCGACGATTTTTATGACGAACTGGAGGAGATCCTCATTTCCGCCGACATCTCCGTCACCACCGCCGAGGAGATCGTCGGGCAGATCCGCGAGGAGGCCCGCCGCGAAAAGCTCAAGGACAAGGAGTACGTCGTCAATTTGCTGAAGGACGTCATCGAGGACATCCTCAACGAGGCGGAAGTGCCGGATATACAGTATCCCGCCGTATTCATGCTGGTGGGCGTCAACGGCGTCGGCAAGACGACGACCATCGGCAAGCTCGCCAATTATTTCGTAAAGGAAAAAAAGAGCGTTACCCTCGCCGCGGCAGATACTTTCCGCGCGGCGGCGGCGGACCAGCTCACCGTCTGGGCGGACCGCGCCAAGGTACGTATCGTCAAGCACGAGGAGGGGAGCGATCCGTCCGCCGTCGTGTTCGACGCCGTCTCCTCCGCCAAGGCAAAAAATACGGATGTCGTCATCGTGGATACGGCCGGCCGCCTGCACGTCAAGGCCAACCTGATGGCAGAATTGCAGAAGATGGACCGCGTCGTCGCGCGCGAGTATCCGGAGGCACACTTTTATAAACTGCTCGTGCTGGACGCCACGACCGGCCAAAACGCCCTTTCGCAGGCCAAGATCTTCGACGAAACGGTCGATCTGGACGGCATCGTGCTCACCAAGCTGGACGGCACGGCCAAGGGCGGGTTCGTCGTATCGCTGTGCGGCGAGCTGCACATTCCCGTCCTCTTCGTCGGCACCGGCGAAAAGATGGACGACCTGCAGCCCTTTGATGCGGAGGAATTTACCGAGGGCATCGTCTGAACTTGACCGAGAGGAGAGTGTATGCGGTTTGATATCGGGCAGGGTTTCACCCCCGCAGAGCGCAACGCGCTCATTCGCTTTGCCGTCGCCGTCGGTACGCGGGCAAAGTGCGCCACGCGCTCGCTGCTGCGCCCGCTGAAGATGCGCGATCTGCAGTCCGCCCTCCGCGAACAGGAAGGCGGGCATCGAAAAATCATCGAGGAATACAGCCGCAAAGCGGCGGAGTACGAGGCAGGCGTCACGCCCCTGTCCGAGGCGGCGCTGTCCTTTTTTGAGGGCGTGCCGTCCAAGGAGCACTTTGCGGCTTACTGTAACGACATCATTCGTCAGGAGCAGGAAGTGCTGCGCCGCAGCCGGCGCGAGTATCAGATCTCCGTATCTTACGGCTTTCTGCCCCGCAAGCTGCTGCGGTTTCATCGGTCGCTGTCGCCGCGCGTCACTTTCGGGTATTCGAACGTCCTGCACGAGGAATGCGATTTTGTGCTGACCGACGAGGTGCGCCGCGCCTTTTTAGCGTCGTCTTTGGCGGAACTGCCCCAATATAAAGGCGATTGGACGCACGATTTCGGCTATGTGTATTTCGGGTCTCTGATCGAGCTCTTTTACGAGGATCTCACCGTATTTGCGGGCGAGCGCTGTATCTTGGAGACCGTCTCTCACGAGGGGATATGCGGGGCAGACTTTACCGATGAAGAGCTGGAGCGCTTCCTCGCTTGGGAGGGGAAGCCGGCAGCCCGCCGCAAACTGGTACAAAAGCTGCGCGCTGCGGGCAGAGAGGCCGAAAAATGATTTTTTTCCGCCTCGCGTTTCTGTTTATGGTCGGTTCTGTGGGCGGATGGGTGCTCGAATTGTTTTTCCGCCGCCTTTTCAGTACAAAAAAATGGATCAATCCGGGCTTTCTCAACGGGCCGTACCTGCCCATGTACGGGGTGGGTACGCTGCTCCTGTACGGCGCCTGCTTTCTGCCCCTTCCGCGGTGGGCGCTCGTACTCGTACTGCTCGTTTCGCTCACGCTGCTCGAGTATATCACCGGCCTCATATTTATCAAGGGCATGCACATCAAACTGTGGGATTATTCCAAGCAGTGGGGCAACGTGCAGGGGATCATCTGCCCGCTCTTCTCCCTCTTGTGGGGCGCCGTCGCGGCGGTATTCGTATATTTTTTGTTCGGGCCGCTGCACGCGGGGGCGGTTTGGGCGGCGGAAACGTCCTGGATGATCTTTTTGATCGGCGCGTTTTACGGGATCTTTTTTGTCGACCTGTGCATCAGCTTTAACGTTTCGCTCAAATTGCGCCGCGCCGCCGTCGAATGGAAAGCCGCCATCGAATATGAACAGTTCAAGGCTGCCCTCAACGATCGCCGCAGGCAGCTGCGGCAGAGGCGGCGCTTCCTGTTCCCGTTTGCCGGCGTGCCGCTGCGCGAAGCCGCGCACGACTGGTTAAAAAAGCAGAGAGAGGCCCTGCGCACACTGCTGGATGCGAACAAGCGGGGCGGCAAGCGCTGAGCGGCGGGCTAAGGCCAAAACGTCCGTTTTATTTTATAGAGGAGGGTCGCGGGAGGCGGCGCATGAAAGATCTGAAATATCTGCAGCTGTTTGACGCTTACGGCCCGCTCTTGACGGAGCACCAGCGCGAACTGTGCGAATTGTATTATATGTGCGATTTGTCCTTGACCGAGATCGCCGAGCAAAAGGGGGTATCCAAACAGAGCGTTTCGGATACTCTCGCCAAGAGCCGCGCCCTTTTGGACGCGTACGAAGAAAAACTGCACCACAACGAGATCAACCAAAGGGAATCGCTCGCCGTGTCCGCCATGCTCACGCGCGTGCTGCGCGCTTTGGAAACATTTGAGCGAGTTCATCCCGAATATACCGAAGAGATCGAAAAGATCGTATCGCTGCTGCAGCTCGATACCGAACATTCTGCGGTCATCACCACCCGCAGAGATCCGGGCGAGCCCGATTGACGCGCCGACGGCGCAAAGGAGGGGCCGAATGGCACTGTTTTCCTCTCTCTCTGAGAGACTCAATCACATCTTTTCCAAACTGACCAAGCGCGGCAAGCTGACCGAGCTGGAGATCAAGACGGCCATGCGCGAGGTGCGCGTCGCGCTGCTCGAAGCGGACGTCAACATCTTCGTCGCCAAAAAGTTCATTGCCGACGTCTCCGCAAAGGCGGTGGGGCAGGAGATCTTACAGAGCCTCAATCCCGCCCAGCAGGTCATCAAGATCGTCAACGAAGAACTCATCGCCCTGATGGGATCCTCCAACGCCAAGCTGGAGGTGGCCGATAAGCCGCCTACGGTCATCCTGATGTGCGGCCTGCAGGGCGCCGGCAAGACGACGCTGTGCGGCAAGCTCGCCCTGCTCCTCAAAAAGCAGAACAAAAAGCCTCTGCTCGTCGCGGGAGACATCTACCGCCCCGCCGCCATCCATCAGCTGCAGGTCGTGGGCGGCAAGGCGGGCGTCGAGGTCTTCGAAAAGGGCACGCAAAGCCCCGTCAAAACGGCGAAACAGGCGGTCGAGTACGCCCGCTCGATGGGGTACGACACCGTCATCGTCGATACGGCCGGCCGCCTGCACATCGACGAGGCCCTCATGCAGGAACTGGAAAATATCCAAAAAGAGGTACAGCCCGACGAGATCCTGCTCACCGTCGATGCCATGACCGGCCAGGACGCCGTCAACGTGGCGGAAACGTTCAACAAGCGGCTGAGCGTGACGGGCGTCATCCTGACCAAGCTGGACGGCGACACCCGCGGCGGCGCCTGCCTCTCCATCAAGGCGGTCACGGGCAAGCCGATCAAGTTTATCGGCGTGGGGGAAAAGCTCACCGACCTCGAGCCGTTCTATCCCGACCGCATGGCCTCCCGCATTTTAGGCATGGGCGACGTGCTCTCCCTCATCGAAAAGGCGCAGGAGGCGGTCACCGAAGAGCAGGCCAAAAAGATGGAAAAGAAGCTGCGCGAGGCGTCCTTTACGCTGGAGGATTATCTCGAGCAGTTCGAGTCCCTCAAAAAAATGGGGGGCATCGCCCAGGTGATGAGCATGATGCCGGGCATGGGCAAACTGAAGATCAAGGAGAGCGACTTCGACGAGCGGCGCGTCGAGCGCATCAAGGCGATCATCCTCTCCATGACCAAAAAGGAGCGCGAAAAGCCGGAGATCATCAATTCTTCCCGCAAAAAGCGCATCGCGGCCGGTTCGGGCACCAACGTGCAGGATGTCAATCAGCTGCTGAAGCAGTTCGAGCAGACAAAGGTCATGATGAAGCAGATCCGCTCGGGCAAGCGGCTGCCGTTTATGCGCTGAGGATTCGGTTAAAAATTGCGCGCCTGTCAAGTAAAAATGCTTGACAGGCGCGCCTTTGTCTGCTATAATCGTGCGGTAAAAACAATTTTATCACGATAGGAGTACACCACCATGGCAGTTAAAATGAGACTGACGAGATTGGGCGATAAAAAGTCCCCGATCTACCGTATCGTTGTCGTCGACAGCCGCAAGGCGCGCGACGGCGAGTATATCGAAAAAGTCGGGCACTACAATCCGACCGCGCAGCCCGCAGAGATCACCATCGATGCCGAAAAGGCAAAGAGCTGGCTCTCGAAGGGCGTGCAGCCGACCGAAACCGTCAAAGCGCTTCTCGTGCATGAGGGCATCATCGAAAAGTCCGCAAAACTTTCCGCTCCCCGCACCAAAACGAGAAAGAAGAAGTAATCGCCTGCGCGGAGGGACCCGAATATGCTGGAGCTGGTCAAGTACGTCGTCGAGCAGTTTGCCGAGTTCAAGGATCAGATCGAATACCGCGTCGAGGACAAGGGCAGCGTGACGGAGATCGTCGTTTTGCTCGAGGAATCGGACATGGGCAAGGTGATCGGCAAACAGGGCAAGATCGCCAAGGCGCTGCGCACGCTCGTCCGCTGCGCGTCGGCGAAGGAAGGCAAAAAATACAATATCGAGATCAAGGAAAAGGGCAAGGACGCCGAATGAGCGCCCGCGCCTTCGGCGGGGGAAAGATCGCTTGTCAGCGGCCTTTCCCCCGCTTGCTTCCGAGGAGGAAACATTGCGCGAAACCATCGTCATCGGCGAAGTGTTGAAGCCGCAGGGTATCCGCGGCGAGGTCAAAGTGCGCCCGCTTTTGGACGACATCGCGGATATGCGCCGATTCCGCCGCCTCTTTATCGGCGGGGCGGAGTATAAGGTCCTTTCCTGCCGCACAGACGCGCAGGCGGCTTACCTCGCCCTTTCGGGGGTGGCGGACAGGAACGCCGCCGAACTTCTGCGAGGGAAGGAGGTGCTTGCAGACCGCGCCGAACTGCCCGCGCTCGAGGAGGGGCGGTATTATATCGTCGACATTCTCGGCTGTGCCGTGGTCACGGAAAAGGGCGTCCGTTTGGGCGAAATTGCGGACATTCTGCCCGCGCATACGGATATTTACGTTTTGAAAGAGGGAGACAAAGAATTCATGTTCCCCGCGGCGGAGGGCGTTCTTTTGGATGTCGACGTCGAAAAGAAGATCGTAACGGTGAGCGAAAAGCGCATCGGCGAGGTGTTGGTGGAGCAATGAAGGAGCGAGAGGGGGAAG
>ERZ1643247.1408-NODE-1408-length-22243-cov-4.316297_pt1 | contig 22243 bp, 13 predicted proteins | sample MGYA00579264_ERZ1643247 | MGnify/ENA primary metagenome ERZ1643247 (study PRJEB29033, sample SAMEA4952262) | chicken gut metagenome | biome: Broiler Chicken; feature: Gastrointestinal Tract; material: Caecum | place: Ireland | collected 2018 | study: Broiler... | reverse complement strand
TAGCGGCGGAGCGCGGCGACGCTGACGCCATGTATAAAGTCGGCTACGATTACGAAACGGGCCGCGGTACGAAACAGGACCGTGCAAGCGCACTGTTCTGGTACAGAGAGGGCGAAAAGAGCGGGAATCAGCGCTGTGCGCGTGTGATTGCCGAGCGGTTTTCCGATGCTGCGCCCGCGCCAGCCGCGCCTGCAGTTGCCGCGGCTGCCGCAAAAGATCTGTCCCGGGCGCCTTCTGCCCCTGCGGGTACAAATTATACGGGGCTTTCGCTGCCCGAACTTTGCGAAAGGCTTCTGCCTTCCGTCGTTCGGATTACCAATCCCGCGGGCAACAGCCAGGGGACGGGCTTTATCGTTTCTCAGGGCTTCATCATCACCAATGCGCACGTGGTCACGTATACCGATCCTTTGGGGATCAAAGGCATCGCGCCCGATGCGATCATTTCTTTCCATCCCGAAGTGAGCGGCAAAAAATACCGCGCCAAAGTCGTCGCGTACGAAGTGCAGCAGGACGTCGCGATCTTGCAGTGCGAAGTAAAAAACGATCTCGCGAGCCACAGCCTGCGGCTTGCGGACTCGGATCTTGCCAGAATCGGCGAGGACGTGTTCACGATCGGCAACGGCGAAGGCCTCGGCATCGCGTTCACAAAACTGTATATCTCTCAGAAGGCAGGGCTCAACGAGGCGCATTCCAAATTCGACGAAGTTTTGCAGCTTTCGGGCGGGACCAATCACGGAAATTCCGGAGGGCCGGTCTTCAACATGCGCGGCGAAGTCGTCGGCGTCGTGACGTTCGGGCATCTCGAATACAACGGAAAGAAATTGCAGCTCGAAGAGTCGGACGGACAGGTGCGCATCGCGCAGACAAACGATTACGTCGTGGCGAACAATATGTCGTTCGCGATCACGAGCAATACCGTCCGCAGGCTGGCAAAGCGGATCGGATTGATTTTGTAAGGAGGTAATTATGGCCAACGTTACGGAGATCACCATTCAGGCGCCTTCGGATGACTGCATTCTTTGGGAATACGACCTTACGGGCGTAAAAAAGCTGAAAATTCAGGAAACGGGCACGCGCCGCGGCGTTCTGTGCGAATGTGATCCGCGCGGGAACATCACCGAGGTCCGTGCGCGCGATGTGAAACTCGACAAGAACAAAAAATACAGGCTGTTCGGACTCAGGAACGATTTTGCGAAAGTTTTTGCCGACGAGAACGAGTTCCGCGTCGTGACGGGACCGCGCGTATTCGATTGGGACGGTCTGCGCTTTCAGGCGAAGCTCATTATTATCGGCACGCTCGACATGTCCGTGCAGAATCAGATACAGGTCGTCAAACAGTTCCGCGAAGAAGTGACGCCCGAATCGCCCGTCACAAGGCGCACGATCCGTCAGGAATTTTTCTGGAAGGCGATCGGTCCCGCGGTCGAGGAGGCCGTGTTCAAGGGATGCGACGGTGCGCTGAAATATCCGTTCACCGACAAACCCAACAAGGCGAGCGGGCAATTTTACGACAGCGTGAAAGTAGATTGGCACGTGACCGGGTTCGAGGTCAAGGGCGAAGAATTCGACGCGGCGTGCGCGGACAAAAAAGATGAGACCGAAACGCAGCGCGAGATCGACAAGAACAGGCGGACTGCGCGCGTGATCGACAGCGAGGCGGACATTCTCGAAAGCACCCGCCGCGCGACGAGGATCGCAAAAGACGTGCAGGACATCAAAGACGGGAATTAAGGAGGAACAGACGATATGGGGCTTTTCAAAAAGAAGAATAAGCTGGAAAATACAAAAGTCGCGGTCGAAAAGAATAATTTTCAGGGCTTCAGCAGGATGCTCGACCGCATGAACAATTATATGACCTCGGGAGAAGCGAACCTTTCCCCCGAAGACAGGGAACGCTGGGATAAACTTTTTTCCGTGCTTTATTACGAGTCTGAAGACGACTTCAACAAAGGCAAAAAACAGGGCGTCGATTATGTTGAAAAACTCACGGACGTATGGCGCGGGTTTATCGACAGCAACAACGTTCTGCCTCTTTTTAAAGCGCTGGAAGACATCCGGATCGATCTCACAAGGCGCGGCATGGGCGTCGGCGTGGGCGGCGAACAGTACGGCAAGAACGCCAAGATCAAGACACTGATGGATAAAGTGGAAGAGGAGATCTCCTCCTGCCGCCGCGAACAGGGCAGGATCGAGGCGGATATTAAGCGCAACGAAGAGGAGTATCGCCGCAAGGACGCGGAGTACGACGAATACCTCGACAGCGACAACGAGGAGCGCCTCGCCGACCTCGACGCGGATCTCAACGACCTCGAGGACGAGCGCCACGAATTGAGCAATCTTCTCAATCAGAGCAAGAACAAAGTCAGCAACTACAACAGTTTTCTTTTGGGCCTTCGCAGGATCATCGGCCAGGCCTCGCCGAAACGGTTGGAGCAGATCGCCTCTAAGATCACGGGGTACGATCTCAACGATCAGAGCCAGCTTGAAACGGTCATCAAGATTTTGCAGGAAAAAGACGTCCCCGTCGAGCGGGTGCAGGTCGGCAGGACGGATATTTCGCGCGGCAACGCGGGGCGCAGAGAGACCGAGCGCGTTCTCGATCCCAGGGCTGCGGCAAGGCGCGAAAAGCATCGCGAGCGCAAAGAGGCTTCCATGAACTCGGCTGCGGCGTCGTTCGGCGAAGCGGCAGAAACTCCTTCCTCCGAAGAAAAGGGAACGACCAATTAAAAAGAGAGGTACAGAAAAATGGCTAAAAAGACGGATATAGAAATCAAAATGGAACAGGAAGCTTGCGTCGACATCATCAGCGACGCGATCCGCGAGGTGCAGGCGCAGCTGGACGAGCTGAGCGATCTGGGCGTCGAGGCGCTCGAATCGGGAGATCAGGACACGATCGACGCTCTCCTCATGAACATCTGCTACGTCGACGGCGAGCTGACCAAACTCAAATCGCTGAAAGTCAACACGAAAATGCAGTTCATGACCAACCGCATCACGGAGATCATGGTCAACACGATGACCACGATGAGCAGGGCGGCAAGCAGCATCCAGCTTCCCAACTCCAAAAAGATGCTCAAGATCCAGCAGCAGCTCAACAAGAGCGCGATGGACACCAAACAGGCAAGACAGCAGATCGCGCGCATCACGAGCAGTACCAACCCCGCAAACAGGGCGGCGCTCACGTCCGATCAGAAGGCACAGGCAATGGCGCTCATCCAGGCGCGCCACGTCAGCAAGACGGGCGGCTTTGTCGGCGCGGACAGCAAGCTGTGGGACGAAGTGAAAGCGGAAAAGAATACGACCCTTTGATCGGGTGCGGGAAAGGCAATGAATTTTCGTTCATTGTCTTTGCGCATATTTACGGAGACAGAGCATGAACGTTTCTTTATACAGCAAAAGCTACAACGAGATCATAGACAGGATGAAGGGCGCCTATAACCGCGGAGAGAAAGAAGAGATGATCGAGCTTGCTTCGCAGGCCGCCGAGATCGCGAGAAAGATCCTCGCGTCGCCCGGCGTGGCATCGTCCGTGCTCGAATTTTACCGCAGAGAGCTGAAAACGCTGGCGGGCATCGTGTCGGGCAACAAGGTCAGGGTTCGCAACGACGCGGCGAAAACGGAGAACCGTCCCGAAGAAAAGGCGGAAGAGCCGCAGCCGGAAGTTCCCGAGGTCTCTTTGGACGAGGCGATGGCAAAGCTCAACGAGCTGGTCGGACTGCAAGGCGTCAAAGAGCGGGTCAACGCCGTCATGAGTCAGCTCAGGCTGTATAAAGAGCGGGAAAAGCGCGGACTGCCCGTTCCGCCGATCAATTACCACATGGTCTTTACGGGCAACCCCGGTACGGGCAAAACGACGGTCGCGCGGCTGATCGCGCAGATGTACCGCGCTCTGGGCGTCGTCAAAAAGGGACACCTCGTCGAGGTATTCCGCAGAGATCTCGTGGCGGAATACGAAGGACAGACGGCGGTCAAAACGGCCAAAGTCATCGAATCGGCGATGGGCGGAATCCTCTTTATCGACGAGGCTTACGATCTGGTGCGCAAGGGCGGGAACGACCCGTTCGGCATGGAGGCGGTCAATACGCTTTTGCCCCTCATGGAGAACAAGCGCAGCGAATTTGTCGTCATCCTCGCGGGGTACAGCGACGAAATGTCGCAGTTTTTGGAGGCGAACCCCGGGTTCCATTCCAGGTTCAACACGATCATCGATTTCGAGGACTATTCGGAAGAAGATCTTTTGAAGATTTTTATGATCAACTGCAAGAAGAGCGGATACAATCTCACGCAGGAGGCGGGGGCGGCGCTGATGTCCCTTTTGGACGAGGTTTACGCCAACCGTACCGATCATTTTGCGAACGGGCGCCAGATGCGCAATATCTTGGAAGACATGATCTGCGCACAGAGCATCCGCCTGAGCGAGAAGGGCAGAAGCCTGGACGAGCTCAGCAACGAAGACCTGACTACGATGGACGCGTCGGACGTGCCGACGGATTATAAAAAATATATCGGTTAATACGGGGAAGGGGACATGAAAAAGAATCCGTTGTTGGAACATTGCGACTCCATGGTCCGCAAAGCGGGCGAGGCGGCCGCACGCGGCGACAGAGAAGGCGCGCGCGCATGCCTGTTCGACGGCCTGGAATCGCTCAAATATCTGTGCGACGCCGAGCGGAACTTGCAGGTCAGAGAAATGTATGAAAACCGTGCGAGAAAGATGCTTTCGGTCGCAAAGCTCATCCGCGAAGAGGGGATCTCTCCCCGCGTGCGGCAGCTTTTGGGCGTGACATCGTCCGGTGCGGGTGCGCCCGGCGGCCGTGCGCCTTCTGTTTCGGCCGCGCCCTCGGGGACGGGATATGCGCCCGGAGGCGGGGGCGCTCCCTCGCAGCCGTCGGCGGGCATTTCTCCTGCAAAAAGCGTTCCGCCCGCCTCTGGGACAAGTCCTTCGGGCGGCGGAAAATTTTTCGATCCGTTCGCGGAACCTCCCGCAAAGAAAGCCGCTCCTTCGTCCGATGCGGCAAACGGCGGCGCGGGAATGCCCGGCGGCCGCGCACCTGCGGAAGATATACCCGAGGACGACGGCAGACAGGGCGCCGTTTCCCGCGTGACCGTTTCGGGAACGGGTTCTGTGCCCGCTTCGCACGGCGCAGAGGAAAAGCCGGCGCAGCCCTTCGATACGATCGGCAACGCGATGCGCCCGCAGACATTGAAAGATTATTACGGACAGCCGCAGACGGTCGCGATTCTGACGGACGCGACGGCCAAAGCGCGGCTGAGCGATTCGGCCCTTTCTCACGTGCTCTTGTACGGTTCGCACGGTCTCGGCAAAACGACGCTCGCAAAGATTCTCGCCAACGAAATGCAGACGGGTTTTTACGAGATCAACAATGCCGGAAGCCTTACGGCGGAGGGCATGATCGACCTTCTTAAAAAGGTGAAAAAGGGCGATATCGTTTTTATCGACGAGATCCATAACATCCCTTCTTCCGTGGCGGAGGGCGTTCTTTATTCCGCGATGGAAGATTTCACGGTAAAGTATGTCACCAAAAAGGGGAAATCTCTCGAAACGGCGGAGATCTACCTACCGCCCTTCACGCTCGTCGGTGCGACGACGGAGTCGGGCAAACTTTTAAAACCGTTCAAGGACAGGTTCGGCATCGAGTGTCACCTGAATCCTTACAGCGAATCCATCCTCGCGATGATCGCGAAAAATTCGTTCAAAAAGCTCGGCATGACGATCGGCGACGACCTTGCGGCGGATATCGCGCGGCGCGCGCGCAGCACGCCCCGCATCGTCAACCGCTTTGTATCCAGGATCGCGGACAAGGCGATCGTGCATGCGGCGGCAGAGCGCGGGCTGACGGAAAAAGGTGCGCTTTCCACGCCGGAAAAGATCAAGGCGCTGCACATCGAGGTGACGCCCGACATTCTTGCGGACTATTTTGAACAGAACGGTATCGACGAAAAGGGACTTACGGACGGCGACAGAATCCTTCTCAGGCTGATCGTCGAAAAATATAACGGCGGACCGGTCGGTCTGGACAGCCTCGCCAAAGCGATGAACGAGAGCCAGAACGTCGTCGCCGATCAGTACGAGGCGTACCTGACCAAGATCGGCATGCTGATGACGACGTCGAGGGGCCGCATGGCGATGCCCGCGGCTTACCGTTATCTCGGATTGCCCGTGCCCGCGCATATCCGCGACTTTTTCGCCGCGGATATCGAAGAGGAGCCCGCACAGCCTGTCCCCGAAGAGCCGTCAGAGCCCGCGCCGCAGCCCGAAACGGACGGGGAGACGGATATCGCGGACGGCGTACCCGCATTTGCCGACGGGAACGAAACCGAAGGCGGTGCCGACGTGTCTTCCGACGGAGACGTCCCGACGCAGGAGACGCCCGAAGAAGGAGCGACGGACGAAGGGAGCGCCGACGGAACGCCGGCCGCGGACGAAAATCCGGACGGCGGCGCGGATGCCTCGGAGAGCGGACCCGCCGATGCGGGCGATGCCGCAGACGGTGCGCTTTCGGACGATCCGGCGGAAGAGCTGCCGGGTTCGGCCGCGGACATCTTCGGCGGATTCGAAGAGGAAGAGCCGCGCGGCGGCGCGGCCGATGCGGCGGACCGTGAAGAGCACGGGCAGCCGGCCGCGGACGAAGACACGGAGGAGTGATCGTATTATGAGTCCAACGAATGCGAAAAACGGCGTAGAGATCGATTCGTTGCTCGGCCTTTTGAAGGTCAAGGGCAGTTCCAAGTGGAGGTGTCCCATCTGCAATGCCGAGAACGAATATCAGAAGAGCGACGGCGACATGATCTATTGTCCCGTATGCAACGGCTATTATTATCTTTCCGAGCTGGACGACGACGTGCAGAAACAGCAGCAGTTTATCGGGGAATTCAAAGAGCAGTATGAACTTTTGCAGGCGGCGGAATTCGAAACGGTCTCGCAATGGGCGGTGCAGCGTCTGAACGACCCCGCGTACAAAGAGTACGAGGATTTTCTCCGCTATCTCAAATTTCGCGCCGATTTCAATATCCTGGGGCCGATCGTGACGCCGCAGGGGCTGAATACGCACGTGTTCACGCCCTGCGCGATCGAAAAATTCGACCCGAAGAAGATGGAGGCTAGCGAAGATTTCGTATTCCGCGGCGAAGGCCCGCTTTCGGCGGCGGAAAGAGAGGCGATCCTGCGCTCCGCCAAAGAATACACGGCGCACTGGAGCAAGATCAAAACGAGGCGGCTGGAAGATTTCGATATCTTCATCTGCCACAAAACGGACGACCCCGCAGAGGGCGGGAACGGCACGGAAAACACGCGCGATTTCAAGATCGGGCTTCAGATGTATAAGCTGCTGAAAAGCGAGGGATATAAGGTCTTTTTTGCTCCGAGAACGAAAGAAGAGGAAGGCATCCTCGTCAACGAATACGAATCCAACTGGCGGCAGTGGATCTACGACGCGCTGATCACCAGCGAACTTATGATCGTCATCGGGACCAAGCGCGACTATTTTCTCTCTCCGAACGTGCGCAACGAATGGGCGACGTTCAAAGCGTTTATGCACAACCAATATTACGGCGTTGCCAAGCATTTCATGATCGTGACGGAAGGCTTTGACGTAGAGGAGTTGGGCCAGGGGTATGAAAAGGATCTCGAGAGCTGTTTCCAAAGGTTTATCGGCGGCAAAGCCAAGCTCAATAAAAAAGCGTTTCTGAAAGAGATCCGTTCGATGGACTACCGTTTCAATCCTGCGACGGGTTATCTCAATCACCCCAAAAAGAGTTTTACATACCTCGACGAAGAGCAGGAGTTGACCAAAATGCGCAACAGCCTTCTGGACAGGGACACGAAAGAAGAGATCTTCGAAGGGTACGCGAAGGGGATATGGTCGCGTTTCCGCAGTGAAGAGGCCGCCTTGGAATTGGGCCTTTTGGAGATGCGCCGCGCCAACAATTATCTCGAAACGTACGAGAGAAAAGAGCGCGACAGGCACTATGCCGAGGCGTTCCGCTGGTTTTCTTCCGCAAGCAGCGACAGGGCGAAAGCCTACCGCGCGTTCTGCCTGTATAACGGATACGGGTGCGAAGAAAACAAAAAGGCCGCCATGCGGCTTTTGCGTGAAACGGCGGACGACGTGGGACGGTATTTTTATTCGGTATTCACTCTCCGCAAATACATCGAAGAGGGGAAAAACGAAGACGATGAGTTCACCGCGGACGAAAATTCGGTCGGCGTGAGCGAGGCGGACCTCGGCAGGGCGATGCACTACGTCAAGAGCCTGCGCGAAACGCTCCCCGAAGCGAACGCCGTATATTCAAAATGCATCGACTACGGCCTTGTGACCGAGGGCGCGGATGACGATTCGATCGGAGGTAGATCATGAAAGTTGTAACGGGTAAGAAAATATTCTGGATAGTGTTTTTTGCGATCGTGCTGATCGGCTGTTCGGTGGGCGGCGGTGCGCTGGTGCGGATGCTGGATTCGTCTTCTTTGAAAAACGAGCTGGAAGTATCCCTTTATTTGGGCGAAGAGACGGAAGTAGACCTGAGCGATTATATTTCCGAAGGCAGCACGGCAAATAATATCCCTGCGTTCCGCAACGACAGCGACGGGGTCATATCCGTGGAAGGGAATAAAGTCAAGGCCGTCGGCGTCGGATCGGGAGAAATGTTTGCGCAGGTCGGCAGAGACGGGAGAGAGATCACGATCGTCTATGAAGTGAGCTTTCGCGACGAAGCTTTAGAGACCTTTATTATGGCCGGACAGGATCGCATGGAAGAGGACGCCATCGCAGAGATCACGTCTCTCGATCTGAGCGGCTGGGACGATATTCGTGACATCAGGGACATTTATGCGCTTGCCAATCTTACGGAGATCGATCTGACCGATACGGAGATCGGCGTCGGTTATTCGGTGTCGGAGATGGACGAAGGCGTCTTAAATGTATATAATCTTCCGCAGTTGAAGACGGTCAGAACGACGGCAATCGACACAGTCGAACTTTCGCAAGGCGAGAGCATAAACTTGCTTGCGACGGGCGTGCAGAACAACATAGCCGATTATTACCGCGGAGTTGCGGATCTTGCGGATCTCACGTTTACGACGACGGGATCTTCCGTCAGTCTGAACGGTTCGATCGCGCAGGCGGTTTCTTCGGGCGTTTCCGTCGTCAATGTGTACTGCGGCGGCGTACAGTGCGAGTCGATCACGGTGCGCGTTTCCTGAGCCCGTAACGGAGTAAAAAGGAGAGGAATATCATGGCAAAAAAAGTAAAAGATCTCGACGCGTTTCTCGATTTCGGTGCGGACGAAAAATCGTCTGCCGCAACGGCGGAAGATTCGGCGGCCAAAGAAGATAACAATGCCCAATCGCTCGGCTCTTCGCCGATCGATCTGGGCGATATGCCCTCGTTCGGCGGCCCGGTCGATCTGAGCGAGGCGGGCGGCGGAGATGACTCTTCCGCTTCGTCCGACGGCGGCGATCAGGGCGGCTTTGGCAGTTTCGACAATATGTTCGGAGGGTTCGGCGACAGCGCCGTCGACGCACAGGCGCCTGCGGCTTCTGCCGCGTCCGCAGCCGCGGCTCCCGCCCGCCGCAAGAACAGTGCGAATTCTTCCTATAAAGTCTCTTCGAGAAAATATACCGTCGGCGGCGTGGGACTGTATTCTTTCGGATACCGCCTGAAAAATTTCATTATCATACTGTTGCTTGCCGCTCTTTTGGGTGCTGCGGTATACGGTGCGAGCATATATCTCGATTTGTATTATCAGCCCTATATTTTGTATGCGGTTGCCGCGGGGGCGGGGCTGACGGTGATCTATTACCTTCTCGTTTCCGTCGCTTACCGCCGCAGGAGGAACGACGTGCTCAGCAAAGAGGATTTTCAAAATATTTATGTGAATGAAAAGGCGGTCGGCAAAGCGGCGACGCGCACGTATAAGCACCTGAACGGCGCTTATTATGCGATGGTCTACAGCTTGATTGCCGCATTCATCTTCGCGTTCATGGAAGTCGGGTTTGCGGTCGCGCTCAACTTTTTGGGGGTATAAAGATGATCGATTCTCAGGAATTTTTGCGCTATCTCGATTCGGCGTCCAAAAAGTGCATCGACCCGCGTGAGACGATCAAAAAACTTTCGAGAAGTTTCGATATACGCCTTCTCAACGAGCGCGCACCTTACAGGGTCGAGGTCAGGCTGATCCCCGGCAGGCTGTCGGACGGCATGGCAGACATTCTGATCAGCCGCGGCGGGTACGCCAGCGAACGAAGGGAGAGCAACGTCGAGATCATCAGCAGTTATTCTCTCCGCAAAGGAGAGAACGAACGGGAAGTGTTTACCGTTGAAGAGGGGCAGTTCGTCACGGCGCGTCTCCGCGGCAGACTGTATATCCCGCTGAAATCTTTTATGGCTTAAGGAGAGAGGAATCATGGCAAAACAGTTCAAATATTGTCCCAATCCGAAATGTACCGTCGGCGAAAAGGAGATGACGCGGCCCACGATCATAACGCCTGCCAACGCGCTGTATAAACCCGAAGGGGGCAGCAATGTCGTGATCGCCGCGCCCAAAAAATTCCGCAAAAAATGGGGCGGCAATTTCAAATACAAAGACAAGATCACCAAAAAGAAATATAAAATGGACAAAAACGTCGTTTATTGTCCCGTCTGCAATGAGCGCATCAGCCTGAAAAAGGAGCCGTTCCGCATCGTCATTATCGGGCCGACCGCCTGCGGCAAGACGGTGTATCTGACCGTCCTGCACGAGATCATGGCAAACAGGCGGGCGCAGCTTCCCATGTATTTCAGCCGCGTCGGCGGAGACGGCGCGTTTACTTTCGAACGTGACGGAAATAAATATTTTCTCCCGAATGCGACGGCAAACTCCGCTTTCGATTACATGATCTACGACTGCGAGAAGGGTGTGGGAGACGACGATTTTTATAACCTGAAAAAGAAGGGCGTCAGCCGCAAGCAGCGCGACAAAGAGAACGTGGAGCTGATCTTTTACGATCTGAGCGGCGAGTTTTTCCAGGAAGGCGATCTGACAAGGGCTGAGGACAGGTACGTGAAACTTGCGCAGCTCGATCATGCGGACCTCGTACTCATCGTTATCGACTGCAAGACGATCGTCGGCGAGAGCAACGAGAGGAGCCAGGAATTTTCCAAATTTCTGGACGAGCAGCTGCGCGGGCTGAAAAAGCGGAATCAGAAAAATTTCAGCGCGGCGATCTGCTATCTTGCCGCCGACGAACTGGACAGCGACGTGTACCGCGAGATCAAAGACGAGATCCGTAACCCCATGTACAACACGCATGGTTTTTTCAGAAAGGAATGCGACAAGCACATTGCCGACGTGTATAAGGCGTTCGGCAGGGAAAAGGGCGTCGTCAAAAGGCTCATCGGCGACGGGCTGTTCGTGCAGGGCGAAACGCTGGGCCTTTTTGCCGTCTCCTCCGTCGGCGATCAGCCGATCGTGGATACGGGAGAGGGCGAATATGTTCTCGATTTCAAGTCCGAACAGAGCTGGAACGTCATGGCGCCCATCTTCTGGTTTCTGAACAGAAAGGGGTACGTCGATACGGTAGAGAGCAAAAACTGAGGGTGAAAGATGAAAAAGATTCTGTATACGAACTGCGGGCCGCACGCTTTCATGAACAGCAACGGATTTAAGATCTTCCGTTGCAGCGCGTCTGCGACGCCGGAAGAGCGCGCCGCCGCGGAAGACTACCTGAAAAATTATACGGACAATCTGAATGACAACTCGCCCGTCCGCTTCCGCTATACGAAAGACGCGGCGATCGCGGGCGGCCGCCTGTTTCTGATGCAGCAGCCCTCGGGCATGTGCTATGCGACCAACCGCCGCGGCAATTATTTCAGCCAGGCGCTCATCGACTGCGGGACCGAGCGGGTCGTGCCCATCAACGTGTTCCTGCAAAAGGGGATGTTCTTCCCCAAACCGCAGCCTGCCGAAATCGACGGCAGCACCCGTCCCGAGCCGCTGCCCGACTATGCGCCGCTTGCGGCGGGCAAGCCGGACAGAGAGATTCTCGTCCGCGCCATGAAAGACGCCCGCTATGTATCCCTCATCAATATTTTGATCGGGGCGGCATGCGAGTGCCTCGCGGGCGGGAAACAGCTCATTTTGTCCGGTACGGCAACGGCGATCCCGTCCGTCATACAGATGCTTTCCCTCTGCCTGCCCAAACAGTTTTTGCAGGATCTGACCTTCAATACCTTTGCAGAGCGCGTAGAATCGTGCGGGGACAAGATTCTCGGCGTCGTGCCGGGCAGTGTCAATCTCGCATCGTATGCGGAGAATGAAAAGTATATCGTAATCGACCTGAACGACGCGGCGCATCCCGATAAATATTACGGCAAAGGGATCGGACTTTACGTTCTCGGATTTCTTGCCAAGAGCGGCGCCGCCGAAATCGACGCGCTCATCTCCCTGTTCGAAAAGGCTTTGGACGCGCCCGACCGCAAACCCGCGCTCGGCGACGGCGCAGCGTGCGCTCGGTTTTTGAACGGATTTACTTATCTGCATCTGTTTTTGGCGTACGATTACAAACCCGACGACGTGCGCCGGCTTCTGCCGAACTTGCGCGCGGCGTTGGACGAATTCCACAGCAATTTTTTGATCGACGACGTTGTCAAAAAGGCGTCTTCCGTACTGGGAGAACGCAACGAGGCGCTCGAAAAGGAGATCCTCGGCACGGGGCTTTTTTCCGAGTCCGTCAAAAAAGCTTATCCCGATAAAGTAAGCGGCGTCAGCGAAAAGATTTACCTGACCGCGTTTGCCACCGGCGGCGCGGCGGGCGTTCTGCGCGCGCTCAGGGGCAGGATCGAAGACATGCCCGCCGCGTACAGCGTCATTTTCCGCCGCGACGCGGGGCTTGAAACGTTCAAAACGCTCGGAGAAGAGGAGATCAAATTTGTCTGGGAAGACATTCTCAGCAAAAACGGCGGAGAAGGAAAAAACAGTAACGAACTGATCATGCCTGAGCCCATCCTGAACCGCACGCTGGAGGCGCTTATCGAGCATATGAAGGCGCTTTCGCCCGATCGCGCAAAGGGTGCCCTGCGGATCGATTACAGCGGCATTTATCACGGACTGCAGATCAAAACGCTCGCTGCGAATGAATCGTTCGCGAGGGTCGTCGTGATGTTCTTCCGTGAGTTTTCTCTGTTTTTCGTCCCTTCGGAAGGGGTTAAACGTTTGCAGGAGATCAAAGACATTGCGCCCGAACTTCCGTATTTCGGAAAACTGGTCGAAATCGTTTTGCAGGCAATCGACCGCGCCGGAGACAATCCGAAAACGGGGATCGCGTCCTTTAACGCGGATACGGTCAGATCGCTGTGGGATATGCTGAACGACGCGCACGTTCTCCGTCCCGGCCTTCACGTTTTTATGAAATACTATGCGGCACATGTGCAAGAGCCCGTAATCGGTTCGAAAAACGGCGCCGTTGCGCTCAACAAAGGGCTTGTCGGAATGTTCTACGAATTTTCTCAGACTTGCGACGACGAGACAAAGACGGTCCTTTTGGATTCCATGCGGCCGTATTCCGTGCAGGCGTTCTCGTGGAAACTTGAAAATTTCAAAACGATCGTCGAAATGAACGGGATGTATCTGGAAAAGCGCGCCGTGCAGGAGAACGAAAAGCTGATCGACGAGTGTTTCAAAAACGTTGATGAGTTTATCGTCAAAGCGCAGAATTCCGGCAATCGAAGGGGAGTGGAAAGCGCCCTTGTCGCCGTGCAGTATATTATAGAGATCTATCAGCCGATGGATAAGAGAAATTATCTTGCAACGGCGATCGGTGCGCACAATTTCCCGCCCGAAGCGAAAAAACGGTTTTTCAATCAGGTTTTGGAACCTACGATCCGCTCTTACAAAAAGAAAAAATCGGACGCGCTCGATTTCCTGTACCAGGCGGGCGGAGAAGATCTTGTTCTGACGGCGGCAAAGTACTTGACTGAGACGAGTGATCCGTTCGATGCAGTCGAGGCGCTCGTCACGTCGGAATGCTTCAAAGATGTCCATAAGAAAAAGAGCGATGTTTTTCTTGTAAGCGTGCTGCTGTCGTCCGGCAATTTTGATTTTGCGTTGCAAAGTCTTGAAAAGAAGTTCGGCGGGATTTTCGGGAAAAAAGACGTGTTGGCGGCTTATGTGTCGGCTCTGTTGCATTGCGCGATGGCCGATCCCGTAAAGTTCGGCAGATCTTCTGTTTTCGAATTTTTTGTCGGCGGCGAAAAACTGATAGACAAAAAGCAGCCCGAATACGTTTGGCTGCAGCTTTTGAATGCGCTTATGTCGGAAGACCCCGGCAAAGAATTGAAAAAGCTGCTCGGCGATAAAAAGCTGGGCTATGTGCGCGATGCGGCTTTCCGTAATTTGTTCTTCGGCCGTTTCGAATTTGTCAGGAACAAAGTCCCCGAAGAAATCGCGCAAGAATTGAACAGAGTATTATGAGCGCTGCGGCGCGGGCATCGCCCGCGCCGCATATTTTTTATCCGCGCGAGGCAAGCAATTAAATAAATTTTCATTATTCCGCATAAATTACCATTATTTCATGTGAAAATGTATATTTTTTGTAAAATAGAAAAACAAAGGGCAAAAAGTTGCCATGCATGTCGTTTTATGGTATAATGCAGACTGTAAAGTTGTCTTAGCATGTTGTTTCATGATTTGAACGGTAAACGGAACAGCTCGCTGAGACGGCTGCGGTCTGTTGATTTTTTGCGGGTTAACAGTCTATGGACGTGCCTTCGCAAAAAACTCGGCAAATAAAAAAGAGGATACAGGAGGCTTATGGGAACAGCAAAACGTAAAGTTGTTGCACTGTTGTTCGCGCTGGGTGCGGCGGCGGCTTTCGTGTTCGCGTTCGTATTCGAAGGCGGAGAACGGGTGTCGGCCGAAGACAGCCGCTACGATCTCTTCTATACCGACAGCGTGCTTTCGCCCGGTGTGACGGAGACGGAGTATTATACGCAGAACAGGCCGAACACCGACCAGGTCGTGGCATATTCCGTCAAAGTCGATATGTCGCAGAATACGCTCGTTGCGGGCTACGGCAATTACGACACGAGCGGCAGCTGGTCTTTGGTGAATGTCCGCAACCAGGCGGCCGCCGTCGAACGCGCGCGCGGGGTCAACGTCGTCGCGGCAGTCAACGGCGACTTTTTCAACATGGCCACGGGCGAGCCTACGGGCACGCTCGTTATGAACGGTATTCGTGTAAAGGACGATGCTACCACCCAGGCACGTACTTGGTTTGCGATCGATGCCGACAATAAGGCGTACATCGGTACGGGCGAACTTCCCGAAAATACGGTAGAGGCGATCGGCGGCGCCCTTGTGTTAATCCGAGACGGCGCGATCAATCTGGGCGAAGATGATTCGTATTATACGACCAAGCAGCCGCGCACGGCAGTCGGCGTTACGGCGGACGGAGACGTTGTGATCGTCGTCGCGGACGGCCGGCAGTCGCCTTATTCCAGCGGCTACAATTATATGGAATTGGCAGAAAAGATGCTGGATCTTGGTTGCGTCGACGCGATCAACCTCGACGGCGGCGGTTCGACCACCTATCTTGCGCAATATGCGGGAACGGATGAGCTGACTCTCGCGAACAGCCCATCCGACGGGCGCGAGCGTGAAGTTTCTTCCACGCTCATGGTCGTTTCCAATTCCGAAGCGACGGGCGTATTCGGCTCGGCGTCTGTTTCGCCTGTCAATCAGATTTATACCCCCGGTTCCACGGTAGAATTTACCGCGATCGGCGCGGATACGGCGGGCTTCCCCTGTGAAATTCCCGAAGGAGTCACATGGCGTCTCGATACGGACAGCGCCGAAATGGGTTCTCTGACGCAGGACGGCGTTTCGGCTGCGACCCTGACGGGAGCCGACGGGATCGAAGGCGTCGTCACGGTCGAAATGGTTTATCAGGATGAAGTCGTGGGTTCGGCGAAGATCGAATTCCGCTGGCCTGATTCGCTGGAGTTCTCGGGCGAAGAACTGTCTTTAGAGTCGGGCATAGAGACCGACCTCGGTCTGACGGCGCAATATAAGTACAGAGAGGTCATCTTTAAGGACGGCGATTTCACTTGGGAAGTGTCGAGCGATAATCCCGATCAGGAAAATCAGGTGATCGGCGAAATGGCGGGGCCTGACAGCAATATCTTTGTCACAAACGCCGACGCTGTCAACGCGCAGGGCAATATCAAAGTCACGTTAAAGGCGAACGAAGAAGTTTTTGCCGAGGCGCTCGTCGTCGTGGGACAGGAACCGACTGTTTTGTGGGATTTTGAGGACCGTGAAGGTGAAGACGGTTCGATAATTTCCGCCGAAGATTATTACGACGTAAATGATCCCGACAGTGAATTTACGATGACTCTTTGGACGGATGATATCAGCGGGCAAATCAATATTTCCGAGGATTATGTCCGTACGGGAGATCATTCGCTGAGGATCTATTATGATTACACGCAGGCGTCGGGCAGCAAGACGACCGGACTGTATTTCGGTACGAAAGAGGAGTATATCATCCCGAACAATCCCGGCAAGCCTACGGCGATCGGCGTTTGGGTCTATCTCCCGCAGGACACGCCGAACTTCTGGTTCCGCGCCTATATCAACGGTTACGATTATGACGGGACAAAAAAGACCAGCGCTGAGCCTATAAACTTTACGGCACAAAGTGCGGATGAGGCGAATGACCTGGGCATCCCTTATTATGAAGATACGATCCCTGCCGGCTGGCACTATTTTGAAGCGCCGTTGGGCACGGGAGACGACGGGGTGATTTCGCTTTACGACGGGGATTACTATGCAATTCCTCAGACGTATGCTTTCCGCATCATGTACGTTCCCGGAATCGGGATGGGCGAAAAAACCAGCGGATATATCTATATCGACGATTATATGTTCATCTACGGCGCGAACACCGAAGACGTCGATCCGCCTTCGATCACGGGCGTAGACCTCGTCGACGAAGAGGGCGAGCGCACCGCGGTTTCCGCCGGAGAGACGGTCACGATCAACTCGAACTATGTGCTGATCGACTCGTTTTACACGGGTGATGTGACCGATCAGGGCAAAGTCGTTTCCGAGATCGAATATAATGTTTTGGACGGAAACGGGTATTCGACGGGCAGAACGAACATTTATATCGACGGAAACGGTGTGCGGATTTCGGCGCAGACGCCCGAATCGATGACAACGCGGCCGTTGCAGGTTCCGAACGGTACGCATACGGTGCTTGTCGTCGTGGCGGACGTCGCGGGCAATGAGGCGCGATATTCCTTTACGCTGGTTGTAAACGGCGATCAAGAATATGATACGGTCTATCTCGAAGAGGCGGAGCCGCCTTACTTGAATAAAGATTACATTTTGGATTTGTTCACGAGCGACCTTGTCAATACCGAGTCGGTTACTTTTGAAATACAATTTGGTCTTAATTTTGAATTGACAAGTGTAACCTCTTTGCTTGAAAACGAATTTACTGTCACTTGGGAAAAGACAAACCTGATCGAAAATATTTATGAGATCACTGTGACCCGTAAAGAAGGGGCAACGATTACGGAACAGGATGCAGATGTGGCAATAGTCAGGCTTATTGTTCCCGTACCCAAAGATCTTACGGAGGGTGTTGATCTTACTTATCAGGTGTTATCGAGCGTAGTTTCTTTCCCTGATCAAACCGAGGACGAATCGAAGCATCAGGTTATCAATAGCATATCTGCCCAAAGGGTTGAGCAGGAAGTTTATGCTTATTATGACTTTGAAGTCGAGCCGACCATTGTTAACGATGCGGACGGTGCTGTGATCACCGTATTGCACGACGGCGTTGCGGCGGGTGCCGGCGTTACCGTATACCTTGACGGCGTTTCGATCGGCGAGACGAATGAAAACGGTCAGGTAACGACGACGGAGTTTGTCGCGACGGCAGTTGTCAAAACGCTCCGCGCAGAAGACGCGGACGGCAACGTTTCCTATGCAATGACGCTGTACGGCATGACGGCGATGCCGACCGATGCGACGCCGATTTATGTCGCGGCAAAAGCAGTTACAGATTCTGAAACGCAGCAGGCGATCAGCTGGCTGTCTAACCCGCTTCAGTCGGACAAAGCGCAGGTGCGCTACGCGACGAAAGCCGCATACGATGCTGCGGGCGGCACGGCCGAGGTGTTTGCGGATATCGCCATCACGGTCAGCGGCACTTCCGAGGTTCTCGAGTTTGACGGCTTTACGACGGCGACGGACAACTACGCCACGCTCGTCAACAACGTTGTGCTGACAGGGTTGACGAGAGATACTGAATACGTGTATCAGGCGGGCGACGGCACGGTTTGGTCGGATGTCATGACTTTCTCGACGACTCTCAAAAACGGCGATACCAATTTCTTTGTCATCGGCGATACGCAAGGGTCTTCTTCGACGGATCAGGCGGCTGTGGCTGCGATCGCAAACCTCATCGGCAGCAGCGACATCGATTACGATTTCGGCGTGCAGACGGGCGACTTCGTCGACAACGCGGGTACGTATCAGCAGTGGGCTGACGTGTTGTCCTCCTTCTCGAGCGGGTTCGGCGATACCGATATGATCCATGTGATGGGCAATCATGAATATGAAGGCAATTCGGATGGTTCTTTCGGCAGGGCGCTGAATATGCTGCCCGATGAAAAGTATTACTCGGTCACGTACGGCAGTGTATATGTAGCGGTCATCAACTACCAATACACTAATAATGCCGCGCGCATCCAAGAAGCTGTTTCCTGGCTCATCGAAGACGCAAAGGAGAGCGACGCGATCTGGAAGATCCTCGTCATGCATCAGCCTCCGTACTATACCAATCCCACGGGCGGCAATTCTTATGCCAATACATATATCCCTGCCGCCGTGGACGAGGCGGGCATCGATTTTGTGTTCTCCGGACATGACCACGCTTACGCCCGCACGCAGCCGATGACGGGCGGCGCCGTGGATAACGAAAACGGCGCGGTATATATCATCAGCGGCTCTACGGGTGAAAAATCGTACGATGTAATTTTATCCGAAAGCAACCATTACGCGGTTGCCACAAACGACTATACTTCCATTTACCTCTCCGTCGAGGCAACGGGAACTACGTTTACCGTTACGGCGTACAATGTCGTAAACGGTGAGGCGCAGATTTTCGATACCTATACGATGACGAAGGACAATGAATGTGCGTCGAGCGGGCACGATTACTGTTATAACGACGGGTACCTCACCTGCCTTGCATGCGGCTATACTTATAAAATGCCCGATGATTTCAGCGGCATGGTCAAACATGAAAGCGGCCTGAACATGATGTTCTCTAACGGTCAGCCGCAGGAAAATCAGTGGGTCAATGTCGGGGATAATTTGTATTATTTCGGCGAGGGCGGCATAGCGGCCGACGGCAAGGTGGAGAACGTCGACAACGGTTACGGAGACCTATTTTGGTTCGAGTTTGACAACGGCAAAGTCATCGGCGGTCAGACGGGCTGGGCGGCGGATAATACGCGTTACTTTGTAGACGGCCTTGCGTTCCAAGGATTCAAAACGATCGACGGAACAATTTATTACTTTATGGAACCGTATTCGGCGAATGCTACAGGCAACGCGGATAATGTAGGCAGGATTGCACAGGGCGCGACCATCATCCGGGTCGGCAGTACGCGGTATACGATCCACTTCAACGAAGACGGTTCGTACGATCACGGTGATTTCCATGAAAGGTGGGATTCTGAAAATCAGACAAATGACAGCAATAACTGGGTCTACACCCGTGTGCGTGAACCTTCCGATCCCACGGCAAGCTGGATTGCGTATTGCTACAACGGCTGGGTCGAGGCGAAAGGATACGGAACCTATTATGCATTGCCGGATTCCACGCTTGTTTCCGGCGATTATGTGATCGACGGCGTGAAGTACCGTTTCGGCGAATTGTGGGGCGATCCCCGCGAGACGAATAACTGCAAACTTCTCGGCAGATATTACGATGTTACGTTCGTCTCCGAGGGTACGACCGTCTCTACGGCGGAAGTGTTCCAGAATGAGACGGTGGCGGCGCCTGCTGCTCCCGGAAAGACCGGTAACAGCGTCGTAAGCTATACGTTTGCGGGCTGGTTCGCGGGCGATGTGCAGTATACGGAAGATCTTGCCGTGACGCAGAATATGACGTTTACCGCGCGTTACACGCCGGTCTATACCGAAATATACAACGACATGGCAGAGGCGCTTGCAGCGCTTGCAGGAGCGGACATGACGCCCGCCGAAAAGCACGAGGCGCTCGATGCGGCGACCGCCGTCTACGAAACGATGACGGAAACCGAGATCGCGGATGCGGAGGCGATGGGCATGTCTTTCGATCTGTATGAAGAGATGCTCAAAAACCTGCATACCGTGACGTTTGCAAACGGCGAAACCGTGCTTTCCACCGTCGTAGTTTACGAAGGCGAAACGGTTACGGCGCCCGAGTCACCTGTAAAGACCGGCAACAGCGTTATAAGTTATCCGTTCGCGGGCTGGTTTGCGGGAGACTTGCAGTACACGGAGACGCTCGCGATCGAAGACGATACGGCATTCGTTGCAGTCTTCAACACCGTCTATACTTCCGAATTTACCGCAATGAAAGATGCGCTTGACGCTCTTGCGGAAGTGGGGGCGGACGGCAGCCTGGAAGACAGGTACGAAGCGCTCAGCGCTGTGTATGCCCTTATGGCGGATTTCAGCGAAACGGAAGTTGCCGACGCGGAAGCGGAAGGGCTGTCTTTCGAGCTGTATGAGCAGATGCTGGCAGATTACAACGCCACGGCAGACGGCGCGGCGGAGGATATGGAAACGGCAATGACCGTTGCCGAAAAATTCCTGGCTGTAGCGGCGGCGGCAGCATTGCTCGCGGCTGCGGCATGGATGGTCTTCTTCAGGAGGTAACCTTATGAAAAAGAAGATTTTAGCGATTTTCGCCGTCGTCCTTTCCGTATGTGCGCTCACGTTGTTTGCTGCATGCGGCGACGACGTGCTTACAAATTATGAGATCGTGAAGGCGGCATACGGCGATGTTTCCGACGCGGCGACCGCCGTAAAAGAAATTGAAGTCGCGGACGGCAGCATCGTTTTGAACAGCCGTACGGAAACGTATACCCGCACCGAAACGGGTTACAGCCTCGTCGTTGCGACCCGCTCCCTCAACGAGATCGGTGAGGGCGACGGGATGTATACCGAAACGACTTCGCCAGCGCAGGACGTCGCTGCGGACGAAGTGTCGTTCGGCGAATTTCCGGCGGAAGACGTGCTGACCGACGCTGTTTATAACGGCGACGCAACCAATATGACCGTGTCGGCGACCCTCTCTGCGGCATATGCCGCAGAGCTGGGGCTTGATTCGGGCGATTACAGCGGCAGCATTTCCGTTGCAATGGAGATTTCCGACGGCGACTTCGTTTCCATGGAGATTTCTTACACTTCTTCGAACGGGAACGCGGTCACGATCGGCTTTACCTTTACTTATTGATATAATTTATTGGAACCGATAACGCAGGGGATGCCCGGCAAAAGCCGGGCATCCGTATGCGTTTTTGTCTGTCAGGACGCGACGCGCGGACCGACAGATTTTTTCGCTGACAAAAGGAGAGAGTAAGATGGACCGGGTCAAAGTTTCCGTCATTGTTCCGTGCTATAATTCGGGTATATATTTGGAAAAGAGTTTGAAAAGCCTTTTCGATCAGTATCATCAAAATATTGAGATCGTCTGCGTGAACGACGGCAGTACCGATGATTCGGCTCAGATCCTTGAAAGTCTCGCTGCGACCCGCGACAATATGAAGATCGTCACGCTCGAAGAAAACGGGGGGCTGTTTCATGCCCGTATCGCGGGCGTCGAACGGGCGACGGGCGAATATATCGCCTTTATGGACAGCGACGACCGCGTAACGCGCGACTGGATCGGCGCGCTCGTGCGCAAAGCGGAGCGATGCTCCGCCGATCTCGTATTCGGCGACATGATGAAAAACGGAGAGGTGCAGCACAGGCACATCAATCCGAAACTGGACGCCTATTACAACCTCGACCCCGTGCGGATGAGCGATTTTGATACGGACGGAATGGGGATCTTCGATCTTTTCATGAGCATGCACGGGCTTTGTTCGCACTATCATTACGTGTGGAACAAGCTCATTCGCAAATCGCTCTGGGAAAAATGCCTTCCCGAGCTTTTGCGCCTGCACGAGTCGCACGGGCA
>ERZ1643247.1407-NODE-1407-length-22264-cov-3.618263_pt1 | contig 22264 bp, 24 predicted proteins | sample MGYA00579264_ERZ1643247 | MGnify/ENA primary metagenome ERZ1643247 (study PRJEB29033, sample SAMEA4952262) | chicken gut metagenome | biome: Broiler Chicken; feature: Gastrointestinal Tract; material: Caecum | place: Ireland | collected 2018 | study: Broiler... | reverse complement strand
GTGGGCTTCATGCGGCGCTATGACCTCGGCTATGCAGCTATGAAAGAACTGATCGCCGGCGTCAGGCTGGGCGACCCGCTGATGATCCATGCAGCGCACCGCAACGTCTCCCAGGCGCCCGGGTTTGAGACCGATTACGCGATCACCCGCGTGGCAATCCATGAGCTGGACATCTCCCGCTGGCTGCTGGGCGATGAGTACGCGACCGCGCAGGTGCTGGCTGTCCGCCAGAGCAAGGCGACAAAGGGCGAATGGCTCAACCCGCAGGTGGTCATGCTGACGACCAAATCCGGCCAGCGCATTGATATCGAGGTGCAGACCGATGGGGCGTATGCTTATGATATCCAGTGCCAGGTCGTGTGCGAAAACGGCACGGTCAACCTGCCCGATCCGGCGGCGGTCGTCACCCGCGCGGATGCGAAATATTCCTTCGATATCCTGACCGACTGGTCGCAGCGTTTTATCGAGGCCTACGATATCGAGTTCCAGCAGTGGGCGAAGGCCGTGCTGGCGGATCATCTGACCGGCCCGAGCACATGGGACGGCTACGCAGCCTGCGTGGCGGCGGACGCTGTGATGCTTTCCCGCAAGACCGGAAAGCCGGAGAATGTAAACATGATCGACAAGCCGGCGCTGTACGCCTGAGCGATAAACAAAACGATATCAATATGAATAAAGGAGCAATTAACATGAAAAAGGTAAAAATCGGTTCGGTCGGCCTCGGCCGCCTCGGCTATGAGCACGCCTGCAATATCGCCAACCTGATCCCCGGCGCGGAGCTGACAGCGCTGTGCGATGTGGATGAAAAGCGCGTCAAGGAAGTCGCCGCGGAGCTGGGCGTCCCCTACACCTACTCGGATGTAGCGGAGATGGTCAAAAACCCCGAGCTGGACGCGATCGTGATCGTATCCCCGTCCATGTACCATGCGGATCATATCAAGCTGGCGCTCGATGCAGGCAAGCATGTGTTCTGCGATAAGCCGCTCGACACGACGATCGAGAAGTGCAAGCAGGCGGAAAAGGCTGTGGAGGCTCACCCGGACAAGGTGTTCATGCTCGGTTTCATGCGCCGTTTCGACGATTCTTATGCAGAGGCCAAGCAGCGCATTGACAACGGCGATATCGGCAAGGTCGTTCTGGTCCGCTCCTACACGCAGGACCCGCGCACCACGATCGAGGGCACGCTCAAGTTCGCCCCGCATTCGGGCGGCCAGTTCCTTGATATGTGCGTGCATGATATCGACCTGATCCGCTGGTTCACCGGCTCGAACATCAAAAAGGTATGGGGCATCGGCGGCGTGTTCGAGTTCGACCTGTACCGCGAGCTGAACGATGCAGACAACGCGGCTGCGACCGTACAGTGCGAGAACGGCGCAATGGGCTTTATGTTTACCAACCGCACGCACGGCGCGGGCTGCAATGTCGAGACCGAAATCATCGGCACGCACGGCACGCTGCGTATTGCGAACGTCGGCCGCAAGAACATGCTGCAGATCGTGGACGGCAGCGGCGCCCGCGAGGAATATTACCCGGACTTCCTCAGCCGCTGGCACCAGGCGTACGTCAACGAGATCAAGGAGTTCGTAGCCTGCATCAACGAGGGCCGCAAGCCGGGCGTCACGGTTTACGACGGCACCAAGGTTTCGCAGGCGGCCTACCGCTGCAAGGAATCCTTTGAGACCGGAAAACTGCTTGAAGTAGAAGAATGATTTCTTCCCCTGCTGGATTCAGGGCGTACTGCGCGCCCTGTCATAACAAAAAGTAATTTTTTTAATCATGCAGCAGTCTCCTTTAGATATGGGAACCCCGCCTGAGATTTGTCTCAGGCGGGGTTCTGCATGATAAATTTGTATTAAACTGCATCGTATTAAGGATCTTTCCCTGAGATTTGGAAAGGAGCGCGATATCATGCCGGAAAAGCCGGGCGATGCAAGGAACCGTATATAAGGACTGGGGAGCGTCAGATGAACTCAGTACAAAACGGACTGCCGATGTGAAGCCATCGGATGCACAGGAATGGGCGCTGCGAATACAGAAGAAAGGATATGCTTCAGGTTGCTGGAAATGAAGCGAACCCTGTGTGTTGTTATGCCCTGCGCAATAGCTTTTTCACACCTACGAGAAGCTCGCGGCAATTGAGCAGGAAAACAAGCACAAACAGGATGATCTGCCAGATTAGCCACAGAGGCGGTTCAAGCAGCATCAGGATGGCCTGGACAAAGGTCAGGACGACGGTGATCGTCAGGCGGCGGCGCTTCCAGCGCACAGGCAGGAACCGCCTGGTATCAACCGCGCGGTACATAAACAGGAAGAAATAACTCACCAGCGAGGAAATCGTCGCGCCCATGCCCGCAAGGCGCGGGATGAGCAGCGCGTTCAGAACGATGTTAATGATAGCAGTGAACGCCGTGCTGAGAAAGGACTGGAAGGTTTTTTTCTCCAGTGTGTAGATGCTGTTTTGGAAGCTGGACAGGCAGGAGAACGAGGCGGACAGCGCCAGTAGCGGCACCTAGGTCCATGCGGAGTAATAGTCCGGCGCGGTCAGGATGGAGATTGCCAGCTTGGAGCATAATATTGCACCCGAGGCTATCAGCAGCACAATGCTTGCAAACATATTGCCCACGTTGGAAAAGAAGGTGATCTGCTGTTGGCGGGTGTTGTCATTGATGCTGGAAAGCTGCCAGGCGTCAATGAAGATGGACGCGACCAGTGTTATCATGGTTGGGATACGGTAGGCCGCCGTATACAGGCCGGAAACCGAGGTGTTGACCATGTTGGCCAGCATGAACTGCCCAATATAACCGATCAGGAAGACCAGGATCTGCGCAGGCACCAGCGGCAGGGAATACACGATCATGGATCGGAAACCGTACCGGGTAAGAGAACGGGGCTTGATAAACCGCCACAGTCTTGCCACGAAAAACAGGCAAACGGTCGAGAGGGCATCGGAACAGATAACAGAAAAAACGTAACCAAAGATGCTCCACTCAAACACCGCCAGATAGAGGATATTAAAGGCGATGGTCGTTGCGGTGCGGAAGATACCGTCCACCGCATAAAGTTTTACCATGCCCTGTGAGCGGATGAACTGGCTGCAGCAGTTCTGCAGGCAGGCAGTCAGTACATAGAGATAGATCAGTCCGGTATAGGCCTCCATGGTGATGGACTGGCCGGTAGAGGTGGTCAGGCTGATCCAAGAAAAAATCGGATTAAATGGGATGGAAATGATAAATCCGCAAAGAATGGTAGTGATTCCGGTTGTAAAGACGCGGGCTTTATCTGTTGAGCGCTCCAGGCCATACCGGATGACCGCCTGCCCGATCGAAACCGATACCCATTTCGTCCTGCGTCATCATGCCCGTGTAGAAACGGAGCATCAGGATGACCAGGATCTTCGAGCTGAACGTGCCGATCGCGAAGATAAAGGTGTTGCTTAAAAGGCGTTTATATTGGTTCATTCAGGCACCCTTTCTCAGCCGAATGGTATGGATGCGGTCTGCTATGCGGTCGGTCAACCAGCCGGCAACAAGGCCGCACAGGATGCCGAGCAGCATCCCGGCGAGCACGTCGGTCGGATAATGCACACAGGCATACAGGCGTGAAAACCCGATCAGCGCCGCGACAAGGCAGGCCAGCAGGCCGGATTTTCGGTGGAAAAAGCACAGCGCAGTCGCAGCGGCAAAGGAGGAAAGCGTGTGTGCGGAAGGGAATGACCACTGATCCCCGGGATCAAGCAGTGCGATCAGATCCGGATGCGTGACAAACGGACGCGGACGCATGACCAACTCTTTGATCACTACATTGCCGACCAGCAGGCCAATCAGCAGCGCAACCAACATCGCCGCGCCGGCACGCCGCGTTTTGCGGAAAAAGAGCAGGATCAACGCAGTGACAATCCACAGTGCGCCGCCATTGCCCAGCATGGAGATCGCAGTCCACACGGTATCAGAAAAGCCTCCGCGCCAGTGGTCTGCAATTTGCACCAGAATATCATAGTCAAACGCATGGATGATATCGAGCAGGACCTCCACTACGGGCACCTCCTTTGTTCGATCCGGTCAGCGGTCTTTATCGCTGGTAGAATGGTCAAATTTGTCAACAATGAGCGCAAGCGCTTGGTCGCCGGTCACATTCGTAGCCGTGCCGAAGCTGTCCTGCGAGAAATGCAGGGCAATAATCAGCTGCTGCATGGGTTCGGTAAATCCCAGCATGGAGGTGATCAGGCCGAGCGCGCTCATCACACCGCCGCCCGGTACGCCCGGTGCCGCCACCATAGTAATGCCCAGCATCATGATAAACGGGGCAAACAGCGCAAAGGTCGGCTCAATTCCGCTGGCGAGCATGATGCCCATGGATCCGAGCGTCAGGCAGATCGTGTCGCCGTTCAGGTTGATGGTAGCACACAGCGGGATGACAAAGTCCGCAACATCACGGTTTACATTATTATTGTAGGCGCAGTTCAGTGCGATTGGGATGGTGGACGCACTGGACTGGGTGCCCAGCGCAGTAAAATACGCCGGGATAACATTTTTCATGCTTTTGATATGGTTTTTCCGGCAGACGATGCTTGCCAGCGCAAACTGAGAAAAAATATACAGAACCTGAAGGATCAGGATAATGGCAAACAGCGAAGCGAACATCTTGATCGTGGCGAACAGACGCCCTTCCGCAGCGATGCCGGAAAACAAACCCGCAATGTGGACGGGGATCAGCGGGATAATGATACGCGCCAATACGCCGGAGACTATGGTCTGCAAATCGCGGAATACATCCAGCATGGCGCGTCCGCGCAGGTTGGCCATGCCGATACCAAGCACGGTTCGACTTCGATGGTAAAAAACGGATCAAAGGCATTGCTTTCCAACACATCACCGGTGATCGGCTGGATCAGGGAGGGCAGCGTTACACGGCCGATAAAAAAGGTGATAAAGCCGGACAGGACGGTCGTACCGTAAGCCAGCCCCAGCGTCAGCAAGAACAACCGGTTGGCCTTTTTTCCCAGTTCCGCCATGCCTACCGTGACAAATGCGACGATGATCAGCGGGATCATAAAGGACAGGAAAGTGGAAAACAGCGACGTGAAGGTCGCAAATGCTCGGATAACGGCGATAAAGCCGGTGGAATCGGCGATGCCAAGCCAGCCGCCGGAAAGGCCGATGATGGTGCCGGCAATGATGCCGATAATCAGGCGGATCAATAGTCCCAGTTGTTTCACTTAAATACGACTCCTCTTTTGTTTTTCTTTACAGTTTGTTCTACTATACCAGATTACAGGCATTTTCGCAAGCCGAGGCAGTACGGCGGGAAGAAAAATAAAAAAACACTTGACAAGTATGCAGGCACAGGATTAAGATAGATGCAGATTGAAAAAGGTGATGAACGGGTAAAGTAACCGTGCCCCCTGTCCGCAGAGAGCTGCCATGTGGTGCAAGGCAGCGTCAGGAAACGGTGAAACTCGCCCGGGAGCTGTCCGCTGAAAGCGTTTGCAGTAGGTCGGAACGGATGCCCACCGTTACGGGGGCGGCGCATTGATGGATGCGCGCTGAGTGGTCGCAGTATATGCGGCAACAAGAGTGGTACCGCGGAGCTTCGCTTCGTCTCTTAATGTTTGATTAAGGGACGAAGCTTTTTTTGTCCCTGTACACCCCAAATACCTGAAAGTGAGGACAAGAAAATGGGTAGAACGATTCGTATTTTTGACACCACCCTGCGCGACGGCGAGCAGTCCCCAGGCTGCAGCATGAACCTGAACGACAAAATCGAGGTTGCCAAGCAGCTGGAAGCGCTCAAGGTGGATATCAGTGAAGCGGGCTTTGCGATTGCATCGCCCGGCGACGCGGCGGCGATTGCCGCGATCGCGGATAACGTCCGCGGCTCCACGATCTGCTCGCTGGCGCGCTGTGTGGAAAAGGATATCGATGCTGCGTGGAACTCTATCCGCCGTGCGGAATCCGCCCGCATTCATACCTTCCTGGCCACTTCTCCGCTGCATATGCAGTATAAGCTTAAGATGACGCCGGACGAGGTCATCGAGTCGATTGCACACAACGTTGCTTACGCAAAGAAGTACTGCAGTGATGTGGAGTTTTCCGCTGAGGATGCAACCCGCTCGGATTTGGACTTCCTGTGCCGCGTGGTCGAGACCGCGATCAAGGCGGGCGCGACGACGATCAACATCCCGGACACGGTCGGCTATATGGTGCCGGAGGAATACGCAAAGCGTATCCGTTACCTGCGTGAGCACACGGAGGGGATTGAAAACGTCGTGCTGTCCTGCCACATGCACAACGACCTCGGCATGGCAGTTGCAAACTCGCTGGCAGGCGTGGAAGCGGGCATTGACCAGATCGAGTGCACGATCAACGGTATCGGCGAGCGCGCGGGTAATGCCTCGATGGAGGAATGCGTCATGGCGCTCAAGACCCGTGCAGACCATTTCGGCATCGCCTGCAATATCGAAACCACCCAGATCTATCGCGCCAGCCGTATGATCCAGACGATCACTGGTGTCTCAGTTGCCCCGACCAAGCCGATCGTCGGCGCGAACGCCTTCGCGCATGAATCCGGCATCCACCAGCACGGTGTTATGGCTAACAAGCAGACCTATGAGATCATGACCCCCGAGTCGGTCGGCATCCCGAAGAACGCGATCGTGCTGGGCAAACACTCCGGCCGCCATGCGTTTGAGGACCGTCTGCGCGAGCTGGGCTACTCGCTGGATAAGGAAAAGCTCGACAAGACCTTTGAGAAGTTCAAGGCCCTGGCAGACAAGAAAAAGGTCATCAAGGACCGCGACCTGGAAGCGCTGGTCGGCGCGGTGCCGGTTTCCGGCGAGGAGCGTTACACGCTTGACCGCTTTGTCATCAACTCGGGCAACACCATCACCTCGACCGCAGTCATCCGCGTCAAGAAGGGCGACGAGGTATTTGAGCGCGCTGCGGCTTCCGACGGCCCGATCAAGGCTGCATTCCGTGCTATCAACAAGATCGTCGGCAAGGAGATCGAGTTGGAGGACTACTCGCTGCGTTCGATGACCGACGGCGAGGATGCGCAGGCCGAGGCGATCGCCAAGGTCAGCATCGACGGCGGCGAAATGGTGACCGGCCGCGGCGTATCGACCGACGTGATCGAGGCCTCCATCAAGGCGTATATCAACGGTATCAACAAGTATTTTATCGACTGAGGGCAGGAGGAAACATCTGTTATGGGCATGACAATGACGCAGAAAATCCTCGCAAAGCATGCGGGACTGGACAGCGTGACGGCAGGGCAGCTGATCGAGGCAAACGTGGATCTGACGCTTGCAAACGATATCACCGGCCCGGTTGCGATCCGCGAGATGGAGAAGGCGGGCTTTGACAAGGTGTTCGACAACACCAAGATTGCGCTCGTCATGGATCATTTTGCACCGAATAAGGACATAAAATCCGCTGAGCAGTGCCTCGAGTGCCGCGAATTTTCCAAGAAGCACAATATCGTCAACTTTTTTGACGTGGGTTCGATGGGCATTGAGCACGCGCTGCTGCCCGAAAAAGGCCTGACCGCGCCGGGCGAGCTCATTATCGGAGCGGACAGCCACACCTGTACTTACGGCGCTCTGGGCGCGTTCTCGACCGGCGTTGGCTCGACCGACCTCGCCGCCGGCATGGCGACGGGCAAGGCGTGGTTCAAGGTGCCGAGCGCAATCAAATTTGTGCTGAAGGGCAAACTCAGCCCATGGGTGTCCGGCAAGGACGTGATCCTGCACATCATCGGCAAGATCGGCGTGGACGGCGCGCTGTATAAATCGATGGAGTTTGTGGGCGAGGGCGTCGCCTCCCTGTCCATGGACGACCGCTTTACGATCTGCAACATGGCGATCGAGGCGGGCGCAAAGAACGGCATTTTCCCGGTCGATGAAAAGACGATGGCATACATCAAGGGGCGCGTAAGCCGTGAGGTCACGGTGTTTGAGGCTGATGCAGACGCGGAATACGAGCAGGAGATCGAGATCGACCTGTCTGCCCTGAAGCCGACCGTCGCTTGCCCGCACCTGCCGGAGAATACCAAGACCATCGACGAGCTGGGACATATTGAGATTCAGCAGTCGGTCATCGGTTCGTGCACCAACGGCCGCATCGACGATATGCGCGTCGCAGCAGAGATCCTCAAGGGCAGGAAAGTGCATCCGGATGTGCGCACCATCATTATCCCCGCGACGCAGGAGGTTTATCTCCAGTGCATCGAGGAGGGACTGACCAAGATTTTCATCCAGGCAGGCGCGATCGTTTCCACCCCGACCTGCGGCCCGTGCCTGGGCGGCCATATGGGCATCCTGGCGCACGGCGAAAAGTCGGTTTCGACCACCAACCGCAATTTCGTCGGCCGCATGGGCCATATCACCTCGGAAATTTATCTGGCAAGCCCGGCAGTTGCCGCGGCGAGCGCGGTAGCTGGCTACATCTGTGCGCTGGACGCGCTGAAGTAAGGGAGGAGACCGCACTATGAATGCAAAAGGCAGAGTTTTCAAATATGGGGACAACGTCGATACCGACGTTATCATCCCTGCGCGCTATCTGAACATCGCAGATCCCAAGGAGCTGGCGACCCACGCGATGGAGGACATTGACGCGGAATTCGTTAAAAAGATGCAGCCGGGCGATATCGTCGTGGCGACGCGCAACTTCGGCTGCGGCTCGTCGCGCGAGCACGCGCCGCTCGTGCTGAAGGAAAACGGCGTTTCCTGCGTCATCGCATCCTCGTTTGCGCGCATCTTTTACCGTAATGCCATCAATATCGGCCTGCCGATCCTCGAGTGCGAGGCGGCGGCGAACGGCATTGATGACGGCGACACAGTTTCGGTCGATTTCAACACCGGCGTGATTACCAACGAAACCAAGGGCGAAAGCTATCAGGCGGCCGCGTTCCCGCCGTTCATCCAGAGCATCATCAAGGCGGGCGGCCTGTTAAAGTCGCTCAAGGAAAGAGGGGAGTAAGCCCGATGGAATACAATATCGCAGTCGTCAAGGGCGACGGCATCGGCCCGGAGATCGTGACCGAGGCCATGAAGGTGCTCGATAAAGTCGGCGAGAAGTTCGGCCACACCTTCCATTATCAGGAGGTGCTCGCGGGCGGCTGCTCGATCGACGCAAACGGCATCCCGCTGACCGAGGAGACCATCGAGATCTGCAAAAGCGCGGATTCCGTGCTGCTCGGCGCAGTCGGCGGCCCAAAGTGGGACGAGGTGCCGAGCGAAAAACGCCCGGAAAAAGCGCTGCTCGGCCTGCGCGCGGCGCTCGGCCTGTTCGTCAACCTGCGCCCGGCGCAGATGCACAAGGCGCTGTCCGACGCCTGCCCGATCAAGCCCGAGATCATCGGGAACGGCTTTGACATTCTGGTCTGCCGCGAGCTGACCGGCGATGTATACTTCGGCAAGCACTACCGCCGCGAGAGCGACAAGGGCTGGGGCGAGGTCGGCGCGGACGATATGAACTACTCGGTCTACGAGGTCGAGCGCATCGGCCGCCGCGCGTTTGAGATGGCGATGAAGCGGAACAAGAAGGTCTGCTCAGTCGACAAGGCGAACGTGCTCGAAACCAGCCGCGTCTGGCGCGAGACCATGCACCGCATCAAGGACGAATACCCCGAGGTCGAGTATTCGGATATGTATGTCGACAACTGCGCGATGCAGCTGGTGCGCAACCCGGGCCAGTTTGACGTGATCGTGACCGGCAACCTGTTCGGCGATATCCTGTCGGACGAGGCGTCCATGATCACCGGCTCGATCGGCATGCTGCCGTCCGCCTCGATGAACGAGACCGGCAAGGGCATGTACGAGCCGATCCACGGCTCCGCGCCCGACATCGCGGGCAAGGGGATCGCCAACCCGATTGCGACCATCCTGTCCTGCGCAATGATGCTGCGCTACTCCTTTGGCCTGAAGGAGGAGGCGGACGCGGTTGAGAACGCGGTCGAGGCTGTGCTCGACGCAGGCCACCGCACCGCGGATATCGCGGCAAAGGGCGAGAAGGTGCTCTCCACCAGCGAGATGGGCGAGTTGATCCGCGCTCAGCTGTAAAAAGTGATTTAATGTGCATTGAGCCGAAGGCCGGAATCGGCCTGCGGCTCTTTTTGTCCTGTGGCTGTGCCTTTGCATAAAATGAAGCGGAGGTGAATGCCCATGGAGCAAATCACGCAATATATACAGGCGGACTATGCGATCCTTGCAGCTGTCCTCTACTGCCTCGGGCGCGTGCTCAAGGCGGTCAAAAAGTTCCCAAACCAGTTTATCCCGCTCGCGCTGACCGCCTGCGGCATTGCGCTGGCGTGCCTTTCGGCGGTTTCGCGGTATGGCGATTATGCAAACTGGGCCGCCGCCCTGTTTGAAGGGCTGGTGCAGGGTATCCTGTGCACCGGCCTTGCCGTTTATCTTAACGAGGTGCTCTCGCACCGGGGACACGGCGTTGGTTCCGGTAAAAAGGATGATGACAAAAAAGAATGAAAAACACCAAAAGTCAGGCGATACGCCTGGCTTTTTACATCATTTTTCCGAATCAGCCAGTTTTATACCGCGCAGGCTTGAGATTTACAGGCATCTGCGCTATAATAAAATAGATTTTGAATTCTTACCGTTTGGTGATAATGTGGGAACCATAGGAGATACAAACATGAAAACCGCTTCTATTCTGGGTGTGCATTTCCATGCCGTAACGATGGAACAGGCAGTCAGTTTCGCGATGAGTCGCCTGCGTGCGCGGCAGAAGGGCTATGTGGTAACGCCCAATCCGGAAATCGTCGACCTGTGCCGCCGGGACAGCGCCTATATGGGGATCGTCAACCACGCAGCGCTCGTGCTGCCGGACGGCGTCGGTATCATCTATGCGGCGAAGATCCTGGGCGAGGAGCTGTACGGCAAGGTCGCTGGGGTTGAGTTCGCCGAGCATCTGGTCGCCGCGATGGCAAAGGAACAGATGCGTCTTTACCTGCTGGGTGCAAAGCCCGGGGTTGCCGAGCAGGCGGGCAAAAACCTGTGCGAAAAGTATCCGGGGCTGGTGATCGCCGGTACGCACGACGGTTATTTCACAGACCCGCAGGAGGCGGTCGACGCAGTCAACAGCTGCGGCGGCGCGGATGTGGTATTTGTCTGCCTGGGCGCGCCCAAGCAGGAAAAATTTATGGCGGAAAATATGGACGAGCTGCATGCGACCCTGCTGTGCGGACTGGGCGGTTCGCTGGATATCTTCGCAGGCGTGGCCAAGCGTGCGCCGGACATCTTCATCAAGCTGGGACTGGAGTGGTTCTACCGTCTGCTCAAGCAGCCCAGCCGCATTGGGCGCATGATGAAGCTGCCCAAGTTCCTGCTGATCGTCATACGGGAACGCCTGTTTGGCGGAAAGGGGAAATAACCGATGAAAGTTAAGCTGCTTGCCCATACGCCCGACCCGGAAAAGCTGGTGGCGGCGGCCGCAAAAAACTGCTATTCTTCGACCGATGTGGACAGCGTCCTCGAAGGTTTGACTGAGGAAAATACAGCGAGCTTTGTCAATATGCTCGCTGAGATCGGCCACGAAAGCCCGGTCGAGCACGTCTCGTTTACCTTTGCGATCGAGGGCGTGTCGCGCTCGCTGCTCGCGCAGATCACGCGCCACCGCATGGCGTCGTTTTCCGTGCAGTCCCAGCGGTATGTGCGCGAGCATGGGTTTGAATATGTCGTGCCGCCCGAGATCGATAAAATCCCGGCCGCGCGGGAACAATTTATCCGGGCAATGGAGGACGACCAGCGCACCTATGAGGCGCTGACCGCCGCGCTCATGGAGGGATACGTCAAGGAACTGCTCGCGCAGGGCGTGCCGGAAAAGCAGGCGCGCAGCAAGGCAGAAAAGCATGCGATTGAGGACGCACGGTATGTGCTGCCCAATGCCTGCACGACGCGCATCGTTATGACGGCGAACGCACGCAGCCTGCGCAACTTCTTCCGCCTGCGGTGCTGCAGCCGCGCGCAGTGGGAGATCCGCGCGCTGGCGGAAGAAATGTACAAATTGGTCTATGCCGTCGCGCCGACGCTGTTCGGACACAGCGGGCCGGCGTGCGTGGACGGCGCATGCACCGAGGGCAAGATGTCCTGCGGCAGGGCGGCCGAGGTGCGCGCGCACTATCAGGCGCTGCGCAAGGCAGCGCAGGAATGAGGAAAAGGATATTTTATGCTACCATTTCGCGAAATCTCTATGGAGGACAGGCAGGCGTTTGAAGCCTGCAGTTCGCATTACAACTATCATCTGTGTGAACACTGCTTTGTCGACATGTATATGTGGCGCAGCCATTATGGCACGCAGATCTGCTTTCAGGACGGCTTTGCGCTCGTGCGGATGACGCCGCTGGGCGGCGGGCATGACTGCTACCTCGCCCCGATCGGCGAGGGCGATCTGGGCGGCGCGCTGGACGCGCTCGAGGCGGACGCAGCCGGGCGCGGCATCCCGCTGCGCATCGTGTCGGTCGCCGAGCCGATGATCGAACGGATCGAAGCTGCGCGTCCGGGCAAATTCGAATTTGTCCACAACGGCGAGGACGGCGACGACTATATTTATCTGGCGGAAAAACTGCGCACGCTGTCCGGCAAAAAGCTGCAGAGCAAGCGCAATCTGGTCAACCGCTTCAAGACGGCCTATGAGGGACGCTGGAGCTATGAGGACATGACAAAGGACAACACCAAGGACGCGTTCGGCTACCACATCCGCTGGTGCAACCAGAACGGCTGCGCGCAGAAACGCGATTTTCAGGATGAGACCTGCGCGATCGTGCAGGCGCTGCACTATTTCGAGCAGCTGAACCTCCGCGGCGGCCTGCTCCGGCTGGACGGGGAGGTCATCGCCTTTACCTTTGGCTGCAAGGCTGCACCGGACATGTATGTGGTGCAGATCGAGAAGGCGGACCACACCATCCCCGGCGCGTATCAGATGATCAACCAGCAGTTCGTGCTGCACAACTGCGATGATGTGGAATACGTCAACCGCGAGGAAGACCTCGGCCTGGAGGGGTTGCGCAAGGCGAAAAAGTCCTATTATCCGGTCATGCGCGGCGTGAAATACGCCGCGGTGCCAAAGGGGCAGGGCGTATGATCCGCTTTGCCGGGCCGCAGGATACGGCGGTTGTCCGCCGCCTGTGGGAAGTGTGCTTCCCGGACGAGGGCGGCTTTAACGACTACTTTTTTGCGCATCATTTTGACCCGTCAGTCACGCTGCTTTCCTGCGAAGGGGATGCGCTGTGCGCGATGGTGCAGATGCTGCCGTACCGGCTGGAGACGGACGGCAGGAAAGCGGAGATCACCTATATCTACGGCGCGTGCACCGATCCGGCATATCGCCGGCAGGGACACATGGCGCGCCTGCTCGAGCACTCCTTTGCGCTCGACCGCGAGGCGGGGCGCGCGGCTTCTGCGCTGATCCCCGCGGAGAAATGGCTGTTTGACTTTTACCGGCCGTTCGGCTACCAGCCGTTCTTCCATGTGGCAAGGCGGGAGCTTGTGCGGCAGGGGAGCGGAGAGGCGCCGCGCCGCCTGACGGCGGCGGACGTGCCGCAGCTGATGGCGTTGTATGAGGCGCAGACGGCTTCCTGCCGCATAGCGCGTGATGCCGCCTACTGGCGCGGCCAGCTTGCCATGTTCGATGCGCTCGGCCGCGGCGCATACGGCTGGTTTACCGGCGAATCACTGACCGCCTGCGCATTCTGCTGGGCGGACAGCGCACAGGAGGCGCTCGGCCTGACCGAAGCGCAGGGGCAGGGCCTGCTGCACGCACTCGGCAGGGAAACGCTTGCCGTCACAACATGCGGCCGGGAGCACGCGCTCGGCTGTATCAAATGGCATGAAGAAGGGCCGCATGCGCCCTTTGGATATATGAATCTGATGTTTAACTGAAAGGTGTGTTGAAAATGGTATACGTACTGCTGGCAGAGGGCTTTGAAGAGGTAGAGGCGCTGACACCGGTCGATCTGCTGCGCCGCGCGGGCGTGGACGCTAAGCTGGTCGGCGTGACCGGCGAAATGGTGCCGGGTACGCACGGCATCGGCATCCAGACCGACCTGACTATGGACCAGGCGGACTGGGATCAGGCGGAAATGATCGTACTGCCGGGCGGCATGCCGGGTACGAATAACCTGTATGCGGACAAGCGCGTGACCGATGCGGTCCGCAAGTGCTATGACGAGGGCAAGTATGTGGCGGCGATCTGCGCCGCGCCGTCGGTCATCCTGGGCGGCATGGGCCTGCTCAAGGGCCGCAAGGCGACCTGCTATCCCGGCATGGAGGACGGCATGGCCGGCGCGATCCCGCTCGAGCGCACCTGCGTGGTGGACGGCCGCATCATTACGGCCTGCGGCGTGGGCGGCGCGCTCGATTTCGGCTGCGCGCTGGTATCCGCGCTGTGCGGCGAGGAGAAGGCGCGCCGGATCGCGGCGGAAGTCGTGCACAATGTCAGAAAATAAGCAGAATCTGCGCCGCCGGACGCTCGCGCAGCGCGCCGCACAGGATGCGGCGGAAAAGCGCGCAGCCGACCGGAAGATTACGGAACGCGTGCTGCAAAGCGAAATCTACCGGCGTGCGTCCTGCATGTTTACCTATGTTGCAACGCCGCAGGAGATCGATACACACGCGCTGATCCGGCGGGCACTGGCGGACGGCAAGACCGTCTGCGTGCCGCTGTGCGGCGCGCAGGGGCGGATGTCCGCGCGGCGGATCGGTTCGCTGGCGGAACTGCACCCGGGTACACATGGTATTTTAGAGCCGGATGAAGCTGCGCAGGAGATCGACCCGTCGGTGATCGACCTGATTATCGTGCCCGCGCTCGCGTGCGACCGGGACGGGTTCCGTCTGGGCTACGGCGGCGGGTACTACGACCGTTTCCTCGCGCAGGCGACGGCGGCCGCTGTGGCGCTGTGCGCTGAAGCGCGGCTGGAGGAACGCCTGCCGCGCGAGCCGCACGACCGCCGCTGCGGCTGGATCATCACCGAAAGGCGGGTGCTGCGTACGGATGAAGAATAACAAGATCGCACTGCTGCCCGGCCTTTCGCTGTTCCTGTGCTTTTGCCTGCTGACAGGATCCGGCAAGCTGACCGCGTATCTGGGCGGCGGTGCACCGCTGATCGCGCTGGCGGAGCTGGTATCGTTTGCGGTGCCGTTTGCCATGGCCGTGTTTTCCATGCGGGAACAAAAAACGCTGCGCCGGCGTCTCAAATACAGAAGGCTGCCGAAGGGGGCGCTGGGGCTGACCGTCAAGGTCGGCATCACGGTGGCGCTGCTATCGCTCTTTCTCAACCTGCTGATTTATCAGGTGGCGGGCATGGCGGGCGCGGATCTTTCTGCAACCGCGCTCGATGCGCCGCAGACCGGGCTGGGCTTTGCGGCCCGTCTGCTGGTCATCGTCGTGCTGTCCGCCGTGGTGGAGGAGTTGTATCTGCGCGGGGCGCTGCTGACCGTGCATGAGCAGAGCGTAGGCACCTCGGCCTGCCTGCTGTTCAGCGGCCTGGCGTTTGCCATGCTGCACGGCAGCCTGCTGAACTTTGCAGGCCCGCTGCTGGCTGGTATCGCCTATGCATATCTGACATATATTTTCAAAAGTGTGTGGCCGGCGGTGCTGGCGCATGCGGTCAATAACCTGTACTATATGTTCGTGCTCTGGATCACGGACACCTATGCTGCTTTTGGTATCTGGAACTATTTTGCGGCGATCAATGGTTTGGTGCTGCTGCTGTTCCTTTATCTGTCGCTGCGGTCGCTGGAGAACCTGCTGGCAAAGGATCTCGTACCGCATTTTGAAAAAAGCGCGGGCCTGTATGACCTGTGGCTTCTGATACGCAATCCGGGCGTTGCGGCATTCGTGCTGGCGTTTGCGGCAAAACTGATACTGGACTGGCTCGGTTAACAAGAAAACAGGACCAATGAGGTGGAAACATGGAGAATATGGATAACAACGTCAACCAGGAGACGCAGCGCATCCCGCAGCCGGATAAGCGCCGCCGGCGCAGCAGGCGTGTGAAAAACAGCGGCTGTGCCGGTACGGTGGTCTATGTGATCGCGGTGCTCGGTATTTCGATCGTGCTTTCGCTTGCGGCAGTCTTTATTGCCAACGACGTGTTTGCCTTTGTCAAGGATAATGCAGTCAAGGAGATTACCGTGTCGGAAAATACCGATCTGCTTTCTCTGGCCGACCAGCTGGACAACGAGGGCGTGATCAACTACGGAACGATCTTCAAGCTGTATGTCCGCGTCAAGGGTGATAACCAGGGCGTGCTGGCGGGCAGTTATGCGCTGAACCCCAATATGGACTATGGCCAGATCATTGATACCCTGGTCAATATGTCGAGCACAGAGACCATGCAGATCACGATTCCGGAGGGCTACTCCATCGCGCAGATCAAGCAGCTGCTGCTGGATGAGCATGTCTGCACGGAGGATGCGCTGGACGAGGAACTGAACACCTATGCTTTCAAGCATGAGTTCCTGCAGAGCGAGCTGCCGGCCGAGGAGGGCTGGCTGGAGGGCTATCTGTTCCCGGATACCTATGAGATCTATAAGGGCAACGCAACGGTTCGGAACACGATCAACACCATGCTCAACAACTTCGGGGATAAGTATGACGAAGAGATCCAGGCGGGCGCGGATGCGCTGGGCCGTTCCATGCACGATATTGTGACCGTGGCTTCGCTGATCGAGCGCGAGGCGCAGGTGGACAGCGAGCGCGCGACCATTGCGGGCGTTATTTACAACCGTCTGAACAATTCCGGCGAGTTCCCCTATCTGCAGGTCGATGCGTCCGTCCTGTACGGCCTTGGCCGCACCGGAGGCACGCTGAGTGAGGAGGATCTCAACTCGGATTCGCCGTATAACCTGTACAACCATGAGGGCCTGCCGCCCGGACCGATCTGCAACCCGGGCTATGCATCCCTATATGCGGCGGCTTATCCGGAGCAGCACGACTACTACTATTATGTGGCAATGCCGGACGGTTCGCACCTGTTTGCCAGCAGCTACGACGAGCATCAGGCCAATATTGCGACCTCGGATGCGGCACAGGCAGCCGCGCAGGCGGAGGCAGCTGCGAACGCGGAGGCCGGCGGTGAATAAGTATCCGGAACTGCTCGCCCCTGCGGGCGATTTGGAAAAAATGCGTTTCGCCATCGCTTACGGGGCGGACGCAGTGTATCTGGCGGGACAGCGGTTCGGCATGCGGGCCGCTGCCGCCAACTTTGACGACAACGCGCTGCGCGAGGGGATTGCTTATGCGCATGCGCGCGGCGTCAAATGCTATATCACGGTCAACATCATGCCGTCCTGCTGTGATCTGCCCGCGCTGCCTGCCTACCTTGAGCTGCTGCAGGATGCGGGTGCGGACGCGCTGATCGTGGCGGATGTGGGCGTGATCCGGCTGGCGCAGAAATACGCCCCAAAGGTGCCGCTGCACATCTCGACCCAGACCAGCATCCTCAACTATGAGGCGGCAAACTTCTGGGCGGATCTCGGCGCGGAGCGTGTGGTGCTCGCGCGCGAGCTGTCGCTTGACGAGATTGCGGAGATCCGCGCCAAGACCCCCAAAACGCTCGAGATCGAGGCGTTTGTCCACGGCGCGATGTGCATTTCCTACTCGGGGCGCTGCCTGATCTCGCAGTACATGACCGGGCGGGACGCCAACCACGGCGCTTGCGCGCAGCCCTGCCGCTGGAACTATGCGCTGATGGAGGAGCAGCGGCCGGGTGAGTTTTTCCCGGTGGAAGAGGACGCGCGCGGCACCTATTTGTATAACTCCAAGGACATGTGCATGATCGAACATATCCCGGAGCTGGTGCGCGCGGGGATCGACTCGTTCAAAATCGAGGGACGCAACAAGACGGCGTATTACGCCGCCTGCGTGACCGGCGCATACCGCGCGGCGATCGACGCCTACCGATCGGATCCGGCGCAGTATAAACTGCCGCAGTTCTGCCGCGATGAGGTGGACAAGGTCAGCCACAGGGAGTATTATACCGGTTTCTATTTCGGCAATCAGGAAAACGGCCAGCATTACGGGGACAGCCAGTATATCCGCGAATATGAGGTCGCCGGCATGCCGGTGGAATGTGATGCAGAAGGCCATGCGGTTTTCGCGCTGAAAAACCGCATGTTTGACGGCGAGGAGCTCGAACTGCTGCAGCCGGGGCAGCCGCCCTATGTGTTCCGGGCGCACGGCATGGTGAATGACGAAGGGGAAGCGCTCGCTCTGTTCAACGTGCCGCAGATGCATGTGCATTTCGAGTTTCCGTTCCCGGTCGATCCGTATGCCATTTTGCGCAAGAAAAAAGAACGGCCTTCATAAGACCGTTCTTTTTCTGCAAATTCCGGGATGTTTGCATTATCAGGGCGCCGGGTTAATCCGGCAGAAAGCGTAAAGGAGCGTCAGGCTTGATGAAGGATTTGATCGTGACCGCGGCAAAGGGAGCTGTCATCGGCGGCACCATGCTGATCCCCGGTGTGAGCGGCGGTTCCATGGCGATGATGATGGGTATTTATGACAAGCTGATTATGGCGGTCAGCAACTTCCGCAAGGATGACAGACGGCACTTTTTGTTTCTGATCTGGTTCTGCATCGGTGCGGGCCTGGGCATGCTGATTATCGCGCGGCCGCTGCTGCACCTGCTGGAAGTCTTTCCGTTCCCAACCCAGTTCTTTTTTATCGGAGCAGTGGCAGGGTGCGTGCCGATGATCTATAACAAGGCCCGGCTGGCAGGTTTTTCATGGCATGTGCCGGTCTATATCCTGATCGGTATGGCCGTAGTGGCTCTGCTCGGGCTGCTTCCGTCCGATCTGGTGGGGGGAGAGCTCGGTGTTTGGGAGCCGCTGCTCCTTCTGGTTGCCGGCGTTGTCTGCGCGGCGGCGCTCGTGCTGCCGGGCATCAGCGTCTCCTATCTGCTGCTTATGCTTGGCCTGTACGATAAGACCATGGCGGCGATCAGCGGGCTGGATATCCTGTTCCTGCTGCCGCTGTTTATCGGCCTGTGCGCGGGCATCGTGCTGACCACCAAGCTGCTCGACAGCCTGATGACCAACCGTCCGCGCGCGACCTATCTGATCATTCTGGGATTCATGATTGCTTCCGTGCTCGAGGTGTTTCCGGGCGTGCCGCCGTTCAGCCAGTGGATCGCGTGTATCCTGTGCCTGGCAGCCGGCTTCTCGGTGATCTACTTTATTTCACGGAAAGAATGAAGCGTGCCCCGTTTGCGGGCAAAAAAACAGACCTGTTGTCCGGCAGGTCTGTTTTTTGCATTTACGGGGATAACTGGCGGCTGAGCGAGCTCAGTCCTTTGCCAGATGCAGCCCGTCGTAGCGGGTAACATGGAAGGTGTAGGGGAGTGCTGTGGTTTCAAAGCCGATTTCACGCAGCACGGCACGGATGTTTTCAACCAGATGGTAATTAAAGTCGCGCTGCGAGATCGAGACCTTGAGCGTATCCCTGTACGAGCTGACCAGTATGCCAAACGGCTGGAAGGCACAGGGCAGGATCGCGGAATAGTCCTTGACAAACGGCTCCATGCTGGGCGGCAGCTTAAATTCACCGATATTGGTCAGGATAAAGCTGTCCCGGCGGATATAGTCGCGCGCCTGCTGGCGCATCATCTGCTCTTTCTCGTCGATAGGCATGTCCAACTTGTGCGACTTGGCGACGCGGTTGGCGTTTTTGAGCGCCCAGAACACCGCATGCGGCAGGTTTTTCTGCGTGTCGAAATATGCTTTGCAGGCCTGGCACGCTTCGAGGAAAGGCATGCTGAAATACTCATAGAAGAAGGGCAGGTCGAGCAGGGAGACAAAAAAACGCGTGGTGGTGGTTTTGACATAGGCGCGAAGATCCATCGGGACCTCGGCGATGATCGGCTCCTTGCGGTCGGTACCGGCGTAGTAGGTGCGGTACATGCCCATGGAAATCGCAGTCATCAGGAAAGTCATGGGCGTTACGCCGTTGCCCTTGGTATAGGCGAGCAGCTGCGGCAGGGAGATGGTCAGTTCGGTTGTCAGTTCATTGTCGTCATTCGTACTGTCGTACTCAGGCATGTGGAAAGACGGAACGTCGGGATGGTGGTCGGCGTCCGACTGCGGCATGCCGCGCAGGCGAAGGTAGCCGTCCTCGCAGTCCTGCGGCGTAAACTCGGTTTCATTGGTGCGGATGCGGCCGGGGTCAACAGAATGGCCCATACCAAGCAGATAGTAGTACAGGATGGTGCGGATAAATTCGTCAAAGCCGCGTCCGTCCGATGTACAGTGCTGATACTCAAGGTAGATGGTATTCCCTTTATAACCGCAGAGGAATAGATAACCATTGGTATCATCCGATCCGATATAGTAGGGCGAAATATCGTTCATTTCGAGCACTACGGGCGGCTTGGTGAGGATGCGGTAGCTGTACTGGGTTTCGCCGCGCACCAGACCGAGCCCGAACTGGGGATAGCGGTCAAGCGCAGTGCGCACAGCCGCGAGCAGCACGCGTGGGTCGACCGGCTCGGTCATACGGACAATATGGCGCGGCGCAGTGGTCAGGTCCTTATGGGTCGCATACATGAAGATGGCGCCATAACTGTCAACATTCAGCAATGCGTCCCGATACGCTTCAATCATAACAGACACCTCCGGATAGCATGAACTCCTACCCTTATTATAAACCATCGCTATGCAAAAAAACAGGGAAGGGACGAAGAATTTGGAAAACCATATTGAATTATTTCCAGCATTTTGCACAGTGCGTTCCTCATGAGGACGGCCGGCATAGACTGTACGGGAGGGAGTTTGTTTATGGCAACAATCAGTCTTTGCATGATCGTCAAGGATGAGCAGGCAGTGCTGGGACGCTGCCTGGACAGCGTGCAGGGAATAGCAGATGAGATCATCGTGGTGGATACCGGTTCTGCGGATCGCACCAAGGAGATTGCCGCCGCATACGGACAGGTACAGGACTTTGAATGGTGCGATGATTTTTCTGCAGCACGCAATTTTTCATTTGCACAAGCATCCATGGACTATATTCTGTGGCTGGATGCGGACGATGTGATCGAGCCGGAGGACAGGGAGAAGTTCCTGCAGTTGAAATCCGAACTGGATGGGACGGCTGACATGGTCATGCTGCCATACCACACGGCGTTTGATGCACAGGGGAAAGCTGTTTTTACCTACTATCGGGAACGGCTGCTGCGACGCGAAGCTGGTTTCCGCTGGCAGGGGGCGGTGCACGAGTGCATCACACCGTCGGGCAGCGTAGTCTATGGGGAAGCGGCAGTCAGCCACCACAAGGAAAAAGCAGGAGAGCGAGGACGAAATCTGCGGATCTACCAGCGGATGCAGGAGCGCGGGGAAAAGCTGGATACGCGCGGCAGATTTTATTATGCGCGCGAATTGATGACGGATGGACAGTATCAGTTGGCAGCGCAGGCCTTTGAAACCTTTCTGGCAATGCCGGACGGCTGGGTGGAAAACCGGATCGAGGCATGCCGCAATCTGGCCGACTGCCTGTGCGCACTCGGCCGGCGGGAGGAGGCGAAACAGGCGCTGGTACGCTCGTTTTCCATGGACTGCCCGCGGGGGGAAAGCTGTTGTGCACTTGCCGCGCTTGCCGTGGAGGATGGGCAGCTGGAGCAGGCATCGTTCTGGTACCAGGCGGCACTTCATGCGCCATGCCACCCGGAAAGGGGCGGTTTTGTCTATCAGCCGTGCTATGGGTTTGTGCCATGCCTGGGTCTGTGTGTCTGTTGCGACCGGATGGGGCAGCATGAACAGGCTGCGATCTGGAACGAACGGGCGGCTATGTATCAACCGGATTCCCCGGAAGTGGCCTGCAACCGCCGTTACTTTGCGCAACGGGAAAATATGGTGACAGACAGGATGGCAGACACATAGAATGGAATGCCGGGGCACTGGCCCAGGCAATTTTCCGGAAAGGAAGAACGATATGTATCATCGCTCTCGATTCGGCGGACGGGATGATATGGATTGCCCGTCTGACGATTGGATGGATAGAGACCGCGGAGAGGACTGCTGCTGCAAGCGTGGCCCAACTGGCCCTGCTGGCCCGACAGGTCCGATGGGGCCGCGGGGCTTTCGCGGCGAGCGGGGCCCCATGGGCCCGCGCGGCGTGACGGGTACTACTGGTGCGACTGGTATTACCGGCCCTGCTGGCGCTACCGGTGTGACCGGGCCAGCTGGTCCGACTGGAGCAACTGGATCGACAGGTCCAACTGGAGCAACCGGCCCGGCAGGTGGCCCTACGGGTCCCACGGG
>ERZ1643247.1405-NODE-1405-length-22269-cov-21.886693_pt1 | contig 22269 bp, 19 predicted proteins | sample MGYA00579264_ERZ1643247 | MGnify/ENA primary metagenome ERZ1643247 (study PRJEB29033, sample SAMEA4952262) | chicken gut metagenome | biome: Broiler Chicken; feature: Gastrointestinal Tract; material: Caecum | place: Ireland | collected 2018 | study: Broiler... | reverse complement strand
TTCCGATTACCGCAGCGGCGAGCGTACCTTTCAGCTCGTTACGCAGGTTTCGGGCAGGAGCGGCAGGGCCGAGGAGAAGGGAAAGGTCGTTTTGCAGACGTACGATCCTGAAAATTATATTCTGCGGTTTGCCGCGGAAAACGATTATAAGGGATTTTTTGAACACGAAATATCCCTGCGCAAGGCGACGGCGTTCCCTCCCTTTGCAAAGATCGTGCGGGTCATGGTCACGGCGGAGGACGACAAGCGGGCGCTCGAAACGCTGAGGGAGGTATGGTTTTCCCTCAAAGAACTGTATGAAAGCGAGCAGGAAGAGTTCCTCTTTTTCAACAAGATGCGAGCACCCGTCAAGCGGATACAGAACAGGTACCGCTATCAGGTGCTCATGCGGCTGAAAAGCGACAAATTGCTCCCGGAAATATACGGGCGCTCGGTGCCGCGCTCCTCGCGCGAGGTGCTTGTATACGTGGAGGAGGATCCGGGCAATCTCTCGTAAACGATAAAAATGCGGGGCGAAGCCCCTTTGCGGATAAAGGAGAAGACAAAATGGCGATCAGAAACGTGGTGCAGGTGGGAGACGATATCCTGCGCAAAAAATGCTTCGAAGTGGAAAACTTCGACGAAAAGCTCGGGGAGCTTCTGGACGATATGAAGGATACCGTGCGCAAGGAGGACGGCGCGGGGCTTGCCGCGCCGCAGGTGGGCGTTTTGCGCCGCGCGGTCGTCGTGGACGTGAAGGAGGGCTTTTACGAGCTTGTGAATCCCGTCATCGTGGAGGCGAAGGGAGAACAGCGCGGATACGAAGGCTGCCTTTCCGTGCGCGGCAAGCGGGGCGTGGTTTCCCGTCCGCTCGTCGTAAAGGTGGAGTATTCCGACAGAAAGGGCAAGCGCAAAAAGCTGGTCGCGCGCGGATTTTTCGCCCGCGCGGTGTGCCACGAACTCGATCACCTGGACGGCATTTTATATACCGACCGCGCCGAAAAGGTGGAAACGGTAAAGGAATAAGATGATGAAAATCGTATATGCGGGCGCGCCGGAATTTTCCGTCGCGCCCCTCAAAAGTTTATCGGAAGCGGGCTTTCGCGTGATCGCCGTCGTTACACAGCCGGATAAGCCCGTGGGAAGAAAGGCGGTGCTCACGCCTACGCCGCTCAAAAGCTATGCGCTTTCTCAGGGGATCCCCGTGTACGACTTCGCAAAAATACGCGAGCACGCCGCGGAATTGAGGGCGCTGGGGGCAGACGTCATGATCACCTGTGCGTACGGGCAGCTGCTCACGCAGGAAGTTCTGGACGCATTCCCCGCGGGCGTGTACAATATACACGCTTCCCTTCTTCCCCGCTGGCGGGGAGCTTCCCCCATTCAGCACGCGATTTTGGCGGGCGAAACACAGACGGGCGTTACCGTGATGAAGACGGATATAGGGCTCGACACGGGCGATATGCTTCTCTGCGAAAAGACGCCTGTTTTGCCCGACGATACTGCGGGCACTCTTTCCGAAAAGCTTTCTTCGCTCGGCGGGGAATGCATCGTAAGGGCGATGAAGGAGCTTGAAGAGGGCGCGGCCGCGTTTGCAAAGCAGGACGGCGCGCGCGCCACCGTCTGCAAAAAGATCGGAAAGGAAGACTGCCTGACGGATTTTGCGCGCCCTGCGGAGGAAGTCTGCCGCCTCATACGCGCGATGAACCCTTCGCCGCTCGCTTACGCTTTTCTGAACGGAAAGCTCGTCAATTTTTATTTTGCCGAGCCGTGCGGGGCGCTGGCGGGCGCAGCTGCGGCGCCGGGCGAGGTCGTGCGCGCGGATAAGACGGGCGTATATGTCGCCGCGGGCGGCGGGTGCGTGAAAATTACCGAATTGCAGCTCGAAGGGGGCAAGCGCATGCGCTCGGCGGACGCGGTGAACGGCAGAAAGATCGCCGCGGGCGATATTTTCGCGAAGGAGCGCGCATGACCAACCCGCTCGCAGACCCTTATTTCATATTGAACAAGGTTTACGGCGGCGGCGCGTTCCTCAAACAGGCGATCGCCGATACGCCGATAGAGGAGATCAACCGCGCCCGCACCGTAAAGATCGCTTACGGCGTGCTGGAAAACGATTTGTATCTGGAATACTGTATCCGCGCGTTCGCGCCGAAAAACCCTAAACTTCCCGTGCGGATCGTGCTGAAAATTTCCGTGTATATGCTCCTGTTTTTAGGCAAAAAGAAGTATATGGTTACGGATAACGCCGTTTCCCTCGTCAAAAAGCTGGGCAAAGGCGGGGCGGCGGGGTTCGTGAACGCCTTTCTGCGCGCGTTCGAGCCCGAAAAGGTCAAACTGCCCGAAGGGGAGCTTGCGGCGCTTTCCGTAAAGGCGTCTTACCCGATGTTCGCGCTTTCGCGCCTCGTAAAGGCATACGGCAGGGATACGGCGGAAAAGGTCGCGCTTTACCGTGCGGAAGGCGTGTGCGTGCGCTTTGCCTGCTCGGAAGAGAAGATGAACGGGTATCTCGCGGGAGCGGAGCATCTGCAAACGCCCTTTGCCGATACCTGTATTTTCCGCAACTTCGCGCGGGGCGAAGGGTACGACGAGGGAGAATATACCTTTCAGTCGGTCGGCTCCGTAGCCATTGCCGCGGGCATCGCGCCATGCGAAAATTTGCTCGACGCCTGCGCCGCGCCCGGGGGCAAGAGCGTGCTCCTCTCCGAAAAGTGCGCAAAAGTTACGTCGTTCGAGCTGCACCCGCACCGCGCCGCGCTCATCGAAAGCTACGCAAAGCGCATGCACCGCGAAAATATTGCCGTCGTCTGCCGCGATTCCTCCGTTTATGATCAGGCGTATGCGGAAAAATTCGACGCCGTTTTGGTGGACGCGCCCTGCACGGGGTACGGCGTGGTTTCGGAAAACCCGGATATCAAATTTTTCCGCAGGGAAGAGGACATCGCCGCGCTCGCGAAAACGCAGCGCGCCATTCTCTCCGCGTGCGCGGGGTATGTAAAAAAGGGCGGATATTTGTATTATTCCACCTGCTCGGTATTCGAGGAGGAAAACGACGGGTCGGTGGGCGCGTTCCTCGCGGAAAATCCCGAATTTTCCCCCGAGGAAGCGGACAGCCCGCTCGGGCACTTGCGCACGAGATACGGTTTGCAGTTTTTGCCCCATATGTCGCTCGGCGCGGGGTTTTACTTTTGCAAAATGAAGAGGAAAGCATGAAAGAGATTTTACAGGACTTATCCTTCGAAGAGCTGGGCGAGCTCGTCTTGTCGCTCGGCGAAAAAAAGTTCCGCGCAAGTCAGCTTTGGCGGGGGCTGATGCAGGGCAAAAAAATTTCGGACATCACCGATCTTCCCAAGGCGTTCAAAGCCAAACTTTTGGAGCGGTTCGAGGACGAGCCGCTGAAAATCGCAGAAACGCTGACCTCCTCCGACGGCACGGAAAAGTATCTTTTCGAGCTCGCGGACGGGAACATCGTGGAAGGCGTGTTCATGCGCTATAAATACGGGAACACGCAGTGCGTTTCCACGCAGGTCGGCTGCCGAATGAGCTGCGCCTTTTGCGCTTCGGGACTGAACGGGCTGATCAGGAACCTCACCGCGGGGGAGATACTCTGCCAGATCCTTGCAGTCAACGCGAGGCACGGGGGTACGCTCGAAAAGCGCGCCGTGACCAACGTCGTGCTGATGGGCAGCGGCGAGCCGCTCGACAATTACGACAACGTGGTCAAGTTTTTGAAGAACGTATCGGCGGAAGGGGGCATCTGCATCAGCCCGCGCAACATCAGCCTCTCCACCTGCGGCATCGTGCCGAAGATGTACGAGCTTGCGGACGAGGGGATACCCGTAAATCTGACCGTGTCTTTGCACAATGCGGACGACGAGGAGCGGGCGCGCGTCATGCCCGTGGCAAAGGCGTATAAAATTGCGGACATTTTGAAGGCGTGCGACTATTACTTTCAAAAGACGGGCAGGCGGTATATCTTCGAATATTCCCTCATAGAGGGGGAAAACGCTGACCGCGAACACGCGGAACGGCTTGCCGCGCTGTTGAAGGGGCGGCCCTGCCACGTCAATCTGATACGGCTCAACGAGGTAAAGGAAAGGGCGCTTTCGGGCGCGGGCGAAAAGGAAGCGTACCGCTTTTTGGGCGTGCTCGAAAGGGCGGGGCTTTCGGCAACGCTCAGGAGGAGGACGGGCGCGGACATCGGCGGCGCGTGCGGGCAGCTGCGCGCGAGCAGGCTGAAAGGGGAATAAGGCGCGTTTGCGGATATTTTAAGCGAATTTCGGCAAAGCGTTGACAACGGCGCGCGCGTCTGCTATCATAATAAAAGAAAGAATAAAAAGGAGACTTGCTGTGGCGGACTGTTTAAAAGGGGGAAAGATGTACAACGAGATCAAGATCGCGCCCTCCGTTTTATCGGCGGATTTTGCGGCGATGGGTGCGGAGGTCGAAAGACTGGAAAAGTGCGGGGCAGACCTCGTGCACTGCGACGTGATGGACGGCACTTTTGTGCCCAAGATCACATTCGGCTGCGACATGATCGCGGCGATCCGCAGGCACACCCTGCTGCCGCTCGACGTGCACCTGATGGTCGTGAATCCGCAGAACCAGGTGCGCCTGTTCGCGGAGGCGGGGGCGAGCGTCATCACCGTACACCGCGAGGCGTGCGGGGAAGACCTGAAAAACGTTTTGCGGCTCATCAAGAACTGCGGCGCGCGCTGCGGGGTGGTCATCAATCCGGACACTTCTCTGAAAGAGGTATACGACTGCCTTGAACTTTGCGATACTCTCCTCATCATGAGCGTATATCCGGGGCTTGGCGGGCAGAAATTCATTGAGTACGTTCTTCCGAAGGTGGAGGAGGCGCGGCGCATTTTCGACGCGCAGGGGATCGCCAAAGATATAGAGATAGACGGCGGAATTACCGAAGAGAACGTGCGCCGCGTAAAGGACGCGGGCGCGAACGTGATCGTTACGGGAAATACCGTTTTCAAATCGGAAGACATGGCAAAGACCATTCGCAACCTGAAAACGCTTTGAGAATTTTGCGGGGCACGTTTTGAAAGGCATCATACTGTTGAACGGGGAGCCGTACAAAGACAAGATAGAAAAGCGGGAGGGCGACATCGTCCTTTCGGCGGACGGCGCGCTCTCCTGGGCGAAAGGAAAGATCGATATAGACATCGCGGCGGGAGATTTCGACTCGCTCGGCTATGTGCCGCAGGGTTCCGTCGTATACCCTTCCGAAAAGAACTTTACCGACGGGGAGATCGCGCTGGACATGCTTCTGGAACGGGGCTGCCGCGAGATCGAAATTTACGGCGGCGGCGGAAGGCGGGAGGATCACTTTTTCGGTAATATGCAGCTGCTGTATGCGGCGTATCTGCGCGGCGCGAAGTGCGTGATGCACACGGCGTGTTCGGATATTTACTGCGCTTCGGGAAGGTTCGTTTTTGAAAAGAAAAAGGGGCGAACGGTATCTTTGGCACCCGTCGGGCTGAAAGCGCATATAATAGAGAGTGAAGGGCTCAAATATCCGCTCCATGACCTGACGCTTACGGCGGGCAGCTGCCGCGGGATCAGCAATATCGTGGAGGACGATCATGCCTTCGCCGTTTGCGACGAGGGAGTGCTCTTCGTTTTCGAAATAAAATCGGAAGGAGTGTAAGCTTGAAGATCGTATGCGTTAAGCCGCCGAAGGCGGTGCGCATGATTTTGCGCCTGTTTGTTCGAACGAGGGAAAAACATACATAATTTTTGCTTTTGCGCCGCCCCGCAGCTTTGCGGGGCGGCTGCAATATGGGAGAAAAAATGAAGATACGGCAAATGAAAGGCGAAGACGGCGCCGAAACGCTGCGCCTCTTTCAGGATACGGTGCGCGCCGTTTGCGCGGGCGATTATAGCCCGGCGCAGCTGCGCGCGTGGATCGGAGAACGCAGCCTGCGCGATTGGACAGGCTCCTTTTTTACGGAGGGGCGGCGCGCGCTCGTCGCGGAAGAGGACGGGAAAATCGTCGGATTTGCGGACATGACGGAAGACGGGTATTTCGATCGGCTGTATGTTCACAAAAATTTTCAGCGCCGCGGCGCTGCGACGGCCCTGGCAGACGAGCTGGAACGGGGGTGCGCGGCGCCCGCGTTCACCGTATACGCCTCCATTACTGCGCGCGCGTTTTTCGAAAAGCGGGGATATGCGCTTTTGCGGGAAAACGCGGTTTTGCGCGGCGGGGAAACGCTGCTCAATTTTTATATGCGCAAGGAGAGGGAATGAGATAGTTTTTCTTTCCCGAAGAGTTTTTTTGCGCGGTTTATGTTATAATAGGAGAAACGGAGCGGAAGCATGAACGAATGTATGGAGGCGAAACGGGAGATCGCGGAAAAATTTATGCCGTGCGCCAAGGCGATCGCCGCGCTCGGCAACGAGGCGCGCATGCGCATCGTGCTGGCGCTCTTGCATGCACCCGAACGCGGACTGCGTGTGGGCGCGGTGGCGGAGCGGGTGCATATGTCGCGCCCGTCGGCTACGCATCATCTCGCCATCTTAAAGGAGGCGGGGCTCGTTTCCGTTTTGAAAGAAGAAACAAAAAATTTTTATTATATGGACGCCGATCCCGAGCTTTGGGGCCGGCTTGCCGCGCTGTTTTCGGAAATCAGCGAAACCGTGCGGCGGGCGGACGAGGAGGGTTATCCCTTCGGATCGTGTGCGGCGGCCGAAAAGGAGCAAAAAGCATGACCTTGGAAGAGGCGGTATTTGCGCGCCATTCCGTGCGCGCTTACACGGGAGAGCCGATCGCGGAAGACGCGGCGGCTGTCTTAAAAGAGGAGACGGAGGCATGCAATCGGGAGGGCGGGCTTGCGATCCGCCTCGTGCAGAACGAGCCCAAAGCGTTTAAGAGCTTTCTCGCGCGGTACGGGAAGTTTTCGGGCGTTACGAGCTATTTTGCGATCGCGGGCGAACAAGCCGACGATTTGCAGGAGCGGGCGGGGTATTACGGAGAGCGGCTGGTATTGAAGGCGCAGGCGCTGGGACTGAATACCTGCTGGGCGGCGCTCACTTTCGGCAAGGGCGCCGTAAAAAAGGCGGCGGGCCTTAAAAAAGGCGAAAAACTCGTGTGCGTTATCGCCGTGGGATACGGCAAAACGCAGGGAGCCGCGCGCAAAAGCAAAACTTTTGACGACGTTGCCGTCGCAAAAGACGCGCCCGATTGGTTCAAAAAGGGCGTGGAGTTTGCGCTCCTCGCGCCGACCGCCACGAATCAGCAGAAATTCCGCTTTATCCTCGAAGGGGATACGGTGCGGGCGGAAAGCACGGGCGGTTTTTACGACAAGATCGATCTCGGGATCGTAAAGTATCATTTTGAAACGGGAAGCGGGCGGAAGCTGCGCTGAGCCGTGCGTTTGCCGTACAAAAAAGGCAGGTCGACCGAATTTTTCGGTCGACCTGCCTTTTTTTAATCACCCGATCTGAGCCGCGCAAGCATTTTTTTGAGGTTTGCGGCGTTTTCCTCATCGGAGACGGTGGGGTCTTTCGTGAAGCGGGCGCAGGGGAGCGCCTCGCAGCCGACGCAGTTTTGGCGGCCCTTGCCGTTTACGCAGCAATCGTATACCGCGCACACCGTTTGGCCCGTATATTGTAGCCAGTACACCTTCCCTTCGATCGCGCGGCAGCCGCCGCATTCTAAAAGACGCGCGCACTCTGCGCAGAGCGCGCCGCAGGGCGATACGTCCGTTTGCTTTTGCATAATATCCTCCGTATGGCGATTTTGAATGCCGCCGCGTCGCGGCGGAACTTAAAGCAGCTCGTCTTTTTCGCGGCGGTCGGGAGAAACGAGCACGGTCTGGAAGTCGGTATACACCACAAAACCCGCCTTTGCCTTGGGCGGCTTTTTTACATAGCGCCTCTCGCAGTAATCCACGGGGATCTTGTCGCCCGCTTTGGCGTCGGAAAAATACGCGCAGATCTGTGCCGCGGCGAGCAGAACGCCGTCCGGCAGGCGCCTGCCTTCCGTGCGCACGATGACGTGCGAACTGTGATATTTTTGCGTGTGCAGCCAGATGTCGGAGGGCTGCGCTTCGCGCAGGAGCCTGTCGTTCTGCACGTTGCTGCGCCCCGCAAAGATATGAAACCCGTCTACCTTGAAGGCGCGGAAGGGCACCGCGGGCGCCGCCTTTTTCTTTTTGGGCTCGGGCGGCAGAAGCCCAGCCGCGCGCGCTTCCTCTTCGATCTCGGCAAGATCGAGCATGTTTTCCGCGTGGGCGAGAGAGGAAAGGGCGCTCATCGTATAGTCGAGGTCGGCTTCCGCTTCCGCTTTCTGCGGGGCGATCGCCGCGAGGGTGCGCTTCTGTTTATTGTATTTTTTGAAGTATTTTTGCGCGTTCTGGGAGGGAGTGAGCGTTTTGTCCAGCGGAATGCGGATCGTGGGGGCGGATTCGTCGTAATAGTTCACCGCTTCGCACCACGCCGCGCCCTTTGCGACGGCATAGATGTTTGCGGTGATCAGTTCCCCGAAAATGCGGTTTCTGTCTATGTCTGCGCATTCGCGCTCACGCTCCAAAATGATGCCGAGCTTCTTCTCCTCCTTTTTTTTGCGTGAAAGGAGCAGGCTTTCGAGCTTTCTCTTTTTTTCGGCAAATTCTTTTTTGTTCTCCCGTTCGGTATAGAAGGCGTCCTGTGCGGCGTTCACGCTGTCATATCTGTCTCCGCCATCGAAACGGACGTGAAAATCCTTTGCCTCGCCGCCGACCCGTTCGACGGCGGGCGATGTTTCATCGGAAAAAATATAGCCGTATACATGTTCCGCGCGCGCCTTGGGCGAGGCGGGCGCTCCCTGCGCGATCAGGCGGCAGGTAGGGTACGCCAGGCCGGAAACGTGCGCAAAGAGAAAGTCTGCCAGATCCCCCGAACATGCGGCAAGGCAGGATTCCAATGCCGCTCTGTCGGTAGGGTCTGTCTTGTCCTGCGGGTCGGGAAAAGTGTATCTGACGCCGGGAAAGAGCACGCGCTTGAAATTTTCCTGCAAGGAAGAGATTTTCAGCGCTCCCGTCACAACGCCGTTTTCGGTGAGGATCAGGTTGGAGTATTTGCCCATGATCTCCGCGTACAGCACGCGCCGCGCGCGCGAAAATTCGCCCGCGCAGTCGAAGGTAAAGGCGAGAATGCGCTCGAATCCGATCTGCTTTACTTCGAGCAGCGCCGCGCCCGTGAGGTGCTTTCGCAGGAGCATGCAGAAATTGGGCGCGACGTCCGGCGCGGTGCGCGGTGCGCCGGAAATGCAGGCGCGCGCGAAAGATGCGTTTGTATTGAGAATGAGCTTTTGCGTTCTGCCGCCCGCATAGAGGAGGAGGTCTACCTCGTCGCGCGAGGGCTGAATGATCTTGTTGACCTTTCCGCCGGCGAGCGCTTCGTGCAGTTCCCGGGCGATGTGCCTTAATGTAAATGCGTCTTGGGGCATAAGAGATCCTGTGTCCGAGCGCTTCGCGCCGCAGACGTTTAGAGTGGTTTATCGCAATATATTATACGACGTTTTGCGGAAAAAGTAAAACGTATCGCCGACGCAACGGGGCAATTAAAGTTTCCACGCGGCGCTCTGTTCTTGTAGGCGCGCCATTTTCGCATAAAGTCCGTTTTTTTCGGCAAGGCAGGCGGGGGAGCCCTGCTCCGCGGCCTTGCCGTCTTTGATAAATACGAGTTTATCCGCACCCGCCACCGTGCGCATGCGGTGTGCGATGATGAGGACTGTTTTATCTTTTACCAGCTCGGAGACGGCGCGCTGTATCGCGGATTCGTTTTCAACGTCGAGGGAGGCGGTCGCCTCGTCGAGCAGAACGACGGGCGCGTCTTTGAGGAGAGCGCGCGCGATGGAGATGCGTTGGCGCTCTCCGCCCGAAAGCATGCCGCCGTTTTCGCCGATCTCCGTTTGGTATCCTCGGGGCAGTTTGGATACGAATTCGTCGCACTGCGCCGCCCTTGCCGCGGCGAGTACCTCCTCGTCCGTCGCGTCTTTTTTTCCGATGCGGATGTTTTCCAGAACGGTATTGTTGAAGAGCGTTACGTCCTGAAACACGATGGAGTAGGCGGAAAGGAGCGTTTCTGGATCGATACCGCGAATGTCCTGCCCGCCGAGAGTGATCTTTCCGCCGTCAACATCCCAAAATCTTGCGGCGAGTTTGGCAACGGTGGATTTTCCCCCGCCGGACGGCCCGATGAGTGCCGTGATCTCACCCTGCTTTGCCGTAAAGGAGAGGCCGTCGAGCACGCTTTCGCCCGCATTATAGGAGAATTTTACGTTTTCGAAGCGTATATCATAGCCGTGCGGGGAAAACTCTTCCGAACCGGTCTGTACGGGCGTTTCCTGTATTTCCTTCATTCTTCCGATATGCACGTTGCAGGAGATGATGGCGGCGAGGTTTTGCAGGGAGGTCGACATGGGGTCATAGATACGCGAAACGACGAGCAGGTACGCTAAGAATACGAGCACGCCGATCTCGCCGCGCCCGAGCAGTATACTGCCCACGAGCGCCGTGGTAGCGATGCCGAATTTCAGCAAAAGCTGCGCGCTCACGACAAAGATCGCCGTCATGACCTCGGAGATGAATTTGCGCTTTTCGAGCGCATCTACTTTTTGAAAGAGCCCCGCCGCGTAACGGGCTTCCGCATTGCAGGCGCGCAGTTCCCGGTGCGTTTCCAGGCATTCCTGTATCCCGTCCGCGCAGGCTACGGCTGCGGAGATCTGCCGTTTTGTGAATATATTTTGCACCTTCCCCGAAAAGGCGACGATGAGAATGGCGACCGGCAGGACCCACAAAGAAGCGAGCGCCATCTGCCAATTATAGATGAGAAGACCGATCGCGATGATGCAGGTACTGATGACGGAAGATGTGAGCTCGGGGTAGTAGTGCGAGAAGGAACTTTCGATAACGGCGCAGTCGTTCATGATCGTCGTCGTAAGATCGGACAGGTCTCTCTTCCCGAAAAAGGAGAGGGGGAGCTTGCGCATGCGCTCTGCAAGCGAGATGCGCCGCGCGGCGCTTTCCTTGTAAGTGTTGAAATAATTGCAGTTATACTGTATGTAATTGGCGATATACATCAGAACGAGCGCGGCGAGGGCGCCGAAGCCGTACAGCCAGTAGTTGAAGGAGAGCGCTGCGCCTTCGTTCAGGAGCGGTTCCAAAAAGTCGGATATAAGCAAAAACAGCAGGCAGGCGGGCAGCATTTTGAGCAGGTTGACAAAAACGCCCGCCGCGATCGCCTTGACGTAATCGATTGCGCCCTGTTCGGAAAGGGCGTACCGTTTCATGAGATATTGGATCATGCTTTCGCCTCCTTTGCGACCTTCCATTCCGCCGCAGACTGATATTCTTTCCACATGCGCGCATATAAGCCGCCCCTTTCGAGCAGTTGCGCGTGCGTGCCGCTTTCTGCGATCGTTCCGCCATCGAGCACGAAGATCTCATCGGCATTCATCACGGTAGATAGGCGGTGCGCGATCATGATGACCGTTTTCCCTCGCGTCAGTTTCTCAAAGGCGCGCTGCACGAGGTATTCGTTTTCCGGGTCTGCAAACGCCGTCGCTTCGTCCAGTACGACGATGGGCGCGTCTTTCAGAATGGCGCGCGCGATGGCGACGCGCTGCTGTTCTCCGCCCGAAAGGTACACGCCGTCCGCGCCGATGACCGTGTCGATCCCGTGCGGGAGCTTGGCGATGATCTCATCGCACTGCGCGGCGGACAGGGCGGCGAGTATCTCTTGTCTGTCTGCGTCCGGCTTTGCCATTTTCAGATTGTCCGCAATGCTCGCTTTCAACAATTTGCTGTCCTGAAACACATAAGACACAGTGTCGGCAAGTTCCTTTTTCGAAATGTCTTTAACGTTTACGCCGCCTATCTTCACACAGCCCTCCGCAACGTCCCAAAAGCGTGAAATGAGTGCTGCCGCCGTCGTTTTCCCGCCGCCGCTCTCGCCCACGAGCGCCGCCGTTTTGCCCGAGCCCACAAACAGCGACAGGTCGTGCACGGCGTCTGCGGCCGCCGAAGGATAGCGAAAGCGCACGTTTTCAAGCGCCACCGACCGGTCTTTCGGGTGCAGGGGCTTGGCGGGCTCTTGCAACGGCGCGATGTCGAGCAAAGAGTTGATGCGCGCCATCGCGTCTTTTACGATCATGCCGTTTTCGCTCATGAACATGATCCTGTTGAGCATGACGGCGAGCAGGGGCGAAAGGAGCACGTAAAAGATCAGATCCACCGTGAATGCGGCGTCTCCTTCCGCCGTGCCCGCGATGATGAAAGCCGCCCCGCCGAGGAAGGCGAAAGACGCGTCTAAAAAGAGAGTGAAGAACATCATCGGCTGCCGAAGTTCTTTCGTATATGCCACGACCCATTTGCTGTAACGGTCGATGGAGGCCTTGAACCGCTTGAATGAAAACACCGTCTGCCCGAACGTTTTTACGACGGGCACGCCGCGCACGTACTCTACGGCTTCGTTGTTCATGTCGGCGAGCGCGTCCTGATACTGTTTCATTTTTTCCTGCATCGATCTTCCCGTCATGCGCGCCATAACGAGAAAAGCGCATACGGCCGGCAGAATGCACGCCAAGCCCAGCCGCCAGTCAAACACGAATAAAAGCACGGCGAGCGCGAGCGGCGTCGCGACGGCGCCGACCATGTCCGGCAAATTATGCGCGAGATAGGTTTCCGTCGCCGCGCTCGACTCGTCTATGATCTTTCTGACCCTGCCGCTGCCCAGCGCATCAAAGGAGCCCGAAGGGAGTTTCAAAACGTGCGAAACGGTCGCCTTTCGGATATTTGCCGCCACGCGGAACGCCGCCAGATGCGAGCACATCAGCGCCCCGATGTATATGACTACGGTCAGCGCGGCGAAGAGCACCGCGAGCCAGCCGTTCGCGATAAGTGCAGACGTATCCGGCGAGGCCGGGAGCGTGCCGATCACGCCCCGCACGATGTTGCGGATGCAGAGAAAGGGCGCGAGCGAAAGAAGCGCGCTGATCCCCGAAAGCAGGAGCGCGGCATAGGTCAGATATTTATACCTGCCTGCATAGCCGAACAGGGTGGGGTGCCCGTCCGTTTTTTTCATAAAAAATCTCCTTTTCACGATAATAAACCGTGGTTAATTTACGGCATTATTATACGGAAAAGGAGGAAAAAAGAGAAATAAATTTCAGCCCCGCGAGGGCATCAAAATACTCCATTCGGACAGAGTTTTGTTTTTGCGGTATTCGCGTGGAGATACGCCCGAAAAGCGTTTGAACGCGTCGGAAAATTTGCTCACGTTTTTGTATCCCGCGCCTCGCGCAACGGCGGCGATTTTTTTATCGGACGTTACGAGATCGTATTGCGCGAGCTGCATGCGGCAGGTGAATATGTATTCGTGTACGGGATACCCGAATACCGTTTTGAAATAGTTTTTGAAGGAGGTGGGGGAGAAACCGAACTTAGCGCTGAGCGATCGCACGGTATGCGGGGCGGAGAGATCGCTCCAAAGATATTCTTCGGCTTCTTTCATGGCACGCACCACGTCGGCGGGCAAAGTATGCGTTTTCGCTTCGTTTCCCGCAGGTGAAAAATCCTGCAAAAAGTGCAGAAGCTCGGTAACTTTCAGCCGAAAATAGCCTGCGTCTTTTTTTTCTCTCGCGCCGTACAGGTCCGAAAAGATGCGGCAGGCGCGCTCGTTTGCGCGTATCACGCAGGAAATATCTTTGCTCAGGTACTTTGCGGCCAGCGAGGAAAAATCGATGCCCGAAAATCGGAGAAAGTCGGCAAATGCGCCCTGCGGCAGGTCAAATATCAGCGTGATGCCGTGATAGTGGCGGGTAGGAAAACGAGAAGAAAACACCTTTCTGTCTACCATATGATGCACACATACGTCGCCCGCACCGAGAAAAAACTGCCGCCCGTCGCAAAAAGAGCCCTCGAACCTTCCGAACCGGCAATGTTCCACGATAAAACCCCCGGCATCGGATCCGCCCTCGCCGAAGGTATCCATGTGCATGTCGTCAAACAGGAGCTGTGTGCCGCAAAAAAGCTCGTGCGATTCCACGGTGCCGGAACCGCTCGCGTTGGAGAGCGTATAGGTAGTGATGTTCCCTTCGCGGGAAACGGATATGCGGTCTCCCGGCGCAAGGTCGCTTTGCCTGTAAATTTCCATACCAGTATTATAACGGATTTTCGGAGAAAAGCAAAGTTAAATATAGTTAATTCACAAAAAAACATGCGATATGTTTGCGAACCGCGCTTGTTTTTGGTATAATAAAATGGCAGGGAGAAAAATGGAGATGAAGAAGCTGCACGTTGTGGGCGCGGCGATCGTAGAAGAGGGCAGAGTGCTCGCCGCAAAGCGGGGCGAGAGCAAATACGGATACGTGGCGCACAAATACGAATTCGTGGGCGGAAAGGTGGAAGAAGGGGAGAGCGAAACGGAGGCGCTCGTGCGCGAGGTGCGCGAAGAGTTGGGCGCCGAGATCGAGGTGACGGGGCTCCTTATCCGCGTCGGACATACATATCCGGATTTCGAGATCGAACTTTCGGTGTATTTCAGCAAGCTGTTGAGCGGGTATCGCATGATCGAACACGAATCGCTGCGCTGGATACCCGTTGCCGGGTTGAAGGCGGAGGAGTGGGCGCCGGCGGACGCGCCCGCCGTGGAAAAACTGAAAACGATGGCATGATACAATGATGTAATGCTTGACATTACATCATTTTTTGTCTTATAATTACGGGAAAGGAGAAAAGAGCATGAAGATCACGTCGAGATTCACCGTGGCGGTACATACGCTGCTGGTCATTCATTATTTTGAAGGAAAGGAAAAAACGACTTCCGAATTTATTGCGGCGAGCGTGAACGTCAATCCCGTGGTGATACGCCGCACCTTGCTGAGCTTGAAGGCGGCGGGCATGGTGGAGGTAAAAGCGGGCAGCGGCGGCGCGAGCATTGCAAAAGATCTGAAAGGCATCACTCTGTTTGACGTATACAGGGCGGTGGACAGCGTGGACGGGGACATTTTCCATTTTCACGAAAACCCGAACCCCGCCTGTGCGGTAGGGAAAAATATCCATGCCGTGCTCGATACGCACCTTGCCGACGCGCAGAGGGCGTTGGAGAACGAGCTGAAAAAGGTGACGCTTTACGATCTGACGCAGGAATTGCAAGAAAAACTGTAAATATATATTCTATTATAAATATATAAATAGGTCATGGGCCTGTCCTTTCATAAGGGCAGGCTCTTTTTTTGGAAAAAAATTTTTCAAAGAATTTAGTTGTAATGCTTGACATTACATCAAAAGGGTGATATACTTACGTTGTAATTAAAATGATTACAACAAGAACAAAAAATTTTTCGGAGGTATTTGTATCATGAAAAAGGTAGCCATCGTTTGTGCGGCGGGCAGACAGGGAACGCGTCTGGTAAACGAGGCGGTATCGCGCGGGTATGACGTGACGTGCTTTGTAAGGGGAGAGGATAAGGTCGCAAATCCCAAGGCAAAAACGGTCGTAAAAGATCTGTTCGATTTAACGCGCGAGGATCTTGCGGGGTTTGACGTCGTGATCGACGCGTTCGGCGCGTGGACGGACGAAACGCTCCCCCTGCATAAAACTTCGCTGAAACACCTGTGCGATATTCTGAGCGGAACGGATATCCGCCTGCTCGTCGTGGGCGGCGCGGGCAGCTTGTACGTAAACCCCGAACACACCGTGCAGGTCAAAGATCTTGAAAGCTTCCCCGACGCGTTCAAGCCGTTGGCGAATATGCAGGGCGCGGCGTTGGAGGATCTGCGTAAACGGAATGACGTAAAATGGACATTCCTTTCCCCTGCGGGAGATTTCGTGGCGGACGGGGAACGCACGGGCAGATACCTGCTCGGCGGTGAGGAGTACTTTGTGAACGCCAAGGGCGAGAGCCGTATCAGCTATGCCGATTACGCCATCGCCATGATAGACGAGATCGAAAACGCGAACAACATACAAAAGCGCTTTTCCGTTATCGGAGAATAAAAAAACCCGCCGCGGCTGATGCCGCGGCGCTTGCGCGTTCGGATCGGGTTTTCAGGCTTTCTTTTCGTAAAGCGGTATGAGAATGTCGGCGGATACGGCGATGGAGCGGGTTTTTCCGCCGGTAAAGAGCACCGTATAGGCGCCGCCGCTCAGCTCCTGCACCGTGCCCGCGCCGAAGAGGGGGTGGCGCACTTTGTCTCCCGCGCGGAAGATCTGTATGTTCGCATGCGCAGGCATACAGCCCATATCGAGCTCGCTCTTTTGTATATAGCTCTTGGAGCGGGAAAGGTGCCCCTCCGAAAAGGATCCGCTCGCGTCGAGCAGGTCTTTTTCTATATCGAAAAGAAAGCGAGAAGTATACAGCGCGCCGTCTGCATGCGCGTCGAACCCTTCCGCGTCAGAAAGGTAAAGCCTGTCTTCTGCGCGGGTCATGGCGACGTAGGCGACGCGGCGCTCCTCCTCCATCTCTTCCTTGCCGCGTATTTTGCGGGAGGGGAACAGACCTTCGTTCAGGCAGCACACGAACACGTTTTTGAATTCCAGACCTTTTGCCGTGTGTACGGTCATTAGTTTTACGCAGTCTTTCTTTTCCTCCGCGTCTGCGTTGGAGATGAGGGAGATACCGTTCAGATAATCCTCCGCGTTCACCTCTTCCCCCGCGGAATCCACAAAGTCGCGCACGGAAGCTTTGAGTTCGTTCAGGTTGTCGAGCCTGTCCTGATTGCCGCAAAGCATCATGTATTCGGTATAGCCGCTCCTCTGCAAAATAAAGTCGAGCGCGTCGGCAATGTCGTGTTCTTGCAAAAATGCCTTGCCTTCATCGATCGCGGCAATAAATTGCTCTGCCTTGGTGCTCTTAAACAGAGGGTGGGCGTGGAGCGCCCGCAACGCTTCGAGCAACGGCGCGCCCTGCGCTTCCGCACGGGATTGCAGCGCGGCAAGCCGCGTTTTGCCTATGCCGCGCGGCGGTACGTTCACCGTGCGCAGAAAAGAGAGGTCGTCTCCGAACACGCACAATCTGAGATAGGCGAGCGCGTCTTTGATCTCTTTGCGCTGATAAAAGGCAATGCCGCTGTAAATCGTATAGGGGATCTTTTTGCGCACGAGCGCTTCCTCCACCGCGCGCGACATGTAATTGCCGCGGTATAACACGGCGATGTCTGCAAGGGGAACGCCCGCCTCGTGCAGTTTTCCGATCTCTTCCGCAATAAAATCGCTTTCCGCCGTGCGCGAACGTTCGTGGCGGTATTTCGGGCGTTCGCCGCCGCTCTTTGCGGCTTTGAGCCGCTTGTCAAGCCTGTCTGTGTTGCGGGAGATGAGGCTGTTGCATGCGGCGAGGATCTCGGGCGTAGAGCGGTAATTGGTGTCCAGAAGGATCGTCTTTGCACCTCGGAATTTTTCGGGAAATTCATTGAAGTAACGCACGTCGGCGCCCCGCCAGGAATAGATGGTCTGGTCGGGATCGCCCACGATGAACAGATTTTTGTGCTTGCTTGCCAAACGGCGCGCGAGCTTGTATTGCTCGCCCGAAACGTCCTGAAATTCGTCTATCTGGATATACTCGAATTTGTTTGCCCATTTTTCGAGGACAGCGGGCTCTTTTTCAAAGAGATAAAGCACGAACTGAATGAGATCGGCAAAGTCGAGAAAGAAATTTTTGCGCTGGCTTTCGAGGTATTTCAGAATGACGAAATGCATCGATTTTTTGTCTTCCGCGCAGGGCAGGTCGGGCGCGGGCGTTTCCCGCTTCGGATCGGTCAGAAAGGGCACGTAGTCGCTTTGCGATTTATACACCTCTATCGCGTCGAGACACTTTTTAAAAGGAAAATTGCGCAGAGTCAGCCCGTTTTCGGTATAGATGCGCTGTAAAATGGTCTTTTGGTCTTCCTCGTCCAAGACCATGAAATTTGAGGGATAGGCGAGGTTTGCGATCTCGTATTTGAGTATTTTATGGCAGGCGCTGTGAAAGGTGAGGATCCAGCCGCCGTCTTCGTCGGGCATGTATGAGCGTATCCGCTTGCGCATTTCCCACGCCGCCTTGTTTGTGAAGGTCACGGAGAGGATATGTTCGGGCGCAACGCCCAGGGCCTTTGCGATATACACATAGCGGCGCGTGAGTACCTTTGTTTTTCCGCTTCCCGCGCCCGCGGCAACGCGCACATAGCCTTCCGTTTCTTCCACGGCGGCGCGCTGGTTTTCGTTCAGGTCGGAAAGAAGTCCGTCAAGTTCCATATTCCCCTCCAAAGTTCAAACATTTGTTCGCAATTCTATTATAAACGGAACGCGCCGAAAAAGCAAGGAGAAGACGGCGCATTCAACATATTTTTTCCGTATTGCATATATGCCGTTTGTAAGCTCTGCAAAACGGAGAGGGACTCTACAAAACATAGAGCGGTAAAGTCTTGCTTTTTTGCGGCGTTTCCTTTAAAATATCTGTGTATCTGAAAGGAGAAGGAGTCATGGACGAGAACAAAGACAAAATCGTTTCCCGCCGAAAAGCGCTCGGCATGACGCAGGAACAGCTTGCAAAAAAATTGGGCGTAAGCGCAAAAGTCGTTTCCAAGTGGGAAACGGGGAGGAGTTTGCCGGTTGGAAGATCAATAAATTTAAAAAGGAGAAAACAACATGAAACGCGAATATACGATACAGCCTTGCTGCGGAATGGCGTTCGAGGTCTCTGCGGGGCAAACGATCTGCGTGATCGACGCGGAAGGGCGGCAGGTGGCGGATTTTTTTGCCGAATGCGCAAAAGATCCGAACGAATTTCTTTCGCCGGGCGTTACGATCGACTGCAACGAATCGCTGAATTTAAAAGTCGGCGATCGCATTTATTCCAATCGGTACAGGCCGATGCTGAAAGTCGTTTATGACGACGTAGGCGTGCACGATCTGCTGCACCCGTGCTGCCGCAGCGAAATGTACGACTTTTTTTACGGAAACGGGAAGGGGCATTCCAATTGCTTGGACAATATCAATGCGGCGTTGCGCGAAAACAGGCCGATCATTCGGCCCGTAAATCTGTTTATGCATACGGAGGTTTATCCCGACGGAAAAATAAAGGTCTTGCCGCCCGCTTCAAGGGCGGGAGATAAGGTCGTTCTGCTCGCCGAAGCCGATCTTCGCGTCGGCGTTGCGGCATGCAGCGTTTCGGAAAGCGACTGCAACGGCGGCAAATGTTCGGCAATAAAAATCGTGATAGAAGACGGCTCGACCGAAAATCTGTAAAGAGGACAAAAAAGAAACCCGGCTGCTCCGCAAGCGGAACAGCCGGGCTGTTTTTATACAGAGCTTTTTGCGTGCGGGGCATGCGCCCCGCGCCGCTTATAAAGCCTTATTCTTTGCTCGCAAGCTTTTTGTAGCCGTCGAGACGGGCTTTGCTCTCTTCTTCGCTCTCTTCGAAGAGTTTTTCCGCGATCGCGGGCTGCGTCTTCTTCAAAGAGCTGTAACGGGTCTCGCCGAGAATGAACTCCTGATAGCTTGCGGTAGGATCCTTGCTGTCGAGGGTGAAGGGGTTTTTACCTTCCGCTTTCAGCTCGGGATTATACCTGTAAAGCTGCCAGTAACCGCAGTCGACCGCACGCTTCTCTTCTTCCTGGCTCTTGCTCATGTTGATGCCGTGGTTGATGCAGGGCGCATAAGCGATGATCAGCGAAGGGCCGTGATATTTTTCCGCCTCGATGAGTGCGTTGAGGAACTGCTGTTTGTTGGAGCCCATCGCGACCTGCGCGACGTATACATAGCCGTAGCTCATCGCCATCATGCCGAGGTCTTTCTTCTTGACTCTCTTACCGGAGGAAGCGAACTTCGCGACCGAACCCGTAGGGGTAGACTTGGAAGCCTGGCCGCCCGTATTGGAGTAAACCTCGGTATCGAGAACGAGCACGTTGACGTCTTCGCCCGAAGCGAGCACGTGATCGAGTCCGCCGTAGCCGATGTCGTACGCCCAGCCGTCGCCGCCGAAGATCCAGACGGATTTCTTCACGAGGCAGTCTTTCGCTTTATAGATCTCTTTGCAGAGCGCATCGGAATCGCAGCCGCAGTCTTTGCAGCTTTCCAAAGCCTTGACGAGTTTTTCCGCCGCCGCTTTGCTGCCTTCCGCGTCTTCCATGTTGGCGAGCCATTCTTCGCAAGCGGCTTTGCCTTCCGCATAATCCTTCCAGCCGTTTTCCGCGAGCTCTTTGACTTCCGCCGCGAGCTTGGTGCGCCTTGCGGAGTATGCGAGGTTCATGCCGTAGCCGAATTCCGCGTTGTCTTCGAACAAGCTGTTCGCCCAAGCGGGGCCGTGGCCGTCTTTATTCACCGTGTAAGGGCATGTAGGGGAGGAACCGCCGTAAATGGAGGAGCAGCCCGTAGCGTTGGCGATGACCATGCGGTCGCCGAACATCTGCGTGACCACTTTTACGTAAGGCGTTTCGCCGCAGCCCGCGCAAGCGCCCGAGAACTCGAAGAGCGGCTGGTTGAACTGGCTGCCCTTGACGGTCGTCCTCTTGATGGAAGAGGTATCCGCCTGCTTGACTTCCTGCGAATAATCCCAGTTCTTGGAATCCGCGTCGACCACTTCTTCCAGAGGTACCATAACGAGCGCTTTGTTGCCCTTCATGCCGGGGCAGACGTTCGCGCAGACGCCGCAGCCCATGCAGTCCAGAGGGGATACCTGCATGCGGAACTGCGTGCCCTTCAAACCGGTCGTAGGTTTCGTAACGAAAGTATCGGGTTTTTCCGTAGCGTCGTCGATGACCACGGGGCGGATACAAGCGTGCGGGCAGACGAAGGAGCACTGGTTGCACTGAATGCAGTTTTCAGCCACCCACTTCGGCACTTTGACCGCAACGCCGCGCTTTTCGAACTTGGTCGTGCCGACGGGTACGGAGCCGTCCGCATTGAACGCGGAGGAGGGGAGTTTGTCGCCTTCGAGAACGAGGATCGGGTGCACGACGTTCTTGAAGTACTCGTTGTCGGCAACTGCCGCCATCGGCGCGCCCTCGGTCGCGTTCGCCCAGCTTGCGGGGTACTTGACTTCGACGAGCCCGCTCTTTGCGGAGTCGATCGCCGCATAGTTCATGTTGACGACCGCGTCGCCCTTGCGGGAGAACTTCTTGTAAACGGCCTTCTTCATGTAATCCGCCGCCTGATCGTAGGGCATGATCGAGTCGTTGATATAGAAGAACGCAGACTGCATGATCGTGCTCGTTTTGCCGTTCAGGCCGATGTCGGAGGCGATCTTGATCGCGTCTATATTATAGAATTTGAGGTGTTTTTTGGCGATCTGCTGTTTGACCTTCGCGGGCAGGTTCTTTTCGAGCTCTTCGAGGGTGTTCCAAGGGGAGTTCAAAAGGAATTTGCCGCCTTCCTTCGCGTCGGTGAGCATGTCGTAACGGGTGATGTAGGAAGGATTGTGGCAGGCAACGAAGTCCGCGCTGTCGATGAGGTAAGACGACTGGATAGGCGTTTTACCGAAACGCAGGTGGGAAACGGTGATGCCGCCCGACTTTTTGGAGTCGTAGAAGAAGTAAGCCTGCGCGTACATATCGGTGTGGTCGCCGATGATCTTGATGGAATCTTTGTTCGCGCCGACCGTACCGTCGGAACCGAGGCCGTAGAACTTGCAGGAGATGGCGCCCTCGGGTGCGGCGTCGTACTTCTCGGAGAAGTCGAGGGAAGTATTGGTCAGATCGTCGTAGATACCAACGGTGAAGTGGTTTTTCGGCTCTTTCTGTTCGAGGTTCTTATAAACCGCATAGCACATGGAGGGGTTGAACTCCTTGGAGCCGAGGCCGTACCTGCCGCCGACCACTTTGATCTTGGAAACGCCCTTTTCGAAGAGTGCGGAGCAAACGTCGAGGTAGAGGGGTTCGCCGAGGGAGCCGGGCTCCTTCGTCCTGTCGAGCACCGCGATCTTTTTGCAGGTCTTGGGGATCGCCGCGACGAACTTGTCCGCAACGAACGGGCGGTACAGGCGCACTTTGATGAGGCCGACCTTGTGGCCCTCTTTGTTCATCTTGTTGATGGTCTCTTCCATCGCGTCCGCGCCGCTGCCCATGATGACGACGACGTTTTCCGCGTCGGGCGCGCCGCAGTAGTCGAACAGGTGATAATTTCTGCCGGTGAGTTTGTTGACCTTTTCCATCATCTCTTCGACGATGGCAGGGGTGGCGTTATAGTACTTGTTCGCCGTTTCGCGGTTCTGGAAGTAGGTGTCGCCGTTCTGCGCCGTGCCCTTCTGAATAGGGTGCTCGGGGTTGAGCGCGCGGCTCTTGAAATCGTCGATGTCCTTCATGTCGACGAGCG
>ERZ1643247.1403-NODE-1403-length-22298-cov-4.089421_pt1 | contig 22298 bp, 16 predicted proteins | sample MGYA00579264_ERZ1643247 | MGnify/ENA primary metagenome ERZ1643247 (study PRJEB29033, sample SAMEA4952262) | chicken gut metagenome | biome: Broiler Chicken; feature: Gastrointestinal Tract; material: Caecum | place: Ireland | collected 2018 | study: Broiler... | reverse complement strand
AGGCGTAAAAGGCATCTTCCTTGCCGAAGGCGTTGCCGACCTTACTGCGGGAACAATAACGGGATTAGCCTTTCTTTTGTCGTTTAAGGGAATATTGCTTAGACGCGAGGCTTTTTTATCCGCTCAAGCCGAAAGGACCAACGCGGCAGCGAGCGTAACGGGGGACGTAATTCCGATGAACGCGCAAAACACGCCCTCTGTTTCCGCCGAAGAATTATCGGAGAAAACTTTAGCGGAAGAAAGCTTGTCAATCGGAGAAACCCCCGAAGCGCAAAACACAGACACGGAGAATAAAGCGGAATGAAAGAAGCGAAAACAAACGCCATGCGCATAATGGAGCGAAATAAAATCGACTACGAAGTACACGCTTTTGAAATCGACCCTGAAAATTACGTTTCTTTAGGCGAAGACAACGCGGTGGAAAAAGTGGGACTGCCCGCGGACAGAGTTTTCAAAACAATAGTAACCAAGGGCAAAAGCGGAGCGTATTATGTATTCATGCTGCCCGTAAACCGAGAACTCGACCTGAAGAAATGCGCGGCGGCGGTAAGTGAAAAATCCGTCGAGCCTCTTCACCTTAAGGAGCTTTTGCCCGTTACGGGCTATGTGAGAGGGGGCTGCTCCCCCGTAGGCATGAAGAAGCAATTTCCGACAGTAACGCACCTGACTGCTTTAGATTACGACACGATAGTTTACAGCGCGGGAAGACCGGGCGTGATGATGGAAACTTCTCCCCTTGCGCTTAAAAAGGCGGCGGGAGCCAAATTTGAAAACATTGTGAGGGAATAACCGTGAGACTGGACAAATTTTTAAAAGTATCCAGAATTTTAAAGCGTCGCACCGTCGCCGCGGAAGCCTGTGAAAAAGGCAAAGTAAACGTAAACGGCAAAGAAGGTAAGCCCGGCACAAAACTTAAAATCGGCGACACGGTCACCATAGAATTCGGAACGTCATCTTTGAAATTCAAAGTGCTGGACCTTAACGAAAAAGCGGGCAAAGCCGAGGCGGGACTGATGTATGAAATCATCGCTTAAAGTCACTGCCGTCGTATTGTGCGCCGGAATGGGCGAACGCGCCAAGCTGGGTTACAACAAAATTCTGCACCCTTACGGCGGATGCAGCGTGGCGGCAAGAGCGGTAAAAAAATTCGAACGCTTTGACAGAATTGTCGTGGTTTGTTCGCCCGAGGACAAGGAAACCTTAAAAAGTCTTATCGATTGCGAAAAAGCCGAATACGTTTACGGCGGCGCAACCCGCACCGAAAGCGTGAGGAACGCGCTTAAAGCCGTAGTAAATACGGATATCGTCATAATTCACGACGGTGCCCGTCCCTTTGTCACAAAAGAAATTATCGATAAAAGTGTTGCTTCCGCCATAGAATACGGAAGCGGAATAGCCGCAATCAAATCGGTAAACGCAATAAAATACTTTAAAGACGGAAAAGCCGTTACGCTTAACCGCGACAACGTTTTTTCCGTGCAGACGCCGCAGTCCTTCCGTTTCGACGAGATAAAAAAAGCTTACGACTCGGTTGCGGGTAATTTTGCCGACGACAGCGAAGTTTACGAGCTTGCAGGATTTTCCCCCACGCTTACCGAAGGCAGCCGAGACAACGTAAAACTTACCGAACCTGCCGATTTTTTCGGGCTGAACGGTGTTTACAGAATAGGCTTCGGGTTTGACGTGCACAGATTCGAGAAAGGTCGGGACCTTATTCTTTGCGGAAGAAAGTTCGATTACGAAAAAGGGCTTTTGGGGCACAGCGACGCAGACGCGCCCGTGCACGCGATAATGGACGCGCTTTTATCTGCCGCGGGAATGCCCGATATTGGCGTACTCTTCCCCGACAACGACCCGAAATACAAGGACGCAAACAGCATTAAACTACTTGAATCCGTGAGAGAATCGGTTTGTTCCCGATTCGAAATAGTCAACGTGTCAGTCTGTATAATAGCGCAAAAGCCTAAAATTGCGCCTTACGTTTCGCAAATGCGGCAAAATCTTGCAAACGCGCTTAATATTGCAGCGGAGCGTGTAAACATTTCCGCGACCACGTCCGAGCTTTTGGGAATAACCGGTGACGGAAGCGGACTTGCGGCATCGGCGGACGTATTGATTAAACTGATATAAAAACTTAAAAAAATATGGAAATCAAAAAAGGCGCCGAATAAATATCGGTGCCTTTTCCGTTTTACTTGAATTTGACTTTAATGTCGTAGTCCACTTGCATTGCGGACAAAATATTTTCCTTGTCGGGATAATTATTATAGTCGTTATAATGGAATTTATACAAGTTCGTCGTCAGTCCCATAGCGTCGCAATCACACTCCTTCATGACGTTTATAACGCTGACAAGCTCGTTTTCTATCTTGACGGCAAATTGATTTTTGATGTTTTGGTTAATTTCCTCTTCGCTTATGCCATAATACTTAAACAAATCGCTGAGCTTGTATCTGTCTTCAAGTTCGAGCAGAACCTCCACTGACATTTTCGTTTGGGGAACTCCGTTGTTTATCCCGGTTTTGATTTTAAATTTTTTGGAACGCAGCTGGCAGAAAATCTGTCCTACTTCGATATCCTGAACCTTTAAGTTTTCCAAAGATACAAGGCCTTGCGTTGAAGTTTTGTCCGACCAGGTAAATCCGCGCGTCTGCTCGTCGTCAAGGAATTTTATCTGTCGGCCGCCGCGATAAAAGGCTATTTTGGAAAGAGACTTGATTTCGGTTTCTCCTTTTTTATCCGCTTCGCTGCCGGATGACTGACCTTCATCGGAACCTCCATCGGACGGTTTTTCCTGATCGGAACCGCTGTCTTTTTTCCCTATTTCGATACAAGGTATATAAGAACTTTTGGTAACGCTGCCTGTTTCCGACAAAAACTTTAAAAGAGTAATTGACGGCATATTGGTATCGAGTGCGTTGTGTTCGATAAGTTTTGATAAGCCGTTACTGCTGGCTTCAGACAGCATATTGGACATTTCAATGGTTTCTTTTGCGGATTTACCGAGCGAAAGCACAAGATATGCGCCGGGAATGATTTTACCCGAAGCCATAAGGTAATTGAGATGAGGTAAAATGCTTTCGTCGCCGAAAGTGTCTCCTACAACAATAAGTCCGCACAAACCAAGCTCCAGTTTCTTACCCATCTTCAGGCTTAACTTTTCAAACGCCGCACTGACCGAATCCGCCTCTACCCCCACGTTAAGGCGCATTGTGGAACCGTTCTGGCTTTCCTGAGGCATAACCGCAGTTGCGGAAACACGGTATTGGTCCTCAACTTTGTCAAGACCTATCGAAGTCAAAAGAAGTTTTGTTTCTATTTCCGGTCTGTTGGTTACGCTTTTAGGCGACAAAATCAGAACCAAAATAAAAAACAAAATCATCAACTTGTAAATTTTAAGCAGTTTGGTTTTGTTTTTCGGAGTTCTTAAATCCATTTTTCTTCTCCTTGATTTCTTTACCGTTTAAAAGTTTAGGAGTATGATAATTAGGTTTGTATTTTATTACGCTCAGCAACAAAAGCAAACCGGGCATTATAAACGCGAGCGGACAGACGATGTATTTCATAACACCCGTACAAACCAAGAATACGGTATTTTCGTTTTCCAGAAAAAATTCGGAAATAACGTACAAGGCAACGGCGCAAGACACGGCTATAACATAATTGTTTCTGCTGTTTATGACAAAGGAAACGTTACGGGTAAGGAAATAAAAAATCAAGGCAAGTTTCATAAAAACGCTTAACATCCACACGCAATAAAAAAGCAGGTCGAATCTGCCGTAATCGTGCGCGCCCAGACTGAACTGAGTCATGTTACTCACGTTGTTTCCGTAATCTATAAGCGTACCCATGTTGGCATAAGTTGCAAAAAGCATGGTAGAGAAAAACATCACCAACAGACTTGCAAAAAGTTTGCTTATCATCGTCGCCAGCACAAACCCTTTTCCGAGTTTGACGTTTCCCAAAAAAATCAGCAAAAAAGTTATATCGCCGAACCATACCGGAAAGGTGATAAGTCCTTCGGCTACGGGCGCAAATCCGTTTTCCAATACCGGCATCAGATTATCGCCCTGCATATCTCCTATTAACAGGCCCGTAAGCACAAGAGTACTTATTAAAACTATGGGTAAAATAATTTCCGCTGTGCGGCCCATTGCGCGCAACGAGCGTATCGCAAACGACGCAAGCAGTACAAGCAAAGGAATTATCATTATCGCCCAACCTATTTCCGCATACATCGTTACGGAAAAGAACATTTTAATTTCGCTTATAATCAGTATGGCTTTTGTCGCGAAAAAGGAAGAAAACAACACTACGACAATTCTCGAAACAACTTTTCCGAGAGTTTCGCTGAGTATATCGTATATTGTTTTGTCCGGATTTCGTTTTGCGGTAATGAGAAAAAAAGTCAGGCTTATAAACTCAAACGCAATCCAGATTCCCATGACTATATAACTGTCTTTGCCTACTATTCTGAGCATTAACGCGGGAAGCATGAACATTTTTACGGCAAGCGCGACTAAAAACTGAATAGCTACAAACTGTTTTATGCTGACCTGTTTACCTTCCATCAGCGCCGTTCCCCCTTCTTCTTTTATTTTTGTTCTTTATACTTAAAGGCCTGTTATTCATTCTTAAAAGCGAAACTCGGTAAAACGAGTCCTTAAGATCGGCAAATATAAGCGGTGCGAAAGGCGACATATACGGCACGCCGAAGCCGCTTAAAGAACACAGATACAGTACCAGGTACAGTATTCCGCAAAGCAGCAGATACATTCCGCCCAATCCCCCAAGCACCGTAAACGCCACTCTCAGCAGCGTCATCGTCCCCTCCTGATTGGGCGCAGTGTACAGCGCGATGGAACTAAGCGCGGTTATCATGACCGCGGGCGAACTGATTATGCCTGCCTTGACCGCAGTATCTCCAAGCACAAGCGCGCCCACTATACTCATCGCCATGCCTACCGCGCGCGGCATTCTCACGCTTGCCTCGCGGATAATTTCAAACAGTAAAATTACAAACAAAACCTCCGTAAGCGGCGAAAGCGGAATTCCGTTTACCGACGTCATTACGGTAATCAAAAACCTTAAAGGTATCATGCTGTAATGAAATTCCTGCAACGCAACGTAAAGACCGGGGAGCAGTATGGAAAAGAAAACGGACATTATTCTGATAATTCTCAGAAATGTCGCCAAAGAGGCGCGTTCGTAATAGTCCTCGCTGCTTTGATAATCTTCCACCAGCATAAACGGTACGGTTAACACCATTGGAGAGCCGTCTACCACTATGGCGACTCTTCCCTCCAGCATCTTGGAAACTATTATATCGGGTTTTTCGCTTATACCCGTCTGATGAAATACGGACAAAGGCCGCTCTTCCAGCACGGGCTGAAGATAATGGCTGTCAATCACGGCGTCGACATCAATGCTCTTAAGCTTTTTCCTGACGCTGTCCACAAGTTCTTTGTCCGCAACATTGCTTAAATACACAAGCGCCACGACCGTATTGCCTATTCTGCCGATATGCATCTTTTCTATCGCAAGTCCCGGACTCTTCACTCGCCTCTCTATAAGAGAAAGATTAGTCTTAAGGTCCTCAATAAATCCTTCCCTGGGCCCTCGCATAACCGTCGAAGTGGGAGGTTCGGATATGGAACGCTTGTCCCATTTCCTTAAATTGACTACGATAAACTCTTTTAAGCCTTCCACGAAAATAATTCCGTCGCCCGAAAGAATCAGCTGCTTTGCCCCCTCCTGGTCTACGGAAGTCTTTGTTTCCGCGATGTAAATAACCGATTTTACCAATCCTTCGGCAGTAATTTTACCGTCACAGAAATGTTCCAGCGCGCGTAAAAGCTCGCTTAAAAGCGCAGAATCGGTTAAATCAGGATTGTAAAGAATAACCGCGTCCGTTTTATTTATTTTAAATTCTCTTTTTACAAGCAAATCCGGCGTTGCGAACTCGCTTACTATGGAGTCTGCTCTTTTCATATATTTTATGTTTTGTATATTGACTGTTTTTTATCGCTTTAAATAAAAAAAGACTCCGATTTATTTTATCCGTCAAAAAAGCAAATAGCTTTTTGCGGTTGAAAACCGAAGTCTGTACTTAAATATGGTTTTTAATTATATTATTTGACTTTTATTTACTGTTTTTTTCCTTTTCGGCAGCTTCGAAAAGTCCGTTGATATAAGCGGCGCCCAGCGCGCGGTCATACAATCCGTAACCCGGTTTTCCGCTTTCGCCCCAGATGTTTCTGCCGTGGTCGGGGCGGACGTATCCGTCAAAGCCGCCGTTTACAAGTGCCTTGACTATTGCGTACATATCAAGAGAACCACACGCGCTTAAATGCGCAGTTTCGGCAAAATCGCGCTCTTTGGAAAAGCCGATGTTTCTTAAATGCGCAAAGTGAATTCTGCCCTGTGCGGCATATTTTTCGGCAAGGCGCACAAGGTCGGGCCTGCCCGCGCCCAGACTGCCCGTACAGAGAGTAAGTCCGTTTGCTTTGGAAGGCACCGCGGCAAAAAGCCTGTCAAGGTCTTTTTCGCACGAAACTATACGCGGCAATCCGAAAAGGTCCCACGGCGGGTCATCGGGATGCACCGCCATATTTATGCCGCACTCCTCGCACACGGGGATAATCCTTTCAAGAAAATAAACATAATTTTCGAAAAGCTTATCACGGTCCACCGATTTATAGGCGTTAAGAAGAGCGCCGAGTTCCTCCGCAGAATAGCTTTCGTCCCATCCGGGAAGCGAAAGATGCTCGGGGTCCAGCTTAACTATATCTTCCTCGCGGTAAGCAAGCGAATAGGAGCCGTCGTCGTTGCGCTTGTCGAGCACGGTACGCACCCAGTCGAAAACGGGCATAAAATTGTAGCAGATTACTTTTACTCCCGCTTCGGCAAGACGGCGAATGTTGGTTTTATACGCCTCGATGTATTCGTCGCGTTTTCCTCTTCCCAGTTTAATATCTTCGTGGACGGGCACGCTTTCAATAACTTCCATTTTTAAACCCGCTTTTTCGCAGGCGGTTTTAAGTTCGTTTACGGAATCACGGCTCCACTCGTTTCCCGGCGGAACGTCGTAAACCGCCGTAACCACGCCCGTCATTCCGGGAATCTGTCTGATGTAATCAAGAGGTATGGAATCCTTAAGTCCGTACCATCTGAACGTCATTTTCATAAAAAATTATTCTCCTTGAAAAAATAGCAAATCAAAGCTTGGAAAAGTCGATTTCGCGCCTTGCTCCTTTTGAGGCATACAGCTCCAACACGGTTTTGACGGCCTTATAAGCTTCGGTTACGCCCACGGGGAAATCCTCGCCGCGGGTAACGTGATCGTAAAAATCGCGTATAAGGTGAAGGTGTCCGTTGCCCCAGTAATCTTTGGCGATTATGTCGATCTTTTCGTTTACCGCAACAGGCAAACCCGCACCGTCGTAAACCTTGTTGCCCACTGCCGTATACTGTCCTTTGTCAGTAGCGAGGGATATTATTACGGGTGAATTAAATGCGCCCGCGGTAGTTGCGTAAAACGTAGCCTTTGTGCCGGACTTAAACTCGACATATATTTCAGCAGTATCTTCTTCGTCGATAACGCCCTTAAGGTGGTTATTCCCCACCGAGCCCGTTACGGCAATCGGTTCGCCCAGCATCCAGATAATAAGGTCAAGCGTGTGGATAGCCTGGTTCATCATGACTCCTCCGCCCTCGGTCTTACGCCTGCCGCGCCAATCGGTTTCCTTATAGTATTTTTCGTCACGCGCCCAGGGAACCGTTGCAAAAATGCCTTTAGCTCCCTCGGTTTCGCATAAAGCCTTAAGCTTTTCGTTAGTCTCAAGGTACCGGTTCTGAAAACATATTCCTATTTTGGCGCTGCTTAAGTCGGCGGCTTTTTTAAGCTCATAATACTGCTCGTCGCTGATGCAGACGGGTTTTTCGCACAAAACGTTTATTCCGCGTTTAAGGGCGGCGATACTCATTTCCGCGTGCTCGTAATGCGGAGTACAAACGTGAACGGAATCGGGTTTTGCTTTATCCATCATTACGGTATAGTCGGTGTAAACTTTGCAGTCAAGACCGAAATCGTCGCGCAGTTTTGCTGCTTTTTCTTCGCTTCTGTCGCAAAGTGCGATAACGTCGTGCCCGAGATGTTTTAAAACGTCCAGATGAGTTTTGGCAATGCTGCCGCAACCGATTAGCGCTACTTTCATTTTTCAATACCTCCACCTTTACTATTTTAACACTTTTAACGATAATTTACAAAATAAATATATTGCATATCACGCTTAATTTTTTGCAATATGTAGTTAAATAAAATCCTTCGTAATTTTCCTTTTTTACTAGTTTATTAAAAACAAATAGTTTTATCATTTAAAACATTTTTGCAACGCGGAAAACTTTATTCGTTGCGACGTAATACCGCGGAAAAACTTTGCCGAATACAACAATGATTTTTAAAAAGCATATAAATATGGTTTTTATTTTTAACGTATTACGCCCGCGGCTGAAACCGTGGGCGTAATACGAGAAGTATGATTAAGAAGTCGATAAAGCAAATTATAGTTCCGCTTTTCGCAAGTGTCAGTCATCAGGCCTTATAATAATTCATAAGTCCCAAAACTTCGTCAGCGTTAAGCTCTTTATCGATGATAACGATGTCGTCCACGGTGTGAGTAATGTTTTGATAATGCCGAAACACTCCATTCGCGTAATCTCCGCCCTCGGAGCCCGAAACTTCTACGCCCCTGCCGATGCCCATAAAGGAGGCTATTTCGGGATTGGACAGCGACAACGCGTCATCAACGGTAAGGGTCGACGTAGCCGCAAGCGCAAAGTTGACGTACACGTTTACCACGCACTTGCCTGCGCCGCGGGTGAAAGAGAACGTCCAGTTGGTCCAGTCGGTATACCGATCGGTGTTTCTAACCGTAATAAAGTTATTGGAACTGTTCAATCTCAAGCGGATTGTGTTTTGTCTTATCGACACAGTAACACCGCTTGCAGATGCGGGGTCGGTAGTCGCAAACAAGACGATACCCGATCCGTTTGCGTTAAGCGCGATTGTAAAGTCCATTTTAAGCCACATGGAAACGGTAAAGCTGTTAACACCGGGGTCAAAGCCGTTTACGTCGTAATACATTGACGTGCTGTTAATCTGGATTGCCTTATCTTCGCCGCCTTCCCTGCCCGCTACAACGGAGGAGGTTGCAGCGGAATTAAGCGCCATGGTAATGCCCGAATCGGCAACAGCATTAGCGGTAGTACCGTCAGTAAATCCGAAGTCTGCCTTTACTGAAGACGCGTCAATGGTATAGCCATCCATAACGCCGTTAAGATAAGCCTCGGCTATATCTACGGGAACAATTCCTTTGGTAACTGCGAACGCCGCGGAGGTAAGTCCGAAAGAATTTGCGTCTACGGGAGGAACCCCCGTGAAGGACGAAGTTTGACCTTTCGCTTCAAGATTGTAGCCGCCCAGCACGAAATTCTTGCTTGCGCCGTAATCGAAAGTAAGGTCTTCGGTAAGCACAGTGGTTTTGGTTCCCACAAGCTCCCCGTCGGCGTAAACAGTAATGGTAATCGATTTGGAAGCCGAACGGTCAAAATGGAACACGAAATTCGTCCATTCGTTGTACTTGGTAAAATCACCGCTGATATCGACGCTTGAACCCGCCTGAACGCCCGCAAACTTAAACCTGATTCTCTCAGGATTAACATAGCAGGTTATGCCGTCCCAGAAATCGGCGTTAGCCGTGGAGAACAGTGCGCTTCCGCCGCCGCTTGCGCAATTTGATATGTTTCCGAAAGTGCCGGATACCGTAAAGCTGTCGGTGCCGAGTTCCACCCCCGCAAACACTTTGCCGCCCTGCGTGTCGGTGCTGTATTTCGTACCCGTAAGGGTAAGCGCTTTGACATTATTTATAAGAGATTCCGTATAGGAAACTTTAACGGTTTTGCTGACTCCGCTTGCGGAAATCTCGATTTCGGCAGGTAACGTCTTCGCTTGTTCCTCGGTTAAGGTGATAAGATAATCGCCTGCTGTTTCTCCTGCGGTGACGTAAGAATTGATTTCACCGAAATCGACGCCGCTCACGCCGACCAGTCCTTCGGCATCGGCGGAAACGCGCACGTTGTGAACTATCTGATTGTCGGCATTGAGTTCAAGGTCGAAAATCTCAATCTCGTCAACATAAAGTTCTCCCATTTTGACGTACTTGATTATGAAAGACTTGGTGATTCCGAGATAAGTGTAATTTACGGTTACTCCTTCCGCCCCTGCGAAAGTATCGAGATCTTCTGCAGGAATACTAAGCACATATTTGCCGTCGGACAGAGAGATGTAATTCTTCGCAACGCCGTCGAAAGCAATGTCCGAAGTAATTGCGGTAACCTGAGGATAAACTTTATTAATTTCAAGGTCCTGCGTATATCCGTTTTCAATATCGGGAGTGTTGTAATCGAACAATACGTCCTCAGCGACAAAGGTAGTGCTTTCCTTCATCGACTCTATGTAGCCGTCAATCGCCTGAACCTGTTTTGCGTTCATGTAGCCGCGGTAGAACATAAAGTCGTCGTATCTGACGTCCACGTTCGTTGATGCAGGATAATTGCCGGTATCGGGATTGCAACCGGGCGCGCCGATGCCTATTGTGCCGTATCCGTCAACGTCAAGGCTGACGTCGGAAGCGACATTAAACTCTTTGGAAGTATAAACAAGCACGCCGTCGACATAGGTGCTTACGACCAATTTTCCTTCCACGGTGCGGTTAAACACAAAAGTCCATCTTTGCCAATCTTCGCTTATCGCAGCCAATACGACGTCAGTACCGCCAGCGTCACGATCTGAAAGCACTTTAATCTGATAAGTGTCAGCTCTCATTCTTATCGAGAAACCGTTTGTTCCGTCAATATTTCCGGTAGCCACTATTGCGGTGGCATATCCGTCGCCTGCAAGATTTTTAAGGTCCGCACCGTTTATCATCGTGGAAATCACAAAGCTGTCGGTCCCTAAAACGGCTTCCACCTTAGACGCGCGTTTCTGCATATTTGCAACATAAGCCTGATCGCCCGTATAGTCATCGTCGGCAGTATATACGGCGCCGTTGGTGTTTGCGACTCCGCTTCCCGCATAATTAATAAGGCTGCCGTCGAAATTCAAGTAAATTTCCGTTTTTTCGGCAACGTCAGCCACCGTCCAGCTGATATAGTTTACGGTGAAGCTGCTTCCGATGGACGCCCCGTCGGTCACGACTTTGGTAGCGGTTATCTGATGCGAAGCCGCGCTTTCCATTTGGGTTGCCGGCACTACGAAGTTGTAGGTGCCGTCGCCGTTGTCGGATGCGATAAAGGGCGCAAACGTAACGCCGGTAACGGGTACGGAGTGTGCCGAATCCGCATAAACGCCTACTGTGAATTCGTAATTGTCGCCGGTCTTATCGGTAGTGTAAAGCGTGATTGCGTCGGTATCAAGATAAAGCTGATTCAACGGAGCATAGCTTATGGTGAATTCCTTGGTTACGCCGTTGATTGTGACGCTGACGGTTTTGCCGCCCACAAAAGCTTCAAGGCTGTCGTAGGAAATGCTGACGGTATAAACGCCGTTGTCTTCGCTGACGGTTGCGCCTGCGGGCAGTCCGTCAAACGATGCGCCGGTGATTACCGCTTCGTTGTGAAGTTTGGTAATGTCAAGCGTAGTAACGTATGTTTCGTTTTCGACTACGTCGGTGTAAGAAATAACCTTGTCGCCCGCCGTCCAGCCGTATTTGGCCACGATGTCGCCGTAATAGTTGTCAAGTCCCTCTACCTCGTAATCGGTAAGAGCCTTACGGATAAACATGAAGTTATCCACAACCGCGCTCTTATTGTCCCATGCAAGGTTGCCGCCGAGGTAAACGATGCCCGTGCCCAGAGACTGGCCTTCGGTGAACCAGAACGACTTTGTCTCGATATACTCGCCGTCGAGATAAAGCGCAACGGTTATTCTTTCAGGCGTGACATAGGGTGCCGCCGGCGAAGACGAACTTACGGGATTGCCCTGTGCGTCGTACTTGCTGTTGGTCATTGTGTGCTCGGGATCGAACTCTACCCCGCGGGTCACAACCAGAGTGTAACGCTGCCACTGATCGATTTTGAGTTTTCCTGTAGAGCCTTCGAAGTAGAATCCCTGATCGTTTCTGCCCAGCTGAATGCGCAGCCTGTTTTGTGCGCGGAAGGCTGGAAGGTGCAAGGATCGGAGTCGTTGTTCTTGGTGGAAGTCACGATTTCGTAAGCCGCGTTACTGCCCGCATAAGAAGCGGAATCGAGTTTAACGTCCAGCGAAATGGTGAAGCTGTCGGTGCCAAGCAGCAGATTTTCGATGCCGACCGTGTTGTTTACGGTATTGATGTTAAGCGCCTTATCGCCCGAATAGCTGCCTTCTCTATCGGAATAAGAAGCGGATTCGCCGCGAACGGGTGCCGTTTCATGATTTCCGACGTAATCGGTGAGATTTTCGTCAAAGTCGTAGTAAGCTTCAAGCGAGGCGAAAATTCCGTTAAGCTGGTCATCGGAAAGCACCTTTCTGGTAACGGTGAACTCTGCCGCTTCAGCGTCCGCAACGGTAACGGAAACCACTTTCTCGTAAGTAAGAGCTTCTACAACGGCCGCGGGTACGTTAAATGTATAAGTGCCGTCGCCGTTAGCTGTAGCATAGTCGGTCCAGTCGCCGAACTGAACGTTTTCAGCAATGGGAGTGGACAGCGACTGATCCGCATAAACGCCTACGGTGAACACGTAATTGTCGCCGGTCTTATCGTTTGCCCAGAATTCGAATCCTTCACTATCGAGATATATCTTTTCAAGCGGAGTATAAGAAATCCTGACTTGTTTGGTTATGCCGTTATAAGTATAGGTGGAAGTAAGTCCTGCTTTGAATATCGACAAGTCGTCAACGCCCACGCTGAAGAGGAAGTAACCGGTATCGCCTTCGCCCATATGGGTGATGAAGTCAGCGATTTCTTCGCCGAAAGTCACCTGCGTGTCGTCAAGACGCACCGTGCTGCCGTCCGCGAGATAAGCGTTAACCACGAACTGAGTGCTGAATCCGTCGGTATCCACGTCGGAGAAGTCAAACGCAATGTCGTCCATCCTGAACGCGTTGGCAAGGTTAATTTCACCGACATACTGAACGAAGTTATAAATATCGTTCTGAGTCAGTACTCCGTTGTATAACATGAAGTCGTCAATACCGACTTTGTTGCTGAGATAATTTGCGCCCTGAGCATTACCGTCGTCAACACCGCCCGCGCCTATACCGAACACGGATCCTACAGCGCCGTCAAGAGAAACGTCCGACGCAAGAGCGAACTGTTTGGTATATATAAGTTTGGCGTCGATATAAACCGAAACGTTAAGGGTATCGGTAACGCTGCGGTCAAAAGTCACGGTCCATCTCTGCCAGCCGTCGATAGCACCCAATACGGCATCGGTTCCTTGAGCGTCGTTCTGGCCAAGTACTTTTATCTGGAAAGCATTTGGTTTAGCTCCCGTAGAATCGTATCTTACTCTTACCGAGAAGCCTTCGTTGTCGTCAACGTTACCCGTACCGAACAATATAAGCGCATATCCGTTGCTTGCGGTATATTGACAGTTTTTGATATCGTCACCGTTTATCATCATGGAAACGGTAAAGCTTTTTATGCCCACAGTAGCATTGTCAAGCTTCAGCGCGCGGTTTTTCATATCGAGCGTATAATATCTGTTAGTGGAGTAAGAACCGCTCATCGCGCCGTATTCGGCTTCACCGCGACGCATTGAAGCGTCAAGTCCTTTTAATGAGTCAAGGCCTTCGTCAAAGTTGACGTAAGAAAGTATTTTGCTGTCGTCAAAAGCCTCGGCGGAAGGTTCGATATAAACAACGTTAATCTGTCCCTGGGCCGTGCCTTTGCTGATTGCTATCGCCTGCTGACCTTCAATTGCCTCGACTACGGACTGAGGTAAAGTAAGAGTGTAAACTCCGTCGCTTACCCTCGTCACTGCGCCGGTGTAATCGTCAGCCGCCACCCCTTCCGTTACGGCTATGGCGCCGCCGGAAGCATAATATGCGTTGAACTCGGCGGAATAATTGCCGTCGGCAACATCCATTCCCTTGACGAAAACCACATCGCTTGCATAAATCTTTTCAGGAGCAAAACCCGTTTCGTCGAAGTTAAGATAATTTTCAATGACTCGGGAGCCTTCGTTACCAAGGTCAAGCTTATCGTATCTAACCGAAAAGCTGCTTTTATCCGCGTTGGTTGCAAATTTTGTCAGCGCGGCAATACCGCAATTTTCGGGAGCCGTTTCAAGGCCGAACAACGACCAGGGTATTCTTGCCTCAATGATGTATCCGTCACTTGTAATGTTTGAAACGATACTTATTTCGGAAACCAAAGAAGAATCTTCTTTCCACGAGAAACCGTTTTCTGCGGCTTCATCCAAATAGACATAATAACGGGCGGATTCGTCTGCATACAACCTTACCTGATAAGTATTTGCAGAAGAAAGCGTTTCGCCGAAATTGAAGTACATTTCTACGCCGGAACCCCACTGAGTATCCGTATTAACCAAGGCGTCTTTGATTTCGATGCCGACATACATTGCCTTTTGATTAAGCGCAAATACAAAATCAGATTCAACGTTGCCGATGCCGCTTGCAGCCTTAGTTACTATATGATTAAGTCCGGAGTAAACGTTATCGTCAAGAATTCCGTCAAGAGTAAAGTTACCGTCAAAACTTACGTTAAACTGAGCATCGGCACCGTTTGCGGTAACGGTTACTTTTCTCGGATTGTCGAAATAAGATATATCTTCTTCAGGTATAGAAATAATATATGTGCCGTCCGACCTATCGGTAACACTGACGTTTTCCGCTTCCCCGAAATCAAATATCGCTCCGATAACGGCAGGCTTTTCGGTGGTAAATCCGGAAAGAGTTATGGCGTCGGAAGACGAAACAGTGACTATGTGTTCATAAGCCGTTCCGTCTGAATTGAGGTCCGCTTTACTTAATGCCACTTCCGAAACGGAAATGCCGTTAGGTATAAATCCGCTGTCTTTGGTAAACAGGAAGAAAGACTGTTGAGGATTTACGTTATGCGAATTATTGCCGAAAACGTCACCGCCCGTGACGGAAATATATTGCCATTCGGGAGAAGACGTAGCGGTCGCGCTTTCGCAATGGTAAATACAAGCGAGAATCGCAGCCTGATTTTTCATGTTGTCTTCCGTCACGCCTATGGACGACCAGGGTAAGAAAACCTCTCCCTGCCAGCCGTCGGTTTCGGAGCTGTTCATAACACCGTTTTTGACGCTGCCCGCAATACGTGCCGGGAAATAATTAGACTTATACGGATACTCGGAATTCAAATTTACCTGATATCTGTCCCCGGGGCCGCCCACGTTGTAACGAATCTGAATTACGTTTTCTTCGTTAAGAGTGGTAGTTCCGTTTCCCGCGACAAACAACTCGACACCCGTATTATATTTATGGCTCTGTCTTCACTGTAATAAACGTCATTGTCGTTGCTGTCAAGTCCGATATACAGTCCCTTATCGGTCATAAGAGTGTTTATGGTAAGCGAAATGCCGGTGCTGTTGTGAGTAAAGGTTTTGCCTTTGCCCGCGCTGATGAATTCCGTCCACTCTTCCTCGTCCAGCACGCCGTCAATGTTCATAAAGTCATCGTAAACAGCGGTGTTTTCATCCACGTAAGAATATTTGTCTTCTATATATCCGTCGTTAGATACTGCTTTCCAGCTGCCTACGCCTGTATGAGTAGTCCCCGCAAAAAAGGTGTTGGCCTCACGGTCGGTACCGTCGTATCCCAACGCCTGCACGAAAGAAGCGGTGTATTGAATGACGTCGGAAGATTCCACGCCCAAAAGCTCCCACGAGACGGCCAGCTCTGCGGTATAACCTTCGCTGTCTTTTGCTTCGGAGTTCATGGTTCCGTTAATTACGGCAGCTCCTGCGTATTTGCCTTTTACTTTAGAAAAGGTCCACTCGTTTCCTGCCGCATTCGGACGATAATATTCGATAGCTACTTCGTTTCCTTCGCCCGTCGGCGCAAGACGAACGCTTACGCAACCTTTCTCAAGCGCAAAATGATCAAGCGTGGTAAGATAGACTTCGACGCCGCTGTTTCTGGACTGACGTCTTCCGGGATTATAGAAAAGCGCGTTGTCCTTTACGTCGAATGCAAAATAGACGCCGTTTTCACCCAAGTATGTATAGACGTCCATCTTTTTGCCGTTAGCCGTATTTTCCGCCGTCAGTCTATTTTTACTGTTGGTCCATACATCCTCATCCAGCACGCCGTCAATAGTCATATTTTCATCTATCGACATTATATAGTTTTCATTTACGCCGTTGAAATCGGTATATTCTCCAAGGGGCGAAACCTTGCCGCAAGCGAAAATACTTAAAGATATAAGGAACGTAAGTAAAACAACTAAAAAAGTTTTCTTTTTCATTTATGACTTCCCTCCTTATGCCGTTTTTCCAAGCACAACGATGTCGGATATGTTTAATCCGTCTTTACCTTCTGCTTTTTTGATTTTTATTTTAATTTTATTTATGCTTAATTCGTTGAATTCGGCAACGGAAGCACCGCCTGCGCGCATGGTATAATAACTGTCGTCGATAGACTCCATTTCATCTTCGCTTAACAGATAGTCAAGCGGTACGAGATTAGCGTCGAGATTGAATGCGAGATCGTCGATGTAAGCCATACCGGTATTGCCGTACTCGTCTTTATATGAGAACTCTATACGGTCAATCTCCGTAAATATCTTCATAAAATCCTGGCTGTTGTAAATCATAATGGCACGGGCAGTGACGTATTCGGGGAAAGTAAGCGTAATTTTGGTAGTGCCTTTTGCTTCAAATTCGGGTATATTATCGTTAATTATATGCTCGTTATGCATTGCAATAAGCTCGTCGGTAAGGTAAGAAACATTGCTTCCCTTAACCATATTGGTTGCTTTTACTTCCGCCAAAGGCGCAATGTTTTTATACCCCGAAACTGCTTCGGGAAGCGGCTGAATTACCTTTGTGGGGCCGTTTGCGTGCATAACCGTCTGGCCTTTATCGTTGGTGGTAAAATAAACACGCTCGAAGCACTGCGCTCGGTCGCCGATGCCGTCCATGCCGAGGACGGGATAGCTGTGGTAAACAATCCACAATTCGTCGCCCACTTCAAAGAACGAGTGGTGACCTGAAGAGTGTATGTCCCAATCGGTACCCGGCGAGCATACAAGACCGCCGTCTTCGGGCTGGATTTTGGTATAGGGTCCAAGCGGGCTGTCGGCAATTGCCTGAGCCACGGGATAGAGTTTATCGTTGGTGGAACCTATGGAGAAAGTAAGGTAATACTTACCCTCATGATAATAAACGTACGGACCTTCGTCTATCTTCATGGAGTAACCGACAAAATTATATTCCTCGGTCCTTTCGGTAGTAGTATAACCGAAAGAAGTAAGTCTGGTAACAGTGGAATAATCGGGAGTAACCCAATCCTTCATTTTTACGCCCCAGATTTCGTTGCTGGTATCGGCCACGCGGTTACGCGCCATAAAAAGGTACTTGTCGCCGTTAGGCGCTATATAAGGACAAGCGTCGATGAAAGAGCGGCTGTATTTGTAAAGCTCCTGACCGGGCTCTGCATTTTCGTCAAGATTTATGCCCGTTTCAGGATTAATGTTTTCGATATCGAAAACGGGCGTGGAAGCGTCCATTGCAAAACCGTTTCTGTTAGTACCCGTAAATTCTTCGTAAGGACCGCCCGGTTCTTTGGAAATAGCCACTGCAGGATAATAGCAACGCGGAACGATATTTGTTACCGTCTCTTTGGAATGCGCGCTGTAAAACAGGAAAAACAGTCCTTTCCCGCTTTCGCCTTCTTCCGCTTCTATATTGTAATCCGACCAAAGCGCGTCCTTATCGTAAAGAAGCTGGGGCGCCCAGAAGCAATCCGAGCCGTAGTTGTTCAAATCGGGCACGAATCCCTCGCCGACAATTTCCCAGTTGACGAAATCGGTGCTTTTTAAAATCTCAAAACCCGCACCGGACAAAGTACCGGTGGAATAGAAATTCCCGGCGTAAGGCCCCTCGTCTATATAAATAGTGGTAGGGTCGCCCAAAGGCACGTCGTAATCGTTGCGATAGAACAGCTTTGTATTGTAATCGCCCGTTCTTTCGCTTTCAGCATAACTGTAATGCGATAATTCTGTTTTTTTGTAGGTATAACCGCTGCAACCGATAAGGCCGCTTGACAAGACAAAAACCAGACAAAGAAAACATAAAAACAAAATCTTAATTTTCTTCATCAAATTTCCCTCCTCATTATTACTGACTTAAAATTTATAAGCGGGTTTTGTTATACCTTATCCGTCTTCATAAATTATAATAAATAATCAAGTCACCTTTCCCGTTTATAAACTGTAAGTTTAATTACTTTTTGTTGCCGTAAGTTCCCTCGGTGTCCAGCACTTTTTCGTCCGAAGTCTTAAGTCTGGAAGTGGCAATCCTTTTACTAAGCTCGTTATAATACAATTCGTCGTCGATGGGGAAATCTATTTTTTTGTCAATCCATGTGGACAACAGCATGGCGTCGGCAAGCTCCACTCCCCTGATGCCTTCCTTGCCGTCGATGTAAAGAGGCTCCAGCCCGAGAATTGCGTTTGCAACGTTGTTGAGGACGCGCACGTGCTGAGGACGCGAATCGTCTTCAACCGTGATGACCTCGCTGTCGTAACCGGGCTCTCCGAAGCCGCCGGTATAAGTCGCGTTGAATTCGCGCTCGTTTTGCTGAAGCTTGTAATATGTAAGTTTTCCGTCGTCGAACACCAGCTTGCCGCCGTCGCCCATGATTTCAAAACGGTTGGTGCCGGGAGTGTCGGCTGTGGTGGTCACGAAAACGCCCGTAGCGCCGTTTGCATACTCAAAGTAAGCGGTGACGTCGTCCTCGACTTCGATGTCATGCCATTTGCCGAAGTGGCAGAAAGACCTTACCGACGAGGGCATCATACCGGTAATCCACTGGAAAAGGTCGATATTATGCGGCGCCTGATTGAACAAAACTCCGCCGCCTTCGCCCGCCCAGGTTGCGCGCCACGACCCGCTGTCGTAATAGGACTGACTGCGATACCAGTTGGTGATTATCCAGTTTGTACGCTTTACGTTGCCAACGGCACCCGAGGCAACCATCTCGCGCATCTTCTTAAAAACCGGATTGGTGCGCTGATTGAACATAAGCGCGAAAATCTTGTCTGATTTTGCGGCGCGCTCGTTCATTTCCTTGACCTGTTTGGTATAAACGCCCGCAGGCTTTTCGCAAACGACGTTAAGCCCCGCGTCGAGAGCCGCTATCGAAAGGCGCGGATGATCGTAATGAGGCACGGCAATGATAACGGCGTCAACGTCGCCGCTTTTAAACATGGTTTCCGCATCAGAATAGAATTTAACCGCTTCGGGATGCTTAAGCTGTTTTTTGATGTTTTCGATTTTTAAGGGATTTATATCGCAAGCCGCGCTGAGAACAGCGTTTTTTACTTCGCCTCCGTCCAGCCATTTGCAATGACTGCTTCCCATGTTGCCTATACCTACAACCCCGAATCTTACTTTGTCCATGTTCCGTTTACTCCTTCGATATATCCGCAATTTTTAAGCATTGTTTTCAACGCCGTTACAGCCGCGTCGAACGATTCGTTACTGTCTTTATAAGAAAACAGCGCATTAAGTTCTTTTTTGTCAATATCGCTGTAGCCCGTAAATTTAAAAAGATGCGGTTCCAGCGTAAGCGTGGTGTCTTTGTCGAGTCCCGATAAAATTTTATCGTACATTCCGTCGCCGTAACCTACGGGCACGATTTGTTTTGTATCGTAACGAGAATCCTTTACGTGTATGTAATAAGCCCTTTTAATCAGTTTTTCATACGCTTCCTTGATGTCCTCGTCCCACTGAATGAAGTTAGAGGAATCGAAAACGCTGTAAAGCCCGTCTACGTTATCGTAAATGTCCTCGCAGTTTTTTACGGTAGCTCCGAAAATTTCGGACTCGTTTTCGTGACAAAGCATATAACCGTCAGCGATTTTCACAAGAGCGCGCATTCTTTCAATGACTTCGTCGCGGTATTTTGTATAATCTTCGCGATGGACGAAATAGCTGAAAATTCTTATGCGCTTTGTCCCGAAAATATCGGCAAGCTTAAGCAATTTTCTCAAAAGATTTTCATGTTCTTCTCTTGGGGAATCGATACTTATTTTTCCCAAAGGGCTTCCCAGCGACCAGACCTTTATACCCGCCTTTTCAAGTTTTTCGGCATAAATTTCAGCCTCTTCCTCGCTTAAAGCGGAAATGTTTTTCCCGTCCAGACCGCGAAGTTCTATATTATAGATATTGTTGCGTAAAAGCGCCTTTATCTGTCCGTCAAATTCGGTAGACGCTTCATCCGCAAATGCACACAATGTAACAACAGCCATTATTTTATGTACCCCATTTTCTTAAGATTGTCTGCACTTTTACCCAATTGAGCAAACGGGTCGGGATAATCGACCGCGTCGTCCTGTTCCACAAACGCGTATTTGGTGCCGCTTTTAATAAATGCGGGCAACACCGCGCCCCAGTTTATGACGCCCACGCCTACGGGAGCGAACTTCTGTCCGCCCTCTTTAACGGTCTGCATATCCTTAAGATGCACGCATTCGATTCTTCCCGAAAGTTTTTCTATGTACTCGAGCAAAGCTACGCCGCCGCGCTGAACCCAATAAGTGTCCAAAGTGAAATTAAAATCAGGCGCATTTTCAACAAGATAATCGAAAATGGTTTGTCCGTTTTTCAGTTTACGGAATTCGAAATCGTGATTATGATAGAAAAACTTTAATCCTGCGTCCTTTATCTTTTGGGCCGCGGCGGAGAATTTTTTGATAAATGCATCAACTTCTTCTATGTCGCCCATAAAAGGAAATGCGTGGGGCATTGCACCAAGCCCTATGTTCTGACAGCCTATAATTTTATGTTCTTTAATGACGTTTTCGGTATCTTCGGAAATCCTGGTTGCGTCTACATGAGTAAGATAAACCGGTAAATTATATTTATCTATTATATCTTTCAGTTCAAACGGCTCAAAAGTCGCGCCGGAAAACTGTACGCAGGTATAACCCATATCCTTGATTTTTCCGAAAGTGGAGTCAATGTCTTTTCCGTTTTTAATAAAATTTCTTAAAGAAAAAAGTTGAGCCCCTATCTCCATACATGCATCCCTCCGTTAGTGTCTGTTACTTTACTTATAGAGTATAACATAACAAATAAATTATAACAATATCAAAAAAAATCAAAATATATTGCATTTTTAGCAATATTATGCTATAATACCTGTACCAAAATTATGGAGTTATTCATTATGCAGAACAATGATTACGATAAAAACCATGTTGTTACCAATCAAAAACTCGGTTTCTGCGAAGGCTATAACTATACGGCAGACTGCACAAATAAAAATTTTCAAAGACATTTTCACGACGATTACGAAATTCTTTTTATAACCGAGGTAACGGGAGAATACACAATCGAAAATCATAAGTACAATCTTATGCCCTACGACCTTTTGCTTATAAAGCCCACAAAGTATCACTATCTTCAGGTCAAGGAACATACTCATTACGGCCGTTTCGTTTTTAACATTACCCCCGAATTTATAAGACAAGACATTATCGACAAAGCATTTTCCAAAGGCGAGTTCTTCCATATAGGCGGGTCGTCTCCCATCACAAAAAACTTTTTGAAATTGTTGGATTACAACAAAGTATTTGACGAATCGGAATTTACATTGCTGATAAAGACGATACTTATCGAAAACCTTTTGCTGATAAGTAAAATCGACTCAAACGATAACGGCGAAAATTACCATTATCTGGATGAATTCAACACTAAAGTCATGCAATACATTCGCGAAAATCTGACTTCCATTACTTCCTTGGACCAGATGGCTCAGGACCTTTACGTATCCAAATCCACGCTGTATCACTCTTTTAAAAGAGTTATGAAAATAAGTATCATGCAGTATGTTCGCAATAAAAAAGTGCTTAATGCTCATTCCCTGATAAAAAGCGGAGTCCGCCCCACCAAAGCCGCCGTCATGAGCGGTTTTGACGATTACACTACTTTTTACCGCAGCTATAAACTGTTTTTCGGTCATTCACCCAATGCGTCGCAATAAATCAACTATATTTTAGTATTCGCCGATTACTTTCGGGATTATGCTTTTATCGCCTTAA
>ERZ1643247.1402-NODE-1402-length-22304-cov-6.199694_pt1 | contig 22304 bp, 19 predicted proteins | sample MGYA00579264_ERZ1643247 | MGnify/ENA primary metagenome ERZ1643247 (study PRJEB29033, sample SAMEA4952262) | chicken gut metagenome | biome: Broiler Chicken; feature: Gastrointestinal Tract; material: Caecum | place: Ireland | collected 2018 | study: Broiler... | reverse complement strand
TGCCGTTCTCGTCAAAATGTGTAAGTCCCATCCTTTTCCTCCTGTATTTTCCTTTTTACTTCTCCGCACCAATAAGCTGGTCAGCAAGCTTCTCTGCGTCAGACTGAGGGTTTTCCTGGACAGCCCTGTAAATAGGTTCAATAAGGCTGCGTTCTGCTTCCATCTCATCTATCGTCTGCTCAAGGGACTTTCCTTTTCTGATCTTTTTCTGGATCACCTCGATCTGCTGAAGCAGTCTGCCCCGCTCCATTCCTTGTTTCATTCCTTGTTTTATCCCTTGTTTCATTCCTTGTTTCATCCCTTGTTCCATTCCTTTTTTCAATCCGACTTCCACCACATAATCACTTAAGTTGCACATCTGGTTCAACTCCTTTTCCAGCTTTTTTTCCATTGGGATATGAAATCTCTGCTCCAGTTCTTTTATCTTTTTCTCTGCTTTCATCTCCATAGAGAACAAAACATTAAGCATCTCTGTCAAACGGTTCCCTTTTTTTGACTTTGGATTTAAACAAATCTCTACGACAGTCATTTTATCATAAGCTTCCCTCTTGTCCGGGATACCGGGAATACAGTCCTTTTTTACAATGCTATATTCCGATACCGCATTACCAATATAGCCTGGAGCATTCATGCAGATCCAAATGCTGTATACCTTCTTTATACTGTCATAATCGCTCCCTGAAAATTCTGTCCCTTTCTGGGCAGATATCATTCTCGAACCATAATACACACCTCTCGACGGGATCTCATAGCCGGGATAACTGTCTTTCTGCGCTTCCACGTTTATTAACATCTTGACCTTTTTCTTCTTTCCCGGCAGATATACGGAAAATCGAATATCATAAAAGATCTCACCTTCTCCCGGCACTTTGTCTTCTTCTGATCCGCCGGAGATTTTTTCCGGTTCCGGCATATTTGTTTTTCCCGGAGAAACCCTCACTTTGGATATCCGGATATCATTCTCAATACACTTTTTGATTTCTCTTATCTCCATGTCGCTGAATTCTGTTACTGCATATTTCAGAATCCATGCAAGGATCTCCTTGTTCGCCAGTATTCTTTTACAATAGGCATCATACTGACTTTTTCCAGCCGCCAGACCAATGTCTCCGGCAAGTTCATTTCTCATAGGCTTCTTCCTTTCCTCATTATAGCGAATGTTATCTGTTGTTACAAGCGGTTGATTTTTACCTGAGAATCCAGGCAAAGAACTACCAGATCTTCTGACGGCATCGAATGGCGACATGCCCGCCGTTTGAGATGGGTTTACTTTATCATATGTGCTGAAAGATTGCAAGCAGGACGAGCCGTTTTATGAGTACTAAGTTTTCTCTCCGTCCGATCCATAAATCAAAGGATGCAGTCTTTTGCAAGCAAGCTTGCACGACTGCATCCTTCGCTTTATTCGCACTGGTTTTCCCGGTCGTCCGACCAGACGTGCTTCAGCTCGATTCCGCGCTTCGCACTCCATCTCGCTGAAGGGCTCCGCCCTATGCATAAAGCGAAAAAGACAGCTATCCGCAAGCAAGCTTGCATAGCTGTCTTTTTCGCTTTATGCGCACGTCTGATCTGGGTCCTCAAACTGTTGAGACGTCCGGAGTTCATCCCGGATTGCTTATATTCCTTCACACTTTTGCGGCTTCTGGAGCGCCCTGTTTTCGTCAATCTGTCCGGCACACTGCTCGGCCAGATCCATCAGTTCCCGTTCCCCCTGTACTTCTGCCCTGAATGGATAAAACCGAACTCCAGTTTCAAATGTTTTTCGTATCTTTTCCGCCTTTTTCTTATTCTTCTCTTTCAGAAGTGCATAAGCATACTGAGTCCTCATCACCGAGATCTGGTTTTCCAGCTTTTCTGCCAGTTTGTAAGATGCGGCAGGCAGCTTCCGGCCTTTGCAGCTGCCATACATATTCCGGTCAATCATTTCCTGGCTGTGCTCAACTCTTACCCCGACAGCAAAAGATTTCGCTTCCATACGGACGCCCCGGTCATACAGCATCTGGAACGTATCTCTGGCGCTGTGTCCTACTGCCAGCACAGCAGCCTCCGTCTGTATTCTCTCCTCTCCATTGATTATAAGACTGTTCTCAGCAGGCAGAATATCCGTTACCTGACAGTGGAACCGGAATTCCCCTCCCAGTTCGATAATCCGGTTTCTCATGGCTTCTACTACATCAATCAGAATATCCGTTCCGATATGAGGCTTCTGTTCCCAGAGAATATCCTCCGGAGCGCCGAAAGCCACAAATGTCTCAAGAACAAAACGATTTCTTCCTGCGGCGTCTTTTACCAGCGTATTCAGTTTTCCGTCTGAAAATGTTCCTGCACCGCCTTCACCGAACTGCACATTGGAAGACGGATCAAGAACTCCGGTCTCCCAGAACCGTTCCACATCCGCTTTGCGTTCCCGGACCGGAGCCCCCCTTTCTATGATAAGAGGGCGGCATCCTTCCATTGCCAGCAGATAAGCGCAGAACAGCCCTGCCGGCCCGCTCCCGATCACAACCGGACGCAGCTTCATATTTCCTTTTTCATAGGGCGGCACCTGATAATGTTTTTCCGTTACTTTCTGTACCCTGCCCTTTGCATGTTTCAGAACACGTGTCTCATCTGCCACAGCAAGATCAAGAGAATAGACATAATACAGCTCTGGCTTTTTCCTTGCGTCAATAGAACGCTTTCTTACAGAATATTGTTTCAGATCACATTCTCTGATCTGAAGGGTCTTTATTATTTTCTTTTTCAGCTGCTCTGCAGTATGTCCTACAGGCAGTTTCAGCTGATTGATACGAAGCATAAGTTTATCTCCTCCGGCCTTTATTTTCTTCTGTCCGGGCCGCCGCGGATCTGCCGGCCACATATCCGCTGGCCCAGGCAAACGTCAGATTATAGCCTCCGCACATGCCGTCTACATCCAGAATTTCTCCTGCAAAGTACAGTCCCGGGACATACAGGGATTCCAGAGTGTCCGGATCCACCTCTGCCGTATCCACGCCTCCGCAGCACACCTGAGCCTGTTCAAAAGAGTTGGTTCCTGTAACGGTGACTTTCATAGATTTAATCAGACGGACCAGACAGATAATTTCACCATCCGTAAGATCACCGGCTTTTTTTTCACGGGAAATCCCCGCAAGCTTTATCCACAGATCCGACAGTTTCCGATGGAACAGTCCGATCAGAAACACCCCGGCTGTTTTTTCCGGTCTTGTCTTTGCCCTGGCTCTCAAAAAAGCTGTCATCTGCTCCTGCGTAAAATCAGGCATAAAATCAAGAACCGCGTATACGTCTTTTTTTCTGTACAGCAGACGAGATGCATAGCGGCTCACCTGAAATACAGGAATTCCCGAAATCCCGTAATTTGTCAGCTGCAGTTCTCCCGTATCCCTGGCAATGCATCTGTCTCCGGTCCAGATGGACACACTTCCGTTTGCCCGGACTCCGGCAAGACTTTTGAAATAATTTTCGCCGCACCTGATCTGTACCAGAGCCGGAAGAACCGGAAGAATTCTGTGTCCCAGCTTTTTAGCCAGATCATAGCCGGAACCGTCCGAACCTGTAGAAGGCGCTGCTTTGGATCCTGCTGCAAGAATAACCCGGTCTGCCCGGATATTCCCCTGATTCGTTATTACTGTAAATTCCTTTTTCCCCGGACGGATCTCCCGGCATTCTGTTCCGGTTCTGATTTCTACCTGCAGCCGCTCCAGTTCCATGCGGAATGCATCCAGTACTGCAGAAGCCTGATCCGAATTAGGGTACAGATACCCGTTGCGGTTTTTTGAGTAAATTCCCAGCTGAAGAAAAAAAGAAATAATATCCTGCGCGCCGAATTTTTCTACAATTTTCCACGGAAATTCCGGTTGGTCCGAGTGATAACAGATCGGTTCCTGACAGATATTTGTAAAATTACATCTGCCGTTTCCCGTGGACAGAATCTTTTTCCCGATCCGGTCTTTATGTTCCAGAAGGATCACGCGGGCTCCTTCCGCTGCCGCTGTTACGGCAGCCATCATACCGGAAGCTCCTGCTCCTGCTATAACCACATTTTTCATACTCTCCTCCTGTTCTCCCGGGCAGACGCCGGGCATCAGATTTGCAGCCCTTTATCCGATACTGGCCTACAGAAGATTCCGTATCTGCTCCAGACTGACGACTCCGGCGTCACCCATGCTCTGCAGAGATTTCAGAATACCGAATCTGGCATGAGCCCATGTCAGCCCTCCCTGGAAATATACAGCATAGGGAGGCTTTATGGGACCGTCTGCACTCAGCTCAATGGAAGAGCCCTGCACAAAGGCGCCCGCCGCCATGATAACATCACTGTCGTATCCCGGCATCGCCCATGGTTCCGGACTGACATAGCTGTCTACCGGAGCGGCAGACTGAATTCCTTTGCAGAAAGCAATTACCCCTTCCGGTGAGCCAAGAGTCACCGCCTGAATAATGTCGTGCCGCTCTTCCTTTCCTAAAGGCACAACCGGGTAGCCCAGTTTTTCATAAATATTCGCAGCAAAGACAGCCCCTTTCAAAGCTCCGCATACCACAGTAGGCGCCAGGAAAAATCCCTGGTAGAAGGATTGCATGACTCCCAGCGACGCGCCGACTTCCCTTCCCAGCCCGGGAGAAGTAAGTCTGTATGCACAATTTTCGATCAGCGCTTCTTTACCGGCAATATAGCCCCCGATGGGAGCCAGCCCGCCTCCGGGATTTTTAATCAGAGAACCTACAATCATATCTGCTCCCACATCTGATGGCTCGAGCCGCTCCACAAATTCTCCGTAACAGTTATCTACCATGCAGATCACATCCGGGCGACGCTCTTTTATAAAAGAAATCAGCTCTCCGATCTCAGCTACAGAGTAACTGGGCCGTGTCTGATATCCCTTGGATCTCTGAATCGTAACAAGCTTCGTCTTGTCATTTAAGGCTTTTTCTATTGCCGGATAATCAAAATAACCGTTTTCCAGAAGTTCCACCTGTCTGTAAGTAATTCCATACTCAGCCAGGGAACCGTTGGACGGACGGATTCCGATTACTTCTTCCAGGGTATCATAGGGTTTTCCCACCGGAGAAAGAAGCTCATCGCCGGGGCGCAGATTTGCCGAAAGTGCCAGTGCCAGTGCATGTGTCCCGCAGGTAATCTGGGGACGGACAAGAGCTGCCTCCGTATGAAACGCAGAGGCATAGACAGCCTCCAGCGTATCTCTTCCCTGATCGTTGTAACCGTATCCGCTGGCATACTGAAAGCAGCCTTCATTTACTCTGTTTTCCTGCATAGCCCGGATGACTTTAAGCTGATTATATTCTGCAGTCCGGTCAAATTCCTGGAAACGTTCTTTTAACTCCGCTTCTGTCTTTCGCCCCAGCTCAAGTATTTCCTTTGAGATTCCCAATTCACTGTACATATATTCTGTTGATGTAATATCCATTTTCTTTTCCCATCTTTTCTTCTTTTTATTATTTATCCTGTCCGTCTAGCCGGACATAATCTGTCTTTCCTTCAGACAGCGCAGCATTTCCTGCAGAATTCTGCCTTCATCCTGCTGAAACTTTCCTTTGTCCATCCAGATCACATCCTGTTCGCGCTTAAACCAGGTAAGCTGACGTTTTGCGAAATGTCTGGTATCCCTTTTTATAATCCGTACAGCCTCATCCAGGGAACATTCTCCTTCCAGACAGGCATACAGTTCTTTGTAGCCCAGCCCCTGCATAGAGGTACAGGTCCGCTTTACCCCCCGGTCTCTGAGTGACCGCACTTCATCCAGGAGCCCTGCTTCCATCATGGCATCCACCCGTCTGTCGATCCGGTCATACAGACGTGCGCGGTCATCTGTCAGTACAAAATACGCATACCGGTATGGAGACTCTTTTGCCCGTTCTTTCCGGTTATGTTCTGATATCTTCTGTCCTGTCTGTCTGTAAAATTCCAGGGCCCGGATGACCCGTTTTACATTGTTCGGATGGAGGTCCCGGGCGGCCTGAGGATCCACCTGCTGAAGAAGCTGATGCAGATACTCCGTTCCTTTTTCTTCCGCGGTCTTTTCCAGTTCCCGCCGAAGCGTCATATCACCGTCATTTTCAGTAAAGTCAATATCATAAAGCAGGGCCTGAATATAGAACCCGGTTCCTCCGACGACAACAGGGATCTTGTTTCTTGAATAGATTTCCTCCGCAGCCTGTTTGGCCAGATGCTGGAATTTTACTACATTGAATTCTTCTTCCGGTTCCAGCACATCTACCAGATAATGCCTTACTCCATTCATTTCTTCCCGGCTGATTTTAGCTGATCCGATATCCATTCCCCGGTATACCTGCATGGAATCCGCGGATATAATCTCTCCGTCCACCGCTTTTGCAAGCCCGATGGATGCTGCTGTTTTTCCCACAGCCGTGGGCCCTGTCAGTATAATCAATGGTCGTTTCATCAGACAATCCTCTTAAACTTCTTTTCCAGTTCTCTTTTTGTCATTGCAATAATCGTCGGTCTTCCATGGGGACAATGATAAGGATTGTCCAGCGTCAGCAGTTCTCCGATCAGCGCATCCATCTCCTGGGCCGACAGCTTATTATTGCCCTTAACGGCTGCCTTGCAGGACATGGAAGCCACCTTTTCATCGATCAGTTCCGGTGCCATGGAAGTCGTCAGTCCGTCGGAAAGACTGTCAAGCATCTCGATAAGCAGTTCCTTCTTCGCTATGCCGAACAGATTGTCCGGAACCGCCCGCACGGCGAACTCTTCTCCGCCGAAAGGTTCGATCTCAAAGCCAATCCTTTCAAAACGGTCCATGTTCTCCTTCAGCACTTCCGCTTCCTGCATAGAAAGAGACAGAATGATCGGCGGACTTAAATACTGAGAGGTAAATTCTCTGTTTTTCATGCCTTTCAGCGTTTTCTCATACAGCACTCTTTCGTGAGCGGCATGCTGATCAATAATATACAGGCTGTCCCGGTATTCGACAAGCCAGTACGTTTCAAACACCTGTCCGATCAGCTTGTACTCAGCACGCACATCCCTCTTCAGAAAATTTTCTTCAAACAGATCAAGCTGCACCGGTTTTTCTCCGCTTTTCTTCTGTTCCGGCTGCTCTGCTTTTTCAGGCTCTTCCGGTTCCGGTTTCTTTACCGGGGTATCGGAACCGTGTATCTGCTTCCGGATCCGCTCCGTCTGTTCTGCCCTGGATTGAAAAAGTTCTCCGTTTGCCGGAACTTCTGCAGAAGACGACCGCTGATGATAAGCCATCACCCGTTCACGCATTTTGCGGATAAAATAGGCTTCATCCCGGACCGGGGGAGTTTCCTCCTTCTGTACCGGTCCCTCTGGCTTTGGATTCTGTAAGCCACTGTCGCAAAGCAGCTCCGGCTCTTTCCCGGCCGGTTCGCTGCCGCCGTTTTTCGGCTTCAGCAGAAACGGGCTTCTGCTCTCTTTCCGTTCAGACAGCGAAACCGGATCCGGAACTTCTGCTTTCTGAATCAATTCCGGCTCCAGGAGCGTCCGATGTACGCCTTCAAAAACCGTATTGTACACTTCCTGCTGTTTCTGGAAGCGAAGTTCCATTTTCGTCGGATGCACGTTGATATCGATTTCGTCTCCTTTTATGTGAAAATGAAGCACCGCAAAGGGAAATTTGTGCTGCATGGAGAAATCCCGGTAAGCGTCTTCCAGTGATTTTGAAATCATAGAACTTTTTACATAACGTCCGTTTACAAAGAAGTTCTCGAAATTCCGGTTTCCCCGTGTAATTACCGGTTTGCCCAGATATCCGGATATCCCGAGCCCGTTTTTTTCATAATTAATCGGCAGCAGATTTGCGGCCACCTCTCTGCCGTAAACATTGTAGATTACGTCCTTCAGCTTTCCGTTGCCTGAAGTGCGCAGTTTTTCCTGTCCGTTATTTAAAAACAGAAAACTCACTTCAGGATGCGACAGGGAGAGCCTGGTCATAAGGTCCTGAATATGTCCCGCTTCTGTCATAGGCGTCTTCAGAAATTTCCTTCTTGCGGGCACATTATAGAAAAGCTGCCTGACCACAAAGCTCGTTCCTCTGGAAGCTCCGGTATCTTCAAGAGCCAGCTCTTTTCCGCCTTCAATTACGTATTTTGTCCCGAACCGGGCATCCTCTGTTTTTGTTACCAGCTCAGTCTTCGTCACTGCAGCGATACTGGAAAGAGCCTCTCCCCGGAATCCCAGGGAAGAGATGGCGGCAAGATCCTCCACTGTCCGGATCTTACTGGTTGAGTGACGGAGAAAGGCTTTCCGCACTTCATCCCGGGGGATGCCGCAGCCGTTATCTGCAACCCGTATAAAAGAGATGCCGCCGTCCCGGATTTCCACGGTTACAGAATCTGCTCCTGCATCTATGGCGTTTTCCACCAGTTCCTTGACTACGGAAGCCGGCCGTTCTATTACCTCTCCGGCGGCAATCTTATCAACTGTTATCTGATCCAGCACCTGTATATGGGGCATGGCGCTCTCCTTTCTGTTCTCAGAATTACCATCTGTTTTTCAGCTTATTCTGAAGACGGTATATCGTATTCAGCGCATCAATGGGAGTCATATTTCCCACATCAATATTTTTCAGTTCCTCCAGAACATCGTCATCCTTAACTGTATCAAAAAGCGACATCTGGGCAATATCCACTTCATCATATCTGCGGGTTTTCTGCTTTTTCTTTGTGGTCCGCTCCTTTGCCGCTATCTCACTGACCTTTGCCGTAATATCTTCATTGCTCAGTTCTTCCACAATTTCCTTGGCCCGCTCAATGACCAGATCCGGAACTCCGGCCAGTTTTGCAACCTGGATCCCGTAGCTTTTATCTGCACCGCCCTTTACAATTTTTCTCAGGAAGACAATATCGTCCCCTTTTTCCTTTACAGCGATACAGTAATTATTTACATTGCTGATCTTTCCTTCCAGTTCTGTCAGTTCATGATAATGCGTGGCAAATAAGGTCTTCGCGCCCAGAAGCCGGCTGTCACTGATGTATTCAACTACTGCCCAGGCAATGGACAGTCCGTCAAACGTACTTGTTCCCCTTCCAATCTCATCCAGAATAAGCAGACTTCTGGATGTGGCGTTGCGCAGAATATTGGCTACCTCCGTCATTTCCACCATAAATGTACTCTGTCCCGAGGCAAGATCGTCGGAGGCACCCACTCTGGTAAAAATCCTGTCCGACAGTCCGATATCCGCCTTCGATGCAGGGACAAAAGAACCGATCTGCGCCATAAGCGCAATCAGGGCAGTCTGACGCATATAAGTGGATTTTCCCGCCATGTTCGGCCCTGTAATGATGGAAATCCGATGCTTTTTATCATCCAGATATGTATCATTTGCAATAAAAGTTCCGTTTGGAATCATACGCTCCACAACCGGATGCCGGCCGTCTTTAATATCAATGACACCTTTTTCATTAATATTCGGACGGACGTATCCGTTGCGCTCTGCTACAAGGGCAAGCGACGCAAGGGTATCCAGACTGGCCACCGCCTTTGCCGTACGCTGGATCCGCTCCACCTGGGACGCGATCTGATCCCGGACGCCGCAGTAGAGCTCATATTCCAGTGCGTACAGCTTATCTTCTGCGCCGAGAATCATATCCTCCAGTTCTTTCAGCTCCGGCGTAATATAGCGTTCTGCATTCGCCAGCGTCTGTTTACGCGTATAGTAATCCGGTACCATTGATTTATAGGAATTGGTCACCTCCAGGTAATATCCGAACACCTTGTTATACTTTATCTTCAGATTTTTAATCCCGGTTTTTTCCCTCTCTTCGTTTTCCAGTTTCGCAAGCCAGTCTTTTCCGTCCGATTTTGCCCTCCTAAGCTTGTCAACCTCCTCATTGTATCCGTCCCGGATAATATTTCCTTCCTTCATGGCAATGGGCGGTTCATCCCGGATCGCACTCTTAAGCAGCGTACAGAGATCCTCCAGGGAATCCATATCCTGATAAATCTCTTTGAGCAGTCCGGACTGCATTTCTTCCAGAAGATACCGCACAGGAGGGAGCATCTCCAGCGAAGTTTTAAACGCAGTCAGATCCCGGGGATTTGCTGTGCCATATGTGATTTTGGTAAGCAGACGCTCCAGATCGTAGACCGGAGACAGATACTCCCTGATCTCCTCCCTGGAAATCGCCTGTTCTTTGAGCTCTTCCACAGCATCCAGGCGAAGTACAATCTCCTTTTTATCTATCAGCGGCTGCTCCACATATTTTCTCAGCATCCGGGCGCCCATAGCCGTTTTGGTCTTATCCAGAACCCAGAGCAGAGATCCCCTCTTCTGCTTTTCTCTCAGGGTTTCACACAGCTCCAGATTTCTTCTCGTAGCACTGTCGAGAAGCATATATTTTCCCGTCACATAAGGGGTGATGTGAGTCAGATTGGAAAGGGAGTTTTTCTGGGTTTCCAGCAGGTACTGAAGAAGTGCGCCTGCGCTGATAATCCCGCAGTCATAATCCTCCAGTCCCAGTCCCCCGAATCCTGACACATGAAAATGTTCCAGCAGTTTTTCTCTGCAAAGGGAATCGTCAAAATACCAGGACTCCAGAGAATAGATGGTTGTGCCAAACCTGTCTTTCAGGCCGTCCAGATCCATGCCGCTCATGTAAAACGCTTCGTTGCAGATGATTTCCGCCGGCACAAATCTGCTGATCTCATCCAGCAGCCGGCTGCTGTCCGGAAGTTCTGTAACAAGATACTCTCCCGTGGAGATGTCAGCCACTGAAATACCGTACCGGTCCGCAATATAGACAATACACATAATATAATTATTTTTCGTCTCATCCAGCGCCTGTGTATCAACATTTGTACCGGGAGTGACAATCCGCACGACTTCTCTTTTTACTATTCCCTTGGCCTGCTTCGGATCTTCCATCTGCTCGCAGATAGCCACTTTATATCCTTTTGACACAAGTTTATTCAGGTATCCCTCTACCGCATGATATGGGACGCCGCACATGGGAGCCCGTTCCTCCTGGCCGCAGTTTTTCCCTGTCAGAGTGATTTCCAGTTCCCTGGACGCAGTCAGTGCGTCGTCAAAGAACATTTCATAAAAATCGCCTAACCGATAGAACAGAATGCAGTCCTGATACTGGGATTTTGTCTCCATATATTGTTTCATCATTGGTGTTAATTCAGCCACATTCCTACTCCTTTTTCTATTGTTTCTCTCCTGCCTGAAGAGTATTCCAACTGTTATATTCCATTATCTGTTGTCTGCTTTACTAGATTATCACAAAAAAACAGCTGCTTCAAGCAGACAGCTTTCCCGTATCCGGGAAAAAATCCCGTTTTCAGATTACATGAAATTCCGGACGTTCCTCCCCGTAAATGAAGCAAAGCGTATATCCGCTCAGCACAATTCCGGCTGCGCAAAGGCCGGAAAAAATAATAATAAAAGGGAGGCAGATCTGTCCCATAAGCTGAAAGGGAAGTCCCGTATAGTCCCATACATTCCAGCCCAGGAACTTATTGACAATTATTCCCGTAATAAACTCGCAGGCAGTCACAAAAATAATGCACCGGCCCACCTGTTTCCAGAGCGGCTCTCTCCAGTGGGTCCATATGCCCTGCTGGGCACAGAAGATCAGACAGATTCCTCCCAGCAGGAACATAGTCCAGTGGGAAAATCCCCGGAATATCATTTCAAATCCGTAATAAACCGTCCCGCCTGTAACAAGCAGAAACAGATACTCGCTGAGTTTTTTCATAAAAAACCGTCCTCTCCATGTATTTTGAACGTCTTATACATAGTCTGGACGGTTTTTCATCATTTATTAGTGGCAGTTTATGCCCGCTCTCCCAGATAATAAAAGCCTCTGCATTCTTTCAGGCTGACCGGAACCAGGCTGCCGATCATAGACGCATCTCCCGGAAAATGAACCAGAAGGTTATTGCTCAGCCTTCCTGTAACAAGTGAAGGATCCTGATCGTTTACACTCTCGACAAGTACAGTCTGAACGGTTCCCTGGTGTACTGCACAGGTCTGAGCGGCGATATCCTGAACTTCTTTCAGCAGTCTGTCAAACCGGTCTTTCACTACCGCCGGATCGACCTGATCCTCCATAACAGCAGCAGGAGTTCCTGTTCTCTTTGAATAGATAAATGTAAATGCGCTGTCATACCGCACTTTGCGCACCACATCCAGGGTATCCTGAAAATCCTCTTCTGTTTCTCCCGGAAATCCTACGATAATGTCTGTTGTAAGGGAAATATCCGGTATAGCTTCCCGTATTTTCCTGACCAGATCAAGATACTGTTCTTTTGTATATCTGCGGTTCATTTTCTGAAGGATCCGGGTACTTCCGGACTGAACCGGCAGGTGAAGATGCCTGCATATTTTTTCAGACTGTGCCATGACCTGTATCAGTTCGTCTGACAGATCTTTCGGGTGGGATGTCATAAAGCGGATCCGCTTCAGCCCGTCAATTTTTTCCACTTCTTTCAGCAGCTGGGCAAAGCTCACAGGATTCTCCAGCGTCTTGCCGTAGGAATTGACATTCTGTCCCAGCAGCATCACTTCTACGACACCGTCTGCAACCAGACGTTCAATTTCCCGGATAATGGCCTTTGGTTCACGGCTCCTCTCGCGGCCGCGCACATATGGCACAATACAGTAGCTGCAGAAGTTATTGCATCCGAACATAATATTCACTCCGGATTTGAAGGAATATTTTCTCTCCACCGGCAGATCTTCGACAATCTGATCCGTATCTTTCCAGATATCAATCACCATGCGTCCGGACTCCATACGTGTATTCAGCAGTTCTGCAAATTTATAGATATTGTGGGTTCCGAAAATCAGATCTACAAAGTGATAACTCTTTTTCAGCTTTTCCACCACCTGGGGCTCCTGCATCATGCAGCCGCACAGAGCGATCATCATATGCGGATTCTTCTTCTTTGCTCTGCCCAGCTGTCCCAGCCGGCCATATACTCTCAGATTTGCATTTTCCCGGACCGTGCATGTATTATAAATCACAAAATCCGCCTTTTCTTCCTCTTCCGCCTCCACATAGCCGATCTTTTCCAGAATACCGGTAAGTTTTTCCGAATCCCGGGCGTTCATCTGACAGCCGAATGTGGTGACACAGAAAGTAAGAGGCCTTCCTGCCTCTTTTTTCATTTCTTCCAGATGTTTTCTGGCTCTCTCTATAAAATAATACTGCCTTTCCGGTTCCGCAGCCGGAATTGCGGAATACAGCTCCTCTGTCTTAATTTTACTTTTTTCCATTCTTCTTTTCCTTAAAGTATGTATTTTTATTCCTATTTATATAAACTGGTTTCTTCCCGCATCATATGTATAATCGATGGAGGCCAGTTTTTCTGTCAGTTCCCTTCTGCTGATCTGCATGTCCTCGCACATTTCATCCAGCGAAGGGTAAAAATCCCTCAGTTTTGTATTCACCACACCCAGAAGTATAACCGGGTCTCCGGGAAGTCTGTTCTCCATTTTTGCTCCTCACTTTTTCTCTGAAAAATCTCTGTTTTCAGCTGTTCTGCTATTACGACGGAAGTTTTCCCTTTTTCCCGTATTTTTCTCCGAGATTAACAATTGTTCCGTCTTTTTCTTCTATGTCTATATTATTGAGCTGACCGCGCAGATTTCGTCTTACCAGTTCAAGATACTCCGCCCGGAGTACTTTCTGTTCTTTTTTTTCAGCCTCGGTCAGCCCTTCTGCTTTTGATTTTCTGTATAATTCATTAATCCTGTTTATCTTCTGTTTATCCATACCTGTTTCCTTTCAGACAATAATTCAGCTCGAATAGTTTTCAAGAAATGCATACAGCTCTTCTGCCGTAGCGATATATTTTCCTGCTGATATTTCCTGCTGTACTTCCTCGGGGAGATCAGTCAGAAGAATATCCGTCAGTTCATAAATTGTAGTCCGGTCGCTCAGATAGACGGCTACATATCCCTGAAGCTGGCCAAGCCAGTATCCGCTTTCCTCTTCTTTTTCTTCCTGAACCGCCTCACCCTCTGCGGCAATACTCTCTGTAGATGTTTTCTCTTCCGCGGCAGCTGCCTGCCTGTCCATCACATGGCGGTAACTGATCTGATAACCGGCCGCAAGGAGAGCTGCAATCAGCAGGAATCCAGCCAAAAGGCCAATCACATATTTTGTCTTCATCAGGATCCTCTCCTTTTTTAGTAACAGTATTGGCCTTTTTTCTGTTTCTTATTCAAAAATGTAATTCTGTCTATCTCTCTGCCGGCAGAAGATTCAGCCGTTTACAGAGACGGAGAAGTCTTGCCCCCATAGGCAGGGCTTCGATGTCATCTTCCGATAATGTTCCGATTTTTAATACAATTACAAAATATACCACAACAGCAGCCAGAATTGCTATGACCGTAGGAATATATCTGCCTCCGATCAGCAGATCCATTACCAGATGAACGGCATATGCCACCACTCCCATTACCAGAGCCGCAATCAGTGGTTTTACAAATGTATGTACAATATTTACCCGGAATCCGCATACTTTTCTGATCTTTCTCTGATTCAGATAACACATGCACAGGGCGAATATAATATTACTGCATACCAGCGCGTATACGTTCATTCTGAATACAGTCATCATAACTATAAACGCCGCCAGATGGATTACCAGAGAGATTCCCGCATTTTTCGCCGGGCTGGACATATGATTCAGTCCATGCAGAACGGAATTTGATACGGAAGACCAGCCGTACAGGACGACAACGGCAGCGCCCAGCATAAGAAGATTGGCAGGAGTGGCGCTGGCGTCATTATACAGCAGCACCATCAGCGGAGAGGCCAGCGCAATAAAGCCGACACCGCATGGAATGGTCAGGAACATAGTCAGCCGGATTGTCTGATCAATTTTGTAGTGTACCTGTTTTCTTGTCCCGGCAGTTACCACCGCTGTCAGACTTGGTACAATAGAAGCACTGAGGGCGTATGGAATCGCCATCGGCACATTGATCAACGTATCATATTTTGCTGTATAAATTCCCTGCAGAGCCATATATTCCTGCTCCACATATCCCTGGGCATCCATAATATGGTTAAAAATTGTCAGGTCAAGGATCTGGTTAATATTATAAACCGCTGTACTTAATATAACCGGCACTGCGGTAAAAATAAGCACCTTCAGAATATGGGAATAGCTTTCCCTTCCCCTGGAGCGGTCCCGTTTCAGCTGTCTCCTGATATTGCCCTTGTACAGCCAGACCACAAATATAAGAAACAGGAGTCCTGCCAGTGCCCCGGAAACGGTTCCGATGGTACTGCCGGCCGCGCCGTATGCGGGCCCCAGCAGTTCTTCCCCCGCCATTTTGCCGGCGCGGGTTCCGATCCCGAAAAGGATACTGGCTCCCACAATGCTGACCACCGCATTGACCAGCTGTTCGATAATCTGTGAGATGGCGGTAGGCACCATCGTATTCAGTCCCTGAAAATATCCTCTCAGCACCGCCATAACCGCCACAATAAAAAGCCCGGGTGCCAGAACTTTCAGCGCATATACGCTCAGAGGAGACTTCATCACGTGTTCAGAGATCGCTCCCGCGCCGAAAAAAATGGCAAGCGTAATAATCAATCCTACAATAAACGCAAATACCAGAGAACACATAAACACCCGGAAAGCATTTCTGCGTCTTCCTGAAGCGACTCTCTCGGAAACGAGCTTGGACACTGCCGTAGGCAGGCTGTAAGAAGAAAGCATCAGCGCCATTGCATAGACCTGATACGCATATCCGTAAAATCCATTTCCTTCATCCCCCAGTATATTCGCCAGCGGCACGCGGTATACAACACCTATTACTTTGGTGATCACCGCAGCGGCAGCCAGAATAGCGCCCTGAACGAGATAATCATCTTTTTTCTGTTTTCTGTTTGTATGTGATTCCGACATATCAGTCCTCCTCGGTTTTATCCCAATGCAGCCTTAATAAACAGTTACCGCAGAATATTGACTTTTTCCATGATTCCACGCTGACGTTCCTCCATCAGCAGTCTGTCCTCTTCCTCCATGTGATCATATCCAAACAGGTGAAGCATACTGTGTGCGATCAGAAACGCATACTCCCGCAGCGGCGTGTGGCCGTATTCCTCCGCCTGTGCCAGCACTTTATCTTTTGAAATAACAATGTCTCCCAGCATCAGCTCACCCGTCTCCGGATTGAACGCATCCCCCGGCTCCTTTTCCAGCCACGAAAAATCCCCTGGCCGGCTGTATTCCAGCATGGGAAAAGAAAGAACGTCTGTAGGACGGTCCAGCCCCCGTGCAGAGCAGTTAAGTTTTCTCACTTCCTCGTCTGTTGTAAGCAGGAGACTGACCTCTGCTTCATAAGGGCAGTTCTCATATTCCAGAGCCGCCTCAATTACTTTTCCGGCAATCTCTTCCGCATTAAAAGGCAGGGTAACTGCACCCTCCTCTTCTATAAAGATGCTCATACCTTTCTCCTTCTGCTGTTCTTCTGTCTTGCTGTATTCTTTTCGTATTCTTCGTAAGCCTTTACAATCTTCTGTACAAGAGGATGGCGGACAACATCTTTGCTGGTCAGTGTACAGATGCTGATCCCTTCGATCCCTTTTACAACCTTTTCCGCAACATCAAGACCGGATACCGCTCCGGATGGCAGATCCTTCTGCGTGGAATCTCCGGTAATAACAACTTTGGAACCAAATCCGATTCTTGTCAGAAACATTTTCATCTGTGCAGGCGTTGTATTCTGAGCTTCATCCAGAATAATAAATGCATTATCCAGCGTCCGTCCGCGCATATAGGCAAGGGGCGCCACCTCAATCAGCCCCTTTTCTGAGTTTTTCAGAAAGCTCTCGGCACCCATAATCTGATACAATGCATCGTACAGGGGACGCAGATACGGGTCGATCTTGCTCTGGAGATCCCCCGGAAGAAATCCCAGTTTTTCCCCCGCCTCAATCGCCGGTCTGGTGAGAATAATTCTCCCCACTTCATTTCGCTTAAATGCAGTAATAGCCATAGCCATGGCCAGATAGGTTTTCCCGGTTCCCGCAGGGCCCAGTCCGAAAGTAATCATCCCGTCACGGATCGAATCCACATATCGTTTCTGTCCCAGTGTTTTGGGCTTGATCGGCTTTCCCTGAAGTGTATAGCAGATCAGATCCTTGTCGATTGCCACAATTCCTTCCTCCTGGTCTTCAAATACCAGAGAAATTGCATAGTCCACATTCTGTTCTGTAATGGTATTGCCCCGCCTGGACAATTCCACAAGCTGTGTCAGGATGCGGCATACCTTCTCGACCGCCGCCTGTTCTCCGACAATCTTAAGATTTCCATCCCGGGCAATCAGCGTAACGTGAAATGTCCGCTCCAGTTTTTTTACATATGCATCAAACTGACCGAATACATTTGCTTCGTGTTCGGCCGGTATCTCAATCATCTGTTCCGTCAGACTCATCCGATTCTTTCCTTTCAACAATTAAAATCTCCGTATCTGCCTCTTCTGTAATTCTTTCATTCAGATATAAAGTACCTGAGGCAGATGCGGAATTCTGATCCAGTTGTATTTTAACATTATTTTCTTTTATTTGAATACCTTTTTCTTCCAATTCCTCACAAAAAAGAGCAAAATCTGCACTTAATTTCTGCCGTATTTCCTCCCGGGTATACTTTTCCGTCCTGAAAGAATAGGATTTTGCGGTTTTTGCGCCCCAGGAAAAAGGCAGATAAAAATTCTCGCCAAGTCTGATCTGCTGCTCTTCTGTAAGAATTTCACTGTATTCGTACCGGTTTTTCAGACTGCCCACAGAGACCGTCCATCCGAAGATCCGCACAAATCCCTGCCGGCTTTCTTTCCCGTCATATACTTTTTCCTGGCGGGTCAGAGGCATCGTATTTTTGTATTCCATTTGCGTGTCAGCATAAATATCCGCATCTGACTGTTCATACTGGTAGCCCGTTACTTCTCCGCTGTCATTGAGCACCTCAATTCTTCCGCAGACAAGGATATCTCCCTTTTTGACTGTATCTCCCGCATGAACCTGAGGAACGCCGGAGCGGGTTACAATTTCAGTAATCACGCCGTCTTCAGAAGCTACCAGATCTGTGGGATGTGTCTCCTGTGTCCCGGTTTCCTGTCCGTCCTCCCGGAAAGTATCCTCATTTTCTTTAATCTGGATTTTCAGTCTGCTTCCGTCAATGGATGCAGATACCCAAACGATATCATTATATTCCTTTCGAATCGCTTTTACAATACCCTGACAGTCAACACGGCTTTTCAGCATAAACGGAGACACATTTTCCGAGGCAAGGAAATCTGTCAGTGTGGAATCTGTCCATTTCTCATTTCCCTCAAAATGAATATCCCATATAAATACAGAGTAGCATTTCAGCAGCAGTGCACACAGGATCATTCCCGCAAAAAAAAGTCTGTGTTTCCGATACCGGCGGAGAAAAAAAGGAAGGCCGATGCGTCTGACTATACAGATTCTTGTGTGTGTTTTTCTGGCCAGCGGACGGACTTTCCTGAAGCCGGAAACAGACATATACATTTCATAGGCGTCTTCTGCCGGAGTAAGTCCCCAGATATAAATTCCATGATAGCAGCACATATTCAGAAACCGTTCCGGAGAGTATCCCTCCACCCGGATTCTGACATACCCTTTCAAGCAGCGGATCAGCGAACGGATCAATCCCCTCTCCTCCCATCATTGAACTCAATGCTGTCAATTATACCTGTTATTTTCATTTCGTCATTTGTATAATACTCAATATTCAGTCTTTTTCCTGTCAGCCGCAGCTGACCTTCCTTCGTCTGCAGCCTCATAAGGCAGTCTGTATATTCTATGATCCCCCGGTAATTTTCAACACATACTTCTGACACACCCGTAATTGTAATTATAGATGCTCCGAGCACAACATCCCTGGGCATACTTGCAGCCGACGCAAGTCTCTCTCTGATCTGTTCCCTTTCCATAAAAACGCCACACATACGCTTTTTATAACCAGTATATGTGCAGCGTCTTTTCTCTTATTCCTTTTTCTTTTCCAACATATCGGCACCAGGCACTTATTCGATTACCGCTTTAATAAGCGGCTCTTCCGGCGGCCTTACATCAGAAAACTCAAAGCAGGCCGCCAGTTTCTTCCCGGCTTCTGCCAGACGGTTCCTGTCATTTGCATGAAGGACAGCAAGAGTTTCTCCCTTCTTTACGTAATCTCCCTTTTTCCGGTTCAGCACCAGGCCTACGGACAGGTCAACCGGACTGTCCTTTGTCTCTCTTCCGCCGCCAAGCAGAAGGCAGACCTTTCCCACTTCTTCTGTATGAATATCACTGATATACCCTTCCCCGGGAGAAAGCAGCGGTTCCTGAAATGCCGCCTGCGGCAGCCGTTCCGGATGAACCGCATCTTCCGGATCTCCGCCCTGCGCCCGGATAAACTCCCGGAAGGTCCAAAATGCCTTCCCGCTTTTGAGAGAGTCTTTCAGCATACACGCAGCCTCTTCCGGCGTTTCTGCCTTTCCTGCCTTAACAGCCATGAAGGAACCCAGTACCAGTACCAGCTCTTCCAGATCTTTCGGACCTTTTCCCTGCAAAGTGAGAATGGCTTCTTTCACTTCCAGTGCATTTCCTACCGCATATCCCAGAGGCTGATCCATATCGGAAATAACTGCTGTCATATCTTTGCCGGCCAGTTTTCCTATACTGACCATCTCTTCTGCAAGCGCCCTGGCATCTTTCAGGCTTTTCATAAAAGCGCCGTCCCCGGTTTTCACATCCAGTACAATAGCATCTGCTCCCGAGGCCAGCTTTTTGCTCATTATACTGGCCGCGATCAGAGACATCTGATCAACCGTTCCGGTAACATCGCGAAGCGCGTACAGTTTTTTATCGGCAGGAGCCAGATTGGCAGTCTGACCTGCAACCGCAATATGAATTGTATTTACATTATGCACAAACTGTTCCGGAGTCAGACTTACGGAAAACCCTTTAAAACTTTCCAGCTTGTCGATTGTACCTCCGGTATGCCCCAGCCCCCGGCCGGACATTTTTGCCACCGGAACGCCGACAGATGCGGCCAGCGGAGCCAGTACAAGAGATGTCTTATCGCCCACGCCTCCGGTACTGTGTTTGTCAACTTTAATCCCGCGGATCCCGGAAAGATCCAGCATATCTCCACTGTGTGCCATAGCCAGCGTCAGCTCTTTTGTCTCTTCCGCAGTCATACCCACAAAGCAGATCGCCATCAGCATTGCAGACATCTGATAATCAGGGATTCTTCCGGCGGTATATTCGCGGATCATCCACCGGATCTCTTCTTCTGACAGAACATGTCCTCTTTTTTTCTTTACAATCAGGTCACACATATTCATAAAAGATGCCACCTTCCTTTCCCGCTTCTCTTCGAAGGATTAATAATCCAGGCAGGCTCTTTCTGTCACATAGGGGCGTACATAGGTATCCGCCACTGCCACATGGGCCGGATGAGATCCGTATACGGCAATATCCTCCGCCTTTTCCATAACGCTTACAAGCGCAATATCATGTGTGCTGGAGGAAAGCGGTTCATCCACAAAATTCATCTCCAGAAGTCCCGGCACCTTGCCTACCAGGGCGGTCAGATTCTCCTTCATAGCTGCTTTAAGCTCCGCTTTTTTCTCCTCCGGAATTTCCGGTTTAAACTTCCACATTACAATATGATGTACCATAATACCTATCTCCTTTTTATCATTTTATATTTTATATTTTTTCACAGTTTCTGTTCCGTTTCCGGATTCCGCCCTCTCAGCCTCTGATAATAGAATCTCAGTTTTCCCACAAGAATAGTCAGATATCTGAGCACTGGTTCTGTAGCAATCGCGAAAACCACAAACAGCATGATACATCCCTTTGTCATTCCCGTTATGGCAAACAGATCATTCAGATAAATGCTGCAGAACAGAAGGCCTGCAATACATCCGCAGAGAATCACTGTGCGAAGTACATTCAACGGCGCGCTGATCTTGTACAGGATCATAAAACCTACAATTGCCAGCAGCATAGTGGCTGCTGTTGATATGTCGGTGGATCCCACATGGAACGTCTGTCCGAATATCACCAGCGATCCGACCGCCAGTGCATCTGTAATGGCAGCCGGCAACGCCTTCAGAAATACATTGGTAAGAAAATGTCCTTTGATCCTGTTCTTGTTCGGTTCCAGTGCCAGGAAAAAAGCAGGAACGCCGATGGTAAACATGCTGATCAGTGAAATCTGGGACGGCTCCAGCGGATACGTAAACATAAATACCACCGAAATCAGACTGAGCAGGAAAGAAAAGATATTTTTTACAAGAAACAGCGTGGCTGACCTCTGAATATTATTTACAACTCTTCTTCCCTCAAGCACAACCTGGGGCATACATGAAAAATCGGATTCCAGCAGCACCAGCTGGGAAGCCTGGGCTGCCGCCTCGCTTCCGGAAGCCATTGCAATACTGCAGTCTGCATCTTTCAGGGCCAGTACATCATTGACACCGTCTCCGGTCATTGCAACTGTATGGCCTGCCTCTTTGAGAATCTGTACAAACTTTCTCTTCTGATTCGGGGTAACACGTCCGAACACCGTATTTTCGAGCACCGCATCCCGCATCTTTTCTTCGCTGTCCAGTTCCGAGGCATCCGCATAGTTCTCGGCATTTACAATTCCCGCCTGTTTTGCGACTCTTGAAACTGTAACCGGATTATCTCCGGAAATTACTTTCACCTCAACTCCCTGTTCCGCAAAATAGCGGAAGGTTTCCTCCGCCGCTTCTCTCACCGGATTTGCCAGAAGGAGGAAAGCAAGGGGAGTAATCCCGTGCTTAAGAGGCCTGCCGTCAATCTCCCCGTCGTATTCGCCGAATACAAGCACCCGGGCCCCGGTGGCAGCATGCTCTGTAATTTTCTCCGCATAGTCCTCGTATTTTTCCCGAAGGACAAACTCCGGGGCGCCCAGCACATACGCTCCGTGAGTAAATGTAACACTGCTGTATTTAGTAGCTGAGGAAAATCCGGTTTTGGAAACCGGCCTTTCTCCTGTTGAAGACTGAAAATACTCCTTCACAGCAGCCATTGTGATATTATCTTCATCCATGGCCGCGGCAAAATCTCCAATCATCATATTCAGAGGCGGCAAAGTATCGGAATCGTACAGATCTGTCGGAATAACATCCTGTACTTTCATGGTATTCTCCGTTATCGTTCCGGTCTTATCCACACAAAGGACATCAACCCGGGCCAGAGTCTCGATGCATTTCATATCGTGCAGCAGAACCTTTTTTCTGGCAAGACGGATAGAGCTGACTGCCAGCGCCACACTGGCAAGCAGATACAGGCCC
>ERZ1643247.1401-NODE-1401-length-22341-cov-6.816118_pt1 | contig 22341 bp, 18 predicted proteins | sample MGYA00579264_ERZ1643247 | MGnify/ENA primary metagenome ERZ1643247 (study PRJEB29033, sample SAMEA4952262) | chicken gut metagenome | biome: Broiler Chicken; feature: Gastrointestinal Tract; material: Caecum | place: Ireland | collected 2018 | study: Broiler... | reverse complement strand
GGCTGCTCCTTAAACTGCTCCAGCAGATCTACAATCTCACCGAGAGTTACTTTATGGGTAACTGGCACACAGCAATAGCGTCCATTCTCTGTGATCACTGTCTCTACGCCGTCAAATTCACAGTGAATTTCCTTTCCTTCCAATAGATCAAACATGCCTTCCACCAGATCGTCAATATAGAGAAGCTCCAGCTCTGTGGATCTGTCATTCACATGGAATTCCTCATCATTGGCCACCGCCCAGCAGAAGGTGGACACTGCGGAATTATACTTGGGACGGCTGTGTCCCATCAGGTTGGGGAAACGGTAAACGGCCACCTTTGCCCCAGTTTCCTCTGCATAGGCGAAAAACAGTTCCTCGCCGGCTTTCTTAGAGCGACCATACTCAGAATCGCCGAAACGACCTGACAGGGTTGCCTGGATGGAGGAAGACAGCATAATAGCGGCTTTGTTATTATACTTCTTCAGTGTGTCCAGAAGCACACTTGCAAAGCCGAAGTTTCCCTTCATGAAATCTTCCGGATTCTCCGGTCTGTTCACACCGGCGAGATTGAAAACGAAATCGGCAGACTGGCAGTATGCGTCTAACTGTTCTGGGGTTGAATCCAGATCGTATTCGTAGATCTCATTGATCTGTATATTTGGCCTTGTCCGGTTTTTATTTTCTTTAATATTTTTCAGATTGGCTACAAGGGCGGTCCCCACCATACCCTTCGCGCCGGTTACTAAGATGTTCATAAACTAGCACCTCTCTTTATTTCTTTTGAATGGAGTCCCTTGGTATGTTGTTTATGAAGTTCTTCCACACCAAATTTTTCCTCTACACTTCCACGCATGGCTGTGTGTACCACCTAAACCCCTTATTTTTATCATACCATCTATCACAGGTTTCTGTCAGCAATTATGTGTAACGGTTTGTGTGTCTATTTTATGTATCCCAAACCTGCTATAGTTCTACTTTACGCCTCCACGCTATGCGGCCGTCCTTCCAATTCTTCCTTCACATAGTCTGTTTCCATGATCTTCTTCACCACGCCATCCGCATCCAGACGGTTCGTATTATGTGAAGTATAGGCCTCATCGCCCTCTGTCGTCACAGTGCCCTCCACATAGAACTTGTCATAGTTCAAGCCCCTGGCATCCGGAGCGATACGATAATAATGGCCCATGTCCACGGATCGCAGCATCTCTTCCCTTGTTACCAGCGTCTCGTACAATTTCTCACCATGACGGGAACCAATGATTTTACATTCAGTTTCTCCGAATACCTTCATTACCCCTTGTGCCAAATCCCCGATGGTGCTTGCATCTGCTTTCTGCACAAACAGATCACCTGGCTCGGCATGCTCAAAGGCAAAGGCCACAAGATCAACTGCTTCATCCAGATTCATAAGAAATCGGGTCATGTTCGGGTCAGTAATGGTAATCGGTGCTTTCCGTTTAATCTGATCAATGAAAAGCGGAATAACGGAGCCTCTGCTGCACATAACATTACCGTAGCGGGTGCAGGCAAGAACGGTACCACCACGCTCAAACGCTTTCTGCGCCCTGGCCTGCACTACCTTTTCGCCAACCGCCTTAGTCATACCCATGGTATTGATGGGATAGGCCGCTTTATCGGTGGATAGGAATACCACACGCTCCACATGATTTTCCACAGCCGCTGTGACCACGTTATCAGTTCCGATAATATTGGTGCGGACAGCTTCCATAGGGAAGAACTCGCAGGAAGGAACCTCCTTTAAAGCTGCGGCATGAAACACATAATTTGCGCCATACATGACATTGCGAACGGAATCCACGTTGCGGACGTCTCCTATGTAAAACTGCACCTTTCCCGCATAGTCCGGATACTGTGCCTGCAGCGTATGCCGCATCCAGTCCTGCTTTTTCTCATCACGGCTGATAATGCGAATTTCTCCGATATCGGTGGTTAAGAAATGTTTTAATACGGTAGAACCGAAAGAGCCTGTTCCGCCGGTAATTACCAAAGTTTTATTTTTGAATGCTTCTGTGATATGCATGATATTGACTCCTCCACTATTCAGCCACCCAAGGCTGATAATCTTTACCTTCCAATATATCTGCTATTCTTTCACACGCATGGCCATCTCCATAAGGATTACAAGCGTGAGACATTGTTTCGTATTCTTCTTTATTCTCAAGCAGCAGCTTAAACGTCCTGTAGATTGTTTCTTCATCCGTCCCTACGAGTCGCAGCGTCCCGGCATCCACGCCTTCCGGACGTTCAGTGGTGTCTCTCATCACAAGAACCGGTACTCCATAACTCGGACATTCCTCCTGAATTCCACCTGAATCGGTCAAACATAGAAAACTTCTAGCTTCAAAATTGTGACAGTCGAACACCTCTATGGGTTCAATAATATGAATCTGAGCACAACCGCCCAGTTCTTCTTCTGCGGCCCGACGCACCACCGGATTCATGTGAATCGGATAAACCGCCTTGCACTCCGGATGCTCGTCCAAAACACGCCGGATGGCACGAAACATATGATGCATAGGCTCGCCAAGGTTTTCGCGTCTGTGGGCTGTTATAAAGATCAGTTTTCCGTCCCCAACCCATTCAAGCTCTGGATGAGTATAATCCTCCTTCACCGTATGCTGCATCGCATCAATAACTGTGTTTCCTGTTACGTAGATACTATCTGGATCCTTACCTTCTTTAATAAGATGATCAGCAGCAAGCTGTGTGGGGGCAAAGTTATACTTGCTGATGATTCCCACAGCCTGTCTGTTGAACTCTTCCGGATACGGAGAATAGATATTATAAGTGCGAAGTCCGGCTTCCACATGCCCTACTGGTATTTGAAGATAGAAGCAGGCAAGGGACGTCACAAAAGTGGTGCTCGTATCACCATGAACTAGAACCACATCAGGCTTAACTTCTTCGAGTACTGACTTTATCCCGTTCAGAATATTTGTCGTAATATCAAAAAGCGTCTGCCGGTCTTTCATAATGTCTAGGTCATAGTCTGGTACAACATTAAATGTCTCCAGTACCTGATCCAACATCTGACGATGTTGGGCTGTGACACATACTACCGTCTTTATACCTGAACGCTTTTTCAGTTCATTCACAAGTGGGCACATTTTGATTGCTTCCGGCCTCGTGCCAAAGACCAACATCACTTTTTTCATCTGATTATCCTCTTACAGCTTATTATTACTTTGTATCTTTAATATCTGTGCCTATTAGATGTGATATACGCCAGGAAGTTTTATAATATTATGGCAATCCAGAATCACTTTATCTTTGAGTTTCTCTACATTATCCTTAATCTCGTTATGCTTAACCATGATGACAACCATATCAATATCAGACAGAAACTCGTTCAAATTATGGTATTGATTATCGACCACGTCTTTTGTAATAAACGGATCATAAACCTTCAATCCTGTCGCAAGATGCCTTTCTTGAGATTCAAGCAGCTGTAATGTGGGAGACTCCCTCATATCATCTACATTCTCTTTGTATGTAAGGCCATAAAGACCGACACGCTTAACATCCGTCATGCCTTTTTCCTTCATAATCTCGTAGATACGATTTAATACGAAATCAGGCTGAGAGTCATTGGTTTTCATCGACTCATCAATAACCTTAGCAAGGCTCGGATAGTCGCCCACAAGGAACCAAGGATCCACAGAAATGCAGTGTCCACCAACACCAGGACCCGGTTGAAGGATATTTACACGAGGATGCATATTACAGATTCTGATGATCTCATAAACATCCATATTATCGTGTCTGCAAATTCGCGCCAATTCATTAGCAAAAGCGATATTCACAGCACGGAATGTGTTTTCTACAACTTTTGTCATTTCTGCGGTACGAATATCGGTAACGACAATCTCCCCTTGACAGAATGAAGCATACAACGCCTTTATTTTCTCACCGATTGATTTATCATCTGCTCCGATGGTGCGGTTGTTGTGCAACAACTCATAGACCATGTTGCCTGGGATAATACGTTCCGGTGCATGAACCAAATTGATATCCTTCCCAATGACAAAACCATTCTCCTCTATCACCGGACGAACAAATTTATCTATGGTTCCGGGAGAAACCGTGGACTCAATTACAACGGTAGCCCCTTTCGGGCAGACTTTCATTACATCTTTTACTGCGGCAACAACATAGCAGGCATCAACCTTTTTGCTGAATTTATCGTATGGCGTTGGAACAGATACAATATAGGTTTCTGTCACCTGATACTCCGTGGTGAATTTCACCCCTGCACTCACGGCATTTTGAAATAACTCATCTAGGCCGTCTTCTTTAAATGTTGTTTTTCCTGCATTTAATGTTGCAACAAGTTCTTTATTGTAGTCTGTGCCAACAACTTCCACTCCGTGAGATGCCAGCATAAGGGCAGTGGGAAGACCTATGTATCCAAGTCCTATTACATTAATCATTTTTATTCTCCTCTTTTCAGAATGTTTTTTACATAAGTTAAAAGTCTTGCAAATTCTTTTGTCCTACCGAGCGTTATAAAGTAGACTGCAAGCGGTATGATAACAGAAAGTGCAGTGCGAATGATTATCTGCACCCAAGCATTTGTGATAAAACCAAAGCCATAAACTGATGTAACACATGTAAATGTGCATCCGGCAGCAGTAATCACAAGATAAAGCGTATTCGTCCTGTGGAACACAAACGCTTTTTTCTTGAAAGCACACTTGTAAACAATGTAGGAATCGTACATAACAGTTGTACCAAAAACAGATACGACCGTACCGATAAGGATACCTACAAGGCCTAATGGTTTAACGAGCAGAAGCGATATCACGAGATTTGACACTGTGCTCGCAATAGGTCTGTATTTCGCCTGTTGGAAAAGTCCGTACGCCTTTCTATATGTACTGATAAGCGATGCTATGCCAGAAATATACACGTCAAGCGCCAAAAGGATAACGGCCATAAGCGAGATCGTCATGTCCTTGCCGAAATACGTTGCGATAAAAATATCTGCAACATTGACGATACCGGTCAGAGCAACACCATTTATGATAACAGACAGAAGGTTTAAACATCTGAAGACCGAAAACTCTTCTGACAGCGTCTTGTCAGAATCAATGTCCGCCGTTTTCACCGAAGCATGCTTGTTACCGACACCGTTTTCGACTGACTTAAACAAAAGCTTTGTGAAATTCTTTATCGTTGTACTTATCCAGCTGTAATTCGAATAAATACCGTTTACTACAAGGCCGAGCACCTTCGTGATGATAAGTCCGTCAACAGAATATAGCATTACACCGTTTATTCTGTATATTAAAAGCGCATAGCAGTCTTTGAGTATCGACCTCTGATCTTCCTTTGGAAGTGTTTCGCCCTTTAGCTTTAATATTTCCGGATAGCTCTTATCACACCACCATGCAACAAGCAAATTTTGAAGTATAGTCGTCAATGCGCGTACTCCGATATAAAAGTAGATATTCTTAAATATGATGAGTACGGCTATCTGGGAAAGTGATGTAACTACCGAACTCACTAGAGTTACAATATTTATGGAATACTGCTTTTGATTAGCTTGAAGAAGTGCACTCTTGTAGCCGCGAAAGAAATACGAGGCTATTGTCTGCAGCAAATATATCAAAAACAGTATGTATACATTTACGTCTCCCGGCACATCATCAATAAGGAATGACAGCATCGGAAGTATTATAAGTCCGACTGCAGATATGACGATACCGATTATGTGATAAGCCTTTCTGAAGAACATAAGAAGCTGATAAATGCGTATCTTATTGTCTTCGGCGACCGGCTTGTACATATGGTAAATTATCGAAGTACCTACACCGAGTTCAGCAAGCGAGAGCATAGATAATATCGAAGTGAAAAGGCTACTGATACCGAGGTACTCAGTACCCAAAACGTCACATAGAACCTTTCTCGATATGAGATTGGTCAAAATGAGTACTATTTCTCCGATAAGTCCGGTGAGCAAGCTGAAAATAGCTTTTTGTGATCTTGATTTCATTTGCACTGCCCCCTTCACCGTTTTTTCTTAAACTTTGGAACTAAAATTTTTATTAAATAACGGCTGTATGCGATAACTTTATTTTTTAGCTTTCGCCGTTTCTCTGCATTGATCGTCGACTTCATGTTCGCCGCGGTCACGATACCATCGCTTATAAACACTTTTGAAAATGAACGCCTATTACTCATCTTTGGTATCGACACAGAGTAAGCGCGGTTGTTGAGCGCTGCATCAGCAGGAATCTCTGAGAGCTTAAAGCCCTCAAGCTTTTCGATAAGCTCTGTCGCATGCTCTGTATGAGCTATTACGGATGATACGCCGTTTTGATTGTAAATATCCATTTTGGGCGTCACTGCGTGGAAGTCGCCAATAGTCATGTCGGCGCATCTGTTCTGCCCCTTAAAATGGCATTTGTTGCAGGAAGGACGCTTCAACACTTGGAAGCATCTTCCATATTCGGTCTCGTAAAGAGGCTTTATAAAAAAGCTTCCGTCACTAAAATCTATCTTGATGTGCGGTTCCTTTTTGTTCTTTTCCTTATGCCGTAAATTAACCTTTACGGCAGTACTGCCATATTCCGCCTCCTTGGCGCTCACAAAATCGGCAAGTGCCTTCTCCGACGTAACTCCGTGGCATATAAGTTCAACCGTATGAAGCCCGTGGGTCAAGTTCTGCGTCAAAAACAGCTTGAGCGCCGCGACCTCGCACGGAAGTCCGAAAAAGAGCACTCTTTTTCCGTCATTAAGATCGGCTGAAACATCGGCGTAAACCGTTTTCTTTCGCACCTGTGAGTACTTTGAGCCCCTGAACCCATAAAGCTCGGACACGGTTTCCGCCCTCTTGTATACAGCGCTCTTCGCACCCTCTTCATACGCAGCACCATAAACAATGCCGCCTTCTTTTATAAAGGCTTCACCGAGTGCTGTCGCAAAACCACCCGAGGCTGACGATAAAAGCTTTACTTCGTCTGTGAAATATCCGCCGAAAAAACCTGTGTTCTCGGCTTTTCCGATCCTGTCCGAATTTAAGACCGGACATTTTTTCTCACACGCTCCACAGTTTACACAAAGAGAAGCGTCAACAACCGGAAAGTAAAAGCCCTCGTCATTTCGCGTAAGTTTTATCGCACCTTTTTTACAGACAGCGGCGCAAGCCTCACATCCGCAACAATCCTTTGGAAGTTTAGACATTACTTATCGCCTCCTGAAACAGCATTATCAAGGAAACGACGAGAATGCTTCCTGCGCTCGGCAATGATCCCGTCGATCTTTTCAAAATCGAGCTGTACACCGTCGGCGCTTATAATATCGTTTTTATCAAAAACAAGTCTGCCTTCCGCTCCGATTGACGCAAGCAGATCCTTGATCCTTGCGTTTCTGGAGTTGGAATCTTTGTCCGGATAACGTAAATATGTAAAAAACGGAACGTGATACAAAATTGAGAACACACTGCCATGGAACGAGTCTGTACACATGTACTCCGCATTCTTGAGGTAACTTACGAATTCCTCGGGCGATGATATGCAGATATACTCGTCAACATAATTGTCCTCATTCTTACAAAAGCTCTCAAGATTGCGCACTGCGAACACCTTGAGTCCCTTTTCCTCCGCAAGTTTCATAACAGATCTTCTGTGCTCGATATTTCCGCCGAGGAAGTATGTAAAAATATACTTCTCCTTCGGTTCACCAACACTTTCAAGCCCCAAGACCCTGTCCCAGTCATTTTTATCAAATAACATTGTCGGATCAAGCGCAACAAAAGGCTCGCGCCCAATAACATCTTTAACTATCTCCGCACCGGATGGCTCGCGCACGCTTAGATGGTCAATACGAGAAAGGAATTCCTTTGCGCGCGGCTTTATCGAATTTGGAAATGATGCGACACCGAAACTTGTTGCATATGATATCTTCTTGACACTTTCGTCTGCAAACATCAGTGTGTTTATGTCGGAATGAATCGCTGACGGGAACCACTGTTGGTCGCTTCCGACGAGTACTGCATCATAGTTTCTACATGCGACTCTAAGTTCATTCGCATCAGTAAATTTGACAATCTTACCGAGATACTTCTTTATATACTCAACATTTCCGCACATGCGTATCTTGTAAGCCTCTAAAAGAGAGGGATCGGCTTCAATCATTTTGCGTCTTTTCGCCTTAATCATTTTTGTCTTAATAACTCCAGGTTTGAACGCTAAGCGCATTTTGTGAAAAAACGAAGATGATTTATCTTTAGGCACATAGTCAAGCACTGTCGTCTCTATTCCATTTTCTTCAAGATACTTGACTGTTGCAAGCGCCTGAAGCATCATACCGATATTAGTTCCCTTGTAGCAGAGTATAAGAAGTATCATATGAAATTTTTCTCCTCTCTTTATATTTATAGCTTTTAGGCGTTTGCGAAACGCCACAGCCCGCATAAAATCAGGCTTTTTTCTTTGTTAAAACAGAACAACTCCTCACAGGTTTGTGGTAAAATTGAGATGTCAAGCAACAATTCACCATATCCACCTGAAAGGAGTTGTACCTATATGATACCATACAATCAGCTTTCTTTGGCAGATATTTTTGCAGATTGCCAGGAAATTTATGAATCCGACAAACCTCTGCTCCTCTCCCTCTTACAACAGCACATTGACCTTGATGAAATTGTTCCTGCCTCCTTCCGGAAGCATTTCTATGCATCCACAGGAAGATCCCGTAAATACCCTTTGAATGCTTTTTTATGGGCGCTCATCATCCAGCGCTTCTTTTCCATCCCAACGGATTCCCTTCTCCTTGTCTTTCTCCGCTATTCCCGCTATCTCCGCGAATTCTGCGGCTTTGACAAGGTTCCTGATGCCTCTAAAATTACCCGTTTCAAACAGGACTTCCTTGATGACATCCAAACTGTCTTTGCGCGGCTTGTTGATCTTACTGAGCCAATCTGCCAGAAAATTGACCCTGCCAAAGCCGACATGGCAATCTTTGACTCCTCCGGCATTGAAGCATGGGTAGCAGAAAATAACCCCAAGTATGCAAACCGCATTATTAAGCAACTCAAAGCTTATTCGAAAGCCATGCATTTTGATGACAGCTATGATCCCTACAAGGCCGCTTACGCTTCCATGCCCTCTCATTCTTCCTCAAATCCTGGCATTAAGCAGCTTTACATTGACGGGCATTTCTGTTATGCCTATAAATTCGGCATTGTAACCAACGGCTTGGGCATTATCCGCCATATCGACTTCTACAACAAGGATTTCTTTGAAAAACATCCTGAAATCGTTATTGAAAAGAAGTCGGATTCCCCTGATGAGGATAAATCTGTCCATGATGCCAGACTGCTTATTCCCTCTTTAAAGGATTTTTTTGCCGCCCATCCGCTCATCAATTCCAAAACTTTCCTCGGTGATGCCGCTTTCGATTCTGTCATGCTTTATAAGGAACTTCTTTCCGGCGACACCTTTGGCACAGATGCCGATGGCAATGGCATCCATTTTCAAAAAGCCTATATTCCGCTGAATTCCCGCGCTGGGCTGGAACATAAGGATTATTCCCTGAACCAGGATGGCATTCCCTGCTGCCCCAATGATACTTCCCTTCCTTTGAAACCGGAAGGCACCAGCAAACTCAAAAGCGGCGTTACCCGTTATAAATTCAGCTGCCCAAACATCAAATGGGAAAAAGATGCTTCTACCGGGAAACATCACCGTGTCTGCCATTGTGACAATCCCTGTACATCTTCTCCCTGTGGGAGAATGGTGTACATCTATCCGGAGAAAAACCTCCGAATGTACCCAGGCACCCTGCGTGGGACTGCTGAATGGGACGATACCTATAAAACAAGAACTACCGTGGAACGCTCCATCAATCACATCAAAGACAGCTTCGGGCTTGCCGGGCGCAAAACCCAGAACGAAAAAACGCTTCACGCTGACTTGCTCCTGGCTGGAATCACACAGCTGATCGGTGTAATTCTTGCTGATAAGCTCCTCCAGCACAAATACATCCGGAGCCTGAAGCCCCTAGTCGCATAGGGTTTACCTCTTTCATAAAGGGTTTCCACGTCTCCCTCTATAAGTGCGCTCATTTTTCACAAATCTTAACACTTAATCCTATATTGCAATGCCTTCCCTGTCCTTTCAGCCGTAAAATCATAATCTACCCAACCCAAGTATGCTTTAGGGTGAAATCATAAACCCGTTTCGCAATTACCTATATTTATAGCTTTCGAAACAAGTCAGTGTTTTTTAGATTTTGCTCTCATTATATTTAAGCATTGCAATAATAAAACATAAAGCAAGCCAAAAATTCATAAAAGCCATAAGACTAATCCCCAATGCCCTGAACATGATTGGAATAATGAGTATAAGCAACTGCTTATTAAAGTTTGCTCGATTAACACTTTTCTTAGCTCTAAACGCTGTAGTCGTAATATACATTAAAAACAAAATAACTCCAAGCAAGCCAAAAAAATACCAATACTCAATGTAAAAATTATGTGCTGATTCTAAAGTAGCGTTCATACCTGCGCCGAAAAGAAACACCTTTAAATCTGACATTATTCGGTTCAGAAAATCAATCCAAATATCAGATCGGTTGGTCGTCGTTGAACTGATTCCTCCTTGTGACATGTCAAATGAACTCATGCGTTCAAGTATCACTGACAACACGGGTGCATTTTTAAATAAATTATATAAAATACAAGCAGCAGCCAACGTGATTAATATCGCCTTGTAATTAATAGACTTTTCTTTTGAAAACATAAAGAAACAAATGAGAGTTACTAATATTGACAAGACAAATGACATACTAACAGACAAACAACCACAAACACAAAGTACTATTGCTAGTATGAAATCAAGCATCTGCATCTTTTTTCTCATTGAAGAAACATACAAAAGCCCAGTTACAGCAATCGTTATATCAAATGTAAAATAATTAGGATTTTTGTAAAGTCCACAAAACCTCTCGACCATGCCAAGCGCTAAATACTTATCATAAGTATAGTTTGACATATTCGGAATAAAATCCTTACAAAGTGCCAAAACAATTGCCGTCAATACGGCGAATGCATAAACTCTAGATAAATATATAATATCAAATTTTTCTTTGTATGCTGCAATCGTTGCCACAAGTAAGATGCCGCAAACCGCAAATTGTCCTCTAAGGGGGATAGATATTCCTGACATAGACATAAGCGAGACATCAATTACACACAATAACGTACATAATAAATGTGCTATCTGAAATCTTTTCAGTTTCATTGCAAGCTTTATTACTGTCAAGATCATAACTAACAAAAGATATGGATAGCCTCCGTAATTTCCCCTTACAAACAAATTGGAAAAAGGAAGTAAAAACATAAGTAAGGCTAACTGCTTCGTTATACTTTTTTCGAAAAATACCATTAAAACTGCAAGTAGCAATGCTACGTACATAAAAAACGAATAGCTAATCCCAAGTACCATAAAGATAACCAAAAAACAGTATCCAGCTATCGATAAATTATTTTCAACTGTTCTTTTAGATAATGTTATCGTCATTCATTCACCTACTTCCAAACATGAAGTCAAGGATTCGTTCTGCTCTGTTTTGAATACTCATAGTTTGAGCCTTTTTTAATGCAGCATTCGACATTTTCTCGCACAGCACTTTGTTCATTCTTAATTTTTCTACTGCGTCAAATACCTCTTTTTCGCTTTCGGGATTAATGCGGATCGAGCAGCTCTCATCAAGTATGTCGTCATTGAACGGAAGATCGGACGACACGACCGGAAGCTTGCTCGCAAGCGCCTCGATTATCGCATTGCAGCACCCCTCAGCCCTTGTCGGCAACACGAAAACGTCGGACGCCGACATGTATGTGCCGAGCTTATCATGCGAAAGTCTTCCGCGAAACAGTGTCTTATCATATGTAACAGACTCTGTGTTGTTCTCGCTTCCGATGAAAATACACTTCCACTCCTCGCTCATCTTCGCCGCATCTATAAGAGTCTTAAAGCCCTTGCGCTCGATAAAGTGACCGACGAAGACAATAATAAAGTCGTTTTCGTCAAAGCCGAGTTTTTTCCTCGCCTCGTTCTTGGTCTCGGCATTAAAGAGCTCAAGATTGACCGCGTTCGGAACAACTATTATGTTTTCAGGCTCGTGAAGTAGCTTAAGCTCTCTTATTTCTCTATAAAGCATGCTTGAAACCGCTATAATACCGTTTATATTATTCTTTATCACATCGGCGTAAAGCTTGTATGCGAACTTGTGAGGCTCAAGTGAGCTCTCGCCGCACGCAACATATGCCGGGATACCGAAATCGCGACCGAGCATTGCAGCAGCTATACCCGAGGGATTTAAAAAATGCGCATATATAATGTCTGCAGTACCAACATACTTTTTAAAAGCAGACTTCACCGCCTTGTAGTAGCTAGACATAGTCATGCGATATGTGTCAAATGAGCCGATTTTTCTGTGTGGATATGAATGGTACTTCGGACAAAATATCTTTATCTTATTACCGCCCGGAGTTACCCTGACCCTGTCCTCCATAACGTGAGCAGTGCCAAAAGCATTCTTCGGCGTGATAACCGTGCACTCGCATCCTATGTCCGCAAACTGACACACAAGTTGATCAACAAAAGAAAATATCATGTCATCCCCATTCGGATAGAACTGGGAAATGATACAAATCTTCTTATTACTCATAATTAATTCCTTTATTCTCCGATAAGATTATAAGCAACACTGCCCGACTCAAACGCCGCGCACGGTGCCCATTTTCTTGTATCATTCTTAATCTCGCTAATTGCCTTGATTATCGAGTCCTTGTCGTTTTTGCAGAAATAGTAACGGTCAAACTCTGACAAAAATTCTCTTATTCTGTCGCCGTTCTCGCCGTCTGTTATGACTAAGATGGCTTTGTTTGTCGCCGCATAGAGATATATCTTACCGGGTATCTGAGTACCACGACTGTTTAAAATGCATACAAGGAGATCGGTGTTGTCTTCCATCATTTCGACCTCACCGCGAGGCAGGATAGTAATATTCTCTTTTCCTTCGAGAGTAACATCACCGTTTCCGACGATCGTCATGTGAATGTCATCGATCTCCGCGCACGCTTCGTAAAGCGGCAGGATATTTCTCGCGACAGTCATGTAGCTACCGAAGTAACCGACATCAAATCTGCCGTTTTCTTCCTTTTCAACCACCCTTGTCTTAAGGTATGGAGGAACGCAACAGTACATTTTATCTGCCTTGTTTTTAAAAGCATTTTTCTGAACTTCAAGCGTAAACGGCGAAACGTAAACAATTCTGTCGGCGTTACCCATAAGCTCTCTCTCAACCGACTTTTTCATAAATTTCGGATAGATAAGCTCGCTTGTGATGTCGTATGTAAAAGGATCCCCCCAATACTGTACCCATTTGTTATACTTGAGCCCCTGCATTATAAACTTTTTGACCGCAAGATGACTCGTTTTAGGATCAGATAATGATATTACAACATCGTACTGATCCTCAGGAAGCATCTTTATATCCACATACTTTAAATAGGCGTATGAATTATCATAAGGGTAAAGTCTACGAGCAGTCTTCGATAAAATATCTCTAATGCTTTTTTTCAATTTACTGCCACTTCCAAGACTGTTATATAAAGTCGATCCACCACTCCCGAGCCTTATCACTTTGCTTCTCTGTAAACAAGGTTGAAGCTCATGCGTAAGCTCGCCAAAAAAAGGCGTCGCAAGTATTGTAACATCATATCCATTTTCGCAAAGACCATTTACAACGCCAATCATTCTCATAACAGCTGAATCAAGAAGCTCAATTGGCGTAAGTTTAACAACCAAAGCTTTTTTCAGCTTATTATTCTTTTGTTGCATAATCAAGCACCTTCCTGCCCTGAATGTAGTGGTTTTTATTGTTAACTATAAATTCTTTTGCCTTTTTACCAATTGCGGCACATTCATCATCTCCAAGGCTTGCCAAGCGGATAATTGTGTTTGCAATCCCCTCAGGAGTATCATCAACAAAGGTTGTAATATAATTATAATATTCTTCGCCGACTCCCTTGAGTCTAAACGCTACCGTTGGATTGCCCGAAATCATATATTCAAAAAGTTTTGAGGGAAAACAATACTTTGTTGCAACATTTTCAGGTGGTATCATGCAGAGCAAAATATCGGCTTTCCTCTGATACTCTCGTAAAATTTCTCTATCAGAAACATATCCGACATAATTAATTCGAGCATCTTTTTCAGCTGCCGCCTTAATTTTATTAACCATGCTACCCGAACCAATCAATTTGAGTTCAAAATTAGGGGATTTAATCTTTTCAAAAGCTGCAAGCAACTTATCTATCCCGTAACCGTAATTAAGCGAGCCAGAATAAAGAAGTACTGTCTTTGTCGAGTCTTTCTTTCCCCCAAACCCTCTGCTTTCGCTCTCACAATTAACACATCCCTCCATAACGATGTACTTATCTTTCGGTATATTGAGCTTTTCATTCATTGTATCTGCAAAAAGTATAAACTTGTTACAGTTCTTCATTTCCCTATCAATTATTTTCTGATCAAACTTTTTAAGTACTTTCTTAAGCCTTGAAGGGTGAAAATCATAATATTCCGGAAGATCTGGGACGATACATGTTATCATCAAATCCTTAACATATTTTTTTAATACGTGGGCGCACTTTAAATATGGTGAATGAAGTCCGTATATAATCACGCAACATTTTTCATCTGCGTATTCTTTTGCCCACTTACGAACAGCCGTTTTAAGCTTCTTAGTCTTATAAAGAAGCTCAATATATGGTAGCGTAATAAGATCAACAAAAGAATGAAAACTTCCATCTGCCTCTGTCCACTCTTCTCCCTTAAAGGCAGTCTTACCTCCATATGTAAAAGGAAGCCTGCAACCGCCGATAGTGTCGATTGGATGCTTTTTCGCTATGCCCTCGATAAGATTCTTTTGTGCAACGGTAATCGACATCGGCCGATAACCATAAGAAATAAGTCTCTCCATTAGCTGTGGTGTGGTATATTCACCTATCCATAAAACACGCATATCTTTCTCCCAAAACTTTCTGCTAAATTATCGCTTCCCATATGAAGCACAAGTGCGAATAAGTTCAATATATGCTTTCATATTGTTTGAACGCGCATACAACTCGTGTCCGTAATCATATCCACGCACGCCGAATGTTTGACACAATTCTCGATTCTCCCTAAGCTTTAATATCGCATTCACAACAGCTTCCGGGTCATCGTTAGAAGCAGCAATTCCAGCATATTTATTAATCATGCTGTAGTAGTCGGAATCCTTATCGACTGATGTAACAATCGCACGTTTACAAGCCATTAGCAGGCCCGCCTTGCTAGGAACAGAATTTCCAATTATTCCCCTTTTCAAGGGTATAAAGCATACTGAACACGCACTGTATACATCGGACACCATTTCCTGAGGTTCAAGCGGCAGGAAAACGATATTATTCAATTCCTTTTTGTTTGCCGATTGAACAAATACTTCTTTTTGACTACCCTCACCAATCATTTGAAATACAATATCATGATAATTTTTCAAGCGATCAGCAACCTGTAAAACCATTTCATAGTCAAAAACATATCCCATCGTGCCCGCATACTGTACATAAAATACTGTAGGATCTAAGTTATATTTTTGGACAAACCGATTACGTTCCCAAGCAACTTCGTGAACAGAAGAATCATCGAACCAATTAACAATAACTCGTATCTTTTCTTCTGAAACCCCTTGCTCCATCAATTTATACTTCATATCTTCTGAAATAGCAGTAATAACATCTGCCTTTTTATAAGCAATTTTTTGTAATAAGAAAAAAATTTGTTGCATCCACTTTTGAGGCATAACTCCACTTGCAATGCTACTTCCAGGAAACATATCCTGTACATTATAGATAATTTGTTTTTTAGCAGCATATTTTCGAGCATAATATAATGTATAAAGCACTGTAGGAGAAGATTGAACAAAAACGACATCACAATCATGAATATTCTTTTTTATATATTTACCCACAACTTTTGCATATCGAATTCCTTCAAGGTATCTATGAATAAAGTTGGATTTCTTTACCTTAGGGCATTGTATCAGGTAGTAATCAAAACCAGCTTTACTTTCAAGGAACTCTGGGATATGCTTATCCAATCCATCTTCTTTGCAGCCCACAAACCGAACTTTGATTCCAGCATTAAGTAAATCTTCAAGCATAGTTACCATAAGATGAAAGGAAGGGTTTGGTTTAGTATAAAAATCTATCGCCGCAATATATAACAACTTCATAATGACCACCTGTACTCAAACATCTTCCTGCCTTCAGTTGTTTCAAATATTCTCTCTCTGATAAATCCATTTTTCTCATAAAAATGAATAGCGACCTCGTTATCAACAGCATCCGTTTCTAAGGTGATATAAGCGTATTTTTTTAAATTGACTCGTCTTTTCAAGTCATTAACCAAGAGTGTTCCAACTCCCTTGTTTTTTACCGCTGGGTCAACACCAATAGATGCAAGTTCCACATACAATTCTTTTCGTTTTACTCTACTTGGTTTCATAAATGCCTGTATGATGTGCATGAAAGCTGATGGCCTACGTAAAAATGCCCCAACACTAAACCATGCAAATTGAAACAATCTAGTTTTTATCATATACTTATATAGCCCACTAAAATCAGCTGAATATGCTAAAAAACCAACAACATACCCTTTATCTTCAGCCACTAGAAGTCCGGATTCATTGTGGGAACAATAGGATCGATACATCTGATTCAAGAATCCCCTTCCCATAAATGTCAGAAAAAAACCAGTGAAGGTATTTAAGTGAATAGTTACAATATCATTTATTATATTTTTTTCATTTGATTCTACTTCTCTTATGGAAAACACAACATCGACTCCCTATTTATAGTTTCTATTCACCACAGCAAACACTGTTCCCATCATTATCAATAATTCTTTAAAAAAGCTGAAGTTTCTCAAACTTTCTAAATTATATTTCATCTTCCTCGGCAACACCTGCTCCACATACACTTTATCCACATCATCTGCTACATCCAGTAATTCAGCTTCATCTTTATATCGGATGCTGGCCTCTGATGTGATCCCGGCAGGAAGAAGTAACGTAGCATACATCTCATTGCTGTAATGCAACACAAATTTTGTAGCTTCGGGCCTGGTACCCACAAAACTCATATTTCCACTCAGTACATCAAACACCTGAGGAAGTTCATCCAGTCTGTATTTTCTTAAGAAAGCACCTGTGGGTGTAATACGACTATCACCAGAAACCGTTACTGTAGAGCCGATTTGATCTGCATTCTCAACCATGGTGCGGAATTTGTGAATTCTGAATTTTTTACCATATGTTGTAATTCGCTCCTGACGATAGAACACGCCTCCCGGAGATTCTGTAGCAACTTTTATGGCAATGATAAGCATGGGTAAGGCCGTAACGATTAAGACACAAACTCCCGCTACGACATCAAATGCCCTTTTCAGTTTTAAACTCAGTTTTTTCTTAGCAAGAATATCGTAGTATTCCCGTACTTCCTCACATTGCATGAACCTTGGAAGGTCTTCCCACTTCCTTAAAATCATCAGAACATTCCTCCCAGGATAATCATCAAATATAATCCTTCACCACATTCATGAAACACTCACACACATACGCAACATCCTCATCCGTCAGTTTCGTATGTAACGGAAGGGTAATCAGATTATGATAATAGTCATACGCATTCGGGAAATCCTTAATATCCCATCCATATGCTTTATATGCTGTCATCATAGGAAGCGGCTTGTAATGCACATTTGTAGCCACGCCTCTTTCTGCCAGTTTTTCAATAATCTCATTACGTTGTTCAGGATCAATGCCCGGAATCCTTGTCAAATACAGGTGTCCACTACTTCTATAATCCTTGCCGTAATGATTCAAATGGAACACACCAAATTCATCGCAAACCGCATCGTATTTGGCAATGATATCTTTTCTTCTGTTTAATAATCCCGGATATCGATCAAGCTGACGCAAACCGATAGCAGCCATAATATCCGTCATATTACATTTGTACCAGGGACCGATGATGTCATATTCCCATGCGCCAAGTTTTGTCTTTGCAAGTGCATCTTTGTTCTGTCCGTGGAGGCTGTATAACTGATACTGCTTGTAAAGTGCATCATCGTCAACACCGCGAATATTCCAGGCAGCGGCTCCCCCCTCAGCGGTAGTAAAATTTTTAACAGCATGGTAGCTGTAAGAAGCGAAATCGGAAACCTCACCTGCCATCTTTCCGTGTCTGGATGCTCCTAAAGCATGTGCACAGTCAGAAACAACTGCAACTCGACCGATTGCTTCCTGTATCGGGTTCGATGGCTTGAAAATATGCTTCTTATTCTCCACAGCCTGATAAATGCGTTCATAATCGCACATGATTCCGCCAAGATCGACAGAAATGATTGCTTTAGTTCGTTCTGTTATAGCAGCCTCCATTGCGTCATAATCCATTTCCGGAGAATGGGTGACCGGATCGCCGTCTTTCTGGGAATCCACAAATATCACTGTTGCTCCACAATGAATAACTGCAGAAGCTGATGCTGTATATGTATAAGCCGGAACAATCACCTCATCGCCGGGACCGATACCAAGTATGCGAAGATTTAATTCTTCCGCGGCAGTTGCGGAACTTAAACATACCTGCTTTTTACTATGGCAATATTCAGCCATACGTCTTTCCAGTTCTTTTGTCCTCGGTCCTGTGGTAATCCATCCGGATCTTAGAGCTTCAACTACCTCAGCAATTTCCGCTTCAGAAATGTCAGGCGGACTAAAACTGATTGTTCTCTTTTCCATAATATTTCTACTCCTTTACATTACATTCTGTATAAATCTAAGGTGCGAATAATAACAACAGCTTCGTATTATATCGAGCTAGTCACGTCTATATACATCACGTGTATAAACCTTCTCAGCCACATCATCCAAACAGCAATCGTACCTGTTAGCGATTATTGCCTGACTGATCTTCTTAAACTCATCCAGATCATTCATTACCCTGCTTCCAAAGAACGTACTCCCATCCTCCAGCGTCGGCTCATATACAACAACCATCGCGCCCTTCGCCTTGATTCTCTTCATAACACCCTGGATGCTGCTCTGACGGAAGTTATCACTATTACTCTTCATAGTCAGACGATAAACACCGACAACTACTTCATTCTCCTTGCTGCTGTCATACTCATCATTACTTCCATACGCTCCAGCAATCTCCAGCACACGATCTGCAATAAAGTCTTTCCTTGTCCGATTGCTCTGTACAATTGCCTCGATCAGGTTCTCAGGAACATCCTCATAATTCGCTAGAAGCTGCTTCGTATCCTTCGGCAGACAGTATCCACCATATCCGAAGCTCGGATTATTGTAGTGATTACCGATTCTCGGATCCAGGCACACTCCATTTATAATCTCCTGTGTGTCCAACCCTTTCATCTCAGCATATGTATCAAGTTCGTTGAAGTAGGATACTCTTAACGCCAAATATGTATTCGCAAACAGTTTTACGGCTTCTGCCTCTGTGAAGCCCATGATCAGCGTATCGATATTCTCTTTAATCGCACCTTCCTGGAGCAATCCGGCAAATGTATTAGCCACTTTTACCAGCCTTGCATTCTGCGTATCTGTACCAACGATAATCCGGCTCGGATACAGATTGTCATACAGTGCTTTGGACTCACGTAAGAATTCAGGACTAAAGATAATGTTATCGCAGTGATACTTTTCCCTTACGGATGCTGTGAATCCCACAGGAATCGTAGATTTAATCACCATAATGGCATCTGGATTATATTGGATGACAAGCTTGATCACAGACTCAACCGCAGAAGTGTCAAAGAAATTCTTCTTGGGATCATAGTTTGTCGGAGCAGCAATCACCACAAAATCAGCATCTGTGTAGGCCGCCTCAGCGTCCAGTGTGGCTGTCAGATTCAGCTCCTTCTCAGCCAGGTATTTCTCTATATACTCATCCTGAATCGGCGACTTTCTCTGATTAATCAGCTCTACCTTTTCAGGTATGATATCCACAGCGGTAACCTGATGATGTTGGGATAGCAACGTGGCTATTGATAATCCCACATAACCGGTTCCTGCTACTGAAATTTTCAAGTCCTTCAATTCGTCCATAATCCTTTGCTCCTCTTTATAGTCTTTTGAGCATCTTTGACAGTATGTCTCAAATTCAGCACACCACCCTTGCTCAACCACACCGGTCTCACACCGACTACACGCTCGTCCTAACTCAAATAGAACTCCTTATACCACTGCGCAAACTTTCTAAGTCCATCTCGCAGACTTGTTTCCGGCTTAAATCCAAAGTCCCTCTCTAATGCACTGGTATCAGCATAAGTGACCGGTACATCTCCAGCCTGCATGGAAACCAGCTCTTTGTGAGCCTCAAAGTCATAATCCTCTGGCAGCACACCAACTCTTACCAGTTCCTCACCTAATATCTGTACGAAATCAAGCAAATTCTCCGGGTTGCTGTTTCCGATGTTGTAGATACTATACGGAGGAATCGGAAGTCCATCCTCACCTGTTTTCCGCTCCGGCGCTCCCTGCATCACCAGATTCACACCGTGAACGATATCATCCACATAGGTAAAGTCACGCTTGCAATTTCCGTAGTTAAAAATCTGGATCTTTTCACCCTTCAACAGTTTATTTGTGAACCCAAAGTACGCCATATCGGGACGCCCCGCAGGACCATAGACTGTGAAGAACCTGAGTCCCGTTGACGGAATGTTGTAGAGCTTTGAATACGCATGAGCCAGCAACTCATTGCTCTTCTTCGTAGCGGCGTAGAGTGATACCGGGTTATCCACCTTATCCTCTGTGGAAAACGGCACCTTAGTGTTTCCGCCGTAGACCGAAGATGAGGACGCGTAAATCAGATGTTCAACACCAGTACTCCCGCCATCATAAGAATGGCGGCAGGCTTCCAGAATGTTATAGAAGCCTTCAAGATTAGAACTGATGTACACATCCGGATTTGTAATACTGTAGCGAACGCCTGCCTGGGCAGCCAGGTTGACCACAATCTCCGGTTTGTAAATCTGAAACAGCACATTGATCACAGACTTGTCAGAGATGTCAGCCTTAATGAAGGTCCAGGAGGACTCGGGATGATTAGCGGCGATCTGCTCAATCTGATTTAGCCGATATTCCTTGATGGAGACATCGTAGTAATCGTTCAAGTTGTCAATACCGATCACTGTGACCGGACTAACTGTTTCTAACAATTCTTTTACCAGACCGGCGCCGATAAATCCGGCAGCTCCCGTGACTAATATTTTTTTGTTGATTAGTTCTATGTGCTGCATGCGTGTGTTACCTCATAATATTGTCAATATTGCTTCTTCTATATAAAGAGGGCAGTGTGATAATCAGTGATATTCGATATCCACACCCTGGGTTCATTTCTAATTTCCATATTTATCTCTGCCCACCCATTTCCCCCGGAAATGGTCTATTTGAGACACTCATCTCACCCATCCAACGGAAAACGTCTCTTCTATACGTTCAACTACTCTATTCTTCGGCTCAACCCATCTTCGAGACGCACGTTTTTGTAATAACTATACAAAATCAGCTCCCATTTTCTCCTGTTTCAAGCAGTTCTATTGTATAATTTCAATAAATCCCATCATCTCATCCCCCTCTGAACTCGTCTCTTAGAGACGCTTCTATTTTTTCGTCCAACGGCTCAACCCATCTTGTATACGCTTATAAATCTCATCCATTGGCTCAGCCTCTTTTTGAGACGTTCATTTTTATAATAACTATACAAAAACATCCTCCAAAACCACTCATTTTCGCCCTCATTTTTGTCTATTTATTACAAATCAAATCTCTGACTTTCCGTCTCAAAAACGTTTAATCCATTCTTTTAATTTCCTCTATTTTTTCCGCTGCAGCCACAGAACTTACCGCTGCTTCGGCCAGAATCTTTTCCATGAAGAATCCGTTCCCTTTTTTTCGCTCAGAAGATATCTCTGGAACATCATTTGATGTCTTGTTAGACTTCTTCTGATCCTTCTCTGGATGGAAGGTGGGTACCATCTGTTCCACCATCTCCACAATCCGGTCACTGTTTTCGTAGCTGGCCTTGGCCAGCTCTTCCAGTTCCCTCAGAAATTCTTCTATATTAAAGGGGATCGGCTTTCCGATGTGGATCAGCTTGTTTTCGGTCTTCTTCAGGCCTTCTTCCGCCATCAGCTTCTCTTCATAGAGCTTTTCTCCCGGGCGAAGGCCGGTATAGGTGATCTGGATGTCCACATCCGG